>Ga0207886_10106_pt1 | contig 109521 bp, 108 predicted proteins | sample LinPmetageLP35_FD_184048 | JGI IMG/M metagenome (GOLD analysis project Ga0207886, IMG submission 184048) | Marine viral communities from the Pacific Ocean - LP-35 (SPAdes) | ecosystem: Environmental > Aquatic > Marine > Oceanic | place: Pacific Ocean | collected 2009-08-31 | reverse complement strand
ACTATCGCATGAGAGCTATTCGAGCCTACACAGCTATGTAGAGTGTACAGGGAAAGACAGCTCTGTCTACAGCATGAGGACTGGGCGATGTAAAGGCATTTGCATATGGTGAAACCAAAACAAATGCTATGCTATTCATCTGCTCCAACGCTATGCTATAATGGACTGAAGCTAATAATACATCCACATGAAGATGGAACAAGAAAGTTCTGTCTGTACAAATATCAATCCTCGCCATGAGTACGGAGACAGTAATCCATACTCTGGCACTCAACCCAACGAACCATATCTGCAAAACAAGCGTCATCTAAACACTCATACTCCTCATTCCCCAAAAATTCCGTTCATGTTTCTTACAATCGTTTCTGCTCGCTGCCACTTGAGCCACCACACTCATTCACAACTTCTTGAGTGGACTCGAAATCCACGTTAGAGCTCCCACCACCACGTCCGTCGCCACCGTACTTCTTGAGCAATCTCGCCAACGTGCATCGTCGATTCCGGTTAGATCACACTGCTGCTCGTCAAAATTGGCTACAATTGCGAAAGTGTGGTTGGGACAATACTCACCTGCGAAGGAATGTCATCAAGACCCGGTTGAATGTTTGGATCCAGAGATGAGCCTGACTCTTGCGAAGACTTCCCCTGCTTCGACTCAAGTTGTGACTCATCGTGGACGGCTTGATTGTGCTCATGTCGTCGAGCAGTAAAGTCGGTCGAAGTACGCTTAGAATCACTCTCCTGGTTGTAGAGAACCGAATCTGGCTGCCTATTGGCATATGGGTTCGGTGGATAGCCGTTGGAATCATACTCCAGAGGCTTATAGTCTTGCTGCCCTCCATTGAGAACGTACTGACTACTGTGCTTTTCATTGACGTAGGAGTTGGAGGGCCTTGATGCATCGTTCTGCTCAAGTGGCGGGTACATGTTCGCTACATTCCCAGGACGATGTTGGTCGGAATGATACCGAGACTTGGCTTGTACATATTCTTCATCATCTTGCTCTACACGATCAAACCACAGCCCAGCGTTGACACTGGAGGCACCCTTGTCATCATAAAGAGCCGGATCTAGAGCAAACTCTGAATGCGACCAATGTTCGTTTGAGTATGAGTGAGCCGTGGAACTCTCTTGTCTATGATTATCAGTGAACTGCTCGGTATTGTTGTCATTGCATGCGTTAGAAGGTCCTGAGGAAGGGGCTTGATGTGTGTAAATGGACTGCCAGTCTGCTGGAAGGGGATACTGCATCTGGCCACCACCAAAATGGGTTGCCCCATCTGCTTGAGACACAGGGCTATGCTGGAACTCGTTTGAGCCGTACCCATGCCCATGGGGGTCAGCTTGGGGTGAATGATCAAACCCTCGATGATCCTGGTTGAAGACTTGACGATAGGGATATCGCTCGTGTGGTGCAGCATTTGGAGTTGGATATTCAAAAGGATGTGCGGGTGTCTTTCGATCTCGCTTCTCCACCTTGACCTTCTTCACAACCTCTTTGCCCTTGGAGCTTCCGTACTCTCGCTTTCTCTTCCCAGTCACTTCAACCTTAACCTCATTCTCATCGGGCTCGATTTCCTTGGCTCCACATGTCTTGCATCCTGCAGTAGCTCCACAGAACCAGCAGTTCCCGTTCTGCTCTTCTCGTCTTCTCCTTCCTGTAAGTCCAAGCTCGTCCAAGCCCAGGACAAGCGTTGCTTTGTCGATTCTTGGTCTCAGGCTCTCTCGATCGGCGCCGGAGACACCAGCCACTGCTGCTTTGCATCTCCAGCATATTCCACTATCTCGATCCTCGGGTTCATAGCCACGTACTTGGATGCACAGTTCTGGTGGACATTTTCGATTTGGCCAGGAGTTGGGGCAACTGGGGACTTTGGTGACTTCCACGTATACTTTCCGACAGCAAGGAAGGGTAAAGGGAACCACTTGGCACATGGCCTCCGCGCCTGTGGATTTGTTGGGTGTTCAATACGAAGGTAAATGGATTTGTTTGAAGTATGAGACTATGAGTCGGTCTGGTTGATGTAGTCAAATGAGTTTATCAGAACATCTGGAGGAAACTGAAGAATACTTGTACGGTGGAGTTCAAGAAACGGGAATGGAACGATGTTTGCTCAGTACTTAAATGGCTGTGAGTGGGTCGTTGTAAAGGAGAAGTGAATGAATGAGCTGTGAATAACACTTGTACACAGACATGAATCACAGCTCAACGTCGTGTTGTTTGGGTCATTACTTCAGACTCCTACAGTTGCTCAATTAGTTCATTGAATTCAAAATTCAGCCTTGGAGCCATTAACGACTTACTGGAATTAGTTGGGCGGTTACTATGAGAATTTATCAAGCATCTGTCAACATCGGTAAAAGGGTAAGCTCATTCATATGCTACTCCGCTTCACAGCCGGATCCAGAGGGCCAGGGACTGGTTCCAAATCATTGTATTGAAGTGCGCTAGTTCAAGCTCAGCGCATGTGACCTGGGGAGAAACTTTTGTACGGAATTAAACAAGCACATGCCCGCCACGATCTGACCAGATGTGCCCCTGAGATTCCCTGTGATAAAGAACGCACACTCCAAAGCAAAGAGAGAGAAAAAGAACGCGCCTTCAGCAACGATGCTGATATGGTTTCCGTAGCAATTTTTGTTTCTGTTGATTACATGCAAGAAAAAAGAGAATCCGGGATTAGATTGGCATCAGCTCCGCCACGTCGAGAATGACCGAGTCTTCGTCAACAGGACAGCTTCACATGATCTGATCCTGAGTCAGACTGGTAGCCTCGGTTTCCATTGCGTCGCCGCCGCCGGGAGTCTGGTATTTGACGAAGCTCAATCCGAGAGGACGGCCACCGTATTGATAACCTGAGAACTTCTCAATGGCAGTATCAGCACCCTCAGCGCTATCAAATCGGACAACACCCGTTCCTCGAGATCTTCCGTTTGGTTCGTATTGAATCTCAGCCTGTTCGACCTTTCCAATAGTGGTGAAGAGTTCTACAAGATCCTCGTTGCTTGTAGACCAAGGAAGCTAAAGTCAATGTGTCAGCATGGTATCATTGACTGCAGCAGGATGCCTTACGTTTCGGACATAAATGATCTCGCTTCTTTCGGTACCAGCAGTAGCGTAGTCAGTGAATGGGTTTGGAGCCGCAGAAGGGGCGCCAGCGTCGTAGCCGCCAGTTGGAGCTCCACCTCCATATCCTCCTCCAAAGCCGCCACGACCTCCACCGAAGCCACCTCCAAAACCACCGCGGCCTCCAAAACCTGGACCACCACGGCCAGCGAATCCACCGCCGAAACCTCCGCGTCCGCCCCCAAATCCACCACGGCCACCAAATCCTGGACCGGCACCGGCGAAGCGATCTTCTCGGACCTCAAGTGGACGACCTTGCCAATCGTAGCCATTGAATTGCTGGATTGCATTGCGTGCATCATCGGGGTTCTCGAAAGCGACAATACCAGAGCCTTTGGGCCGCCCATCTGGGCCAACGTGAACGTCGGCGCGAATGACTGCACCATTGCGAGCTAATTCATATGTCAATGTCATCCCACTATCTTCATGTTAGCAGCAGAGATGGAACTAACCAGCTTGACGGAACAGATCCTTCAGATCTTGCCATCCTACCGTGTAAGGCAGCTAAAGAAAACGTCAATATACGCCCATTGTGAGCTCACAGCAAAAGGAGGGATGTAACAAACGTTCGAGACATAGATTTGACGGCCTCCACCACCGCCACCCATGCCACCGCCGAATCCGCCGCCAAATCCGCCACGGCCTGGACCGCCTTCGTATCCGCCGCGACCTCCTGCAGGGGGGCCGGTAAATCGAGGTTCGGCCTCACGATCCTTTATCCAACCGTCAATTTATATAGGGATATAGATTGTGTGACTAGAACGTACCTCTCGAACATAGACGAGTCTTCCCATGAGGTTTTGGTTGCTGAGAGTGTTGACGGCCTGTTGAGCTTGCTCCCTCGTGGCATATTCTACAATGCTATGCTGACATTAGTACATGACCTGAATAGCAAAGTAGGATCTTTGGACTTACCCGCATCCCTACATAACCCGCGGAACATCGTCCCAATCCGTCAATCCAACATTCCTTCAAAAACCAGAAAAGAAAAACTCAAAAAGCCAGCTACGTATAGGCGCCCACCTTCGACATTCCATTCGGAAGCAACAACACATCTGCAAATAACACCTCCCCAGCTGCAATAGACACCCAAGTCAGCCCTTGATCTCTATGTCCCATGTCCGAGCACTAACCAGATCTCATGAAATCTTTGAGGTGATGCCATTTGACGTCATAACTGAGGTTTCCAACGTAGACACTAAAACGAATAGTGAGTTTCAAATTTGCCGTAAGTCTATTTGGACAACTGACCGGCGGTCTTGTTGGGATGATTCCTTGAGGCTGGCCAACATCTGCTCTCTAGCTTGGGCTCTCTCCTCAAAGGTCCTATGTGGAGCTCCTCCGCCGGCTGACATTCCGCCGCTAATCGGGCTGCGAGATCTTCTATCACTTCGGTGGCGGTCCTCACGGCTGCGGCTGCGAGAACGAGGGCTGTAGGAGCGACGTCTGGAAGACCGTGGTGAGCGGGATCGACGTCTAGGGGATCTTTCGCGCTGCGACACGTAAGTCTCTGTTCCAATCATCAAGCAGGCTTGATCATGAAGGTGAGTAGGGAGCGGATGTGGAGGGAGTTGTGGTTGTTGTTGAAGAGTTTGTATGATTAGGAAGAGTGGAGGTCATAGATAGCCCACAAGGTGTAAAGGTGCTTGCGGCAACTAGGCCAAGTTTGACCTCATGTACGATCGTTGAATAAAGCCACCTGCCAGAGCGGACACCAGCGGGTAAGTGAGGCTCCAGCCTTACGAGCCCAAAGTTGGCCTACTCAACGGGAAGAGGGGTATGGGAATGATCTGCAGTAGGTGTGTAAATAGGTGGGAAACTTACTCCGGGGCGGTACGAGTCGTCTGCTTGGATTCCAAAAAGGTTAGTATGAAGAACTGGGTTTGAGTTGAAGGAGAACGGGGTTGCTGGGGAAGAGCAAAGAAGAAGAATAGATGGTGACTGGTAGCGAAGGAAGGTCTCCGTCGCCGGCCACAGTGAATGAAACAAGAGAAGGAGCAAGGTGCTGCACTTCGTTGGGGGACAAACTCACCTGCGCCTGACATGGCTAAGATGGACGTTTCTTGTGGGTAAGGCGGTGGTCGGTAAAGGCGAGGAGCGGTACAGGTACAGTCGGACGGTGTATGAGTGAGGCTTCTGGAGCTACTGTCGGGCCTAGAAAATGCTGAAAGACGCAAGGATAGCTGTTAGTGGCATTGACTTGATGATTTGCAGGTGTGAGGTGAGCAATGGGTTGGGGGTGGATTTGATCCAATGGCGAGGGTAGTTCACCACGTACTGCGGGAGCGTGTAGGAAGGGATATCGGCGGCTTGGACTTTCACGCGCGTGGTGAAGTTGGTTGAACCTGCAGCCAGAAAAGAGGTATCAGCATTGATTCGGCTTTAACAGACGCAAGACAGGGAGGGAGGGGATGGCAGGTAGGCAACCTCCACGCGCAGACAGTAGGGATGGCGCGAACAGCTTCCAGGCCTCAATGCAAGAGACAGCTGTCCTACCTGGCAGAGCAGACGCGGAAAGCTGGAATAGGCGTAGGTAGGTGCAAAAGAGGGAGGAGCAGAGCGACGCGGCCAACCAAGATGACGATGAGGACCCGAAAGGAATGGGATGGCTCTTACTGGATGGAGGTGGAGGATGTCGCACACGTAGGTACTGTACTGTACTGTACTGTACTATACGGTGCGGATGCGATGCGGTTGCGACTGCGACTGCGGCCCTTGTCACGCACAGAGTGGAGGAGATGAGGGACGAGGGACTCCTTGAGTGAGGTGTGGATGGAAATGAGGGGTGGTGCTGGTGCTGGTGCAACGATGCAAGCTGCTGCAGTTGAGACTCGAAAGGCAGTTGGAGGTTCGACGTCAAGGTAAGACGCGGTGCGGTGCGGTGCAGTCTTCGCTTTTCGCCCGGGCGTCCCATTGGCGTTGGCGTTGGCGTTGGTCACCTCAGCTTGGGTGGATCCCAAGCAAAGCAACCCAATTGAGTTTAGCTCCTGGGGCAGGAGTTCATCCGCATATCTCAACCACAACTTCCGCATCACATCACCACCTCAGTAAACGTCTCTCAATTCATCAACTCGAGGCAATACTCTCTAATTTCGTCTGTAGTACTGTTCCATTCTCTTTCGCATTTCTGGTTGCTATTTCTTGCATCAGATGATCATGTCTTCTTCCGTCTGTGTTCGGCTTAATAAGTAAACAAATATATCTATCGGGCTCAAGTCTAATGCCCATGGCGACTTTGAGCTTGTACATCTGAGCCTGTACAAGCACTACAGACCGACCAAGAGGACCGTAGACCAAGGGGTATTTCTTCACACGACGCCGAAATGCTGCAGGATCACATCGCAGCATGTATGGGGTCTTTTATCCGGCATGGCTTCCTCCACCTGCCTCTTCGAATTAACAGCTACTCTGTACAGTAGCTCCCGAAAGGCCGCGGGACAGCATCGGATCGACGTGGTATTGGCTGCTGTCCGGTGCAAATGAAAAGATTATGTGTCTGGCAGTGGTGTATGATTGGACTGTACCGTCAGAAACCCCTCCAAAACTCTCAAAGCGGACAACGTCCCCCATTGATCGCCACCGCAGGACACCCTCAAGGCTGTTCCGTCACCTACCACACCACCTCTTCATCGGCAGAAGTCACTCGTCCACTTCCTCCAACGGCAGTACAGCTACAGGGGAAGGCAGCCCTAGGGCTACGGTCGTGTATCAAAAGCATTCAAACAACGCGTTCCATATCTGATCACTATCTACGTACCGTATTCATGTCAATGTCCAACGATCTTTTGATGCGTATGGCATTGTCCTCCTCCGATATCCATTGTCTCGGTCAAGAAATCTCTTCGTTGACTTTTTCCGTCATCTTCACAAAGGGCTGTTATTCCGAGACTCGCCGTTCTCTTGCCGCCAGGCATCTTCGTCATCCGACACGGCAGCCCACCAATCCTTTACGTCTCGATCGGATAAGGACAATATCATGATTGTGCTAACAGTGGCGCTCATGCTATGTACTTGCCTCTTGAAGCAAGTCCGCACTCAAAACAGTTTAGAATCCCACTGGCGCCGTCGAAAGACTTTGGGTCAGGGCACAGGGAGATCGACTCCTAAGAGATCATGCTTTTGCCCAATTGTGTCCGAATTTCTTTGGACGCCAAGCAGGGTCTTCATAACACATCCTCTGATGGCTGAAGGGAGACTGCTATGCCGTCCGTGAGTAATGCTCAGTTCGATAGCATAGAACTTTGAGCTCTATCTCGACATGTACGCAGCTTTGCTGCGGAATTCTGGCGGACCCTATGTCTCTCTACGAGTTCAACTGCAGCTTCTCCCGATGGTTCACCCCAGTCTTCATCTGTCACTGATGCGTCCTGCGAGGATCAGGCGCCAATCAAGTCACCTAGCTGCAGGCTCAAGAACGTCGAGGAAGCAGGGCTTGATGGATTGCGTATTGCAGAAGGCCAATATCTAGCGTCGCATGCATGCATGGCACAGCATGGCACCAACTTCCAGAGAGGGCCTGACGGCAGATCGATCTCACAGGAAATGGTTGGTGTGCCGCAGCTGCAGCAGATCCCGTTCGCAGGGCTACAAACCCTAATTCACATCTTTCCATAAGTCTGGGAGAGTGTACAAAAACCATTTTTCAGTTGTCCTTCATGTTTGCGATTCCAGCGAGGATTTTCGATGTGTTGTCCCCCACACACCGGCGGAATACTATCCCATCTTGGCTCGGCCATATGCACGCTCCTTGCGACTGCATGCATACGAGCTGGACCGTATGCAGGGGAGCAGCCGGTGTGAAGCAGAAATATGTCACTGAGCAGTGAAAGCGTGCACTGGCAAGAATAAAAGCTGACTAACATCATTGGCTGCAAATCAGTGTAACCGCGCCTGCCCCCTAATGCAGATGTTGTTATCTTGTATGCACCTGCAAAACGCCCACTTAACAGATTGGCGCACGCTATACAGGCATGATCCTAATATTGCATGGACCAATGCAAGAGCGGGAACAGCGGCCCGTACCTATGCTTAACACTGCGAGAGTTCATCCCAGATATTCTCATTCTTTAAGTCTGTTGAATTATTTTTGGCTATCCTCGAGGAGGCTCCGCGGGTTTGCAAGAGTAGGACGCTGCCGGCTTGGCGAGGAAGCCTCTCTGAGTCCTGGTCCGAGCTCTGCGAGCTATCACTTTCTTTACTGTTTTGTTTTATTAAAAGCAGAAGCCGAAGCAAAGAGTGCCTGACTTGTGCCCGCTTTCGCTGTGGTGTGATGCAAGTCTCAGATGACAGAAATCCCGCATGGCGCGCTACTTGCCATAGGCAATTTAGTACATTCCACGGAAAAGGCAAATACAATGTGTATCTGCAGACCGTAGCAGAGGTCTCTTCATCATGAGGCCGCCAAGGTGGATCCAGACGAGCGAGCGATTTATACGCGCCTCGTAAATCATCCTCCAACCTTGGATGAAGTGATCCTTAGTAAGTATGATAGGAAGTAGAATTACGACTAACTCGTAAGTGATGGAATGCTCCGTTTCAACACGACTTCAAAGTGTCACGAAGATCAACTGACATTGCACAAAATCCTGACCCATCGAAATAAGTTCGCCCTACCGTGGATTCCTTGCGACTGCCGGGATGACTTACTGCGGACCTGTAAGAATCGTTATGAGGAGTTGTCTGAACTTTAGGCTGGCGCATCTATCCTGTAATACAGAATAATATTTTTAATATATAGGCTTGAAAAGCATGATAGAAGCGCCCTTATGGAAGGACTTCGACGCCACCACTTGGCCAATTCAGTGCCAGAGCTCAACACGGGCGTAAATCAACCCTGCCGGCAATTCTGATGGCTGCCAATTGCGCTCATCTTGAAAAGCCTTACCCGCTGAGTATTTTTGAGCTCTAGAGCCAATACGAAGCAACCGCATCGCTGATTCCCTTCTGTTTCGTTAGATAAGCTCAACAATTGGCAGAACGTCATTCTCCATTCGGATTTGAAGACAAGCATTGAGATCTGGAGAGGAACTCGGATCGGGGTTCATAGTTGTTAACTGGAGGTTATTCGCAAGAACCAGTAAAGGCCGTACCGACGGCAGACTTAGAGAAGCCACTAGAGAAGAGATACTCAGATACAGATAGTATCGATGGGGTGCCACCATGGCGTGCTTGCCGCAATGCTCTCTTTCCCTCCAGCCTCGAGCATTACAGTACAGTCGGCATGCAGGGAAAGCAAAAAATGTTCACAACTAGACTCCTACTCGGCCAACGTAGGTCAAACTGTTCTGCACCATGTCTTAGGTCAAGACCTATTCTAACCCAATGATACTTCCACACTGATCAGTGACAGCATGCAGGTGTCAGTCAGGCTCCCCGTCCCCAGCATCCTTGAGGACCACGGCTGGTGTGACACGATGCCGTCCTCCCCCATGCTCTCAACAGAGAAAACACAACTGCTGAATAGACAACAGGGCATATTTGCGCCCCCACTGGCAGCAATGAAGCAGACAGAGAATTGCAAGCATTGCCTGGGCGTTGGAAGGCATCCGATAGGTGTCTTCAGGGGTAAATGAGGAGTCATCGGGGAGTGGTGATTAGCCCAGCTTCGCTGATCAGGATGCTGCCGGATGCATACTCAAGGCTGAAGCTGCTACAGTCTTCCACGTGTCATCGACTACCAGATCGAGTAATTTACAGTCTTCCAGCTGTAACCCCTGATGAATAAAATTAGTTGTAGGCTTCGTCAAACTGCTACAGGTCTACCCATGTGAATTAGACGTAGGCTGGAGGGACAGGGCCAAGCTGCGGAAGACACAACATCAAATATTGCGCTATCGGAGCAAAGCTACCATACAAGATCAGCACCCGACCGAAAACATTCCACTGCGAGACTTTGAAGCTGTTGCTTGCAGATGAGCCATAGTTCGGAAAATATAAGGCACTACCTCACGACTTTGGCGCCAACTTCGACGTATAATCAGTACAGATGCGATTCTTTCTCCCAGCAGCATTTTAGGGTACCACCAGAGGTTCGATGATCGGTGCAGAGTCATCGGCAGATCGACTTGTGAGAGCTATCAGTCAATGTAAAGACCAGTTTTGAAAGTTCGAATGCCATCAAGGGAGTTTGCAACATCCACAGCATCGTCCGCCAATCATTATCTTGGTGGATGCATATTTGCTGGAACAAGCGGCTGCAGCGTAGAACTCGCCAATCTTGGTGCTTGGTACATTTTCTGCTGTCCAGGATTTGGAACCCAGGTAAGTCAACATCCGGACTGGCCTTGTCTATGACAATTTACAGCAAGCGTGCCTTCAAAACTAGATTTCAGTACAGACTTCTGTCTAAATTAGGCACTAAAATCTGGCAGTATGATCTTTCTCGACGTTCCTATTCTTTAAAATCAATCATCATTAAACCAGTCAACTCACCCCTTTCCTAGTGCTCGCTTACCACAACCGACAGGCGAGGAATATCACCACCGACTCGCGTTCCCAGGACATCACAAACAAGCTGCGGCATCAGTGCATAAACCAACCTTACGTATCACAAAGTCCAAATCCAACTCCAATCCCTCGGGATTTCTTTACCTAGACAGGGTAACATGTCCCTCCAGATCAGCGCCCCCCTCCCAAGTTTCCAACAAGGTCGGCCGCACCAACAAGCACTCCTACCAGTTCATGTGGCCATTTTCGAGCTTCAACATCCAGAGAGAAGTAGCGCCATCTGCTATATTACGCATACGGAGAAGAGGGAGACTTGCAGCCGGTGTAGTTCGTACGGAAATTAAAGCTGCAGCTAACAATGACCAGTACCAACAAAGCCAGAGCCGACGAACGAGCCCCTCACTTCATCACTCGCTTCGTTGTGATTTTGTGGGTCCGGTATTCAAATACTGAAGATTGTGGCGAGTATGCCATAGGAAATTGACAATAGGCACTCAGCTGCTTAGTTGGAAAGTATGTAACCTTGGCTTTGGTAATAGGAATGTCACTTTTCCGGCCAGAGGACTTGCGGAGGAGAGGATGTCAACTCCTCACTACGGGATTTAGACCTCTCATCACGGAGGCTGTGTGAAGCTGCTTGAAGCTGCTTTACTGCTCAGACTCCGGCGGGTCCTAGCTGTCTACCAGAGACACCGTCAATTCCACACATAGATAGAGCCTCTCTCCCGGCTGCTGCTGGAGAGCCAGGAAGTGCTTTGAAGCCGAAATGGCTCGTGCGAGCAGGGCTCATGTATCGATAATGAAGCATAGTGGTACTGTGATGTGTTGAAACTTGGAGAGGGCTTCCTTTGCAGGCAAAACCTGGACACGGCATCTTTGTCTTATACAATGAGACTCTGCTACTCAATTTACATACTATTTTGCAGAAACTTTGTGATTTCTGATCTTTCCTAAGTCTACCCGCCAGGTCGCCAATCGCTAGGCCACAGAATCGCAGAACCGCAGAATCGCAGAATCGCCAGAATAAAATAAAACAAACTGTATTCACCACACTTGAATGACTAATCATTGCATTTCTAGCCGTATCAAATAGAAATCATGATCACGCAATACAGTAAACCACCAAATGGGCTGCAACAGATTATTTGAGACTTCGAATTGATCTGCAGTGGTGTTTTAGCTCTTGATCTTTGTTGTAAACTATCATAGTATCTAGATTTTAATTATCAAATTATTGGAACCTCTCTCAGCAAGAAATACACAACACCCGGAGCGATCACAGTCATGGAAGTATAAAAATTACATTTACCTACAATTTGAACAGAAGTCATCAAGCAAGTCGAGCTGTGATAGCTCTCCACAGTGACCAAATGCCAGCAATGTGATTTGTCTGACAATCTTCTTGGCATCACAAATGAGTCTCAAAGAAATGGAAACCGTCATACTCACTCGACAGTACATGTATTAGAATTGTTTACCTTTGATGACTCTGGATGTTCAGAGCCGACTTCTGTTGTTCTCAAAGCCTTCAGCCACACTTCCGAGTAAAGGTTGAACACGCGAACTTTGCCGAGTCTACCTATGAAACCTCCATGACGCTCGCTAGTAAAATGGGGGGCAACACGCTGTGGGCGGGGAGGGGAGTGGAACTTCGAGGTTGACTGAGTGACTGACTGAACTGACACGACAAACCCCACCAGGCCATTCAGCCATTGCCCCAGTCTCGCCCACGACATTGCGCAATATCTCTACAATATTGATATTGTGCTCGTTATGCTTCTCCGGTAGCAAGCAGAGAGAACCCATACCCAGGACCGACGTACGATGGAGGAGTTTGAGTACTCTCTCGAGAACGAACAGCAGTTCTGGGACGGTAAATGCGCCGGCTGCCCCCTCACTTTGAATATGACACTGATTATCTTGACGGCATACAGAACTCGAAGACATTGTATCTGCGAAATGCCCTTCCTATCAATTGATCGATAATGCGCTGCGATCCTTCCTCAACTTCACGACAAAGTTCAAAGACGAGTATCTGAGTTCTGATTATGACTTCGCGCAGTGTCTTCAGAAACTCTTACAGAGTGAGCTGTTCGAGGCGAATAAAGAGTATGTGAGGATCCAGATCGTATATAGTCTGCTACAGGAAGATGAGCCGGCGACGCTTTACGTTATTGCGAGCTTCCTGCTCTTTGATGGGAGGCAGAACGAGGCTACGTTCGAGATGATGAATACCGAGGGCTGCTTTCCACGGCTAGTAGACTTGATCAAGATGGGAAAGAGGGACGATGCAAGGCTACATCGAATGCTGCTAGAGTTACTCTACGAAATGTCTCGCTGCCAACCACTCAGTGTTGTGGACCTGAGCCAAGTGGACGATGAATTCGTTGTAATGCTCTTTCAGATCATTGAAGAACTATCGGATGATGTAGACGACCCGTACCACTACCCAGTCATTCGGGTACTGGTAAGTACGTCTCCTAAAGTTACAGATCGCCACTAACATCTGTTCCAGTTGGTTCTGAACGAACAATGGATGGTAGCATCCACCCGATCACCAGCGGAATCCGACCCACCTTCATCACCCCTCACAAACAGAGTGATCAAGATCCTCTCCCTCCACGGATCCTCATATATGACATTCGGGGAGAACATCATCCTGCTCCTCAATCGTGAGACAGAAACATCCCTCCAGCTCCTCATCCTTAAGCTCCTCTACCTCCTCTTCACCACACGAGCAACACACGAATACTTTTACACCAACGACCTGCGAGTCCTCTTGGACGTCATAATCCGCAACCTCCTCGACCTCCCCAACGAGCTGGTCTCTCTCCGCCATACCTACCTCCGCGTCATGTACCCCCTGTTGGCGCACACACAGCTCAACCAACCACCGCACTACAAACACGACGAGATCCTCAAAGTTCTTAGCATCCTCGGCGGCTCCGCAAATGCGCACTGGGAGCCTGCCGACGAAACAACAGTCCGCCTCGTTCACCGAGTAGCAAAAGTCCCCTGGCTTCGAGATGACGTAAGCGAAGGAGAAGTTGCGCGGAAACTGCTCGGGATCTCACTCTCGCCTGCACAAACGGCAAGTATGGTGAGCGTGGTGGATGTAGCAGGGGTGTCAGAAAAGCCAGGCGTGCAGACTCCGAGCAGGAAGCTGGAATTTGAGGAGGGTCTTCACGATGATAATGGAACGAAGGAAGAGAAAGAGAATGTAAATGAGGAGACACAGGAGAAGACTACTCCCACGAAGAGGCATCCTCCTCCCCCAGTACGGAGCAGGAGACATGCTCCGCCTCCGGTGCCGCCAATGATCCAAGTCAACGGCGGCAAAAAGCTTCCTCCCAAAGCGCCGCCAAGGAGGAGAACGAAACTCAAATCGATGTCTTCGTCGGGGAATCTCGAGCATCAGGCTCAGGATTAGTCGCGCCACTTTCATCACAGCGGCCTGATTTATCTGCTTTTTACGACAATGTTTGGTATGGTTTGCTGCATTACATTACAAAGAAGCGAGGGCGTTTTGGGGTCATTGTTGATCGGCTGGTCTGGATTCAGGATTCCGCAAAGGGCAGGCTGCAAGTTCTTTGGCATTATTTGGCGTTGGGGCAGAAGTCTCGTTGGTTCATTATTACATTAATGAAGAGCATTATGACCATGATCTGTGGTTTCAGTCTTGCCGTTGCGCGATCAGAGCTTGTGATTGATTGATTGAAACCTACTCGATCTCAACCGATGCGAGCCTCCTAAACGTTGAGCATATCGCGATTTTCGAATAGTCCGGGAAGTTGAGAGACCCCAAGTTAGACGATGAGAATCAATACGGTTTAGACACGACGCGCAAGATTGCTTCGCCTAAGCGAAAAGAAACAACTCAGGGCTCAGTTAAACCTTTAGATACAACTACGAATCGATTATGATATCCTCTTTAGCTAAGTGAATCACGAACTGCAATCAACTGTCTCTAAACTTCCAGAAACTCCAACCACGTTTCCTACCCCTTTCACTCCTTTCCGTACCCTTCCTTTCCATCCAGCCATCCGCTCCAAAACAGCCTTGCTCCGCCCATCCAGCCAGTCCTTGATCATACATAGCTATATACAAATACTTCCGAACGAACCTTCGCTTACACTAGGCTCACTGTCTTAGTCTCCTTGGGGAACTCTCCGGGAACGTGAAGCTGTGAGACACTCTGCACACTCTGATGATTCTGACCAGCAGCCAGAGACGGCCTTCCGCTCTCTGTCAGTGGTTCAAGAACCCTCTCAATTGGATTTGTACCTGGGGTGATTGCTCCATTAGTGGTAACATCCCCTTGGCTGCGAGCACCAGACATGAAACTGGACTCGGGTGCTGCCTTTGGCAAGTCACCATCCGGAGCAGCATAAATGGCGGCCTCCTGTGCAGCTTGTTGTTCGGACTGCTGCTCAAACGTATCTGGTGCGGCAATAGTGGCAGCTTCACGGGCAGCTTGCTCTTCTTGCTGTCGGCGGAACTCTTCGGCTTTCTCATCTTCGTATCGATGGTAAGCTTCGGCTCCGACAGCTCCAGCGGCGGCACCACCCAAACCAGCAGCAGTCATTCCCCCAGCGGAATATTGATTGTCTGGTCGCCCACGGCCCAGATCCTGGCTCATTCTTTGGCTTGTATATGGATTTACTCCGTCTTCCTTCGCTTGTTGGTCAACGTAAGCTCCGTGCGTTGGCGAGGAAGCAGTATCGCCATACTGATGTATAGTACTGCCTGGCAGGGTTCCAGCAGCTGCAACTACATCGCGGTCTTCGAATCCCGAACTTCCACTAGAGGGGGAAAGAGGAGCCTGTAAGCCTCGAGATAAATTGACATCGGATGGGAATCTCCCACCTGGCTGGGGACGTTTCGGCAATTCGTCTTGCTTCGGTCCTGTGCTAACAACGTCCGCATTCGAGGCAGAGAACGGCTCTTCGTCTTCTTCGTCCATGATCCCGTCGCTGCTGATGGAGCCAGCTCTCTGCGATGTGCCGCTTATGCTTCGAGCATGTTGGCGTACGAAAGCATTGCGTTCTTGTGGTGACTTCTCTGTAAGGGCTCGGATGTCCTCATACTGCTGAAGTTAGCAAATGCCAATGCAAAGCTATCTAGAAATTTATCTTCTCTGAGACCACAAGGTGTAATTGAGGGGGCAAAAATATGAACGTACCCAAGCATTCATAGTATCGTAACTTTCCGCTCTGAAGACCCACGAGTGGCCACGATGCATAGAACCAGTTTGGCGGCCCTTCAGCATAAATTTATTTGAAGACGAACCTTCATTGGAGTGGGACCCAAGCTTCTGTTCTGGGAGGTAAAGAGACATGATAGGGGCCTGAGCCTTATCCGCGGATTTGAACTCGTGGAGATGAGTTGGGGAAAGGACATACCTATAGAAATGTCAATTCAGTCAAGTCTCGTGGAAGGACGTATTAAGTAACATACCAGCCAGCTGTGTAGCTCTTCAAGTATTTCGACTTTCGCTCCAACAGTCCAGCGCGGACTTCCTGAGCGAGTTCATTATCCCGACCAGGATAGTGAATGTTCTGAGCTTGTCGAACAGGAATGTTTGGATCAACGAAATGCTCATCTTTCTGGACGAAAGTATTCCACTCGTGGTCCTTGGGCATGGCAATAGGGCCAGTACGCAACTCGTCCGCAGTGCTGTAAGCTGCATCTGCTTCGCGCTTCAAGATTCCTGCATAGGCATTGTAGGATTTCTGAATTTCGCCCACAACGATGGCTTCTAGTTCTCTACCGGATGCTTCAAGGTTCAAGTATGCCTGCTTGAGTGTTAGTTGTCACTGACCGGAGTTCCCCCACCCCACTGAATAGCCTAGCGGAATCAGGAAAATGAGATTGAAGGGGATCCTACCTGGTGCAAGTAGTTCTCTTCGTCAATTTGTCTCTCGACCTGTCGGTCCGCTGCAAGCTTCAGCAAGTAAGGATCCTTCTTGCCCGTCATCTGAGCAGGGTCCATATCAGACTGTCCCAAGCCCTCTTGAAGCTCATTGACAACTCGACGAGTGGTATCCATCTCCTTGTCCACGGAGTTCTTGAAGTCGCTTGAGAGGCCCTTAATTTCCTTGATCTTCTGGTTAAGATCACTTCGCAAGCCAGTGAGTGCCATTATAACATCATTCTCAATTTCTTTCGACTTGTTTGCCTCTGTGATCGCGGTTCTGTGGTAACCACGAAGTACCTGAACAGCATCATCTATTCCTCCAGACTCCAAGAACATGGCTGGGGCAGATGTATTGTTGATCACATTGGAGATCTTCAGGAGATTCTTTGACCTGTGCTCATAGCTAGTCTGTATTTCTCGGAAATAGGTGATCAGATCCTTAAGAACTTTGCGCCAGGCTAGTAGGAGAGGTGTCAGTATCGCTATATAGTATATAGATTGAGCATTACACACCTTGAAATCTGTTCGCGAGGATCTCCGTGGGATTACCAGTGGTGGGGACCGGAGAGTAGAAAGCACTGTGTGTTTCGTCGGTATCTCCGGCGGACTGAAGAGCCAGACTGCGAACACTGCCGGCTCTTGAGCTTCTGCGACTAGAGCTTCTCTTCATCGAACCGGTCCTCCGCAAGGATGCCTTCTTTTTCAAGGTTCCTCCTCGAGAGGGTATCAGGGTGTCGCCTTGCGACATAACAGAGTTGGATCGCTGCATTGGGCCGTCTATTATCGAGCTTCCTCGCTGGCTTGCGTCCCACTCCTCATTAAACCTTCCTTGGTTCGCGGATTGTGCTAAAGGGGAAGCGTCTGTAGGGTAGCCAGGTGTTGATCCGAAGTCTGTGGCTGCAACTGTGCCTGTGCCTAAGTTTGCTCGTGAGCTGCTACTTGCACCGCCGTATCCTCTGTCAACAAAGGCTTGGGATGGTGGAGGTACTGCTGCTGTGTTGGGATTGAGGGTCGACATGTCGAGGAAGGAGAAGGGGCGGAGGGTGGGAGGGAGGGAGGGATGGTCGCAGTTATTGCAGCGTCTAGTCTCTGACGTAGCTTCGAACTAAAGGTCGTTTCAACGTTAGATCAAGACCGTCTCCATGATTATCGAGTCTGCGAGAGATTGCACTGGACGAACAGGTGGAAGAGGTAGAAAGAGGATAAGTTTGGACGAGAGCTTCACTTACTGTCAGTATGGTGAGGTCAGGGATGTTTAGGAGGGAGTCGATATTTGGGGAGACCCTGAATGAGCCTGAGCCGTCGGCGAAGTTGTGATTGGCGGTGGATGTTTACTTGGGGTCCCGTCGGTAGTTGTTCGGACACAGGGGAATTAACAGCACAACAAATCGATTTTCTGGGACTTCTGAGGAATGACAGGAGATGTATGTTCTGACACAGAAAGAAGAGTGGGCGGCAGTACGAATAATGATGAGGAGAGGAGGAAGAGTCGAAGGGAAGCGAAGTCAAGTGAGAATCAGCCGTGCAGCGATGGCAGTGCCGTGCCGCTGGTGCTGGTGCTGCGATGCGGTGCGATGCCGTGAAAGGGACGAGAGAGGACATCGCAATCACAAGTCTGACGTCGTCACCAAGCCACATCTGAGAATGCGCCCACTCCCAACGCCGCCGATAGAAGGCCAAGATCCCCCCCACTACGACTACGACCACGACCACGACCTTTCGAGCCATGCCATCGGCACTGCGGCTGTTCTCTATAGAGTTCAATGAGTTTGGCATTTCCAAGGTTCTCACGCAGTAGCTGCTCATAGAAGCATGTTGCAGCATGTCACTACGAACTTTAGCTCATCCACTCACCGTCCTACTGGCATTTGTGTTGCCGTTCATCCCGCGCCATACAGAGCAAGGCGACGATGTTAAAGCAGTGCAGTCCTCCTGCAAGTACTGTAGATTATCCCGAAAACGGGTACATGGCTAGCTTGAGGAACCGAAAATCGGAATCTGATTTCGAGTTCCAAATGGCGCATATTGGGAGTTTCAGCAGAATAATCGTCAATCAAGTTCACAGGCCAACGATTGATCGTCTCAAGTGTAATTGTCCACCTCGCTCACCTTTTGCTATTTGTACCACTCCTTCCTAGCATCCGGCCATCCGTTACTCGTCAGTCGTCACCCAAGCAGCTGAAGCTGCAGCTCACTATCTTTGCATGTGCATGTCACAAACCACTCATCATTTACGTCCATGTCTCGCCCATGATTCCAACTCTGCCCAAAGCAGCCGAGGAGCCAAGCGAGCACCTTGAATGCGCTCTAGTATCAATACTCCTACCCCACATCCGAACAGATCAGACGCGAATTGGGCAGGATCATGCCTCTTCCTACGTCAGCCCACACTTGCTGATCTCCCGGATTCAATCTCGTTTCACAGCACTAAACTTTAACAAGATTCAAGATTCATCATCTGATGCTTTGGTTGTCGTGATTGGCTACCCCCAACGTCGATTCAAATTCAAGTCTTTTTTGATTTTGCACATCCCTACTGTAACATCACATCGTAGCCCTTCCTTGCCCCTCCAAGCTTCAAGGTTTCCTATCCAGATGAGACATCTGACTTTTTGTTTGGAAATCTAGTCTTCCCTCCGCGCTAATGCTATCAAAACTCAATGCCCTTCGGAATCATCTCATGCCTTGGCATCCTTCTCAGCGGCCTTGACATCTCCCGGGAAAGGGTTGTCCGATCTTCGCTCATCCCGTAGCGCCTTGAGCTTCGCGATAGCCTCCTTCAAAGGAACTGGCTTGCCTCGATCCTGAGTAGATGTATCGTCGCGATTCCGAACGTTGACCTCTCGTCCAGTCATTTCCTGATCACCAACAACTGCGCGATTGTTAGCTGGGTAAAGACATATAGCATCAAGAGCGCTTACCGAAAATGAAATTGTACTGGGCCAGTTGACCTGTACGGATCTTCTTCTGCAACGTGTTGCCGCTGAGGTCCACGTCGATGAACATGTTCTCCGCCTTGAAGATGCCCTGGACTTCCTTTGCATAGTCAAAGTACCCAACCCCAACTGGGATCACGAGAATTTGTCGCGGACTCAACCAGAACGGCCACTTTCCGCCGAAGTGTTCTGTCAAGATAGCCGTGAATCGCTCGATACTACCAGCAATAGCACGATGAATCATGACAGGTCGAGCGCAACCTGGAGTGAGCGGCTTATAGACTCTCTCCTTCTTGCCATCTGGACCAACATGTGCAGGCTTCTTTGGCTCCTCTTGTTTCGGCTTCGCCGCATCTCCTTCTTCTTTTGGCTTCGTGACCATCTCGGAAGTCATGTATTCCAGACCGAAGTTTTGAGGAAGCTGGAAATCGAGTTGGATGGTGGCGCATTGCCAGTCTCGCTTCAAGCAATCGGAGATGGTGATGTCAATCTTGGGTCCATAGAAAGCACCATCGCCCTCATTAAGCTCCCATGCTCCTTTGGTGAACTCGTCCAATGCGGAGCGCAGCTTGGTCTCAGCCATGTCCCATACCTCTCGCTTACCCATAAACTTCTCTGGTCGCGTCGAAAGCTTCATCTTGAAAGTGAAGCCAAAGAGACCGTACACTTTGTTCAAGAAGTCGAACAATTGCATAATCTCCTCCTCGATCTGGTCTTCGCGGCAGAAAATATGGGCATCATCTTGTTGGAATCTCCGAACTCTCGTCAATCCTGATAGTGCACCAGAAGCCTCGTTACGATGAAGAACACCAAAGTCAGCAACTCTCCATGGCAACTCTCGGTGACTTCTCTCGCGGTGATCAAACATCAGACAATGACCAGGGCAGTTCATGGGCTTCAGAGCGAATGTGTCCTTCTCAGAATCGAACGTGAACATATCGTCCTTGTAGTAGTCCCAGTGGCCTGAGGTCTTCCACAGTTCGGAATTGTACATGTTAGGCGATATGACTTCATTGTAGCCACGGGCCCAGTACTCCTCCCTGAGAAATGACTGCAACGTATTGTAAATCCGAGTTCCGTGAGGTAGCCACATTGCTGAGCCAGGAGAAAGTTCATGGAAGAAGAAGAGTTCTTGGTCCTTGCCGATCTTTCTGTGATCTCGCTTCGCAGCTTCTTCCAAGAACTTCTTGTGTTCGGCCATTTGCTTCTTGTCTGGGAAAGAAATACCGTAGATACGCTGAAGAGAGTCATTGTCCTTATTACCCAAGAAATATGATGCTGAGTTCTTCATGATGGCGAACGTCTCAATTCTTCCAGTGTTTGGCACGTGGGGGCCTCGGCACAAATCGATGAGAGGACCGTTTCGATAGACTGTGGTAAATTCTCCATCTGCGATCTTGTCCTTGATGATGTGCTGCTTGTATTTATTGTAGGAGAACATTTCCAGCAGGTCTTCCTTTGAAAGTACCAGTCGCTCGAAGGGCTGCTTCTCCTTGACAATCTGGCTCACCAAGGTCTCCAGTGGTTTCCAGTCCGATTGTTGGACGGGTGCGCCATCTGGTAGGGACATCTCATAGTAGAATCCGCTCTCGATTGGAGGACCGATGCAAAGACTGCAACCAAATCGTCTCTCTGAGGCTTCTCCCAGAATGTGTGCGCTCGAGTGCCAGAAGACCTTCTTGCCCAGCTCGTCGTCAAAAGAAAGTAGCTCTAGCTTGCAGCTCTCCTCCAATGGTCTCTCCAAGTCCCAAAGTTGCTCATCATCTCCATTGAGTTTGGCCACAACAGTACGCTTGAGCAAGCTGTTCGAGATGCCTTTGGCAATATCCGCAGGTGTAGTCTCCCATGACGTTCCAACCTTCTGACTTCCGTCTGCGAGGGTGATCGTAATTGGTTCTCGGGGTTTGGCAGCAATTTCGGCGTCGAATTTTTTCTTCAATTTGCTAAAGAGCTTGAGTCGATCGTCGAGGAATTGGGGTTCTTAATGTCCTTGTTAGTTATGTCCAATGTTTGTTTCTGAGTAAGTCATGTCGGTTTGCTGTGACAATAGGCCCATGTCCGCAGAGTAGTACCTACGTGGTTTCATTTCAAGTGGTCCTGTGGTTCAAGAGTTATTCTTCCTGAAAATGTACTGTTTTGGGGCATCTGGCTTACCAGCATCTGCCCCGCCATCCCCTCCTTTCTCCTTCTTGACTTTCTGCTTCTTCTCACCAATGGCTACCTTTTTGACGCCGTCGGCGACGGCCTTGACGGCCTCTTGTGCTTTATCCATACTTGGGCCCGAAAGTTGTTGTGGAAAGTCCCAAGTTGAAGTTGCGACTTTTGAGTATCGGTGAGTCCTCGTGTGAGTCGAAGAATCCCAATCGCGGACCCGCGCTAACCCTTATCGGTTCTTAGCGGCGGCAACTTGAGCTTCGAAAATTCCACTTCTCAAAAAGTCCTGGAAATTTTACAGACAATCACCAAACAGCAACAATGTCATTTCGAGGAGCACCACGTGGTCGCGGCACAGGCGCAAATTTCGGAGGTGGCGGAGGGAGAGGAGGCGGTGGATTTGGTGGTCGTGGAGGTGCGCAATTCGAAATATTCAATCCGCAGAGCAGAGACTGATTTCTACAGGCCGGGGTGGATTCGGGCAAAGAGACAATGGTCCTCCAGACGCTGTGCTAGGTAAGGATTGAAGAATACGGGCTTCAGAACCAATTGCTAATATTGTGTGCAGAAATGGGAAGCTATCTTCATGCCTGCGAGGGGGAGATCGTCTGCGAGTCGATTAACACCAAGATCCCATACTTCAATGCGCCTATCTATCTCCAGAACAAAGTTCGTACATTTCCTTTCTCCCTAGGACATTCTTGAGGTTTAGCAGACGATCTTGTATGGGTGAAAGAGGAGAGAAAATGCGGCACTGGCATACATTTGGGCGTGGGGAGCAGAAACACTCGGCGCCAACCCCAACCCTTGAATCCAAAGCTGACTTCTTCAAAGACTCAAATCGGGAAGGTTGAGGAAGTACTAGGTCCCATAAATTCTGTCTATTTTACGATTAAAACCAATGAGGGAATCCAAGCAGCATCATTCAAGTCCGGCGACAAGTTCTACATCGGAGGCGACAAGCTTCTCCCATTAGAGAAGTTTCTCCCCAAACCTAAGCCACCTCCAGGAACTGCAAAGCCTAAACGAGCAGGAGGAGCCAGAGGAGGACGCGGCGGACCAATGCGAGGCGGTCGTGGAGGAGCAAGAGGTGCTCCAAGAGGTCGTGGTGGATTCAGCGCTGGTGGACGAGGTGGCCGTGGAGGCTCCGGAGGATTCTCGAGAGGAGGCTCGGGAGGGTTCACACCTAGAGGCCGGGGCGGTGCTAGCCGGGGCTTTTCTCGTGGACGTGGTTAGGTTGTCGGTCTCTTTGCTTGTGTGGATAACTCGGCGTTACCGGTTCATAAGAGTGTACATGCAAAGGCTGCTTGGGGAATAACAAAATTCAATAGGTTCAGTTCTCTGGATCTTTTCTGTCTTCACTTGGGTGCTTTATCGTATCTGCTCATGCATTGAATATGTTGACTTGGCTCGCTACGTCCTTTGTACGGCATTTACAGGCTGGCTACAATGCTCAGCTCTGCCACCCTATTGTCCTACAGCTATCGGTCACTTTTTCTTATCACGTTCTGGCATTGTCAGCATAGCACAGCGATTCCCAGACCAAGGCTCGGATGTTCAGCATTTAATTGTGGTGTGAGAGCTTAAAAAATACCCCCAAGAATTTCCCAGCTTGAAAATCAAGACACAGCCATGATACTATTCGGCGAGCTCCGTGATAGACAACACACACCTGAGCTGCGAGAGAAACTTCTTGCAAAGTCATCAGGTCATAAAAATCGCGTAGTCAAGAAAGTGAGGCGAAAAAGTCCAAAAGAATTGCTTTTATTCATGCTTCATGAAAGCAGTGACCGAGAGGTATCATAGCAGTACGTAAAATATCTCACATCCATTCGTACTCATTCAATTCTGAGCAGTCCGTGACCTTCCACGTTCATCTCGACCCAACGCAGTCAGCCTCCTCCGTCTTCATTGCTCACCGTCGACCTATGGCTTAGGGATATGAATAGTCTTGCTCGTCATGCAGATACCGCTCAACAAGAACAGTCCCACAACCGGGTGGAACTCAAAAATAGTTCCAGTAGCCCAGGTACCCAGAGGCAAGTTCTCCAGAATCCAACCCTTGCTGATCCAATAAGACATCAAAAAGGTTATGGAGAGCGATGTAGGGATGGGTGTTCCTTCGAAGTATTTACTCTTTCCCGTGGCGTCCTTGGGGACGTTTCCGACGGTGATGTTGAAGCGTGCAAGTCTAGTCAGGCCGCAGAGGACGAAGAATGTAAGGAGGAAGTGGTCGGCTGGGGTTCGAAGTCCAACAGCAAATGCTGAGACGGCGGGAGCGACTCCGAAGGAGATCTAGGGATTCATTAACGGATGTTTCTGGTTTATGGGAATATATTCGTACCAAATCTGCTAGGGAATCAAGCTCTTGTCCCATCAGACTGCTCTTCTTTCTCCATCTCGCAACTTTGCCATCCATGAAGTCGAAGAACAAGCCCAGCGGCATAAGGAACATGGCGAGCCAGAGATTCCCGTGCGAAGAAGGAGAACCGAGGCAGTATCGCAGTGAAGAGAAGATGGACATGACGCCACAGAAGCCTACTCGACGATCAGCACTTTTGAGCCTTTGAGGGTATCCCGAGAGTCTATACCATTCAACTCAGTGATCAAATCAGCTAAATGCATGGCTCTGATCAAACTGAAATGTCCCGTCTCCTCTGACAAAAGCTTCTTCTGCTTGTCAACAGCTATAGGAAGGTAAGCTTGGAATTTCGCGGCATCATTCGAGGATGGGGCTCACCGGCAGTTGAATCCTTCACGACCCCATTCGAAACGGTGCTGCTTGTTCTTTTCGACATATTGACGGATTCGATGAATATTTAATAGATAGTTCTTGTACAAATTCAGTCTTGCACGTCCTTGTGGTAGTTGAATGGAGGGAAGTGCTGTTGAGGTTGTCACTTAAAGGCAAAGTAAATAGCGGTGCGCCAACACCTTGATTTTCGCTGCAGGTGGTCCCTCCGAACACAGACGTCATGCATGACCTGCGCCTCAGGCTCGGGGCTGACACTGCTTGCGGCAACAGTCAAAGTGCCGGCATGTGCGAATTCATACGATGTAGATGACTTGCAGGTATTTCTGGGTGCATTCTTTTCGAAATTGCAAAGTGGTGCTCATTGAAATACAATCACACGGTCAACGCTGTGTTATTCCATCTTTTATAGATCTTGGCACTGTATAAATCAATTCATAGATGCGCAGTATTTGAAGAACAGGACTTTAAAATTTTCTTCAACGCTGTTAGTATGACACTGCCGATGTAAATAACCTACCGCTCAAATAGTCCAGGCGGGTGGAGTACCATCATGTTTCCTGAATTACAAGTCTGGAATAGTAGGCAGGAATCATTATTCTACATTAATTCAAGTGTTTGGTATCTACTGCTCCGTAAAAACAGAACTGGACCATCTCTCTATGTACCTTTCGCGCCATGCTCTATTCACAACTCGCCATGTATGTATTCCCTGCGGCAAATCATTATTCCCACGCCACCAGCGCTGCTGTCGAGCGTGCGGCCAAACCTCAAATTATACAATAATCATTCAAATGTCGTGAGTCCCAATCTGTCGGCCGTTTCATGTAGTTGCAAGCTATCCAGGTGACTGAAGTCACTGGAGCGTTCAGAAAACAGACCCGATGCAAGGGGTCCAAATAGAGAGGATCATTCGTTGACCAGACCGTATCAGCGGGAAATCAGAATTCCAAAGCCATCAACCCAATCCGCACAAGACCCATAAACTCCGACCAGGTGATAGCCTCTAGGCGGCATCAAAGTATGTCTAAGCTGGGTTAGCAGTGTGCAAGAACATTACGGTATCGCTACTGACCCAGATCCACCATTGGCGTTTCCATAGACCTGCGACTTCCTACCCAAGCTCGTAATAATAGCAAGACCGTCGATCCAGAATCCAGATCTCAAGTAAAAACCAGTGATACATTCACCCTTTCGAGTGTCTGAAAGAATTAGAAACATTCAAGATTTTGGAGGAGAGGTACCTACCCAAATTGAAGTCGCTGCACGAACCACCTCGCTTGCCAAATAATTGGGAAGTAGAATCCTCGTAGCAAAATTCGACGCCATCTAGCGCAAATCCATGGTAGAATTTGACTTGTGTGAGTAAGGTAGACTGGTGTACTGCGCTGTGTAAGATGACTTGGTTGGGAGTGGAGCCATTCATCTGCGATAGACCCGATTTGCTGCTTCTGAAACCCAGTTGTCCATTCGGGAGCTTCACCCTCGAAGCCTTTGATGCCAATAAGCAAAAATCCTCGATCTCGTGGCTTCCACCCGCAAGAGACTTGATACTCAACTTCAACTTGGCCTTCCTGGGATCTTCGGGTAAGCGAGCTCTCAACTCTTGTTCTGTGAATTCTTTCTGTCTCCAAATCCCAGAATTTGGAGCCTCGTTAAATTCCTGCCAGTGACGGCATAAGTCCTCCCCGTCCAAGTATATCTCCATATAAGCCAGTCCGGATGGAGCTGTAACCATGACAATTCCATTATCGACGGGCCAGGCTTGTACAGAATCATCGCTCGGCCGAGCAGGGTCTGAAGGGATTGCGAATGCTGGATGTGCGCGGAACCGTAGCAGATCTAAGCGATGCCAGGTGCACTCTTTGTCTGCCAGGACCAATCCGCCTTTGGATTTTGTTCGCGTTGAATAACACTCCCGAGTCATGAAGGACCTATTTAATGTGACATAATCACGCAGCATAACACCGGAGGTCTGGTGAGGACAACCAAAGAGATGCCCAGTTTCGTGCATATGAGCGCCAATACCAATATTCGCCGCCTCCCAACTGCTTCCAGACTGGCATAATATGTTAGCACGAGACGAAAGAGGAGTAACAGGCGGCATACCTCGTTACAGTCGTTCGCAACAAAGTTAGTATCTGTAGGAGTGCAGTCTGAGAACGCTGGGACGACCTCCTCGATATGACTCGGATAGCTCTGAAGCGCCTGAGATCCAAAAACTGCCAATTGAATTTCTCCCGAGCCCCCTCCAAGAGCTGCATGCCCTGTAATCATGTTGTGTGCCTTGTCCCAGTGGGAATCTAAGAGAAGCACACTGACATACTGCTTCTGACCTGGAAGCGGCTTGAAGTAGTCCTTCACAGCTTCCATAGCAATGCTGAACAGGTCTCCGCTACGCTTGGCGTTCGGGTTCTGTTGTGCCAGATCGAGGTCACGAAGCTCCGCCACTGTTTTCGAGCACCGAACAACATGGATTTTGGCTTCCGAACGCATAGTTCCAGCAGCATTGTCTCTGTAGCTGGCCGTTCCATTTGTCCACTCTTCCTCGAAGCGAAACACACGTCGTCCTAACTTCTGTCGGTGCATCTGCTCGGCCTATATCGAGCAGTGAGCAGGTATTTGTTCCAAAAGCGTCTAACCTGCTACTTACGGTGAAAGCTTGCCAAAGATATGCAGACATTCGAAACTTCTTGATCGCCGTCTCAAGACTGTTGTCCTCTCTCTCAATTCTGGCTGGGACAGAATCAAATCTTCCAGGCGAATCCTTAGCCATGAGTATAACAAGTTGTAGTGGCGGCGCCGCAAGTGGAGGTATCATGTGTACAATGAGCTGCGATGAGTGTATTGGATTTCCCAGGTTATTATTAGCAAGCTTTGGTGAAGTGAAGTTGAAAATTAGTCTGTTTGGTCCTGCAAGGTCCGAATTAGCATCAAAATATCGAATTTACGATACTCCAATAAGTATGTTGTATTTCCCTTGCGTCGTATACCTAATGAATCGCGGGCACTTTACTTACCAGGAAGTAAATAGAGGAGGGCTTTGAAGTAGGATTCGCAGACCGGCCAATCTGTCGCAGGAAAACCACCATCATCTCTCCGGACTGTGATACATCCTTCCAAAGCCTGGAAAGATGGATCTGCAATGACACCGTGTACGGTAAGTATTTTTTGATACACCTTTCTATTGTCAGCCACAGTTTCTTCGTTTCTTCAGTATGTACCGCGTACCCAGGAGCCATCCGACACGTTGGTGATTCTGGGAGCATACGGCGACGACGGTAGAGATGAGTTCTGCGCAGGCGATCCCAGCCCAGTCATTCCTGAAACACTTCCCACTGTGCTGAATCTTTTGGGGGAAGATGTTGATATTGTTGGGCGCGACGGGGGCGGTTGGACGTTGCCCAAACCTTGCAAGTTCGACGCAGAATTGGAATTGGTGAGCGGGGGAGTTGTGCTTTTTCCTTCATGTCCTCCTGCAGAATTCAGCGTAGAGGAAGAGGGCGTCGAGCCATTGGTTTCGTTACTTGAGGCGCCCGATTCGTCCGTCGACCTATCCGTTCTGAAGCTGGCTTTCGACCGCCGCCGAAGATCCTTCAAAAATGAGGGTGCCATGATCTGTCTGCTGGAGATCAGCAGCTGCGTTCCATTGTGCCTAGATCTCTTCAGAGCAGGTGTTAGCACGGATTGATGAGGCTCTTACCGAACGAGTGTGATATGCAAAAGGCCTTCAGGCCGAGGAGATAGTGTTCTTTTTTTCGTCCGTTCGTACCCTCAACGTACGAAGAAGGTACGGTAGGATTGGAGCAAGCAAGCAATCAATCAATCAATCGAGCAGTCCACACACACCTGACCGTCCCAGTCAAGCCCAGTCCAGCTATTGCCGGCCCTGGCCTGTCCTCCCTGCCCTTGGCCTGCAGCGTATTTTAGGCGATGACGGACTGCCTTGATTTCGATAAGAAAAGAAGATGGGAATTGTGGAGGGGCAGGGATGCAGGGGAGATTGCAAGGCACAGCAGTGCGTAACTGCCCTCTGCCCACCTGTGGTAGCAACTTGGCGCAGAAGTGGAAGTACAGTAACGAACGGGAAACTGCACCCACCCGGGACTTGGCTGGTGCAGTTACCTTAGTAAGTCTGAGTAAAGTGTGAAAGAGAGTAAGAGAGTAAGAGAGAAAGAGGGTGAAGGTTGAGACTTCAAAATGCGAAGGCGAGGCGGAGAGAATTGGCCTGCCTAGAGTAGCCCTCAAAGAAAGTTGAGCGAGCTAGGTATTTGTTGGCCCTGACTGAATAATGGCTGCTGTAATCGCAGAATCGCAGCATCTGCATGCAGGCATGGATGGAGCTCTGATAGCGCGTGGTTGAGGTCAAGACAAGCCCAAAGCTGCAAAGCAAGTCCAGGCGCGAGTTGGTCCGTCCGGCAGTAAACCAGCTTGGGACAAGCCTGAGACACTGAGACAAGGAGACTTCGAAGTCTTCAAATTGACTTTGCTGTCAGCCGCTAGAAACTTTGAATGGCCAACCAGAGAGACCCTTGTTTGACTCTAGGGTTATCTACTTCTTCTCTCTAGCAGGGAATACTTGATGCTTGTCAGCCACTTGAGTGGCGTCCTGTGCGAGATAGCGGGGTGCAATACGACTTCTTCCATGCCATCGCCAGCGGATGTGAAAACTCGATGCCTCTTCTCTTCTCAAAAGACTTTGTACTTTCGTATGGCCCTTCAATCTGTCGAAGATATCTCGGCCCATTCAGAAAGTATGATTCTGCTTGTCTTATAGTGAGGCAGTAGCTCGTGCTGGGACGAGTCTCTAGTAGCATTTTGCTGACTTCGAACAAGGCAATGAATTCAACTTTAGTCCAAAGAGCATGTCGGAGCCAAACCCGAGCGTTGAAACACCAGATATCTAAATGGATGAGCCGGTGCGCGATGAGCAGCGACAGAGTACCCTTTCTCCAGGTAATACGGAGAGCGTCGGAGTATCTGTTCTTAGCTGCTGCAAACATAAGTACCATTACTCGCGCCTTGCATCTGTGGGAATTTATATTAATTCAATTAATGTTCCAATCAAGGTTCTTCCATTCTGAGGCTCCTTCTCTTCCACAATTTGCTGTTCTTTTTGATATGTTTCTTGTTCGGACTGGAAGAGTAGACTTAGAAGTATGAAAACATATGACGGAGCATGCACGAGCGACATCACCCCAGCAATCTTTCTTTAGTGTTGGATAATACGTTAACTGGCAGTCCAGAGCTGCCTTTGTTGGTTGAGATCTATGTCTGGTCGAGCTTTCATTCTGGCGATTATCTCCCGGGCATAGCTGGTTGCCTTCCATGAATTCATGAGCTGGTGATTGGCGAAGCACATATGGAAAGTCGGCATGTTTTGCGTTTGGATGGGGACAAATTAATAAGATCTTTTGATCAATCCCTTCGCTCCATCCTGTGAGAACTACGCGGGATGTAGGGCTGGTAATTGGCCTGGAGTTCCAAGCCTTCAAATGATTGGGTAAATAAAAATTGACTTTCAGCTGCTCTTTGTTTTGCTATTGCCTTGATATCAGTCCATCTCCCCTTGCAACTCTCGCAGTAATACAGTACTAAGTAGCTCGACTGTGTAGAGAAAGCGCCTCCCGAGATTGCCTAATTGAAAATGACTGAGGTTCCGACATGGCTCTCGTCCCCCGGTCTCTTATGTCTTGATATTCTGGAATTCTGACGAGGCGATTCGAGAAGATGCCTTCTTTCAAGAAAATTCACACTAATAATGCTTGCCTGTCCTTTCTCTTTTGAGTAGGTTGCCGCTGGAGCAGCTAGCAAATTCAATATAGCAGTAGATCTCGTGAGCCAGCTGGTTCCTCGAAGTCTCTCTGGTGCTTGAATGCCACGCCAGAAGCGAGGGTGCATGGAGATAGAGAAGAGAGGGGTAAGAGAAGTGAAATATAAAGGACTGGCCACTGTTCAATTGCATCATCCCAGAGAACTCTGGGCTCATGATGTGCACTTGGGTACCACGTTGACCGAACCAAGCATGAAGCAATGCAGGCAAATTTGAGAGTTTGAGAGATGATCTCGAAGCTCGGAGACAACTCCATCTTGTTGACGGTTTCTCCACCTTTGGGAAAAGTCCATCCAATAGTTGACAGGCTCAAGCCTTCCTACTCGAGTCACAGCCCCATTCGTTGCTCCCCTTCAAAAGGGACTTGATGAAAGGTGCGAGAGTCCAATTAGCTGAGAAGCATTGGGCAAAGTGAAGGGCGGGAACACTTGCCCCGTTCTCCCTGAAGATACACCCAAGATTTTTCACATGGTCTGTTCTGAGAATCTTGTAGCACACGATTTCTATTACTCAGAGTTTGAAAATGATCTAGGACGAGAGGAAGCCCGCGGTGAAAAAGTATCAAGAAGTTCCGAAGATTTGAGAGGCGAGAGATCACCGCAATGCATTCAAATCCAGGGAACAGCCAAATTTTCAACTGATCTATTGATGTGAGAGGCACAGACTATTAAGATCAAAATCAGCAGCAACCCTTTGGAGGACTGCTTTGTCTTACTAGGCGGAGCCCGCATCGATCAAAGGATGGATGAGCTTGGAGCATGGCAATTGAGATTAGTAAGGCTCGACAGGCTTATTCTCTTGTTTATGCCGATAGAACAATAGTAGTACCTAGGTAGTCATGCTGTTGCCTTGTTGCTGATACCAGGTTTGGTTGTGAGCGAAGCGAGAGTATTTTCTAGGAAACGACAGCTGTATGCGTCAAGGCTTGGTTCTCACATGAGACTGGGACACTTTGACGAATATTTAGACGCCATCGCCTTGGCAGTAGCCTCGCAAGCATCAATTCATGGTCTGCATCTGTATTGGCCAAGACTCAGAAATACACGAGTTGGCCAATCCGGAGGATCCAGAAGGTAAGCTCAAGAAGCAGTGACGACTGCAAAGACAATTCAATGATACTCGATACAACAGAAGCGTCAAGTCACCGGCAAGGCTTACGACTGACAAGGAAATACTTCTCTTCATGACTGTCTGTGATAAGATCTCATTGTGGTTGTGACACCTCACAGAACTGTCAGCTTGTCGGCCGGTCGAGGTAGGCCTTCTCTACACAAGGAGGGCCGACGAGGACGAGTCCCAGCCAAACAGCAAAGCCCATACCGCACCATTTTCCTCAATTGGCCTCCTTCATGACCACTACTGTATAACTCGGACAGATTTCTCATGTGTTGTCAGATAAAGCTTACAGTGCCTTGCCTGCGACCATGACCACTCGCAGTCTTGGGTGATTCCGATACCGACCCGACGGAAGGTCTTGTTCCCCGCGTTACGCCAATTATTGTGGGATCCTGTAGAAGGTAAATTTACATGGTGCATAATGGTGGGCACGATGCAGACTGGCTACTGGTCCTCTCGACGAAGTGATCGTGGATAAATAGACAAAGTTGGTGTCGAGGCCAGCTGCGCCATACGTACCCCTGTTGCGGTCGCACTTCCTTTCCAATGACGTCCAAATGTGGGGATCGGATTGATTCCAATCCGTGTATCGTTACTCCATTCCATGGACTACCCGCGGCACAAGTTTCCAGTTTATCTCTCCGACCTCCTGGTCTACACTTCTGTCATGCGGAAGATCTACCTCTGTACTGAGTATACCGGCCGGCTCGGCCGGTCGAGCTCCATGACTACCTACCTACAAAGGCGGGGATCCAGCCACAACTTGTCTTGTCAAGTAGCGGCCGCTATTGTTCCATTCTAACTCCATCTCTTTACCTCTTTTCATCTCAACTTACACCTTTCAGCATTCAAACGTCTGACTTTCTCATTCTTATGGTTCAAGGAGCTTCCACAATACACCTCAAATATGCAGCTACCTATTGCCACAACTGCTACCTTGGTAGTGGTGTCGTACATCATCTACCTCGTGCTCGCTAGCTTCCTCCAGTCATGCCGTAATGCACGCAAAGCTCGAGAACTTAAATGTGAAGAGCCGCCATTGCAGAAAAATAAATACCCTCTGGGTATCGACCAGATCCAGAAAGCCCTGGCGGCTGACAAGGAGAAACTTTTCCCTATCGAAATGGCTAAGCGTACGGTAGAAATTGGGGCAATTACCTACAGATATTCTGTTCTGGGAAACAACAACATCTTTACTGCCGACGAGAAGAACATTCAGGCTATACTCGCAACACAGTTCAGTGATTTTGACCTGGGACCAACAAGAAGAGGGAATTTCTGGCCGTTGCTTGGAAATGGTATCTTCACACAGGATGGTGCTGGATGTAAGTCTAATGCTTCTACCCTGTAATCACTATCACTTAAATACAAGAATGAACCCGTATTTAAGTGGCTGGATGCTTCAATGGCTCGCAATGTGGCCACTACCGTTTCTTGGTTACTAACCTGCGCTCAGGGGAACATTCCCGGGCCATGATGCGTCCACAATTTGCGCGAGAACAGATTTCGGACCTGGAAATGACTGAAAGACATGTTCAGAATATGATGAGGGCCCTGGATGCCAACCTCAATGCCAACAAGCGGACGGATTGCGTTGATCTGCAGGTGCTTTTCTTCCGTCTCACACTAGACTCCGCAACAGAATTCCTCTTTGGTGAGTCCGTGGACTCGCAGGTGCGACTTCTACCAGGCTATCAAGATGGAAATGAGAAAGCCTCCGATGCCTCTTCAGCCGACTTCGCAGCGGCCTTTGACAAAGGACAAATGGCTTTGGCAACTCGGGGACGCTTCGGAGACAAGTTCTATCTCTGTAATCCTAAGGGATTCAAGGAAGACTGCAATGTTTGCCACAAGTTCATCGACCACTTTGTACGCTTGGCACTTTCGAAAAATCTCCGGGAAAAGGAACTGGAGTCGGGATCGAAAGAGAAATACGTCTTCCTAGAAGCTTTGGCAACACAGACCCAAGACCCCATAGAATTACGCTCCCAACTCTTGAACATCCTTCTTGCAGGCAGAGACACCACTGCTTCGCTTCTCGGTTGGCTGTTCCTAAATCTCGCTCGAGATCCAGCTAGATATGAAAAACTAAGGAACATAATCATTCAGGAATTCGGAACATACGACAACCCCAAGGACATCACTTTCGCGAGAATGAAGGGATGCCAGTACTTGCAGCATTGCAATAACGAAACACTTCGTCTGTATCCTGTCGTCCCCATCAATAGCAGATTCGCCAACAAGGACACAACCATCCCCCGAGGAGGCGGCAAGGATGGTAAATCCAAGATTTTCATTCCCAAGGGCTCGGCAGTTGATTACTCTGTGCATACGATGCACCACAGGAAGGACCTATGGGGTGAAGATGTGGAGGAATTCAAGCCAGAGCGATGGGAAAATAGAAGGCCAGGATGGGACTTTCTTCCGGTAAGCCTATGAGCCTCTCTTTCCAACCGCTTCATATGCTTGCCGTCGTCCATCGTATTATGCTTTCGAGGTCCGCTCTTGCGGCAGCTTTTGCTCATCTAAATCTCGCTTCCTTAAAGAAATACTAACAAGCAAACAGTTCAACGGTGGTCCTCGAATCTGTATCGGACAGCAATTTGCCCTGACGGAAAGCTCCTACGTGACGGTACGCCTTCTACAACGTTTCGACACACTTGAATATCTTGAGACAGACCCAATTATCAGACACAACCTGTCTCTTACAGACTGCAGTGGGAATGGTGTCAAGGTCAGAATGCACGCGGTATAAGTTTCAGATTCAAAAATCGGAGTACGGAGTCAAGGCACAGTTCACCTCGTTGTATTTGGAGTACAAGTTCCGCAAAATGTATTTAGCACAGGAAAATGACATGGAATCAAGAGGGAAATACCTCTTTGGCAACCAGCCCCGAATGTTGTACTGATTGTAAACTTGAGGATAATATATGACTGTACTCAGCTTGCAGAATTATTTTGTTCTGGTGACTGCTCTACTTGCTCACTATACCCGCACTATCAGATATATGAGCAACTATCAATACCTTGACAACATTAGAAAGTCCAGGAAAACAATCTCGGATTGTAATCTTATCTAATCATCGAGCTCATGTCATGCATCACGCCGAGAGAGCCCAAGGTAGATCTGCCGCACTCTTCACTACGAGTCGACTACACGTCTAGCTCCAGATCCACGGGAAAGTTCAGCACGCCGCGCACCCGCATGCAAGCCATAGCGGTCTTTTGCGACAACTCTCGCAACACAACAGGACGATCTCTTTTGTTACAGTGCACCTCTGATGGGAGTCCTTGGCAATACCATTGCACCCGTCTTGGTCACCATGGCTTCACCAGTCAGTAGTACGAAAAGGACCTGTCCTTACACAGCCACGGCCTCTCCAGGCAAACGAATCTGTGCATCCCCAATTGACAGCGCTCTTCCTCGGTCCAAAGAACCCTTAGACGTACAAGCCATCCTCCATTTACCAGAAGATGCCGTCTGGGGTCTCCGAAAGCAAGACCTCCGTGTCTGCTTCCTCAAGCTCCAGATGTACGCCCTGAATCCATATCCAATCAGCACTGCATCGCTAGCCCCTCAATCATTCTCACAATCTGGCGATCCCTCTCCTATTGCACTTCCACTATCGCCTCTATTACGACTGCCTCTCGAGATCAGGCAATTGATCTACTCCCTCCTTCTCCCTCCTGCCTGCGATCCTCCAATCCGTGGTCCCCATCCACGGCAGCTGCAAACACACATTCTTCTCACTCAGCCGATCCCAACTTGTCTGCTTGCTCTCAATCGCCAGATCCGCTTGGAGACTATCCCTCTCGCCTATGGCGCCTCTACCCAGGTCATTCATGTCACAGTGGACTACAATCTCTGGGCTCACAAGACGCAGCGAGGAGAGGTAGTTCTCTCATCAGGAATCACATCCGCTATCCAACATGTACATCTATCTATCCACTTAGGGTCTGAAAAGCGCAATACTAAGCCTGGGGATGTAGAGGCTGCTGCTCGGATCCTGGAGGTGAAAAAGGGGATCAAGAAAGTGAGGAAATGGTTGTCTGGGGCTGATGTACATTCTCTGAAAATAAGTTGGCAGGAACCGCCCCAGACGTATACCTGGGAGCAGAAAAAGGATATCTTAGATGGAGTCAGGTCACTTCGGGCACGGAGCGTGGATGTGGGAGAGATCAATTGGGGATTGAGCTGGAATAGAGGTAAGAAGTACAGATTTGAGGTTGCATATCTGAAAGAACTAGAGCGAGGACAGCAAGATGAATCAAGCACATAGAAAATCCATAATATTGAAGATAGACATTTTGATTTATTTTTGGTATTTTGGTATAGGATTGACAAGATATAAGGAGAAACTTGCCAAGAGAACACTGCCCAAACGCCGCGCTATGATTTTGATACATTAATCCAACAAGAACCCGCCACTTCAGAATTGTAGAAGCTTCTGCTTGTTTCCAATGTCTGCTCTTTGAGTAGAGAACGAGCAGAACTTGTCCTTGATCGCGACCACCTCGTATGTGCCCTCCTGTGAGGCTCGGATTGACATGCTATGCTCCTCAGACACTTCGTGCCTTGTCTCCAGAATTTGAGACCGCTGCCCTTTGCGAGCGTTGGTACTTCTCGTGTAGGTGAATTCAAAGGGTGGAGTGCCCCAGAACTCAAATAAAATTTCTGCCTCTCCGCCCTCGTGGATATCCACCTCAATCTGTCTTCCTTTGCTGATCTTGACGCTGGGCATCGGATGAATGATCTTCTCAATCTTGGTAGTGGCTTTGCAATCGCTCGCTCTGTCTTTCACACCAGTGATTGTAAAAGTACCAGGTGCCTCGGCGATACGCCTGAAGGTCGTGCTCTGAGATCTAGCCGTTCTCGACTTGCCCTCGAAAGTGTGCCAAATTTCGAATGGTGCAGTCCCAGACAAAGTGTATGAGATCCGATCTCCAACGCAATAGTCAGTACGTTGGTCCAGGGAATGGATGACCGGGATGTCGTAGACCTGAACCTGCACATGCGGTGCCCCATATTCGGTCTTTTGCTGGCATCCATGTGCATCACGAACCTTCCGTACGCTGACTTGATGGATGCCAAGGGATAATACGTTATGTGGAATCTTGAAATCGTAATGATTCGACTCTACATTAGGTATCTTGACAGTCTCTGGCCGAGAGCTGCCTTGGTGTTTGACATCAACTTCTAAACTGAAAGGAGGGACACCTTCTAACTTAATGGGAATGACCTCGTTGCCATCCAGTTCCTCTTTGCAATATTTGTAAGACTGGCCTGGTTTGACGAAGTGAGCTGACGGTTTTCGATTGACTTTCTGCTCAAGAATTACAGGCGTATACTTCTTCGTCTCGTGATCATAGAGGGCGTCAGACAACTCCGAGAATCTGTACTCGTAGTTTCCTGCTTTGCTTGTATCCATGGAAATGGTTGCCAGCCCAAGGGCGGCTTCGAATTCCTTGTTGATAATGGAACCAGAACCATGAATTGGCTTGTGTTTAACCTGGTACTTCACATTATATGGGGCGGATCCTAACAAAGGTTTAGCTTAGGCGCTTGGAGCCCTCTCAAGGAACACTTACCAATGAGATTGACCTCTACTGCATCGATGTCACCCTCACAGACCTCGCGCTTCACGTATTTGTTGCCATCAGGGATTAGGACAGCAGAATCTGCTATCTTGATCTGTGGTCGTGGGAACCATTCGACCTCGAAATGAGATGCAGCAGGATCCACAGTTCCAGGGCACTGGTCATCGGATACCTCCAAGATCTCGTATGTGCCACGCTGGCCCACTTTGACCACATCATTAGTGAGTTTTGCGGTGTGTTCGAATACCTTTCCAGAGGGGTCATCAAGATTGCGATATTTGATTGACCAAGGAGGACGACCAGTAAGCCGTAGAGGCAATCCAATCTGCCTGCCTTCAATCTCCACAGTCCTGTGCTTGCCCTCCAGGTGTCCAAATGAAACTCTTGGCCTCTGACGTCTCACAGTGAACTTGACCTCACTGTTCAGGAAAATTTTGCAGCCAGTCTTATCCTGAACACTTGTAAGCGCCAGGAGATATTCTCCGCCCTTCGATAGTGGATCAGTCTTGATGTTGAAGAATTCTGTCTCGATATTTGTCTCTCTGATCTTTTTCCGCTTTCCATCATGGACGATTTCATACTCCAAAGTGAAGGGCTTCTCGCCAGAAAGCTCGACGTTCATCTCGACAGGCTCCTCGATACATGCATCAATTGGTCCTGATGGGCGTCGCAGATGAGCAGAGGCGGGCGGTTTCACGTCTTGCTCAAGCACCATGTCACTTCCGCTCAATGTGTGGCCCTTGTACACCGAATCGTCGATGGATGTGAAGTAGTACTTGAAGTGACCAGCCTCTCTTGGCCGAAGCTCCAGCTGATGCCGTAGAGCATCGATCCTAACCTTCTCATGCTGTGTGCCGCTTTTTGTTACGATGTCGTATCTCACATCGAAGGGAGGTGAGCCAATGAGATCGAGGTCTACAAGCAACCCTATCGAGTTTCCAGCGCATTTGTCGTTGATATTCTCGGCACTGAGAGACAATCCAGGCTCGGGTGGGTTCAGCAGGAGGCATGACGCCGGTTCCCTAATTTCCCCTTCACAGGATTTGCTCCTTACTCCCGTTAGGGTGTAAAGTCCGGGATGGCGGATAGTCGGTAAGTCATGGGCTGTTTTGGCAAAGAATTCTTCAAATACAACATCATCGCCATGGTCTCCACTCTTACTCAATGAATCCAAAGGCGAGAATTTCCAAGTAAGGGTATGCGAGGTGTCATCAGGAGTTCGTCCGGGGAATGAGTATCCAATTGGCAACTGCTTCGTTTTTCCGTTGGCAACCCTCAGCGGATTTCGAGAATCACATTTCGTCATCTTAGCGAGTGGTCGCTCATGAACCGTGAATGACTGTTCAAGGTGTGCACCTCTTGGATAGATGTGGTCGATATCATCTGACTCGGAGGAAAAGTTCGCCACGTTTCCCGTAGCATCATGAATCTCATCAACAGAGTAGAGCCAGAGACCGCTTGGTGTCATAGACTCATTCAGAGGCACCGTGATTCGATGTGAACGCGCCCATGAAACGTCCTGGGAGCCGGCCTTTACCAATGTCCCTTCGCCTGCGTATCCGAGGAGAGGGGATGCGAAGTTCTCTGGTTGTATGCTTTGAAAGTGGTGCACACTCTGGTCGCTGTTCACAGTGCGACTGTAGACGATCTTCAGCGGAGGTGTGCCCTCAATCTCCATAGTCAGATCAGAAAGATCACCGAGGCATCTGTCCCCACCCGTGGATTTGACAACAGCCTTTGGGCAGGTTACAACAAGAGTATCTGACATTCTGCGCTGTACTTCCAGTTTAGTCCTGTCCATAACCTTCTGCAGCCTATAGAGTCCAGGTTTCTTGGCGAGATAGTTGATGGTTAAGAGCGAGTCAATGTCGGTTTTCCGAGCATTGTTTACATCCTTGTGAGATAAGACAATGGTCTCGTTCAAGTTTGTGTCGAAATCAATTCTCAGTAACTCAACAGACTTCGGCTTAGTCTGGTTGAAGTACAGTGGTATATTGGCTACGGGACGATTGCTGTCAATGCAGAAGGAGAGCTGCTCTGGGTTCATAGTAACAGTCCTAATCCAATATTAGTTCGGATTCAATGCAAGCAGAAAGTTGAACGGCACTAACCCTTCTGGCAAAACATTGATGATTTGCTTGCCCATGATCAGGGAAGAATTATGCAAAATGTTGCTAGCCCGAACACTATGCTCGGAAACGGAGATCTCGCTGTCGAAGAATGTTTTGGCCATGGCCATCAGCCATCCTTCAAGCGGGAGCTGCTTAGACATTAGCAGCGTAGTGAGAATCGCATCATCAGCAGAACTCACAGGTATACGGAACATTAGCATGGCATTCATCGCAGCATGTACGATCCAGGCTACAGAAGATGTTGTTTCCGACCATTCCAGCCATGGTATCCGCATAAGAGGTATCCCATATAAGAACACTCCGTCCAAAATGAACCACTTCACAAAACACCAAAGGGAAGTTGTCTCCTCTTGCACAAGCGTCAACCAATCGTAGATGCGCCAGGCCAGAAGAATCCCGTATATGGCCAGCGTGCAGATGCGCTGAGTCGGAGCATCAATGAGGTTGACTGGAATCACCGGTATATTGCTCGATGTGGGAGCTGCAACTGTCGGCGAAGCAGTTGGGAGATTTGGCAGTGGTGACCGTACTTTGGGGCCGTCTTGAGCGGAAGCTCGAGGATCGGGGGTTCTTTGGGCACTTTTGGGAGTCGATGGGTACGCAGACCGCAGGCGAGGTGTTCCGTTCATGGCATGCTCTTCGAGGCCCCTCTGGACACTCGGGGAGTCGAGGGCGTGGAGATAGTTTGCGCGATCGTCTCGAGCAGCAGTAAAGGTACCTCCACAGTATTTACTTTTGCAAGATGCACGTAGGATACAGTTCGCTGCAAGAGGATATGGCCCGAGGGAGAAAAATATCGGGGAATACGGTATTAGCGAGGATAGCGCAATATCGTATGCAGTTCCCTGGTTGTATGGACTGGTATCGAGGTATTGACTTTTGTTGATGGTCTTGGTTGTGAGCTTGCCTCTCTTCTTCGCGTCCGTCCTTGGAAAATTAACGCGAAGCTTGCCCTGCCAGTAAAGTAGCAGAGTAGGTACAGTACAGTACAGATGACCAGGGTCAAGTCTTGGCATCGGGTCGCATTAACCTTTGTCCTTTGTCCTACCTGGGAGCTGGGCTACTGACAGCTTTCTTTCCTCGCCTACCTTAGCCTCAGTGTACTCCCGACTGGGTCATTGGTCATTGTCATTCGAGCTCACCTTTGGAGCTGGCTCCTCTTGGCCTGAGCCTCGAATTCACCTCCTACGCGAGATGTAGAACGCAGGCACTCGAACGAAAGATAAACCACGTGTCTGTCCAAATGATGGTACTTCCTTTGAACAGCTTCTTTGCATTTCCTTGCACTGCCTAGCAATCCTTGTTGTGCATGAGACTGGTTTTGTTTACACTGGCTCTTTTTCTTCTTTCGCAGTCTACTGGTCATCTCTGCCGCATGTTTGAGTGGCCATAAGTTTTTGTAGCAACACTGACGCAAACTGCTCCGATTGTCTGGGAGCAATCATCCGACAATCCTCGTTTCTACGCAGAAAGAAACTTGAGCTTCTCGTCCGCTCACCGACTCAAGATAAGGAAGGCACCATGGAGTCCAATATGGATGATTCTACCAAGCAAAAGCCTTCTGGTCTTGGTATCTCGGACTACGAAGAGACTAGACAAACCTCGACCATTCGATCTGATAATCCCGTTGACAACAAGAGTCTGGAAAATGCTCCTAGCAACACACCCTCAGCTAAAGCTACAAATCCTGGAGTTGGCGAAGATAACTCCTTGAAAGATTCGCAGGACCACACCGCTTCGAGCAAGGCGATGACTCCCACTCCTGAAGTCGACTCCCTGAATCTTCTTACCAATAGAGAGACTGATTCTATGGAAATTGATCCGACGATGACCACGAGAAGCCTACGAAAGAGAAAGGATCTGCCTGCCATTTCAGCTGACCCTATTGCCGAAGCTATGAAGCCGTTGACAGATGAGGAGCGCCAAAACTGGAAAGGCTGGGTTGAACTGGAATCCGACCCTGTAAGTCAAGCCCACAACGCCTGTTGCTTGTTCCAGTTGCCAAGGTCTTCCTTCATATCACTGACTGACCATCCTCCAGGCTCTCTTCAACTACATCATGCGTAAGTATGGTGTTCAGGACGTCAAAATTCAGGAGGTATTCGGTCTTGATGATGAGTGCATGGCCTACGTCCCGTAAGTTGGCATTCGGTTCTTGGGATTCTTCCAGCTAACCATCATTCCAGTAAGCCGATCTATGGCATGATCTTTTTGTTCAAGTATCATGATGATGATGCTGAAAATCTTGAGGATTCTCAGAAATGCCCAAAGCACGTTTGGTTCGCAAATCAGGTATAATTGCATTCGCGTGAAACCGCTATGACTGATGAGATATTAGACGACCACCAACGCCTGTGCAACTGTTGCGCTGCTTAACATCGTTATGAATGTCCCCGGTCTTGATCTCGGCGAGAAGCTGCAGACATTCAAGGAAGCCACTCGGATGTTGAAGCCGCCCTATCGAGGAAAGAGACTTGGCGAACATGACTTCATTCGTGGTATCCACAACTCCTTTGCTCGGTACGTAAATATCTTCTAGTAGTCATGAAAGAGAACACTTACTAATGACTGTTCCAGCAAGATTGATATCTTAAATGCCGACCTCCTTCTCAAGCATGAGTACGAGAAGTGGATAAAGGATAAGAACAAGAAGGTATCTGCCAAAAAGAAGCCACAGGCTAAGAAGAAGAAGAAGGTCAAGGACGAAGAGGAAGGCTACCACTTCATCGCATATGTCCCCATTCAAGGCGAGGTCTGGAGACTTGATGGATTGCAACGAGAGCCCGTTAAGCTTGGTAAGTCATCCAACGCTTCTCAACGCACAGAACTAACATCAACCAGGTGACAGTGGAGACAACTGGATTGACGTTGCAAGTGCCAATATCATGGACCGCGCTCTCCAGTACCAAGACGACGGTGTCGAGTACTCCCTCATGTCCCTTTGCAAGAGCCCCACCAGAGTCGCTATGGAGGAGCTAGCCAGCAACATGCACCTGATCCAAACATTCGAGAAGACTATTTCCACCACTATTCCAGACTGGAAGGTCTTCCTCCAGACCGATGCCGCAGCCACCGTTGATGATCTCCACAACATCTGCAAGCTCACACAGGAGCTGGTCGACGCCTCTGTCCTGTCGGCATCCGAGCTCGCCAAGATCTCAGCAGCTGGAAGCGACCCCGAGAAGCTTATGGCTTTGAACCGCGAGCTGGTTAGCGAGCAGAATCGCCTTCGCAGTGTCTACATGCAAGAGGTCAGTATCGTTGGTCAGGAGGATGAGCAGGCTGAGAAAAAAAAGTTCGACCATACGCATCTGCTATACAAAGCTATGCAGACCCTTGCTGAGGCTGGGGTGCTCAGAAGTATCGTTGAGGATGTCCGTGAGCAGGAGGCTAAGGACAAGAATTGAGCAAGCATCGATATTGAAGAACCGGAGCACATCTCCAGGGACTCTCGCGTGCAGGAATGCTACCACTATGGTTAATGGATGAGCGTGGTCGTTGCATCGGAGTATTATGGCATGTTCATGGCTCCTTGCCCAAGAGCGGGGAAGAAGCACTGGCAGCAGGGATAGACACTGGAGGGTAGCACTTTGAACTTGATTTAGAGCGCATAGATGTTCGTCGTTTGCTGAAAGCAAGGAAACATTACGCAACAGCGGATGGACGGAGTGGTCTGCTGAGATGGGAGACGCTCGTCAGCCAGTACTCCGTTCCTGATTATCGATGGCGTCCTTTACTTTCACAACAGTACGCAGAAGCTCGAGATGCTGTGCCGTAAATTGCAATGCGCAATGACAGATCTTACAACCACGTCGAGCATCATAGGCGATGCATCCCTGAATGAATAATACACAATTTCTCAAAATCTCACGTTCAGATTGCTAGGTAACGAGTGATCTGCACGTTTAAGTCCCGACTATTCAGTGTCATTTCGTGATCTGATCAAGGATCTCAACATCTAGTCATCAGGATATTCATCCCTCACATTCGAGACAAAAACCCGTTTCTCCTTGTCCCACCGCTTGAAGTACCTCCCAGCCAGACTCATCAGCGAATGTGGTACTTCCGGCTTAATGATCTCAATATTCTCCTCCGCCACATAGCGGATACTGGTATCTTCAACACTAAATGTCCTGTCCATCAGCTACATTCTCAGTAGAACCAAGGGGAGGAAAACTTACAAAGCGTGGTAGAAACTCTGGTTTCTTCCTCGGGATAGGGAGTCAACATTATTGTGTGCTATCCAGTTGGAATCCATGCCGCATTCGATGTCCCAACCTGTGATGACGGCGGTGTAGGCGTACCGTCTGTGGCGGAAGACTTGGCCGATGTTATATTTGACGCCATCCTTTGAGGCTGGGGTATTGCGTCGGCGGAGCTGTTTGGGTGTCTGGTCGGCTGCTTTGACGACACGAACTGCTTCGTGAAGTTCCCCTGGCTCGGCGCCAATTTGGTTGCTGTATAGTGGCATTACGTGCTTTTCTATCAGAGACGCGTCCATGGGATACAGTCTTTCGAACCTCTCTAAAATCAGAGGTATGAATTGACTCTGAGCATTGCTTCCCGGCCGCCGTAAGGGGTTACCAAACATGAAATGCGCCCACAGTGCCGAGTAAAAAGCAATATCCAGATCAGCAAAAGGGTTGGCGTGGAGTCTGATAGTTGGATGTCCTGTATTCTCAGTGCTTGTTGCGTGAGCCCTGAACTCCTGAACAGTCGCTAGAATATTCCTCGATGTACGAAGCACGACATCAGCGGTGGTGGAGTCTGTCAGTACTCCAGAAAACTGTTGCTGTGTGATCCCCCAATCGGACAACATTAACCGTAAGCTGGCAAGGGGGACCTCTTCGTCTGATCGATATGGATCCAGAAACATCGGATCGGAAGGTGTAGCCCCAGGTCCCAATTCTCTGCCATCAAGTGTCTCGCCTTGAGGAGGTATGACCATTGCGTGTGCGTGGCTAGGTATCCCACAACATCTCGCATCAAGGCCTAATCTCTGGCCTAGTGCACAAAATATGGCAACCGAAATCAACGGCAAAGATGGGTGATCTCCGTCTTGCAATGCTATGCCAATGTAATTGTTTTGTAAGTCCCTGTATGCTATGTCCGAGGAGAGGCCAGTAAGATTGTGACTTCGGAGGAATGCCACCGCAGCAATGGCTGTTCTCCGCTGGGAGAATTGAAGGAAGCCAGGATGTTCAGCACGAAACTGTGTCGCTAGATTGTCCAAGATTTCTGAGATCTAAAGGAAGTTCAGTCGTATATTCAATGGTGCCTAAGGACAAGACCATACCTCAAGAAGATCCCCATGTTGGTCATGTAATACAAATAAATCGAATGATCCTAGTGCTCTTTCGAGCGGCACCTTTTCACCGTTCACTACCTTCTCCCATTCCGTCAATGCATTGGCTCTGTGAACATGGTCGAGGACGGAGTTTGCGTAGTACCTATTCTAAGTCAGACGTGTTCATCAAATATTGGGAGTCCATTTACCGTCTCGCCAGAACATCTTCAGCAGACTCATCGGTACGGCAATGTCGCAGTAGAGTGTCCTTCGCATCATAACCAAACTCAGAGATAGCTTTGAACTTCGATATACGGTTTGTTTGTCGTTCTAGAATGCTCTCCAGAAGACCACTTGTCTCGGTATCAACCTTCCTCCGATGTGTGTATAAAAGCTTCCAGTCCACATCTCCCACGCCCTGCAAGAACTTCTTTTGAATCTGATGTTTGGAGTCCCAGTAGTTGAAATCTGTTCTACAATGATATCTCCAGAGCAGTGGCTCACTTCCTAGTCTGTTGAAGCGTTTCGAGAGTCTCTGGACGTTCAAGAGTACATCGTGTGGCGGGCAATAAGCTAGAATATGTTGGAGAACTTCGTCTGGGAGGCTCGTCAAAACGAGAGTCTCCATGCCACCGACATCACGACTGCCACAGGTTGCCGACATACCGAAGCGTGGCGCACCTCGAATGCTGACATGTGAGGATTTGGATTTGGATTTGGATTTCGATATCGATGTTCGTGGATTGCAAGGTTAGACTTGGGACGGCGGACGGCGGTCCTTCTGGTTCGGCTCGAAAGTCAATCGACGTCAACACAAGTGGGGAACCACCAGAACAAAGGCAAGGTGAGAGCAAGGCGGTTGCCTCCGCTGCCAGTTGCTAGGGGGGGTGAGGGTGAGCTGGGACAAGCCAAGCTAATGTACTTCGTTATCAGCTTATCGAGCGCGGGGAAGAAAAAGGAAGCGACTTGATCGCTGTGGATGATGACTGGGCTGGCAATTTCGGTGCCCTTGCAGTGGGATAATTCTGGGATGGCAGGGCAGGGTAAAATTAAGGTAAGGCTTACAGCTTGGCTGTGGGGAGCATGAAGCGTGCATGAGGTAGGCAGGTATCCTTGAGGATGGCTGATATCACTAGGCGTTTTGTTAGGAGTCTATGAGACGTTATAGCACTAAATCGCATCGGAATAACAGTGTACCGTGACGAGAACATCCAATTACATCTAACTCAAAGTGAAAGCGTCGTAATAAAATGAAAGAGGAATCACTGAAGTCAGCAGGATGTCTTGAGAGATCCGAGTAAATAATGGAAGTTGTGTCAATTTGAATATGAACTCCTTCCCGACATTTCTGCTTTCGGCTCCGATCGGCTCGGAACGGAAGAAGACTAGAAGGAATCTACTTGTACTGAAGTCAAATGCATCGCCGACAGCCAATAATAATGCCTGTTGTGTTCCCGTGGCCAAGAGCAGGCCCAGTAAGGTAGGCAGCTAGGCCGTCACCGTCTAGACCTTCGAAGCTTCGGAGTGCTGACTTTTATGTGCTAATGCTAATGCTGATGCTAATGCTCATGCTGACGGAAATTCTCGCCTCAACTCAACTTTTCATCCACCTGCAGCCAGCCAGCAAGCAACCAAGCAACCTAGCAACCAAGCCATGGCATTTCACTAGGCCAGGCTTACATTACCCCAGATCAGATTCCCACTCTTGCTAGGCATAATCGCTTCTACTTCTATTTCTGCTGCTGCTTCTTCTTCTGCTAGAATAGAGATCCTTCTCATATTGCCTCATACAAAATATGCAGTAGTCTCATGAATGGTACCACTGCTTAGTTGTGTATACAAGCCTCCATGTTATGACCCCGCAGTATTGCCAGTCCCATCCTCTCTCGCTTCCTTTTCGCAAATCGCCTACACCTGAAGACAGGGTTTCACGAGCAGTAAGTTACCTACACCTATAGGCGTCCTCTTCTCTATCTATCTACCTACCTAGCTAGCTAAGAATCACGTCGCTAATGCTTCATCAGCCTCATTCAGTGGCGCCTCCTAGTAATAAGCACAACTCAAATCTGTCGTGTTGACATGACTTTCATGGTGAGTAACAAACCTGGTTATCAACCTCAATTTTCAGTCATTCCCTCACAGAGCCGACGGGGTTGCATACGAGCCTCGCCACACCTCTCCCTGCTATGTTCTTTAAATTTTCGCTTGACTTTCAGGACATCATTGAATATTCTGTTTTCCGATTCAGATATTTCCACATTCTGTTTTTCTTGCCACGCAACGAACTCACTTTTGTCCAGGGCACCTGCCGTTGATGAGAACGCACGCCTGAAAGTTGTGTCTTTCACCCACCTGACCTGACCTGACCTGAACCCTTGCCACCCACCTGAGCTCCCAGCAACAGCACCTCGTCACGCGCTCGATCTATGGCAAATAGAAGTACAAGTACACGTATGAATAACGATAAACCATCTCAGCATTATCAAAATGAAGTTCGGCCGCGAGTTTCGAGAAGCCTTAGAAAAGGAAGGCTACCCTGCCACGTGGGTTGAAACTGCAATACCCTATCGACAACTCAAGAAACTCCTCAAGAAGGCACGTAGACTTTCTCTGAGTCACTCTAAAAAGTTGTACAAGACACATGTTCTGACAGAAATAGATCCAAGAAGAGCTTGAAAGCCTCGGCCTTGACTCGACCACTCTTGCTCAACTACACCAATCCAGCCCAGACGAAGAAGACCGCAACGGGAACGGAAACGGCGTTGCTTTTCAATATGACTTCGAGGGAGAAGAAAAGTTCGTTCCGAAGCTTACGTTCTTTATCAACATCGAAGACGGAACTCCTGTCAATGCAGAACTCTCACCAGCCACTCGACGTTACTTTGAAGCGCAGGCTTTAAGACACCATGGAAATCCAGATAGCACCTCATTTGCCCTGGACGGTCAAACTGATGGCCCTGCGTCGGAAGAGTATGTACCAGTCGGGCACAGACCCGGTTTTCCCTTTCCCAGTTCATATCTTTTTTGTACCTCTTACGCTTGCGAAAGCCTTTGATTAATGTATTGACATGCAGTAGAAGTCCAATCACAGATCAAGCAGAAGGCCTTCGGCGGATAGACGTTCAGCTTCGATTTGATGCAGAGTTTTTCGGTCTTCTCCAGGGTGATGTCAATTCTTTAGACAGCCTCCAAGCTCAGGAGCAGAAGGCTTTGACAGATGAAATCCATGCTCTATCGACATCTGTCACAGAGGTTGCCAAGTAAGTGTACCGAGCATTTCCCTCCAACTTGTGAGCCGCCAAGCAGATGCTAATGTGCCTAGACCCAAGACCTCGTCATTCCACAAGAGTGATCTCAACAGGTGGAGGGAACTTTTCGATCTGTACCTTCAGGCGGGTATCTTCTTCTCTACCAACGAATTTGATCATGGTAGTCGAACCAGTGCTATGGCCGCTCAAAAGTTGCAGTGGTTCCAAAGCGAGGTGGTCAAAAGAGACATCATGGGTCTTTTCAAATTAAAAGCTAGCCACGCGGCATTGCAACAGTTCATAAAGATCAATCTTGCAATCCTCCAAAACCTTAAATTCCAGGAGATCAATCAGCGAGCCATCACGAAGATCTTAAAAAGTGAGATCTTCCTTTTCCTAGCCAAGGCTGTTGCTGACCAGTATCAGAATTTGACAAGAGGACGAATCTCGGCGCAGCAAGAACTTTCCCCAAGCTTATTCTGACCGATACCGTCATGTCTGGGTCCATGGCGAAGGCTGTCTGCTCGCAAATTTCCCAGGATCTTGTCCAAATCGTGCCCCAGGTGGAAGACTATGCTTGTCCAATTTGTTGCGACATTTGCTGGCGACCCATTCGAATGAAGTGCAAGCATCTTGTTTGTATTCGCTGCACGATTCTGCTGCAAAGACAAAAAAAGCGAAATTGTCCTCTCTGCCGAGAAGATGTTATTCTAAAAGCTGATACAGGTATGTTTCCTTCCTCTTCGCGCGGCACTTATAGTTGAGCTACTGTCCTTGACGCGAGAACGAATATGTCCGAGCAATTGCTGACCCCTTGGTCTAGACAACATCGACAGGGACCTGGAGAGATACCTTAGGAAGTTCTTCCCCAAAGAAGTCCTCCAGAAGCAGATTGCCAACGAGACAGCCGACGGCATTGAGCAGTTTGGGCCGTATTACGTGCATCCTTCTGAGACAAATTGCACTGTGATGTAGGAGAGTTAGCTGGGTTGGTTTCAGGAACGAAGAAGCAAGAGGAAATTGCGAATGATACCCCACCAAAACAGCCTTTGTATTGTACCACTTTATGTACATAGCGTGAAGATAAGCGTTAATGTTAGTCCATCATTGAGAGCTCTTCGGTGTACTTGGGTATCAAGGGTTTGGGCGGTTCTTATTATTCTTGAACGACTTAAACCAAAAAGTTCTTCTCTAAATCGCTGGTCGAAGTTTTGAAGTTTCGAGACTCAGGAACCAGTTGCCTGATTAGCATACCACCGGAAATGTATTCAGAGTTCGAAGACTTCCAATTATATGTTCAAATCCCAGTTGCAAATCGACCATTCATCTATCCCCTTGAGGCTCTCTCGAGCCTGAGATATTGGAGGTCCGAACGTCACTTGGCGAGATGTGCAAATGAACCGTATCCAAGAATCCCGCTGTAAGTACAAGTATCTACACAGGACTAACGTCCCATCTCTTCTTCCTGTCCTGTTGCCTGGGTTCCACCAGTAGTACCGGACGCATTTCACACGCCGTGAACCAGAAATTTTACTAGTGAAAGAAACCCCAATCATATCATACCAAGATCTTACTCATTCTATGTCCTCAAAGTTGTACATCAATTCGGATTTCTACAGTCAAGCTCCACAATACCTTCTCAGAGATGAAACAGTAACGAATCAGCTTGGATCCTTATAAAATGGCAGAGAAGGGCTCTTCTGCTGTTGCCATTAAATCTTCTTGCCAGAAATCCAGCTTCGTAATACTGTGGCTATTGGCAACACTCTAATACACACCGCGTAGTATCAACAGTCCTTACCAAAAAATTTGTGTCCTGATAGCTGATATTCGCTTATCACTCGTTACTACACCTTGATCTCCCACAGAAAAATTGAAATGAGCTTGTGTAGCAGGTTGGAAACAGAATGGCTGCCAAATTGCCTATCACAGATTTGCCGAAGAGGTAATGCGAAGATGTAGATTGAACGTGAACCGAATCGATTGTTGACTTGTGCTGTGAGCAGAAGGTGACTTTTGAAGCACTCGACTATTCTATGGCGTTCTCAAAAAAAAAAAAACCCCCCCCCCACAGGGGGCTCCATGGCAGAGCTTACCTGAGAGCCATAGCTGAGAAAAGCTTCGTAGGTATTCATGGAATAGCATCTCGAGAGGGGCCATGGTATCCGTGATTAAGTTCTCGTCGGCTACATATTTGGAGAAGAAGGTCGACATCAGAAGCTTCTGCGAACCAAGCTGATTTACTCGACGGATTGGCAGAGGTCATTACCAGCTCGAGACTTCAAGAGTATCATGTGAGAGCAGAGCATTAAAAAGCTATGTTAATTCCGTACGCCAGATAGCGTGTGCCATCATCGACCAAACCATGACGGAAAACAGTCCAGTCCTAATGCATGCTCACAAATGCCAACGCCTCTCACCACTTCCAAGCCCATCCTTCAAGCATTCAATATGGTATCATCGTCATCTTCGTCGTCAAAAGTCTCGACTTCGTCAATAGCTCCCTCTCGCTCCGTACCAAGTCCCTGAAGGGGCGGCTCCTTCTCTGCAACGTGGATGATGGCCTTTCCTTGGACCTCTTGAACTGACTGTCGCCATTCCTTCCAGTCTTTCTCGTCTCGAATTAGAAACGCAATAAGCATACTTGGATCCATCTCCTTGATGTGGATTCGGCGTAACCTTCGTGTGTGGCAGGAATCTATGTCATCTTGAGAGTAATCTTCAACCTTCTCGGGTAATGGTAGAGCAGGACGAGTCTGGTGGGGATCTAGGTAGAAGAAGTACTGTCCCTGGACGCCTATGAAGTAATGTGACGAGGAAGGTTGCCCACTGTTCGTATATTAGCTGGAATCTAACTATTAGTATGCCGTACCAGGAACTTACCCAGCAATTCCAATAGACTGCGACATTTGTAAAGCGGACTTCAAGGCCTCCCAATAGACCGGTGTGATCTTGTCGAGGCCCAGTCTCGTGCCTACCAAAATTAAGGTTGGCTTGAAAAACTTTCCATCAGGCTTTGCAATTTTCATGAACGAGTCCTCGTAGACTTCTAAACCATCACCAGTCAGGTAAACTCGTAGCTCAGAAGACTCATGATCGTTCGTTAATGCTCTGGAAAACGGTTAGTGACTACAGCATACTGCCAAGGAGAAAGGATCTTCACTGTATACAGCGTGCCGTTGCCGAAGGCCCAAACCACTCCCCGGGATGTTTCCCACAAGCAGTAGCTCCATGCTCGACGAACTTGTGAATAGAGTAGGGGGCTTTCGGATTGTCTGCAAATAATGATATGATCTCTCGTTCTTCCTGGTTCGCAGAACCCCGACGCCAATCTACGCAAGCCATCAGTTATGTAAAAGAAAAGCCTATGACGATATTCCTGACCTCTTCCCATCCGTAACATGACAAGAGCATTCGCGAGTAGACTCTGCCCGGACCTTATCATGCATCCCCATCCAGTATCAGAAGTAAATCCGGCTTGATCAACGAGTTGGCTCCGCAGCCGAACTGACAACGACATTGCAGATGCAGCCTTGGGATCTTGAGACTTCGGGATTGTTGGAAAGTTGGAGCGGTAGGTAAGCCATATTCTTGCTTCGAAATCGTCTAGGAAGGGCGCAGGCCAGCCTCCACCTCCATCTTGCTCATCATATGCGAGACCGGAGTCTATACTACTCGCCGTACTATCCGGCGGAGTCGCAGGCTTCGCTGGACGACTCGTAGAGGCAGACTTTATATCGGGAAGAGAGGCAGACGTTGTGTCAAGTGGTTGTTGTTTGGGCGAGACCTTGTATTCCTTGCCCAGGCACCATATGGGGGATCGTGCAGCTGTATCGTTTGTTGGCTCAGGGTCCCAGAAGTACTGAACTATGCGCTTGTATTTCCCAAAGTCAACAGTCGTCATGTTCACGCTCTAAGGATCTCGACAGTGGACAACGAATGCATCGACGTTGATGGGAATCGCGGGGAACGTGGGGCAACAACAGCGATCTCGAAAGGCAGCACCGACCAGACCAGGCCTTATCAGATGTGAGCTTCGACAGCGATTTCTTAGTGGAAGGAAAGACGTCGCGACGATCGGGCAAGCTTTGATGAATTGCGAAAATCAAGTACTTGAGTCACCAGAGTGGATGCTGTAGGTGAGCTTGAGTTCAGAGCAGCCAGGCAAGCTGGGCTCCTGATGACCGTGTCACAGCGCTGGGATGGGCTGGGCTTTCGCTTGTGGCGGCAGCACGATGAGATCCTCTGAGTAGAATACCAACTCAAAGCCAGATATTGTACATAGAAGCTCGAAACTGATCTCTCTCTGTTAGCAGATCGATACAATCACCGGAACAAGTATCTTACAGTTCCCTTGACCCAGTGTGCAAATATACCCGTAAACTTTGGACTGGAAGCTGCCCCAGCTATAGCTACTCGTACCTTATCGGCGATAAGCTCACGCCAAGAATGAGGTAGGTCATGCAGGAAAATGAATATGCTGTCCCTGGATCTTTCTTAAGACTCCCAACACCTTCACTTTTGTCCCTCCGATACAACATTGGAAGACGCCATGTCAGTCAGATTTGTGCAGCCAATTCGATAAGAACAGACACAGCTGCTATCATGCCGCGACCGAAAAAGACTTCGAAGAGGGGCAACTTCCAAGCTTCTCGTGGCGGTGGTCGAAAAGCTATCGATACGTCGTTTGTACCATTTAATGGCACTTCTGCGCCTCGACAGGGTCATGGTGAGAGACACATGAGCTAGATTGATATTTTGGCTTCCTACTGATGATCTCATAGCAAACTTTACGCTTCAAGAAGAGGCTCGTAACACGGAACGCCACCAGTCATTCTGGAATACCGACCAAAGACTTCGAGACAGCCGGGTTAGCTTTGTGAGTGCTGGTCGAATTGTGCCTGCAGAGCCAGATGACACCGAGGCTGCTCTTGCAGACATGACTCTAGAGTCCCCTAAGCCAGGTGGTGGAGAGGCAAATCGAGACGAGGAGCCGGATGAGGAGCTGGATGGGGAGCTGGACCGGGAGGTTATAGAGCAGGAGCACGCAGAGCCAGAGGGGATGGAGCAGAATGACAACATTCTCGAGGAACCCAACTACACATCCATCAAGAGTTCTATCAATGCGCAGACTTTCGACTTCGTTATTGACACTCAAGGCAGTGGTCAATTTCAAACAGGTATCCCCCCACCAAAGCTGCGCTCACCTTCACCAACCCCGTCCAATTCAAGCGAGGAGGTCATACTCTTCCGCGGACGTGGCCGCGACCAGCAAGTCAGAAGTGTGTCGAAGCCTTCACAGTCGTCCCAGTCATCCAGGAAGATGCCCGAGAATATAGACGCAAAGATCAGAACTGTGGAGGATAGAATTCACGAGCAAACCGAATTACTCCAAGAAGTCATTGCAGAAACTCGTTCATTTTCACCACCAGCCTCATCATCCAAAGTATGCGAGGATGTTGATCTTGAGTCGATTCTCCCTCCGAAGGGTAAAGGTCGTGGTCGCAAGGGAGGTCGTCGTAACAAGAACACATCCGCGGAGAAGATGGAAGAAGATGCAATGATCGCTGACTACATTGCAAACATGGACGCGGAGGATCCTATGTTCAAATCGTTCAATCAGCGTGATCTGGGTGGCGACGAGGAAGAGGTATGGCAAGATACCGAAGCTTCTTCTGGAGAACCAGTCACAGACTCGACTCCTGCATACCACGGTGGATGGGATCGATCAGATATCGAAGACTTTGATGATCTCGGTACTTCTGATGGTGTCATGGGGGAAGTCCAAGCCATTCTTTCCAAGAGAGAGCATCCTTCTGGCACGCAGTATCTTGTTGTCTGGGAAGATCAGACAGTAGACGACGCTCGATGGGTACCTGCAACTACTTTGACAAGTGTGGTCGCGCTGACATTCATTGAGACCTTTGAAGCGGAAGAGAAGCTCGTAGCGGAATTCCAAGATTATGGAGAAGATAGCAGTGACTCTGATGACGATCTCGAAATCGACGTCGAAGTAGAGGAGGACGAAGATGATGCCGATCTGATCCAGAGAAAGATTGATCGCATGAGCGACGAAAGAATTGCGAGACTCCTGTCAAAGCAGGAGCAGCTTGGTATGGGCTCTGATGAAATTCTGCTCTTTGATGAAGACGAGGACGATGAGGGCGATGCCGTTAAAGGATACAGACCCTCTTTTAGCATGCCCAAGTCGACACACAAGTCAATTCGCGGACCCAATCGAGCAAAGGGCGAGTTCCCATCTGCTACACTGCTAGCTGATGCATACGATGGTTTCGACGTTATGGATTTTGATCGACCAAGCCTGAGAAGGAAGCCAAAAGGCCGCAAAGGCAAGCTTATCTTAGACATCTCCGACTCTGAGCTCGAGGCATCAATGCAGGCAGCATGGGACAACGATCGTGAAAAGAAGAAGGAGAGAAAGCAGGAGCGTGAGGAGTTACGAGCCCAAGGTCTACTTGGCAGCAAGAACGGCAAGGTCGATATGAAACAGAAATACAAGGAGGGCATGGGTATCCATGCCGTCAAGGAGGAGATTAAGGCTTTCCTGATGGGAGGCAATACCACGTGAGTTTCCATTTGCTATGTGGTGGACTTTCAGCTGACTCTTCAGGCTCTCCCTACCTCCCATGGGCAAAGCCGACCGCAAAGTCATCCACGAGCTTGCAAATGCCTTTTACCTAAAATCCAAGTCTGCTGGTAACGGTGACAATCGCTTTCCAATCCTCTACAGAACTACCAGGACTCTGGCCTTCAACGACGGTGACTTCGCCAAGGTCGATGCAAGAATCTCTCGCCGATATCTCCCACGAATGGATGTCGGCGGCAAGAGAGGCGGGGGAGCAAAGCGTGCTGCTGGTACCGGTGGCTTCAATCGCGCTGCTGTCAGTTATAGGGATGGCGATATCGTTGGTGGATCGGCTCCTGAGCTTGGTGCTGACAATAGGGGTCGTGCTATGTTAGAGAAGATGGGTTGGAGCTCTGGCACAGCCTTGGGTGCTCTCAACAATAAGGGTATCATGCTGCCGGTCTCTCACGTTGTCAAAACTACCAAGGCAGGATTGGGATAATTCTTGCGATTGAGCAGAGTATTGGACTTCCTGTATTTTAGCTTGGCGTTGAGTTTGGGGGACTTTGACACCAACTTGTCGATGTTCGTAAGATCGGATTACTTGAGTTTCCACAAGAGAACTCAACGCGTTATTACGCGTGTTTCAATGCAGAAGTAAAACTCGCAATCAGGGATCAGATAATTCACTACAAAAGACTCCGAATAGTGTGTAATTTGTTCATGTTTCAATTGATTGTCTTCTCGATTTCCCTATCCGAAGACTTATTGTACAGCCACGTACCCCGAAAAGCAGACCGTTGAAGACATATGCCCCCATAAAAAGCAGACCATCCATAACGCATTAAAAGAGACCCGAGGATCCCGAAACAAGTCTGACTTCATCACCAACCCAGATGACCCAAAGCCAAAGCAGATCCGGCACCCTATGAAAACCCAAACTGAAAAGCAACCTATTTCGTTGATGAGGAGTACTTTGTGACGGCCTTGGTACCTTCGGAAACGGCGTGCTTGGCGAGTTCACCAGGGAGGATGAGGCGGACACTGCAACTGATTAGCATTGGATGAGACGCGATGTGAGTTGAACTTACGATGTTTGGATCTCGCGGGATGAAATGGTGGACTTCTTGTTGTAGGCGGCAAGCTTGGAGGCCTCGGTGGCAACACGCTCGAAGATGTCTATATTTCATGTTAGATGTGCGGGCACACTCTGGATGGGGTGGGGCTTACCATTGACGAAGGAGTTCAAAATTGACATGGCGCGGTTGGAGATACCAGTGTCTGGGTGGACTTGCTTGAGGACTGAAAGTTCAAATGTTAGTAAATGTGTCGATGAAAAGACGCGACTTGAAGATGTTGGTGGAAGATGAGGTCCATTGAGCGCGATGTTGTGATGTTGTTGACGCGCCAGATCTTGCGATCTCAACGCGACTTCAGATTCTGAGAAAACGTACCTTTGTAAATGTATGAAGAGTAGGTCTCCTTGCGCGTCTTTGTTCTCTTCTTCTTCTCTCCGGTCGCACTGGTCTTCTTTCCAGCTTCGGGTTTGGCTGGTGCCTTTGCAGCTGGTGCCTTGGTGGCGGGCTTCTTGTCTGCGGCCTTTGGTGGCATTTTGGCTGATGTGTAAGGAGGTGTTGGGAAGTGATAGAAGTGGTTTGAATTGAGTTGATGGACGTGCTGTGGTGGTGGTGAGAGTCGATGCTGGCGTTGATGATGGATGGAGGAGGAAAGAAAGTTGGGAGGTGGGCGAGAGCGTGAATTTGTACTCCTTCCCAGTAGCCCAGTAGACTGGGCGGTGATTGCCTCCTTCCCTCCAGATAGACGGGCTAAGCCTAAAACGCGAGCGGGGCGGGGCCACAGCAACAAGCTACCTTATGCGTGCGATACCTTGCCTTTATCAGACCAATCAATTGGCTTGCGCACTGAACTCGCGGTCTGCCGCGTGCGGGATCACTCGCTACTACCACCTAGCTAGTGAACAGTATAATTAGGGCGATATCTCGCTGCGAAAGCAACCTCTTCCCTCTTTCATCAACTTCTTCGACCACCACGACACGCAACATCCACGTCCGTCATCCATTCCACATCAACAACTTCATCTTTTTCCATCAACCAAACGAACTACATCTCTCAAAATGACTGGAGGCAAATCCGGAGGCAAGGCCAGTGGCTCAAAGAATGCCCAATCGTAAGTAATCCATTGATTCGTTCGCCTTTGGAAGCTTGTTTATCACCTCGAAACCGCGTCGCAATCTCGTCGCATGTGCTCAACAATATCAACGACTTTCAAAACGCGTTCAATTTGCTAACTATCCATAGCCGTTCATCCAAGGCTGGTCTCGCATTCCCAGTTGGTCGTGTCCACCGTCTTCTCCGAAAGGGTAACTACGCTCAACGTGTTGGTGCTGGTATGTTTCATCCATTTCACGACGCGTATTCACTTTACTGACGCGTCTATCAGGTGCCCCTGTCTACCTCGCTGCTGTCCTTGAGTACCTTGCGGCCGAAATCCTCGAGTTGGCCGGTAACGCCGCCCGTGATAACAAGAAGACCCGTATCATCCCTCGTCATCTCCAACTCGCCATCCGCAACGATGAGGAATTGAACAAGCTTCTCGGACACGTCACAATCGCACAAGGTGGTGTCCTGCCAAACATTCACCAGAGTAAGTTCGCATTCGCGCATTCATTGCATTTACTAACGCGCGTTCTAGACCTCCTGCCAAAGAAGACTGCCAAGGGTGGAAAGACTGCCAGCCAAGAGCTATAAGTTTTTGTTTTGGGCTGGTTGGGTTTCTTGAGGGTCTGCTTTTCATGATAATGGGGTGTCGTATGGGTCTGGGTTCATGGCTGCTTTTTCTGCGTTCTGGTTGTACATTAAAATCCATGGCAATGGATGAGGATTGCATTGAGATCAATCTTATGAGAAACCGATAAACAACTACACTATGTTCCACTCGTCCATAAAGTGAAATGACTGGAACAAATTTACTGACATTGGCTTGCGACTTAGATATCTACCCAGCATCAAAAACTAGCGGGGCCCCATTCGCGCGATGAAGCTTACCTTGAGCTTGAAGTAGGGTTGGGCGCGTTCGATTTCATCGGAATGTTTGGATCATCGCACATTGAAGAAGAAGAAACCCCCAGATTGGGAACATCATGGCGATTACTGACTCTACATTTCTTCTCAGTGAAGTAATTACGGATGTGCCTAGATATGCGTCTTTCTTGCTTTTCCATAGAGTTCACAAGTTAGGGTGTGGCGAGGCAGGTACGGGAATCAAAACAACACTGAAAGGGAATAGTGACTGCTAGCGCCAGGAGCGCGTTGAACTCTTGAGAAGATCGGATGGGTACAACGAGGCTTCTCCGATTCGCGCAGTCTTCCTTTACGACCACTGATGCTATGTACAAATGATTTCAGATCCTCAAAGTCAAGTAACTCCTTCTCCCGAATTCCAATTTCTATTTAGTGATCTCAGTTGGAGCTGCGTACTTGTTAGCTTAGGTGTTGATGCATCGAACCGTTCGTGACTTACGGGTCAAGATTGGTGCAGGCAGGTTTCTCTCGAATTTCGAACCTAATTACGCAGATTTGTCAGTCGTGAACATTCTCACCGATGCTTACTTCTCTCAAGATCACGAACCTCCAGGTGCTGTAGGCGCATGATATGGATCTGGGTGCTTCCATTTCTCCAACTCTGCTTCTGTCTCTTGGAACAAAGCCTGAGTATCCCATTAGCAACCAATTTCCCCATCCTGAAGCTTCGTAAGACTTGCCCGCTGCTGTCTGGGATCCTTGATATTCTTGTTGGCCTCAAATAACGACCTGATGTACATAGCCTGCCCCCTCCATAGATACCTGTGGACGGCCCAGTCGAGTGACAGCTTCAAAGAACGTCGATAGAGCGACCTGCAGAACATGATGGTCAGCATCTAAAGCTTCAATGGCATTGGTTGTGAGGGGGGCGTACGAGACTACTTGTTTCGTAGACATTTTCCTGGTGTGCGCGGAACTGGCTCGACAGCCACTTGCTCAGCTACAACTCAGAAGTAGCGACTCCTTCAATCATAGATGTCCGAGTATATGCCTTGATAGTCCTGTCGCTGTGGTGCAGTCGTCGAATTGCGCTGTGATGCCAGATACATGCACTGGAGCTCGCTGGTCTAGTCGCGAGATGTCGGAGCGTCGGCTAGCGCCATCGCTTGGATGAGGCTGCTCGTCGGAAGTATCCCGTGCATCCTGGCCAGAATACTTGCTTGATGTTTGACAGAGCTCCTCAAGATTTTACCTCCTTTCTTTCAATTCCTCCACTTCCCACTCTTTCATCCCATATTGCCTCAAGATGCTTTCAAGGCGAGTCCTGGTAGCTTCGCGCTTTCTGCGTGCCTCTCGTACGCCTCAACTTCGATACCCTTTTCCAGCTATCGCCCAGCAGTTTCGCTCCTATGCAGACAAAATCGTCAAGGTTCCAGAGATGGCCGAGTCCATTTCCGAAGGTACACTGAAGCAATGGTCGAAGCAGATTGGGGATTTTGTCGAGCAGGATGAGGAAATTGCTACGATTGAGACGGATAAGGTTGGTCGATTCAAAACTAGACGCTTGAGCTATCTCTAATTATGGTCATTGCAGATTGATGTCGCAGTCAATGCTCCCGAAGCCGGTACTATCAAGGAATTCCTCGCCAATGAAGAAGACACCGTCACTGTTGGACAAGACTTGGTCCGCATGGAGCTTGGAGGAGCACCAGAGGGCGGAGACAAGGAGAAGGCAAGCTCGGAGCCTAAAGAACCTGCGCCCAAGGAACAATCTACGTCTTCTGACCCCGAGCCATCGAAAAAGGAGGAATCGAAGGAGGAATCGAAGACCACAAGCTCTGCTTCGCCGCCCCAAGAGAAGAAGCCCGAGCCAAAGAAAGAGTCTCCACCAAAGCAGACCGAGTCAAAGTCAAGCTCCGCGCCAACGCTCGGAAATCGTGAGGAGAGACGTGTGAGTGAAGATCTAGGCATGGATTGCCTACTGCGTGGATGCTGATGATATCTACAGGTCAAGATGAACCGAATGCGCCTCCGTATCGCCGAACGCCTAAAGCAATCCCAGAATACCGCAGCTTCCTTGACAACGTTTAACGAAGTGGACATGTCATCACTGATGGAATTCCGGAAACTCTATAAGGATGAAGTTCTAAAGAAGACCGGGGTCAAGCTCGGTTTCATGAGTGCCTTCTCACGTGCTTCGGTACTGGCAATGCGAGATATTCCCGCTGTGAATGCTTCCATTGAGGGACCAAATGGTGGAGATACCATTGTCTATAGAGACTATGTCGATATCAGTGTGGCTGTTGCTACTGAGAAGGGATTGGTCACTCCAGTTGTCCGAAACACCGAGACAATGGACCTTGTTGGCATCGAGAAGTCCATTGCAGAGTTGGGCAAGAAGGTAAAGTCTGATCTCACCATTACATGATATGTATGCTAATGCGGTTTTAGGCTCGCGACAGCAAGCTGACAATTGAGGATATGGCCGGTGGTACTTTCACCATCAGCAACGGTGGAGTCTTCGGCTCTTTGATGGGTACTCCAATCATCAACCTTCCTCAGACAGCTGTTCTTGGGCTCCATGCTATCAAGGATAAGCCAGTCGTTGTGAACGGCCAGATTGTTATCCGCCCTATGATGTACTTGGCCTTGACATACGACCACCGTCTCCTGGATGGCAGAGAAGCCGTTCAATTTTTGGTGAAGGTTAAGGAGTATATCGAGGATCCTCGACGCATGCTCTTGTAAGCTGTAGATAATAACGCGTGGATTTGGACCCTCTTTCCATTTGTCGTTTGTCTTAGCTTGCATCCTGCATTGTATACTAGATTAATGACATGCACGCTGAGCCTTCCTTGACGCTCTGGTAGTACCAAGCTGGAGCGGATTAAGATATTGTCTTTTATTTCATATTTTTCGGGTGCCGATACGCGAACACATTACTGTAAACGTATTCGGTGTCCATCAAGTCAACAGTATTTGCGTTTCTACGGGGCGAAGTTTCTCGCTCTGATTGTCCCACTACATGTATGAGGTCCCCTCTTCTCGTGATGTGTAGCTAGATCCCTCTTGTTCCGCAGTTCATGCGGAGGCACATGCTTCTAATCGTAAAACTCCGGTTCAGTAATGGCACATTACTGCGAATCGCTGGTTGCCAGACGTGCACTACTAACCATGGATGATACTGAGTGCCGGAAAGAGGAAGATGTCTTTGATTTCATCTTCATGCTGTGTATGGTAGTTCAATGTTCGCTCTTCGCTCGCTCAATCTCGTCCTGTTGTCTTAGCTCGCTGCTGACGACTCATTCTGCAGCACATATTGCTCCTAAAGAAAGCTTTGGAGTACTTCTCAGAGGAAGATCAATGTCGTATGACACACTATTGGACTGGGAATCATCAAGTGCAGCTCATTTTATAAGGGGAGTCTTCAGTTTGCTGCTATATTATCTTAAGCCCACCTACAGGTTTATATCAGTCAAATTGGAGCAGACCATTTCAAATCACACTCCGTATTGGATACCTCGCCATCACATTTTGTCCAGTTCCCAACTCTGCCTTCCATCTGCAGCGCCAGTCGCACCGAAGTTGATACGCTTTCACCACTTAAAAATTATTCGTGTGTGCACGATCTGCATGCATTATCCGGAGACAGTTGGGATCAATGCATGCAGGCACGCTGGTTTGATTAGTGGTACGTAGAAGGTGACATTTTACCCCGCAGGTTTCCACTGGTTGCACGGTGTGCGTAGAACAGGGTCGAAGACTTGTTGGAAGTACTTCATACCATTACTATTCACAAAAAAATATGGATATATCCGCATCCATACGATTCATGCCATCCATGGGCTCCTAACCTAGCGATCTATATGGGTCATATATGACTGCTTTGTCTGCCCTGTTCTATTTCCCTCGGATATTCATGGATTTCTCCCACATTGCGGTTCTGACGAAACACCTCGATCAATAGTGTCCGTATGCAGTGATCGAAGTTGGAAAAATAGGTGGGGAACCAGCATGCATCCAGATCCATTGCTCAAGTCATGCTCAGCACCTATGCGATTTCCATACTTGCTGAAAAGGGGCAATTGAAATGCTGGGTGTGAATTGGAGTGAACTTACGCCACGTTGTATCCAATATTGTCAAATCGAGTACTGTCCCTCCAGTAGTATGTATAGTTGGTAGTCACGATGGAATCGTGTCCCATACCTCGTAGCCCAACATAGTACTTATATACGTCTGCGCCATCAACCGGAGAAAGCAGATATGAGGTCGTTGATCTTCAATACGGAGCAGGTGGCCACCTTCCTGAATATAATCCTGTTTTGGTCCAGGCGTTGATATCCAGATGCTCGTGCGAATCTAGGCAATTCGTTGACATCTCCAATGCCCCATGTTGACCAAGATAACACGGTTCTTTTTATGAATAAGTGGCTGCAACTTTCGTACTGTATGGCAGTTCCTGGGCAGAAAACCCGCGACAGCTCGCAGCAGAATAGCCGGTCCTTCCATAACATTTCCTCGCATAGATAGTTGCTAGGTGGCTCTTTGCTGTTGACCATCTGGAATAGAGAGGAGTTCCAAATTGGTTGTTGTACTCTCCATATGTGGGAGTGTTGAATGTAATTAATTCGCAGCTTTTGGGACCGATCCTGACCTGACCACGCTTATAGCGTATGTCGGGGCAGCAATCCTGGACGATAGAATACTCGCTGCTGTAAATGCGGCAAAACAGAGCAGAGTGGGATGCGACAACAGCAGGGAACGAAGCAGGTTGCGAGCAGAAACGCCCCTCCAGATCCATACCACCCGAGCCAGAAGCCAGATGGTACCCAGCTGAGAAGTTCTCTTGAACATAAGTTACATGACTTAGTGTCGGTGATGGACACCATCATGCTCTGAACTGGATACTCGGATTTGGTGGATAGAGAACGAGAGTATCGACCAGAAACGGGTGCCGACTATGGTTACGAAGGTCGCCGTCGCTGCTATTAGGAGGGAGCCTTTTTGGTCATGCAGGATAATTGAAGCTGCGAGCCAGCCATTGTTGGAGTAGTTGTTCCAATAACCTGTTGCAATTTTGTAGTCGGTTGTCGTTTGGAAGCAACTTCAAGTCGAACGGCACATCTGAAGATAGTACGTGGAGGACTAAGGGGGAGGTTTTGTATCTTATCCTACCCTCGAATCTCTGCTACCAGTCCTTTGAACATTTTCCTGGACTCATGGCACTTAATTACTGGAGGTAGTATGTGTGTGTGTGTGTGTGTGTGTGTGTGACAGTAGTTGCATTCGGTCTCTTTTAAATCACTTCTGGAGTGGTCGCATACCAATCGGAAGAATTTTGGCTGGGAGTTATTGAAGTATGCCATGGGCTGGGTGCAGTTTTGCGTTGGGAAGGCGTTCATCTGAGTTCTTGACCGACCCCGGGTGGGTTGCATGTACGATTATGTATGGCGTGTTACTAGCCATTTTAGATCTTAGAGGTGAGGCTGGAGATGAATGCCAATGGAGGTGAACTATGCTACATACTCCCAAGTAGAGCCTTTTCTAAGAGTCTTCAGGCCATCTTGAAATATTCCCAGAGTACTTGAGCGCCTGGTTGGGGAACTTCCGCTATGTGAGTGATAGCTCGAGAACAATACTTGTAGCCCATGTTGGGCGCCACACCTTACTGCTTCGCATATAATAGGTATATGACAGTGAATCGGGTGGGCTGTATCAAGTGTACATGCACTTGGTCTTGTTACTCGAGCATGGTCACCAAATATCCAGCATATTTAGAAGGCTCCCCTACCCAGGTTTTTAATCTCCACGTTTCACACTTCGTATCATCGAGAAGGAACAGTTGAATTCGTCTCCAATGCCATCCCTGATCTTTGTCTTGTTGTACGCCCGGCCTTCAGGTTCAGCTAATGTGATCTTGGCTCAAGATTAAGGTAAGATAGCCTGCTCATATATTGGGGACTTCATAGATGTATGCGCCTCTGGGGTCTCCGATTTCGCGCAGCTCCCTTTTACATCTGCAGCTTCCGTAAGAATATTCCCCGCCTGCTCTCTCTTCTATCCTCGAGGTTTTTGGCGTCGGAAACCTATCTTTTACCGAGGTGTGCCCGGACATCTGACCATTCGGAAGCTGAAAAGATAGGTGCTGATCTATTTCAAGTGCCTACGTTATCAGTCCATCATTTGGAATCCAAATCAGTATGATCAAGCTTACAAGAGCTGGAAAAATTACTCTGAATCAAGATCTCCAGCTTGCTTACGCAAGTCTGACCTCTGTCGTCGGAGGACCACTTCCAAGTTCACCATGCAGAGATGCGGGATACGTCCGTAACTACCCCGAGAAGGTTCCCAAGTCGCTGGCTTGTGAGCAACTTGGGAATGTACCTGCAGGTTTTGTTGCAACGTATCCAAAAACAAAATTACTCCGCACCCTTGTGGATCAGGCTCCGTGTCTTTACTATAGAAACAAAGAGCCGGCATCTTATATCGGTTCCTAGTACGACATAATTTCTGCTTCTTGTTTGGATTATTACGTCACGGCAGGTCCGAGGGGCTATTCTTCTGTGCTTGCTTTTAATGGAAGGAGAGAGCCAGATCCTCCCTGCCAATCAGTTAGGGATGCATCTACAAGTATATCATCGTCCCGCCAGATACCTACTACAATACTACCTACTCCTGGTGGCTCACCCAGTGCTACTAATGACATTCCAGATACTGTGATTGTGTCTCCCCAATCTCATTCCGCCTACCAAGATCGACTATTGGAGGCTCAGGCTCATTAGAGATGACACTACCAGTGAGAGCACTGAACGAAGTGGGTAGCATCCTTTCCAGAACGACAGTATTGGTTCGATTCCTGTCTCGGGAAAATCCAAACTCAATTTACAATAGACTATGCTCACTGACGTTTTATCAAACCACTCGCAGACTTTACTACATGTGCTACTGGTACTAGTGAGTCGACCCCGACCTTAAGAATAGCGTCATCAAACACAGGACGCTTTCTCGGGCCTCTACCCTCTTTCACGTCAAGTTTGAACTCGGAGCTTTTGTTGTCGACGTTTAGGGAGCCTATATGTGAACTGACATCGATCGTTGTTGTAGGCAGAGGATTTTCGTCCGCAATCGTTCCCAGTGCCTTCGTGCCGATTACAACCAGTGTTTCGGGTGCTTTGGTGCCGTTTCCACGGGGGAGTTCACCTTTTCAGTTAGAAATGATTGCTCTGATTCGAATCCATAGTCAGTCTTACTGGGGCTGATTGCTATCGTCGGTGCTCTTGTGATTTGACGATGCATGCAATGCCGCGGAGAGACTCTGATTGGCATGAAACGTATGATGTCCAATAGAAAAGTCTAGGTGCTCTACGACATAGCATTGGGGATCAAGTTACGATGGGTCTTTATACTTTGTTGATAACAAGTAAGGTAGTTGTGCGTCATTGTACGGATTACAGCCACTTAGTTTGTACACAAGTATCCTTTGGCTTGGGTCGTAGTCAGCTATTTGATATATATATAACTATAAGATAATAATTTGAAGCATGGAAATCTGGGAGACTTATCAATCATCCTAATCAAACTTCCTTCCCGGTCTTGTGGCTAGCTGAGCGTCATTTCAGGAGCCCAGATGCCTTTTAACCTTTCTGGGATGGCCTGTCGGGTTAAGCGAGAAACTGTTTTCGTTATGTAAACAAACATTTGAGTACTTATAGGTAGGTCCTGACCTCTTCCCCCGACAAGTACGTATCTATATTGTATAAATCGGCTGTCTTAATTCCATGAGAGAAGCAAGGAAACGCCGTAACGATATGTATTGCTCTCCTACTGCATTGGAATATTATTAATTCACATTACAATTTAGAACCAATTGTAATATATTACTTGCAATGTCCAAGGATTCAAACTCGATTTATGATCATGGCACGGTACGCAATCAAAGCTCTCCTTCAGCCAGCTTGAACCGACATAACTGTAGTTGGAAAATATCTGGACAACAATATGAGTCTGTGTGTCGTCTGGTAGTCTAGTAGATCTCTACTCGAGCTTCCAAAAGCGGCCAGTTGGATTTTCAGATTACAGATGTATCTACCTATCTGGGAGCTAGAGTACGTCTATAACACGATAGCTGCCTGAGAACTTCCGACGAGTAGCGCGAAACAGTCTGTATGTATAGTGTGTATCTATATACGTATTCAATGTAGATCAGTGATAGTCTATCTTGCAAAGCTCTGGAAAAGGCCCAGAGATATACAGACAGAGTGCGATGCACCACCGTATCTTAGGTAATATTCGATGGATCGGACACTTCGACAATAAACCAGAAGGTCCGAGAAACACGGGTTGCTAAATCTCAAAATACATCACACTTCAACATACTTGGTATCGCCTTCTTAATGGGGCTGATTTATCGAGTAACAGGTCACAACTACGAATTGTCTCTCACCCAGGGTGACAAGTGTGATAATTATAATATGGTACATGCCTAGTCACGACGGTACGTCCAGGGTACAAGCTAGAGGCTGCAATTAAAATCCGATATCCCTATCTCATGATCTACTTCGTACCGAACCGAATTGAACTAATACCAGAGGGTTGCCTCAATGTCTTTGTACTCGTTATTGTCAATGCTATCCAAATATCGCCAATCTGGGCACAGATCTGTTTCCAACGATTTTTCAACTTGGGTCTGTGCTTAAACGTTATCTGTGGCTAGTGTACACCGCGAACAGACATTTATATTATGAAAGAAACGGATATGCGTAGCTGAAGGACAGATCGTACAACCCGACTAGATCGATACGACAGGACACACCGTCCATCTCGAGAGCGTAAATTACAGCGATTTATTCTCAATTTCATCCATTGTATTATCTTGTGCTCAGTGAGAAAAGGATCTGATCTGATACTTATAGTCATCCTCTGGTCTCTCCACAGGCGGAGTATCCACAAATTGAGGATGTATGTAGAAAGATGGGTCACTGCCCCCCGGCAGGTTAGAAATACTGAAACCGTTACCCAGCCATCTCAGCCTATTCCCTTCTAGGCTCTCGAAGTCAAAATCTTCCCACCGCGGAGCTCGCAATACTTCGATGCAATGCTGACTGCTACCGGGCCATAGTCCAACGACTCTTGCTGTATCACCCTGCCCGACCTTGTACCAGCTTCTGCACTCGTCCATGAAAACAGTTCTTGTGAAATATTCACCAACATACATCGAGAAGTCTTGAACACTGGACTTCTTCGGGGACATAGTCACATAATCTTCTTTCTGAAGCTTGCGAATACACTTCACAATATAATCGCCCTGGGCCTCGACTTAGAATGTCAGCAAAATACGAAAATCAAACCTCAAGATCGGAATCTTGTCAAAAACAGGTGGGAAGGAGTCCATACTGATCGCTGTCAAAGATCCAGACCCAACCCCCGAATTTGGACCGAGCATAGTGAAATAGTTGGGGAAATCCTGATTCGTGATACCAAGGTAGGTTCTGAGGTACGGTGGAGATTTCGTGGTCAAGCTTGCTCCATCCCGGCCAACAGCGAGAGCTGATCGTGAAGTTCCAAGACTGAACCCCGTAGCACACACTAGAACGTCCAAATCGATCTCTTGTCCAGAAGCTAAACGTAGCCCATGCTTATCGATGGCCTCAATCTCATCTGTGATGAAATCCACATTGTCCTCGACTAGAGCCTCCAGATACCCTGGACCAGGAGTGAGGCGGCGACAGCCCGGGGCAAAAGATGGCATGAGCTTTGCTGCGATTTCCGGTTTTTTGCTAAGACGCGTTTGCATCGTCTGGGCAAACATCCGTCTCACAGTTCCTTGCATTTCCGAATTCTTGAGCGTTGCCGGATAGAACATACTCCCGTCGGTTTCAATCGTTTTGCGAAATTCTAAGTAGGCAGCAGAATCCGATGCTAAAGAATCACGAAACTTCTGGGAGACTTTTGAGTTATAATAATTAGAAACGGACCGTAAGATAGTTCAACCGGGCTCTTTACTCACATTGAAGCTCCTTTGGGTCTAAACCAAGACGAATCATGGCCATCTCGCCGAACGGATTCGAGATCCAAGTTCTTGAGCGCACAAAGCAACTTAGACTGGCCCCTTGGATCTTTTGGAGTTGAGGAACAATCTGTATAGCGCTAGAGCCGCCTCCAATGATACCAATGCGTTTGTTTTTGAAGTCATAACTGAAATACTTTAGCCAATTACAGATGGTTCGGGACACTCTATACGTACGCCTCATCCCAAGCCGCTGAGTGCATACGTGCCCCTTCAAATGTTTCTAGCCCATGAATTTCTGGCCATTTTATTGTGTTCAATGGTCCGGTTGCCACAATGAGGATATCCGCATCGTCCTCCGTGACTTTCCCGGTCGCTAGATTTTCCACTGAGAATTTCCTACGCTTCAAATAAGCCAGGGAAAGACGTTGAAGTATTATAAAAGAGAATAGATACCAGCGCTTCAATGTATCGTCCCAGTGGTAGTTTCTCACTTGATGTCGTAGTTTGATGAACCGATACACACCGTACTTCTGAGCAACGCCTTCGAGATAGTGACGAATCTCAAGTGCCGGGGCGTAGAAAGCAGACCAGAGAGGATTCGGCTCAAATGGGTATTGATAGGAATGCGCTGGTGAAGGTTTGAAATTAGCTGATTTACTGCTAATTGATCTTATGGCTTCTCTTACCAGGGACATCACAAGCACAACCTGGATATCTGTTTTCCCACCAAGTTCCCCCAACTCCCTCGTTCTTCTCCAAAATTTGAAGATCTATGTTACGAAGCTTCTGTGGAATGCGAACGCCAAGATAGATACCAGAGTATCCAGCACCGATGATGCGGATCTTGAGTGGCCGGAAGTTTTCAACAGGTTCCTCCTTCAGAGTAAAAGCATGACTGACGTCGCCCATTCTATATGAAGCGAAATGGTATTTCGAAAAGAGTACCGAATATTCTCTGTCTGCTCAGTCCTTTCTTGGACGCCACAACTTATGTATATATAGCTAGATGTTCACCCGGCCCATGATGATAGTCAAACATCACCGCGTGATAAGTCGCTTGCAACAACAAAGTTCCCCACATCCCCACATCTTGGGGTAGATCTCAGATACATCAATTTCGGCTTTCGGACTTGGCAAGTTGAAAGACAGCACAGAGTTTCTCCTATCCGAAACTGTGGTCTCCTGGAAACACCACAGTAGATAATGCCTTGTATGTTGGCCCTCATGCAGCCTCTACGTGGGGAACTTGAGCTAACAAAATTGTGGGGGTGGGGTTGAAGCCGGTCCCTCATTTCTACCACCGCTCTTCGCATGGAAAATCCGGCACAGAAAGAGACGATTGAATGGAGAGTGATCCATGAACCAATCCCGAACGATGTACTTCATGGGTTCCGTGCCGGATATACATATACATTGTAATGATCCCCTGTCCGCCAGAAAGCGAGGTTGTTCACAAATAGCAATTCAAGCCATACATTCGGGAAGTGCGCTCGGCTTTAGTCTAGAAGTTCGAGGGGTACCATTTCATTGAGGTCAGCGTGTTCAATCTAGGCCCAAGGTTGAGAGTAGTGACCAAATATAGGTGCGTCTAGTGTCTGGAGCGCAGCCGTGGACTGAAGACGACCTGCACCCGGCTAAGAAACAGAGAGAAAGCGAGTAGTGGTGGAGATAGTCTTGACTTTAGAGTGACTAAGGCTTTATTCTCTCCTAACCGGATTGAACCCAGCTACTCGTCCTCAGAGCTCACATTGGAATTGCGTTTATGCCAAGAATTGTCCTTGTTGTAAGTGCTGACATGGTCAATCGATTCCGTGTGAAGATATATCTCTTTCTAACATGCTCCAGACCAGGTACTTAGCAGTCGTACACAAATTCGTATTGTGCAGAAACACACCAGTAAGACATCTTCGTGACAGGGCTAAATACATAATTGCTAAAATTCACGCAGTGAACGTGGGTGCTGCGGGCTGTCCAGGTATTGTTAGCACACAGGTCGAAGGGATCCTGCTCAGGAAGCTTCTGGTGGCTTGTCCACGTTTTGCTCCCGCAGCAACAGGGGCTGACACGGCTCTGTGCGCACAGACCAAAAACATCCAAATCTAAAATCATCCACTTTACTCTATTATTACACGAGAGATCTTTTATGAAATTAACTTGAATTGCAGAAATAAGATCTAGAGGTTAAATGTAATAAAACTATAAAATCGAATATGAACATCTCTATTTAATAGCGCGATATCATCTTACTATCCAAAATATATTAGTGAAATTAATAATTATAAGATATTACATTAATCTTTGATAATATAATAAAAGTTCTAGTTTAAGATATGACCGCTTTAGAAAGTAACTTTTAGTTAGAGCTTATTGAAATAAGTTATAATACAAATTGAATGCACAATTAAGTCGTGAAGAGGGTAAGTTTTAGTAGTATTTCGGCTATTTCAAAGGGGTGCGCACGGAGCCGTGTCAGCCCCTGTTGGCAGTCTTACTGCCGGATACCTCACAAATAACTAGCGTCAGTGTCACACGCTAAGCGAACCTCTTTCTGCGAGGAGTTCCTAAGGGAGCTGCTTTCACTTTATTTCTTAATCACGTTTCAAAACCAAAATGACATTTGATATTCGCTTATAATATATCGATTGGCTTTATTATCTCGAAGTGTTATTAAGATATAATGTTGAAACTAGCGTATATAACGATTTTAATCCTCGTCGATCTAGTAGAGTCTTATATTTATTGATTTTTCTCGAGCGCAATTCTACTTCTAAATTTTTACTTATAACGTAATTACGATCTTCTTGAATTTAAAATCTTTTGAAGAAAGATAATTAAATTTATAACGATTGCTATGGGTTTGCACCGGTAAGTAATATTATAAAGATAGTGAAAGTTGTAAACAAGTGTAATTATTTGATTCAGTATTCGATCCTCCTTTTAAAAGAGCGTAAGGAGAGAGAATATTCATACCAACGTTTATAATACTCCCGAATCGCCTCTAATTACCGTCCGGCTGTTAGTAGAGATATCTCAAACGTTCGATAGTAGAATTAATAACTTTCATAGACTAATACTAGAAAAACTTCTTTTTAGAAGTATAATATACTTTGATACGAAATAAATGAATAAACAAGGATAAACTCCTTAGATAGTGAGTACAAGTAAAAGTAATAAATAAAATAAAAGAAGAGAAACAAAATCCTAATAAGTAATAATATCGCTTAGAAAGAAAAAATACCGTAGTTACAATCTCTTTGAATTCTCTCGGCTACTTATCTAGATCTTAATTATATTTCTCTTATTTCAAGTATTACGTTTTAATATTATTTATTCGCAAGTATTAATCAGTGTCTTTATACGTAATAATAGTACGTAAATTAAAGTAGTAGTAACTTTATATACATTATTAATAATATCGTAGAAGTGTCGTAATATAATAGAAGTAAACTGTTGGTTCGCATGACCTATTAAGGAGATTCAGGTCAGAATAAAAGGCCGGACCCTTTTCAATTATAAGTTGATAATGTCCCGAAAAAGGTGTTTATACTCTCTTCTCTCATACTCTTTTTAATGTAGATCTTATAACTCATGAATTCAGAACTCGATAGATCGATATTTACTAATACTATTTACTAATATTATACTAATATTGATTAATTTATATCATAGATAAATAAATTAAAATCTTAAAGAGTTAATGTGGAAGGTTGATATTGAAAGTTTATATTTATATATTCTTTGGCGAACTTCCTATAATAAATTAGGAAACTAAATAAATCTTTTTTTGATTAAAAACAAGAGATTGAATATCTCAATAAGACTTTTAATTTTGTATCTTAATACGTATAATGAATAATAACGATAGCTACTTGATAACGATTATTAAATTATAACTCTATTTAACGACCAGACGGCAAATTGGCTGCTGTTTTCGGCAGGTTTGGTCGCTGCTTTCCGCAGCCGACTTGCCAAAATCTCGCGCTGCCCTAGCGCTCGCGTACCTCATGGCCAAGGCGGCACGGCGGTGGGAACCCCTGGCTGACCTGCCGCAGAAACACCAAAAAAAGCGAGTGGGTCAAGTCATCATTCAGAGAACCGCTTCTCTCATCCTCGTTCAACACTTTCTGAGGAGGGGAGCAGAAAACGGCTGCCCTCCATCTCCTGTGACTCAGGATGGCAGTCCTCATATTTGTTCGTCTTCCCTCCTCTCTTCTCTATCTTCTTTCCTCTAAACCTCTCATACTCAACCATCGCTTTCCCTCGCTCCATCGCTCCCCTTTCCCCCCGCTGCCATTACTTGGGCAGCAGGCTCCTCCTTCACATCTTTGGCCTTAATTCTTTACTTCTAATTGTCATCGCCGTCGTCCCCTTCGGTTGATCCAGTCGCTATGCGTCGTCGCCAACAACCAACACCAAGCCCTCCCTCCTCCGATAGTGATGGATCAGACATCGAGAGCTGCTTTGATACAGGGGACGAACAAGAGGAGACTGACGTCGATACCGAGCCGACGGACGTTGATACCGATGTCGACGGAGACGACGAGGCAGACCTGCCAGATCTGGAGTGGCTCGCTGGAGAGGAGAACGCACACCCGCCAGAGTACTACCTCGACCAAGAGAATAACTCCGACGAATCCGAGGATGAAGATGAGGACTATAGCGATGGCAGCCTCCTCCTCCTGGATATGATCGAAGGAAATTTCCATCGGTGGTTATCCTATTCTCTTCTTGCCTGCCATCTTCTGCCATTGAATCGCTGATCTGACACTCTTCACAGGTATTGCAAGTATGTAGGAAAGGATCCTGCCCAGGTGATGCAGGCCATCTCTCGCCGTACCCTCAAGGCCTTTTTCGAATGGATGTTGAACCAACGTCAGGGGAAGGGTGGGAGGAGGCTTGCGGGCATCCAGTCGGCCAGCACACTCGGGACATACTGGAAGGTCTTCCGGCTCGTATACGAACAAGCGAATGGAGAGAAGATCGAGGGGAAGATGAACCGTCACATGCATCGGGTAAGTAGTATTTCCTGTCTGCCCGCTCAATCTAGACCGAATCATTATAGATGAGAGCTAATGAAATATTTGTCGCAGGTCCTTAAGAAGCTGGCGAAGAAGTACGGCCTGTCAACGAAGAAGCGCGATAATGTCGCGATGTATATCGAGGATCTCGCAGGCGTCCTACAGACCAACTTGACTACGACGAAGCAGAGATATACACATGGCCGGCAGCGGATTCAAATTAGCCTCTTTTGCCAGCTAGCTATATTTTCCGCAAACCGACCTTCAGCGCTCTTAAAGCTCCGCTATGGTGACATCGCGGTGAACCTGCTCCGGGACCCCAGTGGCGGGCCCCATCGGATCCTGATCGAGTTTACGTGCGAGTTCACGAAGAAGTATCTCGGTACAAAAGATGCGTAAGTTTGACCTTGGGCCTTATCTCGTCCCCCCGCCATCCCCCTTCCCCGCTCATTCTACCCGAGACATGCGACTTACATAGAAGCTAGGAATACGTTTGTACTCCCTGAGATCATCTTTGATCCGTCCCTGATCCTCAGTCCGCACGTCGCCCTCCTGGGCCTCATTTTTGCCGATAATGCGTTCTTGGCCCCGAGTCTCACATCGGCCGCGAGGATCAGCGAGCTGGATATCCCGCCTGGCTATGAGCAGCTGCCCTTGCATCTGAAGCCAGAGATGGCTGATATCCCCGTCTTCCGCAAGTCTGTCAGGACGCCGTATGGCTGGGAGATCTCGCCTGACCAGCCACTGCCGTACACGACTCTCTTGAAGTGGATGAAGCGGCTCGGCGTACTTACTGGGTTCCTGCAGATCGCGCGTCCGTACTGCCTCCGATACGGTGCAGGCAACGCCTTTAACCAGAGCGGTGCGTATCAGGTGGCCCCCTTCTCGCAACCTCGCCCCTACCCACTGTGCGGTATGCTAATCGTAGACTGACAGGTGACGTGAGCGACGCGCTCCAGAATATGATGATGCAACACGCCAAGATTGACACCTTTATCAAGCACTACCTCCGCCGGACAGTTACTGCTGATACGCGAGCTATCGTCTCCGGCTATGAACCTCAGCGCGACCTGATGCGGGCGGCCTGTCGAATGACTCGCTGGATCGATCCTGACCGGCCGCAAGAACTCACGCCCGAGGAGTCCCTGTCCGTCAATCAGGATCCCGTCGTCTGCCGCCTTGTTACCGAGCGGGAGAAGTGGAAGCGCCGCTTCCAGGGCACGGCGACACAGCAGCCAGGATACCGGATCATTGGCCAGGCAATCTTCAACACCAGGCAGCGGCTAAGAGCCGCGCTCCTCAAGTACGTCCAAGAGCGCTGGGATCTGGAACACCCGGTCGACGAGATCGAGCGGCAGCTCTCTGGGCTCAAGCTCAGCCAGGATGTGAAGAGCACTTTGGACCAGAACGATGAGATGCCCCCGCTCCAGAAACGCTTGGCGGAGACGGTGATGACGCTCCCGGGCACGACTATCGAAGAAGAGTTCCGCCGCCGCAATGCGGCTATCGATGCAGTCGCTGCATACTGCCACTTCCAGGAAGGGGGAGCTGCTGCCCTACCACGCAAAAGATCGTCTACGCGGCAGACAAATCAAATGCCGCCGCAAGCGACCAACCCCCAGCTGGCAGCCGCCAAGGCCGAGAAGCAAGCGTTGAGTGACGCTATGTTGTTGGTGTTTACTGAGAAGAGGACCACCACCTGCTTCCTCTGCTTAGGAGAGCAGAGCTTGCCGTTCGCAAAGCGCACTTACAAGTTTGCTAGTCCGGGAGACTTGACGAAGCACTTCAAGCGGAAGCATCTGGCCCACATCAAAGAAGGAGATCGGCTCCAGTGCAAGGTCTGTCGAATGGGGCTGGAGCACAAGCAGCATCTCCAGAATCACGCAGAGAGCATCCACGGGACCGTTTCCTAGTACTTTAATGATACAGCAAGAGCGCATGGTCACAGAGCTTACGTTTGCGCCCGTCTTTTCTTTCCTTCTCTACCCTTTCTCAGTTCCATGCTATTCTCACGGCGTGCTTCTGAAGAAACAAACTCATAGCCAGTTATGCGTTTACAGGGTTGCTTGTTTGTTCCGAGCAACTTCCTTCAGGGCGAGACCAAATTAGGCGGGGCCCTAACTACTTGTGAGAATGAAAGACTGTTTTTAGAGAGAGTCAGTTTGTAGGCCACTGATAGCTCGTAGACTTTATTTTACTCGAAGTGAGCTTTTTTTGACACTAACCTTATATGACTAGCGTTATTTCAACCTTGTTCTCGCTTAGGGAAGTCCCAAGTATCACGTGTACTGTCGCTTGAAGATTAGCCGGTGTCGGCGGATGCTGACTGAACTTTTGCCTAATAATTGAGAGCTCAATTACTACTGTAACGGCACGTGCCCACATGCTGACAACAAGCATATAAGGCAGATTCTGGCACCTTGATTGTGTCACCATTTTGTACTTTGGTTCACTGAACGGCTGCACTTCCAAAGATTACCGGCTGGCACTCCCAATATCGGCGTTAGGCAAAATTTCTACCATCTTCTTTTGCCAGAATGTCTCTAACCTTACTGGACCTTCCAAACGAGTTGCTCTTGTCTATAGCAGACAGTTTGAGATGCGAATGTGGCATCAATGCTTTTGCTCGTACGAATCGTCAGCTCTATTGTTTGCTCAACGTGTATTTATACCAATATCATATACGGACAAATCACCATCCAGCCCTGCTCTGGGCTGCGCATCATGGACTCACTAATACTGTTCTTAAGTTCCTCGAACTGGGCGCAAACGTTCAGGCAACATTGGACAATGATAGACGTGCAACGGCGCTCTACTTGGCCTCAAAAAAAGGACACCTTTTAGTCGTGGAGGCATTGATCCAAAGTGGTGCTGTAATCGACGCGCAAACATCGCAAGGTGTCACTCCTCTTCATGGAGCAGTCATGGCTGGACATGAGCACATCACGCGAGTTTTGCTTGAGTGTGGCGCAGACTTCATGAAGCCCCTCCCGACACGAAATCGACCGACTATCCTTCACGTGGCAAGTCACTTCGGATTTACCGATATCGTACAACTACTACTTGACAAAGGAATGGGTATTCAAGTCAAGGATGGGAACCTTCAGACACCTTTACACTACGCGGTGAAGTTCGATGAGAAGAATGAGATCTGGCATGGGAACATAACAACTGTGAATTTCTTATTGGAGAAGAAAGCTGTCAAGGATTCTTGGGACAAATCAGGTCAGCGCCCTAAGGATTTTGCGAAACGAAATCCGAACTCGATTGTCGAGCTCCTCCTCCATCAGGACATAACCAGTACCACGCTCAACGACGCCATTTTGCTTGACCGAGCCATACAACAACAGCGACGGAGGAAGAGAGAGAGAGAGAAGGAGAGGATCCGTGCACTCGACGAGCTCGCAGCCGAACGTGCTAGGAAGCTAAAGATACGGGAGGCAGATCAGAAAGCGAAAGAACAACTGTTAAGAAAAGCAAAAGAGTCTGCAGAGCACCAGATTCGAATGGAGAAGAAGAGGCTTGCTGATATTTCGAATGAGAATGGCCGCGCAATTCAGGAATTCTGGGCCAAGGCAAGGATGGCAGCATACAACGAACAATTACGCAGAGAAACGGAAGAAACCAGAAAGCAACAGATCCGTACTGGCGAGTTGAAGCCTGCTAGTACTACACACCAGAAGAAGCAAGACGCTACCCGAGAAAGTTGGGGCAAGTCGAAGGCAGAAGCAGAAGAACGGAGGCAAAATCCATATGAGGCAAAACGGCAACCATGCTCCCACGCAACCTTGGGGTTGCTGAAATGGAAAGGGAAAGGTCAATGTGGTATTTGCGAGATTACATTTGGGAAGCATTTATTTAAATGTGCTGATTGTGGTTTTGTTGCGTGTCGGCAGTGCAAGATCGCCAATTAAATCATTGTCAACACTTGTTATACTCAGGCTGTCGTAGTACGAACATCGGTCATCAATGGCCATGTATTGAACTGATAGATTCCCGAGCCTAACCTGGGCTGATAAGACCCTACCTCCACCACCAACAGTCTCATGATGCCCATGAAATGCCTTGCTGGTTGTCCACACTGTGATAGAGCCTACTTCCTTAAAGTACGCCACTCTGGAGATACAGCTGGACCTCTGCTGCAGTCTCCGGGCGAGGATTCACTGTCACGCTCTGAATGATATAATCAGAGCCTGCTATCTCCATAACTTCTGCGCGATGCACGAGGCATATTGACGACCCTATCATTGAGAGATCACCTTCGAGAAAAGCCCTCATCGCCAAATATGGTTGCCACGTTTCCATAAAACTCCTGCTTATTGAGAGTGATGTCCACGATGCAGACGTGTCGCATGAAGAACAAACTGTAGGTAGGAACAAATTGACTATTCCGTCCACGGTCTTCTGTGTATTGGGGTCGGCTGGTATCAAACGCATAAACGCCCGCGAAGCTTCATGAGCCACTTTCAGGTCTTTGTTGGGCCTTGTAAATAGGATAACTCTTTCGCAGGTAATACAGGCTAGCACAATGTGCAACGTCCAATCGAACGTAGACGTTGGATCGGCCATACCAAGTTCGCGCCTGTCGTAAGGCGTGGCGGGGGCGAGCAAACGTGCGAACTATTAAGGTTAGTAAATTTAGTTTCTCGAGATGATAGTTCTAGAAAGGGGACTTACTTCTGTGAGTTCGGTGACAGCAATACCGCAGTGCTTCAGAGACTGGAGAGATAAGCTCTGGTAGGAGGTTGGGAAGAAGCAGGAGTGGGTGAGGCTCAAACTCACAACATGCCTTAAGGCCTCAGGCATCAACAATGTGCACTTTTGTCTCTGGCATCGTCGATGAGGGTATCGCTCAAACGTACATCATTCCCCAGAATGGCGCCGAACCTTGCAGAGTCGCAGCATGCGCAGATTCGGGACATGATCCTTAGTAACCGTCCTCCTGCTGAAATAGCTGACGTTGTAGGTTGCAGTGAGCGTTCCGTCTTCGCGATACAGTCAAACCGCCATTTTGGCTCCAGCAAAGCCCCATCGAATGGCGTCGGACGACCCCGAAGCATTACACCTCCGATGTTAGACGCTCTGTGTGAATACTTGCTCGAGAAGCCTGATCTGTACCGGGACAAGATGGTGCTCTTCGTGCTGGACGAGTTCAACACGCACGTAACACCTTCCAGCATAGGGAGAGCGCTGAAATCCCGCGGTTGGACCAAGAAAACAATTCGCTGTATTGCAAAGGCACGAAATGCTGATCTGCGAGACTTGTACATGCATAATTCATGGGATTCGGGCTTCCGCTCGTATCACTATGTTTTCGTGGACGAATCTGGCTGTGACAAACGGAGTGGATTCAGACGGATGGGGTGGTCTCCCCTTGGTGTGACTCCGATCCAAATTGCCCGATTCCAACGTGAGCAGCGATGGCAGATATTGCCCGTATATACACAGGACGGCATTATCCTCGCTCACGTCTTCCAGGGATCCACAGACAGTACCGTCTTCGAGGATTTCATAGAGCAGCTCCTTCCTTTGTGTGGTAGATGGCCAGAGCCGAAGTCGGTTCTTGTTATGGACAATGCCTCTATCCATCACACGGAGCGGATCGAGCAGGTCGTGATGCTGGTGTAAAGCTGGTATATCTGCCGCCATACTCACCAGATCTTAATCCAATTGAAGAGTTCTTCGCTGAGTTGAAAGCTTTCATTAAACGGAACTGGCATGTTTATGAGAAAGATCCGGAGCAAGGCTTTGATAGCTTTTTGGAATGGGGTATTGATGTAGTTGGTCAAATGAAGAACAGTGCTAGAGGGCATTTCAGGCATGCAGGATTGATCAACGAAGAGCCGTAAGCTTGGCATGCGATAATAGAATAGTTTTCAAACTAGCGAAATCGCTACAAGCAAGATATATCATGATAGGAGAGATCGATTGAGATGGGATGGTGTAGCTGTCATTTCTTATACTAGTTCTGCATCTAGAATCTACCGTAATTTTGACCTTCCCAGCTTACTCCCAGGACCCCGTAAGCTCTCAGGACCTACAAGGGTCCCAGGAGACTTGCTCCCAGGACTGCAGGAGGTCCTGGGAGCGGTAGTCCCAGGACACACCGCGATCCCGGGACTCTCACCGGTCCTAGGAGCCAACAAACATGCATATATTGATTGTGCTTTGAGTTTGTGTAACGTGACGCTGAGTCACATGATGAGTCATATTGAACGTCTGTTTAAGGATGACACCCCGCACTATTCTTCTTTTTACTTCTTCGCGTTACGTCTTGTATATAGAACCAATATATAGCTTCACTCAGACCCTCACAATTTGCACCCGTAATTTTATAGTACTAATAGTCTCTTGATACCAATACCAAGTGGTGTGGATGGTCTCTATCAGGATGAAGCCCTTAAACCTTCATTTAGTGGGCCCGTTAGACGTTAACGATCACCTCACCTTTTAGATGACCTCTATCTAAGATAAATCCTAGAACTTCTATATAATTGGCTACCTAATCTAGAATCGGTGAGTGCAGGAATGCTTTGGATTTTTATATTATTAGCCGGAGTAGTTTGGGTTTCAATGTAAATTTTCAGTCTACTCAAAGTTCTACTAGGCTGAATTCGTGTACTTCAAGCCAAAGCAATCCGAAATATCGTAGTACATTTCGGACTGCTTTAGCTTGAAGTGTGAATAAGGCACATACGCGATCTTGTAGTATGTTAACGTATCCTACTTCAGACCCAATCACTTCGAGGTGTATTGTTTCAAACCGATGTAGTCGCAATTGTAGTACTCCGAATCTAAAATAGAGTTTCGAAGTAAGCTTACTCATAAGGTTCAATGCACTGCATTTTTTGTGTTGTTTCTGGGGTTGCCCGTCCCGTGCTTAAGGGGCCAAATTGGGTCCCAAGGCGCTGGCGTTGCGAAGGGGCAAAATTCGGCTCTCTGACGCTGGCGCGTCCATGCGCTTGAGCCCTGGCGTTGGGAATGGAGCAAGATTCGGCTCCCTAACGCTGGCGCATCTATTGCGATGGCGTTTAAGGAACGCTGGCGTTGAAAAGGGAGCAGAAATTAGCTCCCTGACGTTGGCGCATCCATTTCGCTGGCGCTTGACGAACGCCAGCGCTGTGGATAGAGCAAAATTCGGCTACCCGACGCTGGCGCATCTGCTCTCTGAACACTGGGAAGCGCTACGGTCACTTGCAAAATCGGCTTCCCCTCTAAACTCGCCAACCACCCGAAAGTGATTCAGCGCGTCATCATGTGATTAGTGCCAAGCATGCAAACCATACAGTAAGTTAGCTGATTGGCAGGACCAAGTGGGGATACTTTACTTGAACATTGCAATTCCATCGTTCAAATGTCACATCCATCCGCCAGCGTCAGAGCCGTGGAAACCAAGAATGGCTAACAGAACTTGCTCAATATGTCAGCGAGCGTTCGGATGTTCCTCAACCTTCTTCTCTCTCGAAAACGACAGCAAAAAATTCTCCCAGGGTCCCGAAGTCCTTCTGGCGCCCATCAATTGGATTAAAAGAGCTGCCTCTATCGGCTGCCCTATATGCACAGTTCTGATTTCCAATGTTAGTGCGAAGTTCTTGGGCCCCATAGTGCGAGAATGGCAAGGAGCCAGTCTTCGAAGAGCTGTCCTAGATCCAGACCGCGCATTTGCTATATACGTAGGACTTGATGACGTCTCTCATACTAGTTTCTCTCGAGTACCTCTTACTTGGAGTACGTATAGCCACGATCTATTGCTTAACCAATTACGGTCCAGCTTATCATGCTAAGACCATCTCCCGTTTGGACAATTGGAAAAACCTAACGACGATGTTACGATCATGGGAACATGGATCACCGACTGTGTCAAGAACCACCCAAGGTGCATAAATGATTCAAGGCCCTTTATTCCTACGAGACTACTTGATGTCGCAGCCTTCCAAAATTCTGATGACATTCGACTCGTCATGCTGGATGTGAAGCTCTCTCCGACGCGATATGTGGCTCTAAGCCACTGCTGGGGTCCTACCACGCAGCTCCCCATAACCACTACCGTATCTACACTGGAAAATAGGATGCAGCGGATCAAATTTAGTCATTTGTCACAAACATTTCAAGATGCTGTCAAGCTCGTTAAGCAATTAGGCCAACATTATCTTTGGATTGATTCACTTTGTATCATTCAAGACGACAAAACCGATTGGGCGATCGAGGCTGCAGCTATGGCCGCAGTATACGGCAACTCGATCTTTACCATTTTTGCACTCAGTTCGCAGAATAGCACTGGAGGATGCCGAGTCAACGCGCAAGGCACGTCACTCGTGAAGGCTTCGCGTTACTGTGATATCAACACTGCTGCGGGCAGGATTCGCCTCTTCGAGTCTCCTCCTAAGCAATGGCATATCGAATATGGTGACGATACGTACAAACATGGTCGATATAGTACTCATAATCCTTTGAGAACAAGAGCCTGGACGCTGCAGGAACGAGAACTGTCGGTCAGGGGAATCCACTTTTCAGCGAATATGGTACTTTGGGAATGCCGTACCACAAAAGCCTCAAGTGAAACGCCCTGGGAAAGGCTCGAGCCGCGGGATGATTTTTTTCCATGGCCACTGCGAATCAACTCTACTGAAGATACCCAACTTGGTGGGCCGGTCTCGCTCAGAGACCGCTGGTATGAACTCACAGAGGACTTTTCATCTCGATCACTATCTCGTGAAAGGGACAAACTCCCAGCACTCTCAGGGTTAGCTTCTACCTTCGTGGAGTCATTTGGGCCCGATCCATACCTAGTAGGGATCTGGCGGAATCATATGCCTTCTGGTCTCCTCTGGAAGACTACTCTCGAAAGCGAATCGTCGCCACATTCGGCATTTCAGCCTCGGCGGCCGATGTCATACCGAGCACCAAGCTGGTCGTGGGCTTCCATAGACAGCTTGATCTCATATGAAAGTCAGAGGCTTTCAAACGAGGGTGGCCCTAGACCGGAAGAAAGCGTTTGCAGTTATGATTATGGGTTATTTGAGATTGTTGATAGCGAGCTGACGCTTGCTGGGAGTGATCAGTTTGGCGCAATATCTTCCGCATCACTGATATTGAGGGGATGTATACTGCCGATGCTTTTTCGTTACGAGCAACACGGGAATGAGTCTATGTACGACGACGGGATGCGAGTCCTAATTGGCGACGATGGTAGTATTGCTGGTGCATTCTATCCCGATATCATAACCGAGGTCCGAGGCACTAAATGGGTTCACTGCTTGAGTATCAAAGGAGAGTCGTTGTTCGCAGAGACAAAGGTACCAAACGAGTTATATCAGAAGGACTTCTCTACAGAGGATGAATTTTCGGGGGAGAATGCAATGATTATGGGGCTTGCTCTAACGAAGGACACGACCAGACTAAATGTATACCAGCGAGTGGGATTAATACGATGGGTGAAAAGGTATCTATTTTCTGGTAGTGCGGCATCTACTTTCACCTTTATATAAGAGATTTGCCTCTTTGCTATCTTCTCTTACGCGGAGTCGGGCTGCCTGACTTGCGCCATCAATATATCCATATAATCTGATCGCAGACTGGCTGTCATGTTATTGGCAAGTTAAGCGAGGAACAAATTTTCCCCAATGTGGATGCTAGGGGAAGCCGATGGTAGAGACATGAAGATAAATATCGATTAAGAGCTAGCAGGGGTTTTATGATTCCAGAAATCATAAAACCCCTGTTTAGTCTTGTGAAAAGAACAAGAACTAAGCAGAATCGCACATCGTGAGGACAAGTGGCACTATAAAGGGGCTTATAGAGCTCAGCCTATTTTTATATCTGAAGGGTCCAAATATGGCTCCCTACCACTTGGATTCAAGGAGGCCGATTCAGGCCCTCCATTGCCCAATTAAGCCCTTCCTTCGGCTTTGGAGGATTGAGGGTTCAAATGCGGCTCCCCACTTTGGTTTGGAGGGAATCGATTCAAGCCCCTAGCTGTGCAACCATGGGCTCAAAATCGGTTCCGTCGCAAGGGGCCTCTTGAATCATTTGCCAGTCAAACTCCGTCCCACACAAATGAGATGTAAACGATTCCCTTTCGAGCAGTTTGCAACTGAAATGTAAGCTCATTTGAGTTCTGCGAGCAACTTAATCGGAGTTCGGTAGTCGTGGGAATATCTTCAATATTGACAGCACAATACCCCTTGCACGATACAATCGCGTCCTCTACCTGAGTGATTAATAAGTGACCTGAAGACACCCGGAGAAAATCTAAGGTTAGAGACAGCTTATCAAGCTGTAAATGCAGCGATGGGGTTGTTAATGTGATCAATTGGCTGTAGGGGAGCTCCTTATGTCTAATCGTGATCAGAGGTACGTCGTTTGGAGTTGATATATGACCTGTGGTATTTTCAGCGAGCGCGGCCTCGCCAAATGATACCCTCGTCTCTGTATCGCTATTGCCAGCGTGAGGTGGCTCTGGGGGTGTTCTCGGCGGAGTCAAAGGCATCTCAATGCACAGCGAGGCACTCGGATCTCCCTCTTGGACAAAAGGGGGTCGTGGCCGAACTGTAGACGTCGAAGCCTGGGTTGACATATTCCTAGAAAGGGACGATGAAGACCAGTGCGCAAGTGGTAGCACGACACTCTCATTTGGAAAGTGATATTGCTTCTTCTTTGATTTCGAAGCCATTCGGACCTTGTTGTCTAGGGTTGCTTTCAACCGGGTTGCAATGCGACTAAGCTCCCCGTGACGCTCTACCGGAACGTCTAACCAGTCTGGTAGGGTCCATTTGTCGTAGAGCCTGCCGTGTGTTCGAGGCACGTGGAAGCCGCCGTGGAGGAAGAAGAAGAGGTTACACAGGTAGCAAGCACTCTTGCTAGAGCAAATGAATCTCGGTCGCTGATAGCGTGGATGAAGCTCATAAAAGAAGAGGAGCTGTATCTCAGCGTGAACCTTCCAGGGTGATTCCTGGAGAGAGGCGGGCATATGGATCTGGAAGGGCTCCACCTGAACGTTCTGAAATACGCGGCACCTCCTGTCCCTCGCAGCACAAATAAGCTCGAAGGTAGCAGAGTAATAGCCGCCCAGCTTGCCAATGGCTTCCGGCAGGTACTGCTTCAAGGTTGGTTCTAGCATCGAGCTCTGAAGAGCTGCGCTGAGAGTAGCCAGGGGGAATTCGTGGGCATGCTTGACGATCTCTCCAACCACCTCGTGTGCTTCGCCTCTCTCCGCGTGGAGGTCCGACATGCCTTCCAGCTTGGTGAATAGGACGTGCAGAGCTCGTGCTCTATCTCTGCCAGCCTTCAAACTGCTCTTTGTCAACCCTGATCTGGCCTTGACGGACTTGTCGTTGATCGCCTCGTGCAGTTGAGTAATAAGGGCTGGTCTTCCAGCAGTCTTCCAGGTCTCTCTATGCCGTGATCGTAGTCGTGACAGGATCCGATGTAGGTCTAGGACAACGACCTGTCGAAGAAGAACCTCGGTGTCCTCGGCTTTCGAATTCTCTAAAAGGTAAATCAGCTACATTTCGGAACTCGGTCGGGATATCGACCTCGCCGCGCAGCTTGCTCCAAGATTTTCGCAAGCGTCATGAACTCTCGTATAACCGCGGAGAGATCCCCGGCGTTTGATGCTATCCGGATCGTGATTCCTTCTCCGTTGCAGTGTTCTTCAACGCAGACAGCCATGACCTTCAGGCTTTCATCCGAAGTGGCTGATAGAAATGCCAGGTTGCTCGCAATTTCCTTCTCTCGCGAGATGCTCAGATGGCGCTTTTGGTCTACCTCAGGGACGGCAAGGTTCTCGCTTGGCACCTCAGGGAGCTCATCTAGCTTTCGGAGATGGCTGATCGTTTGCTGTAATTGCAGGCGGGTGATCGCACCTCCCCACATCGTTGCTTCCATGATCCTCTCTTCTCAATGACCTGCCTCGCTGGCCACGCCAGGACATGGTCAGGTCATAGTAGGTATAATGCGGGCGGTTGCGAAAACGCAAGGGGGTTGGAGAGAGGTACAAGGAGGGTCGAGGAGAGTCGAGGTGGTCGCAAAGCGTTGTTGAGAGGGGGATGGAGCAATAGGCGGGTGAGGTATAGCAAAGGCGTGCTAGGTGCTGCTCGAATCTCAGTAAACTAGATCAAAGATGATATCAAGGCTCGGAAGAGGCTGCGATGTTACCTGATAGATGTATTGCAAGCTTTTGTATCAAATGCCTATTCCCGACTCTGATTGTCTCGGAGATTCCTTAGATTCAGCAGGAGAGACGCTGGGCTTGAGAGCCTTGAAATGACGAGTGTCAGCTTAGTCATCCAGGCGTCGTATGGTGGTCTGGCATTGACTGTGGTTCGAATTGAGGAATGCTGGGACTCTTGCAATTCCCGAAGGTTCTCGAGGTCAGCCAATTGAATGGCAACTGAGTTGACTGTTCCATTTTGGGAGTTCTTGACCCAAGCGAGACAGAGTCTCCCACATGTCTCGGTTCTGTTCCATTATTCGGATACACAACACCGCAGGACAATTTCCAGTAGCTGTCCACAGCACCGCGATGCCGATCAATTTCTTCAGCTTCCCCAGCGAGATCCGGAATAAGATCTATGAAGAGGCCCTTGTGCTTTCCGAACCCATTGTATTAGTGGTCACGGAGCCCAACGGAACCTTGAAGGGTCTTTCACTGCCCAGGAATAGCTCGCTCTGTGGACCATTACGCCTCTGTCTAGCGATTCTCTTCGCCAACAACAGGGCGCACCGCGAAGCCAGCCCACTACTCTACTCCAGAAATCGCTTCAGACTACAGAATCCCACCTTATTTCTCGACGACATCGGACCTCAGAACGCCAGCTTTCTCCGCCACATCTGCATCGCCTTCCCGGCCATCTACGATTACCACCACCTCGAAAGCGTCACGCTCAAAGAAGACAGCATACGCACCCTAGAACGCATCCGCGATAACTGCACGAATCTTGCCACACTCGAGACGTCGCTACGTTTCCGGACGATCATTGCAATGGAGTCCGCCATTGATATCGACAGTCCCAGGCCGCTGGCGCTGGTAGACGCGCGCTTCAAGGCTATCTCGTCGCTGAAAGAGATCATTGTCAATGTATACGATGAACCCATTAGTTGTGATCTGAGGGAGGAGATGCGCGGCTGCGGATGGACAATCGAGGGCACATGGGAAGAATCGGAGAGCGTTGGATCTTATGGATGAGGAGGACGACTACTGGTGGGATGACTATTACAATGAGGATGCAAGAGAAGATCAGAGATGGGTGGAGGACTACGATTCTGATTAAGATTGAAGATATCCGCCTGCAGGATTGCACTGTGTCCTTCGAACCACGATCCCAACACGCAATCGAACGTCAACCTCACCGATCAAAATGCGCCTGTCCCCCATAGCGATAACCACGATCGGTTGCCCGACACATACGTTGGAAAGACTGTGGATGTGGATAATACCGAGGAACACTGTTCTGCTTCGAGGATTGCCTATCCAAACCCATTCTCGACTGTAGCACTTGCCTTCATGCAACGGCGCCTTTGAAGATCTGGTTGGCACACGTCTGGCCACGGAAAACCTAGACCCCGAAGCCAGTAATGCAACCTTCGCAGCTACTGAATTGTGGCTCACGAGGTTACGGCACAGGCGCGAATTTCTATTTGCAAACAGGCAGCTGTTTCTGGATGTGGCTGAGATGCCTGCCGATTGGGGAGACTTTAGATGCCGTTTGTGGAGGGTTCGGAGCAGCCCGAAGAGGATTTCAGGGCAAACAGTGCAGAATTGGCGGCGCCTGGATTGAATTACAAAAATGGCTCGCTCGATTTTAGGCTAACTCTAATACTAAGACAAAAACTTGCCAGTTATCATGTTGTTGTTTCGCAGCTTCCTACAGTGGCTTGTTTAATCCATGCAGAAGCGCGCTGCGTGCAGATGTTTTGTTGCAGCTTTGCAACCTTCTTGGGTCTTTGTTGGACAACCGAGACTGCTACTGGTGATTGGCCCAACCACCGTGTCTCGGGTGGTGGAACATAAACAGCATAACATGAGCATGAGTTTCTTACGATGTCTGGTCCTCAAGTCAGTTCGCAGACAGGATTAATCCATCCCTGATTCTTCACTATTCAATACATTATCCTCCAAATCATGGTCATCAAATCTATCTTGCAGAGGTTTTGGCTGGTTGCCATTCAACAGTGGCTACCTTGTCGACAAATCAACTTGATCCGCAAGAAGGTAAATTTCAACCTTTTGCAGTCTTGGGCCTCGCTGGACCCGTTCCTTGGAAATCTGCAGAATAATAACATTTATATTAGCCTATAGGGTACTTTACTCCAAATATCGATTATTGGCGACTCTATCACAACAGGCAAGTCTGCGTATCTGGGAGCAGTCCACATTACTGATGACGCCATGTCCAGATCTGACAATAATGTCTACCGTGACCCAAACAAACGGGGGGACCGCTCTTATAAACCCAAGCGCAAGAAGAACAAGGGTAGGAAGAAAGCGAACTCCACAAAAGGCTCCAGCTAGTCCAGCATCAAATATGGTGGTGCTTAATGGGCGATTGGGAAGGGAAAAGAGGCTATGGGAGCCGAGTTGTCGTCAATTGCTGCGGCCGTAGGCAATTCAGTTCCGTTCCATGAGCTTGCCCACCGTTTCCTAAGCCCCCAAGTGAGAGGCCAAAAATGAAGTAACAAAGCTCAAACCAGGGTGTCAGAATTAGAGCAAAATCAAAAATCAGAGGCAGAATTTAGCTTAAAAGTGACCTGCAGGTAATCACGTTGGAATTTGCTGTGCGGGGTGCGGAACGCTTCGGTTATCTCCGAGCCTTAAGCCTCACTAACCTTATTCCGGCCATCGCGTCATTCTTCAAAATTCCCAACATATGACAGATCCCGTGACTCACGCCATAATGCCAAGGAGGTTAAAACAGCTCTCCGTATTCTAACACCAGGGGTGTCATGCTTGCCAGCGGCATCCCACGTTCATCATCATATCTGTTCCCACAATTCCACTGAATCATAAGGAATATGTCTTCGAGCACGGACACTCCTTCAACGCCATTCCTAGGTTCCGAAACCGATAGTAAGCTCGCCCCGTGTTTTGCCTTATGGATTGTCGTTGAGTCCGTGTAAGCAAAACGAGTATGCTAACCATGGTCAGTGGAGTCGGTAGTGAACAATGTTCTCCAGCCAGACCTTGACGCGAGTCGGGATCATAAATTTATCACGGAGAACGACGAATGCTTTGTACCGGCAGACGAATTTCGGAAGCACTGGAATATCGGTGATGAGCCTTGGCGAAACTTTGTGCGTCTTCTCTGCGGCTGCACAAGGTTCCCCTTCTTGCTCTTACAGAATCCATCCAAAGCACATATCAAGCCCTACGAAACAATGATCCAATGTCATACAATTGCTTGGATGTCTACGAGTCTTCAAGGTCTTGGATTATCGCTGGATGAAGTCTGTATCTTGGATATCTGTGCCCTTTTCAGTGATGATGATCTGGACGCGATGGATGAAGAAAATAAATGGCGTGCAGTTGAAGCTGCCTATGCACTGACGGAGAAGATAATAAGGATCCTACGGCCCAGCGTATTGATATGCTGCCAGTGTGTGACTCGAGGCCGCTGGGACCGCTCGTGGAACACAATATGGAAACCAGCTGAGAATGAGTTGGCCGGCCTGCTATGCTCCAGCACCAAGGAGGCGACAAAGCGTGTTGCAATTTCGATTGATCTTGGAGACCACACGCTATGGGCCATTAGAGGATTTCACCCAATGTATTTCTTGAGATCGGCCCCCGTGGGCGAGGCATCAGAGCGTATTCTTTTGCAGCTATTCCATGATGTATACGAGCCCTGTGCCCTGTGGAAGCGGATGATTGTGGGAACATCATCCAGAGCTCTCGTAGACGAAATAGAAAGTGCCTTCGCCGATTTGGGGCTGAACGACAAGATGCCCACTCTCAGGGACGCTCACCAGGCTTTCGTGAAGGCCGTGATCACGTACCACGACACGGTTTTGCAGGATGTGATATCGCACGCGATGGAGCAGGGGTCTGACTACCCCAGAAAGTGGGTCAAGGCTCCTCCGTCTGTTGGAACTTCCTCCATGATGTCCGTAGTGAGCGAAAATACAGGCGGGATGGAACAAAAGTTTGCGGATGCTGGTGAGGACGAAACGGAGGTTCCTCAAGAGGAGGAAGCCCCCAAGAAGAAGGTCATGAAGAGAAAAGTGGTCAGAAAGGTGAAGAAGCAGGATAACGTAGCAAGCGCCGCCGTATGCCCGACACAGAACGCACACAAAAAGGTTCAGCACTGACCGAAGGGAATCCAAATTGAGAGTGCAAATGATTGATATTGATGAAGTCTAAAGGACATGAAGTGTGGAAGGAATTGAGGTTTATATATCCTCAAACAAAGTCCCTGAATGTCTGCAACTCTTTCTCATTCGACTCACGTATAAGCTTCTCAATCCTTAATTCCCCATCGTTCAGATCCCCCTCCTCCAACGTATATTCAGCCTCCGGATTGCTTCTTGGATGTCAAACGGTGTGTCCCTTCTTGCCCAGATTTCAAAGCCCCTCGATGCTTTGCGGGCTCGACTGCTATTGACTTCTCCTTGCTGCGAGGGCCTGCAGGATTACCCTTGCGCGTCGAAGGATTGCGCTGTAGGGGTTCGTGGAGTGGTGGTGCCACACTTCGTTTTGCGATTCTTCGACTTGCTCGCTCCTTCTTGTACACCTTTCGTTGTCTTGTCTTGTGATGTTTTGACGGGAGAACTTTGACGTTAGTTGCATTAGAAACTCTCTCATCTACCAGAGCTTCTGTGAGTGTCGGCGCGGCTCGTTTGGATCGGCGGCGGGTCGTGCGAGCATTAGCTGTGGTGGTAGGTTGTAGAGTCCTGCCCTGGAGAAGAGCAGAAAAGCCCTCCCAATTGCTTTTAATTACCTCTTCGGGAAGAGGTTGGTTGGATTTGTCGATTTGCGCTTTGGTAAGTCCTTGTAGCTGAAGATTGTATTCCCTCATTCGACGTTCGTATTCCCAAGGTTCCGTCTCCCGAAGCTTCCATATTGCCTCCACTTTCTCATCTTCAATCCTTTCGCGTTCCTCCTCTTCACGTCGCGAGTTCCGTGCAGCGTCACGGCCAGCTACTTCTTCTCGATATCAGTCCTCCCCGTAGCGTCTTCGGCCCCAGGCTAGCCGTGCCTCTGGATCATTTGGCTCTGGCGTCCCTTCTTCGTAGCGGAGGCCCTCAACTCCATGTTCCGCTGGTACTCTGAAGCGGCCCAGTGCTATGTGTACTTGTCAGACGTTTCGGCGCACGGCTCGGGGTGGAAATCAGCTTTTCGGGAGAGCAGATGGTTTACTCGAGGCTGGACCCTACAAGAGCTTCTTGCTCCAAAATCAGTCGAGTTCTTCTCGAGAGATGGCGAACGACTGGGCGACAAGATTTCCCTCGGCCAAGAAGTCCGCGAGATAACGGGGATCCCTACCGATGCTCAAAATGGCTCGAAAGACCGCTGAAATTAAGCCAAAAATGAAATAAGAGAGCTTAAACCAGGGTGTTAGAATTGGAGCAAAATCTAAAATCAGAGGCAGATTTGTGACATCAGCGAGGGCCGTGGTGAACGTTCGTCTGTAAATTCACGTGATTCGACACAGTTCTTCTGAGGACTGGGGTCTTCTCAAGCTAGTCTGCAGGAAGAGCCTATCTTCTTGGCACAGTCTGTTGGAAGCCAGTTGTGCCCAGAAGATAGGCTCTTCCAGAAGAAAGTTTCTAGAAGAAATTGTCTTCCGAAAGACAATTTGAGAATACTGCTATTTCTCGAAATCTCGTAGTTCTAAAAGATTATTTCTTCTGGCTTAAAGACGTTAGTAATTCGAAAACGACTGGTCTTTGATCCAGCGGCTCTGACTGGAGAATTGGATCACGACTCATTATAAGGGATCAAGGAGTATTAGGGTAGGGCTGGGACGGGCCGGTGATGGAAATCACGGAGGCCACGACTCTTTGTAAATTGATCTAATCCATCCCGCCTCACATGTTTGTTTGTGAGAAGATGTGCATACCTCAGTGTCAATTAGTATAGAAGGATACGAAGGTAGGGCAGTACGAAGTTGTTTGTTTACGCTGGCGATTGTCCGGCGAGAACGGATCGTGGGGGCGGCAATGTCCGTGCCCTGCATCACATCACAACAAGAACCGATGTTACAGTAGCAGATAGACAGCATTTTAAAAATTGGAAAACGGTTGGCCGTCGAGGGGCCTACGTTATATTACATGAATAGCCCCGGCTTCCCCCACCCCACTATGAGAAAAAGCTAAGTTCGCAAGCCCCTCCTTCTCTTCCCAGAGGTCCCGTGTAGATCAACCTCCTGTCCTTAACTAAACCTAAGTTAAATATCTTACAGTTGGTCTGGTAACTTCCTACCTAGCTGTATCAAAGATATACCTACGCTCCTGCTATAATAGTCAGCTTTGCTATTCAATCTACCTGGGCTAAGAAACCAAATTAAGTTAAGTAGTATCACAGATCCCTTTAGATATTCTAGAATTCTCGACGAATCAGTCATTTCTAGATTCGATGTGCCGCGGAAAAGAGCTATTACGAGCCCGGAAACTGCAGTACTAGTCGCATAGATATAATTGTTTTGTACCTGTTTAAGGTGCAGGACCAGTGACTTGAATGCCTGATCGGAAAGAGATAGTTGGGTCCCAAGGCGCTGGCGTTGCGAATGGGCAAAATTCGGCTCTCTGACGCTGGCGCGTCCATTAGCGCTTGAGCCCTGGCGTTGGGAATGGAGCAAGATTGGGCTCCCTAACGCTGGCGCATCTATTGCGATGGCGTTTAAAGAACACCGGCATTGAGAAGGGAGCAGAAATGGCTCCCTAACGCTGGCGATCTATTACGATGGCGTTTAAAGAACGCTGGCGTTGAAAAGGGAGCAGAAATTAGCTCCCTGACGTTGGCGCATCCATTTCGCTGGCGCTTGACGAACGCCAGCGCTGTGGAGCAAAATTCGGCTACCCGACGCTGGCGCGCTCTCTGGACGGCTGAGGGGAAGTGCCCCGCAATATTTACGCCGTAATTTTGATTGTGATGCCTCAGGCTAGACTGCCAACAGTTACTTGATGCCTGATGCGCCACATCCAGCTTAGTAATTACTTCTGCTGGAAATCGCAGAGGAAATCTTTGCCACAGCCACACGTGGGTGCTAGCCTACGGCTCACACGAAGCCTTCGAAATCCATTAGAGCATTGGAATTTAATTGAGAAACATTAGAATAAGCGGTGGGTAAGTTGTTAAGTGGATGAAATCGACAAAGTTTCAGACATATATTACATAATACTCGGAAAAACCTTTGTAGTCGGGAAACGCCAAGTGTAGGAACGCGCCAAGAGCGGATCGAAGAATCGCCGAAGGCCGCTCTTTCTCTTCTTGTCGAAGAACCTTCTCTCTAAGCTTTCAGCTTACGTGGGTGCTCGCCTCCGGCTCACACGAAGCCTTCGAAATACGTTAGAGCATTGGAGTTTAATTAAGAAACGTCAGAATGAGCGGCTGATGAGTGTTGAGTGGATGAAATCGACATAGTTTCAGGCATACCGCACGGCCCCACCCAAGCGAGCACGTGACAACAGATAAACAGTAGGTAAAGATGAACTGCACTGTGAACAGTGAAAAGGATAGTCTATAGGAAGAAACAGCTTGTATATATTGAGTAGATGTAAGGTTGCTATCACGAGGCAGATATGAGACGCGGAATCAAGCGAAGAGTAATACCCAAGGTTAAGAAAGCCATGTCACAACGCGACAGCTATTGCTCACATTAAGGATCAGGTGGACTCTCCCAGAGACCAATTGTCTGCTGCTCTAAAACCTCAAGTCGGGACAGTTCAACCTGGAGATCTGGATGAGGGGAAAATGAAACGTCTTCCAGCGTGACCGGTTCTCGCAACCAGACCCCCGACAGGGTCTTGACCCTGCCAAGTTGGACATTGATCGAGGTCCACTTACCATGCTGGTCGACTCCGCGCTGCTTACCAAAGAGGAGATCCAGAATGAGGCTGGTGAACGTACTACCTTGGCTCTTGTAATCGGTGAAGGCGAATCCAAGCGTCAATGGAACCTGATGTCGGTAAAAGAACAGACCTGGCATACTAGGGATCTGACCTCTCATCTGTATCAGGAAGACGGGAACCAGACCGTCAGGAGCATTAGAAAACGATAGGTTGTGGTCATGTGCAGGTCGAATAAGGGCGCAGAGCAGAGGAACCGTACACAGGATAAACAGGTCGTCAAGTTCCATCCATGAAGCTGTCAATATAGTTAGCAAGTGAAGCAGTCCGTCTGTATACCTTGCACGCTAGCATCTAAGATGACTTCCTCGGCGGTACCTCTCATGCCATTGACCAGGCCAGCATACGTATTTGTGTTCTGTTGGAGCATAATAGGCATACCTTTCGTAAAGGCAAAGAATCCCGGACCTTTCAGGTAGCCTTCCTCACCGACGTGGTAGATCGTCCGGAGCAGGGCAAGATAGTCCAGATTTGTCCCGGTAGGTGCGTCGTGTCTGGCGGGAAAGAGGTAGATCTTCTGTTCTCGTGCTTTGGCAAATGCTCGGAGATGTACAAGGTTAGCTTGCTCCCGGGCGCGATTGAGTCGTATAATGGCTCTCTCAGGCGGAGTCTCACCATTGGCGATCCTGTTCTCGGTGGTACACGAATTGAGAGTAGCAACGTCGTCCGCTGTCAGAGTAGCAGACCGCGCTCTCTGCAGGAGATCCTGGAAAACCGGATCTTCTGCCTGACGCATCTGCTCTGTGAGGAATACCACGTGAGTAAAACGACCCCAGATAGATTTCCCGGACTGTAAGACAGCAATATCGTTGATAGTCTGGCTCCATATAGCATGACCACGGACTGGCCTAAACTGGTTGAAATCCCCTAGAAGTATGACGATAGGCAGCCCACCAAAAACCGTGTCGGACGCTCGATTCAGATCCCAAATAGCATTACACCGTTCGTTGATCTGGACCAGGTCCTCGAGGCTAACCATACTAATCTCGTCGAGGATGAAGATCTTCTTATGAGAGAGTCTTGACCTCGTCGCTTGACGTACGGGCTGGCTTGCATTCTTGCCATACCCGAGGGCAGAATGGTAAGTAGCGCCGCCGATATTCGCAGCAGCCGCACCGGTTGAAGCAGTGAGTAGAACATCGTCATGCTTCTGGATTATCGAGAGGCCGAACATAAGAGCCTTGATGAGGTGGGTCTTGCCCAACTCCACCAATACCGCCAAGGTAGAGTAAGAACTGATCACGAACAGACCTGATCTGAACAGGGTGTAGGACGCGGAGGACTAGAGCCCTGATAATTACCCGCTGCTTCTGATTCAACGGGTACTGGCTGGTGATCATGGCCAGCAGATTGTCGACAGACGGGTCGGCTTGGAATGAAGCCCGCAGATATTGCAAAGACGCCATAGACTGCGTGCTATAGCCAAGAACCGGAACGAGAGCCGCTTCCGGCCCTCCTGTATCGAACCGAGAAGAGATGTTGGCAGCGTCGTCATCGCCGTCGAGATCTGACCGGTCTTGGTCTTTAAAGGCTTTCAACTCTCTGGACCAAGTCTTGACTAGAGCGGCAGGGGTGAAATGGGCACCGAGCAATTGAGGGTTGCGAGAAAATCGTAACGTAGAGAGGCCGTCAGTGGCAACACCAGGGAAAGCCAAAGCAGCGTGGAGCAGATTGCTCTCCGTCGGTCGAAGCGTAGCAAAGTCTATATCCACATTGGCCTCCTCGTCCTCATTGTAGACCTCATGGTCTACAGCTTCAAGGTAGTCATCGAACTCGATGCCACGCTCCTTCCTATCCTGATCAGCAGCCTCCTTGCTCCGCCGGAGGAGCACGACATTCTCTGATAGCTGCACCAGGTAAGGAGGGAGAGTGGGGAGGAGGAATTTCCACAGCCACGTATTTTTGTACGGTGCAGCACGGAGAGATTCGAGATGGTCGCCGTGGAGATCGTGAAGCCTATCCCATGGATAGAATAGGCCGAGGAGAACCTCTTGTATCTCGTCTTGAGTCCATAGCGTAGTATCGAGAACATCAGTATCCTTATCGGACATGGAAGTAAAACTGCCACAGAGAGAGGGAGTCTTCAACGACTTTAGGGAGCTGACAGAGACCTGGATATGAGTCATGTGTAGTGGGTGAGAAGGATCGAATGGAAAGAGAAACGCTCGATTCTTAGCACCTTTAAACGTCTGCATGAAGATCTGGGAGGCATATTCGTAGAAACATAGGTGAGCAAGTCTGGCGCCTCGGTGCTCGTAGTTCTCATATATCGACGTGCGGCGGGTACGGCCATCAAAGTTCACGTACTGATCTGCGGATTCCGCAACGTCCTCATCGGTAGACTGGTCAAGTAAGCTGTTCAGAACCCTTCGGATGTTCGTCTTGACCCAGTAAAAGTTGATCGTCACAGACTTGTCGCTCTTTGGAATGTACGCAGACGGTTGTCCAAGTAGGAAGTGAGCCACTGCGGGAGCACCGACCTCCACGTCTCTTGTGAAGCGATTGTAGGCCTTCAAAGCGAACTTGGACATATCAAGCGGTTCTGGCGCTGGTAAGTCACTACTCTCAGCAGCCGCTGCTTCAGCCGTCTCTTGGGCCTTCTTCAGCACGGCCGCAGCGAGTACAAGCTGACCGCGATCCACCTGAGCTTTGGTCGCATAGTTCGTCATATAGTAGATGGCAGAAAGGACCTTGGGGGACGAAGGAGTGAAACTGACGTCGTGGTTACACCGTATAGCGGATGCAATAACAGGATTGTACTTATTTAAGTATTGGTGATTCCTCTCCATCCGGATATAGCCATCCTTTGTGACCATAGACTCTGGAACAAGCGATTTTGGGAATAAGAACCGACAAATCTGTAAGAGTAACTGCCTTGGAACCTCTAAACGCTGTGAAGACTCGCCGATGTCTGTTGCCATTCCCTCACACTGGACAATCGGAACAGGATCTGCCCTGATAAGTGGTCGTCGAGTGTCCTGATATTTGGTACAAGTCTTGCTATGAGTATGCATCTGGTTCTGGGCCGCTACATTGTTCGAGTCGATATCAAGAGCCTCTTGAAATTCAGACGGAGTCATATCGTCCGGTATAGTGAAAACAGAAGTGCCAGGAGCCTCTGATATAAACTGTTGACCGAGAGTGAGATCTACCGTCTCCCTAATTATCGAGCGGATATAAGAGAGTATCCGGTCCTTGAATTCAGGCTCCGAAAGTAGCCTCTGATGTAGGTTCGCAGCGCCAAAATTGCCTGCAAGCCAGGCAAACCCGTGGAGGTGTAGCATCATCCGCGTTGTCGACTCGACTATTCCAAAATGAGAAGCCACCGTGCCAAATATCCCAGGCTCCCTAGAAAGTGTCCTAAAGAAGCACGTAAAGAAGGAGGTGACAACGACGTGGAAGAACTGAGCGACGAGACTCGGGTTCTTAATCGTCAGTTGTAAGAGTTTCGACTTGATACCCGGCTCGTCTAGTAAGATCTCTTCCCCAGCAAGTTTAACCACAAAGATATTACCAATGTCTTTCGGGTTGAGTGTAAACCAGATAAGTGGGATCCCAAGACGGGCGATCTTCCCAAATATCAGGTTCCTAAACTTCATCTTCTCCCCAAACGACTCTGGATTGAACGATGAGATGATCCTCATATTAGTAATCAGACTGTGGATGGCAGGATTCGAGATCTTCTTCCCGTCGGTAAATTCCTGCGCCGCACGCTGGAGATCAGCAGCTGACAGCCTAGAAAGCTCGTGAGTAGCTTTGGCCCAGTAGCCATTCTTGACCTGGACGTGATTCCCAAAAGAAGCTTGTCGTATCAAGATTAAGTCGTACAAATAAAACATAAACGTATGGTGTTGAGAGAAACTGCAAATATTAGAACGATACGATAGTCAGGGGTGGGTACCCACAGCAAGGAATGGTGGAGCATGGTATATCTCGCAAAGGCCTTGAGAGATACCTCCTCTGGACGGTCGCCATTCGCATCACCAAGATGGCCGCCTATGCCAAACGGAAATAGAGTAGGGAACGCTGCCGTGAAGTAGTCCGGGTCTGTAAAGGCACTCATTGCGGGCAAGTGCTGTGTTGTCTTGTAAGAGATATGCGGCAGGCGAGAGCTATTGTTTGGTGCGCTCTCCTCGTCATCCCGGACATCAACAGCATCGTCTTCCACTAGCCCGGAACGGTCAGGATCCTGCTCCTGGAGGATGGCCTGGAGGGTTGCCAAAGTAGCCGGGGTGGAGTGGAGATCCCGACCATGAAGGTCGGAGAAGAAGGACCGGCTGAGAATGCTGCCAGGCTCGGCATCCTCCACCTCTGCATCTAGCTCGTTTTCAAAAAGCCCATCCTGTAACGATGTAGCATAGCCCTCCCGTTCGTCTTCCACCGGAGTATCCGTAGAGCCTGGCTCAGGACCTAGCGTGATAAAGGCGTCCCTGATCTCTTGAGGAATATGGTGATCAGGCCAGGAGTCCAGAACAGAGTAGTCGACCACCACTGACTTGTAGCCAGGGTTATTAGCACACAGCCATAGCAAGGCATTCACAACCTTCGCCTTATCAACAGAGCAAAACCGCGCAAGGTTCTCTTCTGACGGCGGGGTCCCGCGATCCCAACTGACGGTGATCGTCGTATGATCTCGCAACCTCGCAGTTGGTAAGATCTTCAGAAGCTCACTCGGATCCTGCCTCACGGCGACAGAATGACCGCGACTCCCCCTATAACTGACCCCCCCTTTAGCACCTGAAGTGAGTTTTAAGAAGATGCCAATGACATGAGCCCGTGCTATAAAAGCCTCCTCGACAGTATTGAGATTCTTCAGCGCCTCTGGGTAGTCTTGACAGAACAGGCAATTGACAAAGTTAGCAGCCGAAAGCGGAGGGATGGCCCGTTTGGCAATCGCCGAGTTACAGGTCGTACACAGGCTGACCATATCGTCTTTGACGGCGCAACAGTCAGGGGCCGTCTTCGTCCTCTGGAGGAAGTACTGTAGGTCGTCGGCTTGAAGGCTAATGCTCACCATCTCGTCCTCTTGGAACAGGCCCCCACAAGTTCCACAAGGTAAACGCCTCGACGCATCTGCGATCGCCCTCTGGTAATCCTTCATACCCCTCATCTGGATATCGGAGGTGATCTCCTCTGGAAAATCGGCCGAAGCTTGCTTCATATACTGGTACTCCTCATCTAGGAAAGATGGGAGGACATCATCGAAGGCAACAATACGTCCTTCTGTGAGTGATCTCTGTTGGGCCTTTTGAGCCTGGAGGGTAACTTTATGACGTTGGAGAGCTTGTCTACCTGCCTCATCACGCCTTTTTTTATTCTCGCGCCGCTGTTCGTCCTGTATACCTCTCAGAGCTTCCCTCTCATCCATAGCAGCTCTCGTAAGCCTCGGGCGGCCCCGTACAGCAGATGATACTGGATTAGAGAGGAGCTCGTCCTGACCCTGCCCACCCTCCCAATGTAGTCGATGCCGTCGATCGCGAGATGCTTGCCCCTCCTCCTCTCCCCCGAGCATCGGTGGCCTCTCCTCTTCTGTGAGTAGCCCTCCCTCGGGACGCTTTTCTAGCTCTTTCTCCTTTAGAAGCTGCTCTTTCTCCACAAGCCTTCCTAGCCTGCGCACCTCTGCCTCTTGGGCCTTCTTCGCCCGAGCGGCAGCCTCATAACGCGAAAGAGCCTGCATGCCGGCCTCATCTCTCGCCTGTCGGTCCAGCCGGCGTTGCTGATCTTGCTGATCACGTAGTAGCTGCTTCTGTTCCCGCGCCCTCTGCGCAGCCATCCTCTGCTCCTCTCGTAGCCTGTAGTTCTCTGCCTCTTGAGCTTTCCTAGCCTCTCTAATAGCCCTCCGACCCGCATCCTCCTCCTCTCGTCTCTGCTTCTCCATCCGGCGCTGCTGATCCTTTTGGTCACGTAAGGCCTGCTTCTGCTCCGCAGCCAGCTTACGTTCCTCCGCCTTTCTTGCCCTCTCTGTTTTGACAGCAGCCTCATGACGTTCAAGGGCCCGTAAACCAGCTTGATCCCGGGCCTCCCTCTCCCTACGACGCTGGTCGTCTTGCTGACGAGCAAGCAATTGGCTCTGCTCCCTCGCTCTACCAGCGGCCTCATAGGCAGCTCGATCACGAGCTTCCTTCTCTCGAATCTTCAGCAGGCGACGCTCCTCTTTGCGCTGCTCCTTCTCCTTAATACTCGCTAGCCTCCGCTCCTCAAACTTCTGGCGAAACAGGGCTTGCATAGCAAGCCCATCCTGCTGCAGTCTATCCTCATGAAGCTGCACTTCTTGCTGATTAGAAAGCGCCGGTCTTTGCCGGTACGCATTCTCTGCATTACCCGCAACACTTGCTTTATGACCTAAAACACTGTGCAGGCCAGTCTCCTCCTGACCTAACCTATCCCCACGACGATGTTCCTCTTGTCGGCGGTTAAGAACAAGTCTATCCTCTGTGCTCACCGCTACAAGAAGCCGTTGGCGTAACTCTTGTTTCATAGACTCTGTCTCTCGAGCCCGTTCTTGGATGCGGATCTCATCAGCTCGCCTGCGCTCCTCAACCGCAAGCTCAAGCGCTCGAATCTTTGCGCGTTGCTCTTCGATCCTCGTAGCCAGCTCATCCTTAACGTGCCCCCTAGCACCTAGGATAGGGTCAGCTTGCAGGTCAGAAGACGGAGAACCAGAAGGAGTAGGTAAAGCAGGTGGGGACAACATTATCGAGACAATCACAGATAAGTAGCAACCATGACAAGAATATGAAAACCGCAGGAATAAACCCATAGCTTAATATAATGAGAGGATCTCTAACGCTAGAATGACTGAAGAGTAAAATAGGATACTGCCTTAGATGGTGATACACGTGCCGAGACAAAGTTGCTACCAAGCCGAAACATCCCGTATATCAAAACCGACAAGGACAACACGTGAGGAGAGAAGAGAAACGTACAAGAAGAACACGGCGCGGAAAAACTTTTGAGGAGAGTATTGAAACAGTTTAAGGAAACGCCAGGACCGCATCAAATCAAGGATTCGAGCAAGGATCATCGAGATTACTAAAAAATTACTAATTTTTGGAACAAAGTTTTGCCGAAGGCCGCCCCCTCTCTTCTTGTCGAAGAACCTTCTCTCTAAGCTTCCAGCTTATTTCGAAGGCATTTCGAAGGCAATTTCAAAGGCACTCCTGGTCTCGATAACAACGCCTACAAGGCAGATAATGATAGAGCACATTGGCTCGCTGAATGAAGTTAGACTAGCTTTGAACTCAAGTTCGAACCCGAAATGAGTCTCTATGAAATTGAGAGCGGCGATCTGGGGTTTCTAGCAGAGTAAGATCACTACTTACTTTTAAATATCAGCCATACTGATGCTTTTGTGCCAGGCCACAGTATGAGAGTCGTGAACATTGGACGATTAGTCAACTGGCAGAGCCCTGCGACGTATTCGACGCATCAAACCTGCTAGACTTTGAATACGAACCCTTGGATGACGACAACATCCGCCTGATAAAGGTTCTTCCGGGTGTGCCGTTGCGATTTGGGTTGCATTATTTCAAGTTCCTCAGTTCTCCTAAACAGTTCTATAACGCACTGTCCTACACTTGGGGATCTGAAGTAGACAGAGCTGCCATTTCAGTCAACGGTCGTCGCTTGATGGTTACGAGAAATCTTCTGGAGGCGCTTTCTCATTTGAGCCGAAGTTTCTTTTATACATATCTATGGGTCGACGCCATCTGTATTGATCAATCGAATTTGGCGGAGAAGTCTATCCAAGTCGCCAACATGAACCGCATTTATCAGCATGCAACTGAGGTCATAGCATTTCTCGGAGCACCGAGTGATCAAATGGCAGTCCGCAGATCCAGGCTAGCGTATGAGAGGCTTAAGAAGTTCGCTACCGAGAGGAGGCGTATCGTAGCTGCTTGCGAGGACGATCTTACCTTAGCTCATTCACTCAGCCAGTTCTCTCGAAACAGTCACGAACTAGCTCCATATATCAACGGATATTACCGTGATTCCGTATGGGAAAGCATCGTCCGATTGTACTTGCTTCCGTGGTGGAGTAGAGCATGGATTGTGCAAGAAGCTTGTTGCGGTCCAAAACCTATGATATGTTACGGTAATATTATGATGCATTTCTCAGTCTTCGAGCATCTACTAGACCATTTTGAATTGGGTAGAATGGAAATGGATGAGAGCGGTCAGTTTGAGCCAACTCATCCACCTCTCACATCAGCGAGGCGATTGATGACAATGAGGGGACGGAGAGAGGATGGAAACCCCTCATTTCTGGAGATAATCTACATGTTGTCACATCAGCAATGTAAGGATCCCCGAGACAAGGTTTACGCCGCTATCAGTCTTGTCGATACCCATCGGAAGATCATCGTCCCAGATTATCAGAAATCGGTTTTGGAAGTGTATCTCGACGTCGTCCAATACTGCTTACAGAATTCCAATCATCCTTGTGGTACGCTTGATTTCCTTGGGTATGCATCCTCCTCAAGTTCAAGGGAACTGCTACGCCTATCAAGCTCAAGCCGGACGTCGATCCCAGGCTGGATTCCAGATTGGAGAGCTGATTCTGACTACCTAACTTTGGGCAACAATCTAAGGAAACGACCTGATTTACATTGCCACCTTGATGAAATAGCATGGGCTCCGTCAGTATCGTCAGAGTACATGCGTCTAACTCTCAAAGGGTGGGCCATGTATCAGGTGGGACAATCTTTGGCCGAGCTTTACCAACAAGCGTCGTCAGATATTCAACGTGAAATGCTAACGACACAGCTTTGTTCTCTCTTTGATTATATCATCGATATTTTTCTGAGCGGGTTTAATCAAGTCTCAGACGAGACAAATCGCCATTTCATGGACCACATACAGGCTATAGATGTGGTTACGCCGTACACAAGAGAACGCTCTATTCGAACGATTCAAGGAGATACCGTGGAACTGGGACTATTCCCAGATTCTACAAGAGCTGGAGATATATTGTGCTCATTTCTTGGTGGTAGCGTTTTCTATGTTATTCGACAGGTCGGAAATGGCATATATAAATTCATTGGCGAAGCAGTATTGATGGGCCAAATGGACAAAATTGAGCGTGAAGGGTCTCTTGAGTCTTTTATTTTAATGTAGTAGAGTTGTTCTACAAACTTTTTTCTATCAACTAAAACCTCGCAGCCTGAAATAGATCGTTAACAACCGGGTTTTGTTAAAACTCAATGCTAGGCCGTTCATATCTGGATTTACCACACATACCTCGAGCGCGCTTCTAATCATATTATAGGATGTTGGAAAAAGGCGCCTTTTGACCATACAATATCCAGTTAGTGGTAAAGGCCAAGCTCAACATTGCAAAGCCCGTATTTGTCCTCTGGAGGAAGTACTGTATATTGTCGTCTCGGAGACCGATGCTCACTATCTCGTCCTCCTGGAACAGCCCTCTACAGAGTCCACATGGTAGACGCCTTGAGGCATCCGAAATCGCCCTCTGGTAATCCCTCACACACATTATCTGCATGTCAGAGGTGATCTCCTCAGGAAAATCGGTGGAAGCCAGCTTTATATACTGGTACTCCTTATTTAGGAACGACAGAAGGATGCCATTAAAGGCAGCAATATGTCCTTCTGTTAGTGACCTCTGCTGGGCCCTTTGTGCTTGGAGGGCAGCTTCGTGACGTTGAAGAGCTTGAATACCAGCATTATCTCGATAGTCCCTCTCCTGGGCATGCGTAATCCTACTCTGTTGCTCGTCTCGGCGAAGACGTAACCTTCGTAGCTCTGCCTTCCGAAGTTTTGCTAGTCGATAGCTTTCTAAGAGCTGCTCATCTTTGACTCGTTGCTCCTGCCATGCTCGCTGCCTTGCTGACCTTCTACTCTCCCGAAGCTGATCGTCTTTGACTCGCTGCTCCTGCCTGGCTCGTAGTTTTTCCTCCGCCGCCTTATCAGGCTCTCCTCCCCGTGGTCGTTCTCTATAAAGAAATTGCTTAGGCCTCTTCCTCCGTAACTCATTATTATAAAACTGCCTGTATCTCCCGGTCTGCATTACAAATCCGCTTAGCCCTCTTCTGCTGTTCTATCGCCAACCCGTCCGTGTCAACCTCCTCATCCTACTGTGCAACCTTTGGGGGTAACCCACCACGAACAGACCCTATGTTATTATCACTGGGAACTAGATATCCCCCAGCCTAGAAGGCTGAGATGATGAAGAAGTAAGCACAAATTTAAGAGGAGATGACATAACAGAGCAAGAACTGTAACTTCTCAAAGGATAAAGTGTAAGCTATAGATAGAAATAAAAAGCTCAACTCTAGGAATAGGTGCTTAGACGTAGCTGTTACAAAAGTGAGGTAAAACACTTTTGAATATATAAAAAGAAAGCAGCATCGACTACAGCGAGGTGTCTGAAACAGTGAGGCAAGCCACAGCTTAGAAGCCACAAGATTTCATAAGTTATTACTAAACGCGGACCGGAAAAACCAAACGCCGAAGGCCCCGCGCTCTCTCTCTCTTCGAAGGCAAACCTGGTGCCCAAAGACGCTTTCAAACCAGTATTGACCTAATTGTCTTGAACTTGCCAAAATCTCATATGCTTGAAATCCATAAGCATACTGCTAAGTGCCGGCGCGGCTAGATCGTGCGATACCTACTGCCCTCAAGCTAGGTCGCTGGCCTACGACACACGAGTTGGCACTGAAGAATGGTCACCCTGGCTACTATCAACGCTGAAGCGTTGTCAAGGTCTGCTAGGGCCATGATCATTGTTTGATACAGTCTAACCCTTTGATTATGTAGTATCTTATCATCTGAGCCAATTACCCTCCTGCCGAGTGCCTCCGATAGTCCTGTATATATTCACGAGCGTCTACTTAGCTCTGTGTCGCCATCCCTCAGTGCTCCATACCAAAGAGAATGGAAGGAGTCGAAATCGAGAGTCTACAAGTTCCTTAAGGACGATGATGGATTTGATGTCACTAAGGATTTGTTGATTTGCTTTGTGAGGTGGGCATATATTGGTGACTACTCGACCGAAATTGTGGGAATATCATCGTTTGTGGAGGAACGCGTTGTTGCGGAGGTTGTTGTTGAGGAGGATGACTGGGACTTTGGAACCTCGAAACGAAAGAAAGGCAAGAATCGTGGAAAACAGGATATCTACGTGGACCCGCCTGCTCCTCTTGAGACACCATCTGATAGACATGATCAGCTCGACGGTGGAGAAGAAGGATCTTCTATTGGGACGACCAATACTGTCGATCCGCTCTCCCTTCACATACAACTCTACGTCTTCGCCAATATATACCTAATGGAAGCCTTAAAAGATGTCTCCAAGCGAAAAATAATCGAGTATCTTCAGAAAGTGGAAAGATCCACGTCAAAAGCCCCTTATACGACCATGATTTTTGGCCTTCTCGAATATGCTTCGCTATACCTCAGTGATAATGATCCTCTCCTCAACTGGTTGGGAAGATATGCTAGCTGGAATTTGTCAACTCTCAGGCAGAATGTGCAGAGACTAGAAAATTTGCTGGGCGATGGCAAGTTTGCTGCGCTACTAGTTAGACATGTTGTTCCAAGCCAAACGAATCCTTTCAAATAGTAGAACTGCATTGATAGAAGTCTATTGCGCTATAAGTACAGACTCCCTATAACTAAGGCGCGAGGACGACCATGTGAAGGTATTTTTCTAGTGGGGTGCATTTAGAGTATTGAGTTTTAGCAGTGAAACACAACGTATACACAAATTGGAAGAAATTATCGTGTGCACAGAATTTGACTTGTTTAAAGTCAAAGTACCTATTATTTTTCTCGGCACGGCGGGTTTCTCGGCACATAGGGATGGACGTTACTCTAAAGGTAGAGACATGAAGGTAAATATCGATTAAGAGCTAAGTTAGTAGGGGTTTTATGATTCCAGAAATCATAAAACCCCTGTTTAGTCTTGTGAAAAGAACAAGAACTAAGCAGAATCGCATATCGTGAGGACAAGTGGCACTATAAAGCGGCTTATAGAGCTCAGCCTATTTTTATATCTGAAGGGGTCCAAATCTGGCTCCCCACCACTTGGATTCAAGGGGGTCGATTCAGGCCCTCCATTGCCCAATTAAGCCCTTCCTTCGGCTAAGATTTTGGAGGATTGAGGGTTCAAATGTGGCTCTCCACCACTTTGGTTTGGAGGGGATCGATTCAGGCCCTTCATTGCGCAACCAAACCATAGGCTCAAAATCGGCTCCTATGCCCCTATTGGCAACCAATACGAAAGTCCTCAAAGATAACCATTAGAACAGAGGGTCTTTAACAAAACACGGCCCAGAATAACAGACGACTCTCAAATGCCTCAAGCTTAATGCTCGAAGTGTATCAAAACTGACCTGGGCAGATCACCTTTTAGTATCATGGATACTATAAACGTCAAACGAAATGACGAGGGAAAAAGAAGAAAGAGAAAGAACGAGGGAATAAATAGGAGAAAGGATACCTTGATTAAGAAAGCCTATGAATTAGGGGAATTCGATGGTATCGACATTGCTCTAATTATTTGTAAGCAGGGTCGATATACCACGTACAGATCCAGGGACCATGTATCGTGGCCGCCATCTATAGCAGAGATAGTAAGTAAAGCGATTGCTAGCTTCAAATACATAGCCAATGCTAATACTTATATAGCAAACTGCCTATCCTCTCCCAAAGAATATACTACCAGAAGATATCGAGAAGCGCCTTTTTAAACATACGGGGGGGAAATTGCCTCTGAAGAATAAGGAGGAGGGAAGAACAATGAATACTAAGCAGACTACTTGCAAATAGATAGATAACTAGCAGTTTCACAAAAGGGAAATAGGACTATAGTTATGGGTATTAGTAAAGGAAGCTGCGCCGTTCTCTTCAAGCTCTCTTGCTAGGCGATTGAAAGTAGACTACTTTAGGAGTCCTTTGCAGCGTCGAGAGGAAATCGAATGTGGTTATCAAATTCGTCCCATTTGAAAACGAACAATCCTCGCAAATCGGGATCCTTGAGGAGCTTGCAATCAGCCTTGTGGCCTTTCTCGTTCCAGCCAGCTACCTGGCAGGCCTTATCACACTCATGTTAGCATCCAAGTCAATATAATAAGAAGAAGATTTTCAATGGCGGTCTTACCCTATTGCAATACCAGAAAGACGAGCACTTGCCGCACCGTTGTAGAGAGGCTGCCTTCTTACCGCACCCGTGACACATTCTAATACCATTAAGCTCTGTCGAGAACTGTTGGACCAGGTCGTTCAACGCCAGTAACTTATGCAGTGATAGTGGAAAGATCTGTGTGACATCGCGTTCGGTTAGCGAACATGAATCAAGCTCAATTATATAGATTGGCAATTATAGTGGTAATCTTACCTTGATCATCCGGGGATCCTCATGGCGAATACCAGGGGGCCCAAACGTAAATACGTGGCGTTTTGCGTATAGAATTGCGACTGTGTACCCGCTTCGAAGCTGAGCAGGTGCCAATTCACTGCCTCGGCCGTCGGTATAGAAGTGCAGTGGAATTTTCCCGCCATCAACATCCTTAGTTTCTATCTCTAGATGATGGAGTGTAGTGAAATCCATCATCTCACCCAAGAAGCACCAATGGCGTCGCGGTCGGTAAGTAACCATGTCGCTACTCTCATAGAAGTCCGGATCTACGACGTTCTCGTCTGGGAGGTCAGTGAACCCGGGGAATGTCGCACGGCTCCGCAGATTCGCCAGCTGTCCCAGGGCCTTTGGCTTCTCCCTCCTCCAAAGCCAGTCTTCGAAGTCGCGCGGTTCAAGTCCTTGCGGGGCTTCATCTACTTTCGTCTTCCACTTCGTTGAGACTCCGAATAGCTCGTACTTCGAGGGGTCCTGTGCTAGAGCTCCGTGCTTGATAGCTGGCGTGCTGTCGCCGCCAAGGGTCGTCTTCCAAACAGACGCCGCCCTCTCCGCGAAGATGCGTCCTCTTGCCAAGTCGCTATTGGCGATGACGAGCTGGGCGGCATTGACAAAGGCCTGCGCAAACCCAACGTCCTCTCGTCCTTGCTCGTTATAGAGACGTACCTGTTGATCAAAGTAGCGGAGGGTCCGGAGTGGGGATACCAAAATTCCCTCTGTGCCGAGTTTGTCGATGACACCGTCCAAGCGGTGGATCTCCTCCAATCTCCTGTCGCTTTCCTGGCTCTGCTCTAGCGGTAAGGAGCAGAGATGGCACAAACATGTAAAGTCGAACCTTTCCTGAAGAGCCTTCTGCCGGGCTTTGCGGTTCTTGAGAGGGGCTAAGTAAGTTATCGTGATCTCTTCGCCTTTGTTGATGTCTCTCAGAGCATGCACTGTGTGTCGTTTGATCTTTTCATTCCAGTTCTTCTGTGCATTATTATCGCAAGCGTGGTTAATGCGACATGCTTCTAGGAAGATTGCCCCTTTATCTCCAACGGCTTCGGCAGGGAGGGAGTTTGTTCGAAAAATCCCGAGATACTGCTCAGCAGCATTCCTGTATGGGTGGATATTGTGCATGGATAGGAAGTCTCGCCGCTGGTTTTCGCTAAGGGCTTCAACTTGCTTGCAGATGGATGTTCGAAGCCGCTCGCTGCCGACCGATTCACTGACTGTAACGACGGCCTCTTCAGAGAGAATTCGCGTGCCCTTGGAGATCTTTTCGATTGCGACGAGACCCTTTCCTTTCCCCGGCACATCCTGCAAGGCGTACATGGAATTGCCCGTCGTGCTCTGTACCTTTACGTCTCCTGCTCCCTCCAAGTTTCCACTATTCTCATTTGCAATGAAAATTGCCGCGGTGAACTCAGACGAAAGTTCTGTTTCGTCCCGTTTATAGTCAATCGTGATCTTGCTAGATATAGCTTGAGGCAACAGGCCGAGTAATCCGAATACCTTGTCGTGGGGGAGTGTGCACTGTGCAGATCCTGCCAAGCGACGTAAGTCGTCCACTGCCGTGCCCTTCAGCCCGTCTTCCTTATCAGACAGGACCCCCGACTTCTGCCACTGCTCAATGGAGTTCAGTAGTTGCAGATACGGCGACATTCTGGCCACCGCGCGAGAGTCTAAGGTGCCGCCGTCCAGAATTTTGTTGCAAAAAATATCAGCAAGCGTCAGAACTACCCGAAGGGACACGCTTGAATCGCCCCAGTGGAGCGTCGATCGGATCGGGCTGACAGCTAATTCCTGAATTATCCAAAGGCGAGTCCAGTACGGGTTCTGAGCGAGGAGCAAGAGTACCACAGCGACAAGATCGCGAAAATGCGAGGGTCCAAATTCATCCTCGTCATCTGAGTCGGCCAACCACTCGTTATCAAAATATAGGACATCACCTGAGAAGGGGAAGCCCTCTAGCTCGCCATAGTCATGATCGGATTCCCATGCCTTCACGTCGATCCCCAAAGCTGCTTCTAATGTTTGCTTGCCGTGGACCTCCAAAATTGTGTTGCAAAGGCGAAGCTTATCAAAGGAATCCTCAACTGATGAATACAAACCTGTACCACTCATTTCATCCTCTCCGAGCCATACCGTTACTGCTAGCGACTGGCTGAAAATATCTCTTATCCTTAGGACCTGAGCATTGCGCTCGTCGATGTCGTCCTGATTGATGCAAATGGCATCGATCCAGACCTTGTCCACGAGGGAAGACCGAAGGCAGTCCAAAGCAGCAGCCAGGTTCTCCCCAACGGTAACGGGCATCCCATTAATGGTGATTGTCTTTGTATCTTCTGGGCTTCCCCACATGTAACTAATTGCCGTGTAGTCGCCCCATGTGAACCTAGCAATAGTGCGGAACACGTCTGAGGATGTTGACCCTAGTTCAAAGTCAAACTGCTCGCACCAAGCGTCGTCAACCTGACTCCTGCTCCATTGCGTAGGGCGTTCGGTACGAAATGTTGTATATTCTGGCTTGAAGTCGTCCAAAGATACGTGCTCAAGTGTCAGGCGCAAGGGATCGAGACGTAAACCCAGAATGCGATCTAGGCGACTGCTCAAGTCATCGGGTGTTGAGGGAGGCTCGAAGGATAAAACTCGAATCTCGTTGCGAGAAGCGTCGAGAGGCTTGTACTGAATGCGTTGCAAGGGAAAGCCCGAGGCTGGATCCATATCTAATCGTTGATGTCGATGAGGGTTTGGAATGACCTGATGGAAGTAAACATTTCAAACATCATGGAAATAAATTGGTGGTTGGGATTAGTAAAGACCACGTCGATTCATCCACTGGGATGGGCAGTGCCAACGCCTGGCGTGTCCTGCTGTGCGACACCACCGACAAGAGGATTGGCTGCACCCATGCGTTGATACCCAACAGGATGTACTGTATCCCATTCAATGCCAAACCACAAATGGAGTTGGTCGGCTCGGTAAGGCTATTTGCGAAGTCCTTCCACAGGTGTCCCTGCTGTATGTTCTCTGGCGTCATCTTCGGCGAGGATTTGTCGTAGATCCGTTCGTCTTGAGAGTGAAGTTGTTCTCAGCGCTTCACTCATCCTACATGCATCTGAATCAGCATTCTACTACGTCTTGGATAGGGCTATTGTGTATAAAAAGAACATACGCATCGAGATGGGTACGTACAATGCTCTTCTTCGCAGTCTTCCTAGTTCTGGAGTTCATAGATTGGATCATTTGCCGCAGCCAACAGCGCTTAACAGCTGGGTTGACCAATAGCGTAAGATGCAAAAGCGTCCAAGGAGTCCGTACATAGTAAGAGGTCGGTTTTTGGTTCAGGAGAATAGGGTCGAGAGATTCAGTGAGAATCGTCAAAGACAATCCCAAATACGGCTGGAGAGAAAGTTGAGAGATTATCGATCTAACCTAAAAAGTTTAGCTTTCTATATCTAAAATTAGATCAAATAATGTGGCCTGTGTAAATTCTCGAATATTCTTTTCTGACTGCGGCTACGACCCGGCAAGGACCCCAGGGAGATTTTTTTGCGGCGAGGCTTGGCAGCGCCTTGCAGTGGTCGCGGCAATTGTCCACCAAAGGCCGTCAGCGAACCTCCTGCCAGCGTGAAATGTAAACCCTTTCACTTCGTTTCAACAAGAAAGTACCCGCTGTTTTCTATGTACCATGACCCTGGTATCCATCCAAAGATCTACCTCCCCTTCGAATGTACAAGCTTCCAACCATCTGCGGTCCGTCAGCTCTTGATTTCGTCCGCAGAATCGGAATTGTCCTTTCGCAGTCAGCTCTGCCCTGGAAAATGGCAAGAAGATTCTGTCATCTTCAGTCTGTTACCATTGATGTCAGCTGTGACATCGTATTATCTAGTAAGACTTC
>Ga0207886_10105_pt1 | contig 110034 bp, 120 predicted proteins | sample LinPmetageLP35_FD_184048 | JGI IMG/M metagenome (GOLD analysis project Ga0207886, IMG submission 184048) | Marine viral communities from the Pacific Ocean - LP-35 (SPAdes) | ecosystem: Environmental > Aquatic > Marine > Oceanic | place: Pacific Ocean | collected 2009-08-31 | reverse complement strand
CTACTCTTTACTCTCTACTCTTTACTCTCTACTCTTTACTCTCTACTCTTTACTCTCTACTCTTTACTCTCTACTCTTTACTCTCTACTCTTTACTCTCTACTCTTTACTCTCTACTCTTTACTCTACTTCATCACACGCGCAATGCCTCACTCACTGCTGGTCCTGGCATGGGCTCCCTTCTCTCCCTGCCCAAAAGCCTCTGAACATAAAATATACCACGCCGACGCATCGCATAGCTACCCCCCGGAGGAGCACAGATGGCAATTGCCATACCACACCACACCACGGCACGCCACGACACGATTCCAGCAATAAGTGAGCGAAAGGTGAGTAAGTAGTTTTGCACACGTTCATCGTTTGGCAGAAGCGCCTGACGGTAGGTCGTATGGAAGCCACTGTGTTTCATCAGGTTTGTTCATAGCTTTCTCGTCGTGTACAAGCCCTTTTCCGGGTTCTAGATTCTAAGAATGAATAGAACTTAGCATTACTTACTTCAAGTGGATCGGAATATCCGAAGTATCTTACATGAAAAGGATCTGCTGTTCGAAGCTTCACCTTACATGAACCAGAAGGTGGATTTTGCAGGTTTCTCTGGCACGCACACGAGTGGTACTTTTAAAACTCAAGGGGCATCTACCCCTCGGCGATCTCCCTACGCTTTTCTATCTCCCCTTATCTTTCCGTTGCTTGTCCTCACTCATCACATTTCGCTATCATTCCCGTGGTTGATACGTAGGCCCCCTCTTCTCAACAATGTTTTTCCGCCCTCCACTTCTCCCTTTCATTCTCGTATGGGTTTTCCCAAATTCTACAATCCTTTCTATTCTTCCGTTGCGCAAGGGCGGCTTCTGAGCTGCCCTGTGTGACTACCATCAGACCATGCATCATAAATTGCTTGACCTGTGTGGGGGATACATTCAGGACGCGACGCTAGCAGTCGTTCCAAAGCACGTGACTGAAGAGCAGTCGCTCCTTCCAGGTCTCTTCTTGCTGCCAATGGAACCAAGCCAAACAGTCGAAGCAGGGCAAGACCCTTCAAGCCTTCAAGGGATGCAGTGCGCTGCCTTAGCTGTATGTATGATGTATCCAAATAAGAGAACGTACCCCGACAGGACCCGGGCCATGTGGTTTACCAGGAGTCCTTTTTGAGGGTTTGTTCTGTTGCATCTTTTTGCATTCTTTTCCTTCTTAGATGTGATCCGGAGATTAATGAGGCTCTCTCGTCCCTGATGGAAGGAGTGAGCGGGCTACGCGAACCATGTATCAAGCTTGGAAAGCACGAGATGCTCCTGCAACCGAAGTGCGACTAGGTACAGAAATTGTACCCTTTTGGACCTGGACAGGAGATTGTGACGGCAATAAAGCTCAAGTTGATGTGTGCGAACAGCATCCAGTATAATGCAGAAGGTACCAGTCAATACAGTCAATAATTCCAACCTCTTTCTCCCTGCTCACGTGTATCCTTCCAATTTTATCCAGGATGCTGAGTTCAACCATCCTACTGCATTTCGGGCTCTTCGGCTCTAATTTGCTGCACAGAAAACCATCAAGTATTTCAACACCTATCTACCTCGTATCGGTGATACCACTGCATCTTCTGAAGCAAGCAACTTCGCGCTTGTACTTGCAGCCCGCCCGAGGGGGCCCATCCCAATCGACAAGACCGAGGTTCCTTGATATCTCTGGTTCGAAGGACAGATGCATTTTACATAGTCTTCGCCCAGCAAAGTTGATATATCATATCGCGAAGCCAGATCGGTTCTACAGAACGCTCGCTCGTGATGTTCCGGTTGTCTTCGATTATGAGTGTTGACAGTATAGATAGATCCGAAAGAATAGTTGCGCAGTTTGAGAATGCTGGCGTTTTGGCAACGGCGTTGCCGAACATAAAGCAAGAGAAGAAGATCTCAATCATCCGCACTTGCGTCATGATTTCGAGGTTGAAATGCTATAATGTCCAAAGGCTGATTAGCCCGCAAAAGTCTTTCTGACGGCTACTACAAGTGCTTTCCTATCTAATTAGTGGTTAGTCAGGGTAATACCCGCTTGACTTCGATTCAAGCTCTGTCTGGCTTGAGTTTGGTGGCTCTTGGTGGTTCGTTGACCAGGGCTTTTTGTCGACCTTCCATAGTACACAGGTGTGGTTTTGGAATGCCAAGCGAACTTTATCTGACCTGTAATTCGCACGAAACTCCAAGTAGGTGACCGCTAGGAGTTGGAGCGAGCAGAGAATTCTGCGTTCTTAGATTCCATTGACATCTAACTCCCTCGTTGGCGATGCCAGCCACACCAGGGCAGCTATGATCAATTCGCTTTGGTTATTGAATAATTACTAAAGCCCTTGGTACACAGTATCAAGTAACGAATGTAGCTGCAAGCTACCTCATGAGTACAACCTTGGGTCGGACGGCTGTTCCTGAAACTGAAAGAAAAAACTATGCTGAATGAAACCCTTTGGTGACACTTGATTTGAGAACATCCCACAATATGTCAAAAATCCAGATTCGACATTCTGCCCGTCAATCTGTGCCAATATCAGCCCAGCGACGATATGCTAATGGGTCAATGAAGGCAGTTTAATTAACGAAACGACCTCAATTCATTATTGGCCAAACCAGAGACCAATCAACCGTATGAGCGAGCAACGAATACTTCCCAAAAATACTCTGGCTCCTATCTTAAACTACTGTAATCAAGTGAATCAGACGAGGAAAGAACAAGACGAGAGTGACTGAAGCCGTAGCAAAGGCAAGCTTCTTAGGTGACCGTGGAACCTAGAGAAGCAAAGTTATGTTCTGCTACCCTTGGATTGGGAATATCAAGACACAGCATATACTAGTGAGAACACTGCAGGAAAGAATAAGAATAAACTTCAGTGGTAAGAGCCAACTTTACGTCATTGGATCATCGGTGGGTTTCGCAGGAAAAAAAATCAGACCGAAAGATCAACTATTAACTGCATTTAACATGTCCTAGGCTTTCCCCTTCTTCTATAAAATCGTGGCACCGGATTCTGGTCCAACATATCTTGATTCATATGCTCCATTTCCCTCCCTCTCATTCAAGACTTGCTACCCAAGTGGAATCTAGGAGCTACATCCACCTAGTCTAACACTTCCAGCATACATCTCATAGGTATCAGCATTTGCAGCAGCTTTAGCAGCAGTCAAAGCCTTGGCAGCAGTTGGACCATAAGCATAATCACCAGTACCATACAAATGGGTCATCTCATGGATGATGCAACCTGCACGATCGTAATCGTCATCCGCACAAGTCGAGGCGTACTCAGGGAAGCTCCAGTATCCATTGTTTGGGCACGGGACAATAACATTGGCGCTGGGAACGGTGTACAGAAGGGCAGAACCGTCAGTACAGTCGCTGTACACGTCGGTGCAGTAGATCTTGGGTGACGTGGTCTGGACGTTGACTACGTCGTTGTAGATAACCCGGACGGCAGACTCCTCGGCGGTTGACTTGAACCAGGTCGTGAAGTAGTAGGCTCCAGTCGCAGCTGCGGTGTATGCAGCCTTGGACATGGCAATGGCGTGGGCGACACTAGTGGTCAAAGAGGTGGTCTGAGCAGAAGTGCAGGAGTTATATGTCACCGCTCGCTTCTTGATGCGGGAGCTGCTGGTCTCCTCAAGCTCGGGGTTGCGCTTGGAGATGTGCTCCCTGCGAATATTTTCAGTCATGTTTCCAAATCTCAGCCTTTCTGTGGCTGTTTGGATGTATGATCGGATTGAAAAAGTGAAGAACTTACGCAGCAGCAATGCTCTGATCAGGAGTGATGGCAACAGTGCTTGAGGCGGCACTCTCACAGAAGGTCAGATTTGCCGAGGTGGTAGGAGCCACTGGTCCAGTAACGTATTTGAAGCCTTGGATAGCTGTGATCTTTGCTTTGGAGACACCGCCGAGCTTGTAGCTCTTGGCTGCGTTCACGGAAGCTGTGATTGTCTCTCCTGGAGCAATGACTTGGAACATATCGGCGGTGAGGCCAGTACGTCTATAGTTGACAACTACACCCTCGAAAGGAAGCGCAACTCCATCTATTGCATATTAGCATAGGTCATTGACAGTCAAGTATTGGTAACATACCAGCAGTAACCAACAGATCCTTAGTGGCATGGCTACTGAAGACAGTGTTTCCCTTGAAAACAGTGAGAGTCTCAGCTCCAGTGTTAGTCACGGCAACTTGAGCAACATGGTTCTTAGCCCCGGTGATCTCAACAGCCAAAGGGCATGCAGCAATCGCAGCGCCAGCCAGAGCCAAGACAGGGAGAGCGATGTTCTGAACCATGTTGGCGATTTGATGGTTGATGAGAGGTGGATTGAAGGCAGGATGAGGATGAGTGACTTGAATTAGTGGAATTGTCCGTCTATATGTACTCGGCGGAGCTCATCCGGCTTCGTTCGTCGACAGTCTCAACTTTTTTGCATAGGAACACAAAAGAATAAGGTCAGGAGGATGGTACCAACATGCTTACCTAGGCTGCGGACATGAAGCCGTGAGAGGAAGGTAGGCACTGCAGATACCCAATCTCAACCTGCTATATTATCACAAGATCTACCTTTCTTCGTCTGAAGAGGCAGGTCTCTAGATAGCAATCCAGCTAGAAGTGTCCACCTCCTTCTGTTAGAGCCAAGAGTCCAAAGCTTTACCACACCTTTGAGCAAGAAACCGAGGCTTGTACCTCTTGGCAAGATGCCTTGAATCGTTCTCCTAGCAAATCGGAGGAGTAAACATCGCCAAGTCATCGTGCTCGGAGGGCTTGTTTATCCTGCATGGCTTGGCACGGTACTTGCATGCTCGAAACGGAAGCCCTTTACCTCCATACTCGCTGACCGGGGAAATAAAGTGCTTTCAGCCATCAGCAAAGCGATATGACTGGAGGGTTTGGATGCCGGGCGAACAGTGGGGGACGGGGTCAGGGGCGAAGCGAGGGTTGCCAATCGCGCATAAGCTTTGAGTCTAAGCTTCAATAGGCAGGACGAAGTGGCTTTACCGGTGGGTGGAGCTTGTTTCTGGCCAAGGAAGTGCTTGTATTTGCTTGTGTGGTAGGACGGGTTATCTGCTGCTTCGGTAGGGACAAGAGGGTTAGGAAGGTAGATGTCGTGCATTCTTCGGGGTTTCGTTTCGAGGGAGGGGATGAGTGGGGATCAAAACGAGATTCTCGGCCCCTCCCGTAGCTTATCGGTCGTGAAATGCCTTGAGATTACAGTAGTGCATGCGTCAAGAGTTGGATAAGGAACTCTTCCAGTTCGGTATCGAGCCCTGATCTTCGTGTGATCGAGAAATCAGTTGACCGCATGGCCCACGCTGATTTGACGGTGCTGGAGGGAGACAAGAAAATGTGAAGGACAAACAACCCACACAGACTCAAGCCATGTATCACAAGCGAAGAAGGCCTGTTACATCTCTCAATACCATTCTCAAAAGAATAATAAACAATTATTTGCCCTTAGAAAGCCATCTCGCAAGATAACTCCTCCCGAAAGCCACCCTGGTAGCACCAACAAATACTTTTCCGAACAAAGTATTACAAAAAGTATAGAGACACGGTAGGAATGTCAGAAGCTTATTTAGACTTTCCATGCCGGCGAACTGAAGAGAAAAGGAATAAAGAAACCCTCATCGCTCGATTCCATCCCTTTTACAACCAAATCTCCCTCAAATCAAAATTGAAACCGCCAACTCCGTGGGATCAATGACATTATACGCCACAGTCTTGTCGTCCAAGGCCTTGCTATGCTTGTCAAACAGGATACCAAGCTCTGTCAAGTCAACAAAGAATTTCGAGGCGGCAGTCTCAAACGCCTTTCCATCTTCGCCATCCTGCACCTTCGCTTCATCCTCCAAGTCTTTCGCATAACTCAACAGCGTCTGGTCTTCTGATACACCATAGCTGAGAAGATAAGGCAGCTGAGAGCTCAGCAACCAGGTCTGCTCATCCTGTACTGGAAGAGCTGCAACGACATCTTGCTCCTTGTACGACATGAGTTCATCGAGCGTGCTTGGCAGTGGCTTGTTCAGGCAGCCAGGCTTGTTGGGTACGAAAGACATGTAGTAGCATTGTAGGTAGTTGACCGAATTATGCATTGGGGCAGCGGTATGAATGCACATCGTAATGGCATTACACAATTCATCGATGGTCTCGATATCCGGGAAGGACGCCATTTGGCCACCTGAGGGACTGTGCATCTCACGACACCAGGACTCTACAGACTTGTCTGCTGCGACGTCGGCATCCGTCTTGTAGACCGTCATGAGAGCCGAGTGAACAAAAGCGTATATCGTGTTCCACATGGGTACCATATTTCGGGCCCAAGCATAGTTGTGGAATACTTTGTCGTCAAGTTTGGCTGGGGGGAAGCCGCGTCTGTCCAAATCCGTGGGGATGTAGTGGTCAGTCCAGTTGAAACGCTTATATGCATTCAATAGGAACGCGTATGTTTGTTCTTTGGAAAAGCCGTTGATCTCGGTGACTACCTTTGGAACCAGAATTTGCCGTGCGGCCGCGTTGAGAGACAGCGTTTTCAACCTATATCAAATCAGTCTTACTGTGAACATGAACAAAGTGGTTCATCAAGCATACCAATGAGGTTCCAGAAGACGATATACAATATGGTCTCCAGTGAAGGATCGCTGAGCCGCAACAATAGTGGCCTCTTCCACGAAGTGGCAGTCGTTGAGATGAACTTGGACCTCATGCCTTGTCCAGTCCGAAACTTGGCTACACATCTTCGCATATCTCCATGGCCAATCTTGCTGTTCTGTCGCCGTGGAGTCCACGGGCGTAAGTCTCTTATTGAAGATAACGACTGAGTCCTCTATGCTCATCTTGAAGTCGATGATGATTGCTAGAGGATGCAGAGCGCCATCCTCGCGAAGTTGGTATAGAGTAACAGAAGCACAGCCGAATCTCTTTCCATCGTCCGATCTCAGGGTTGCAGTTGGTGCCGCGTTGGCAGCTTCCCGGAAATAGCTGCAGTCTTGAACGAAGAAAGACTCAACCCTAGCATATTGAAGTAGGATAGCGATGTCGTTCCTTCCTTGCGTCTTCGCAACGCCCTTAAACTTCGCAACCCAATCAGCACCGGCAGATGCGATGCTTGTCGGATTTGAGCCAGTGAAAGACTGCTGGGCAAAAACGGCATCGGTATACCAGTCTTCTCGATTTCCGATACTGGGCTCGGTGCCGATGTTCTTCTTCGCGCGTGTCAATGCCTTCATACGTGCTTGAATCCCAGCCATGGTCTTTCCAATTGGCTGCCCGTACAGATACAACGCTAACAGTTTCGGTTGCAGCGCCTCTGGGAGCAAAGCTACAGCGGTATCGATAAATCGTTCGGCGTTGAAGATCTGCAGGAGTCCAGTTTTCTCATCGTCGGGAATGCTCCTTAGACAAGGTGGATACGGTGGGCTAGTGCTGCCTGCTTGTTGCCATTCGTATGTTCTACGAAGTATTTCAATTGATCGGTTCCGTCTCGCCTCTTTGTCGGAAGGCTCGAACCCTGCGAGCTCGAAGTAAGATGCAAATCTAAAGACTGGTGTGAGCTTCTGCCAGTCCAAGTCAAATCTCTCACTGGATGCAGCATACCTGGCGTCGATCCCTTGAAATAGCTTGATGATATCCAGCCCAACCTTAGACTCGATCGTTGGCTCATTGAACATAAATTCCGGAATTGCTGGTCTCGGTCGACCTTTGAGATTACCTAGGCTTTTTGCCCATCTTGAAGATGATTTAGTTTGGCCGACAGAGGTTGTGTTGATTATGACTGGTGTTTTGATGATTTGAAACGTGGGCGCAGGTTGGACCTGGGAATCAGCTGCTGCCTTTTCTCTGAGATTGGAGGAAGACTTGAAGCCGGAAAAAATACTTCTGAACGCCATTTCGCGGGGGAAGATTGAAGTTGAGGCAAATTGAAATTGATACCACAATTTGAGGACGCCCCCCTATTATGTTAACTACGTTTCCGTGTGGGGGTCCCGGAAAGCTTGGACGGGGCCGGAATGCCGCGTCGATCATTGGAATGCTTGTTGGGTTGAGCCACATTCCATGTAGAAGATGTGGGAATTAAAATCCTAGATTCTGTCTCGGGGAAGCAAGTCACGACCCTATTAGAAGCAGTAGCCAAGAGAGTTATTAGGAAACTTCACCCATCAAGTTCTGTCCAACAATCGCTGCCTTTGTATCGTAGACATCTTCCACCCACAGGAATCCTTGGACAGCATCAACAATGGCTCCCCAAGAATCTAATTGCATTGTCCTGGCAACAGAAATTAGGGTCTCAGCGAACCAATCTTGCTCTGGAAACCCCCGGCTCTCCAAAGTCCCAAAAAAGAGCATCCATAAATGTAATGGACGACATAGCTTCCAATCGATTGAGGTGCCAAAGGTTGACATGTGACATTTGAATTTCGAAAGGAAAAGAGTGTTGGAAACTCCTAGAGCACCGCACTGTCTTCGAGGCTCACTCAGAAAGAAGAATATAGCTAGTCGGGAGGCTTCTCGCACGACATCCCAGTAGTCAGCCAGAAACCTGTTAGTCTTCAGGCTTATCAGTTTGTGTACGATGGGACATAGGCGATAGACGACGAAGTTGACCACTTTCCAAGACTGCCCTTGTGAGGACTTATAGTCTGCTAGTCGAAGTGCATAATTTAAATCTTCGAAGATATTGACTATGGGATCATTGGCGGGAAAGATTTGTTTCCATGGATTTGTGAGTGCCATTTCTGCATAAAGTGAAGGTGGACTGCCGAACTGTTGTTCTTGGGCAATGTCGAACATCATAGGGAAGGGAAAGGCTGACTTCAAGTCTTGTTGGCAGATGCTCATCATCTCTACGCTGTCCGAATTGTCAGAAAGAGGCGCAATACTTCCTAAAAGCCCCGAACATTCACACATTGGGGTATGCATACCTATAAATGAGGTTCGCAAGTTCTGTCGAAAGTTTGGCTCCGTGACGCCCTGCCCGAAGCTGCAGCACTTTCTTCAATCCTTCGAGATGTGATGACGCGGCCTCAAGATCGCCTTTAACAAGCTAGAGATTGAAGCTCAGTATAATGAACACTTTTAATCAAACAACATCAAGTACATCCAAATGACAGAAGAAAACTCACACTATAGCTTCTGAATGACGATATTCCTAAGAGGACATCATCGCTGGTCCGTAAAATTGGATCGGAAAGTTTCTGATTGAGAGATCGGATGGCAAGGGAATGATGCGCAACTGTGACGACGTTGTCGAGGTTCTCGCCACGAACTCGGGAAATATTCAAAGATACATTTGCGAGGAATTGATGAAATGTCGACGGGCTTTTTATCATAGCAGGAAGCCACCGTTCTCGGTAGGTTCTGAAGGTTGGGTCCTGACCTGTGTTCACTAATCATCACCAGAAACTGTCAGCATTCAGCTATAATGGGACCAGAGGTAACGACTCCCGACTCACGTACCTTGGTCGATCAGCCACAACTCCCCTGAGTTCATCTTTATAGGGAAATGTGCGAATGGATCGATTCTGCCGGCGCCTAAGACTGTGACTGGGTTGATTGATATGCTACCAGAAGAATGTAAACCCGGTCCCGAATGCACGTCTGGATCTGAGTCGCAGTTATTGGTCGATAAGGGGTCAAGCAACACCGGCATATCTTCATGCATCGAATCCTGAAGCTGCTTGCGGTAACGGAAGTCCAGACGTGTGCTACTCGATGCGAGATCAGGGGTCAGTGGACCAGTAGATGGTGCAGAGTCGTTCAGGAAATCTGCCGGCAGGACCAATTCAATCCTATTCGGGTCATAGGGTCTCTTAGATCGGGGAAGTCCTTCGGCTATGCGCTTTCGAATGGCATTCTGTGTTTGAGCATCATTAAGATGCTCCAATCCAGGTAAAGCTATGAGCCTTCGCTCCGAGAAGCTTGGATGGCGCGAGGAGTTCTCTCGTTTCTCGCGACCGCTCTCATATCGCGAGGACTCTAGACTAGAACGGTCTGACATCGGTTGGTTGTGCTGACAGCTGTCTGGCTCGTTATTTACTGCTGCGATTCAGAAGCCTCATAAGTCAAACAAGTAAAACACGATCCAACCCTAGATTGTAATCCTTGGTCGCTATTTGATCCTGGACAATAGAGATTTGCTGCTTTCCGCTGATTCATGACAGCTAGGTTTCCGCAGTTTCCACTTCTCTTCCAAGTTCGAGGAGCAGTACATGGCTGGAAACTTTTCTTGGGGCCAAGAGATTATTTCGACTCTTCTCGCTTTGCAGGGCGCATCGCTTCGGTGTTCCTGAATATGATTTGTCAAAGATGCAGCAACGAATGATGCCAGCTGATTAGTGAGAAATGTGGGCCTCAAGCCCCCTTGCTCACTTGCTGTTGGCTCATTCCCGAACGCCATGTTTACTCATCGATAATGAGGCCCCAGGGATCTTTTTTCTCTCTCCAATAAGAACAATACTTGGGGTGTCACAACAGCCTTGGTTCTCTAAACATCACTTGGCGCTGATTGGTTGTTGGGAGCCATCAAGGTTCCTGATGATACCCGTCAAGGTGAGTACTCGCATAATCATATGACTGGCTTTCGTCACTTAATTTTAGTATTTCTTACCCTTCGAGAGTCGCAACTGCTCTTACTTCCTTTTCTACCGAGCATCAATCACTTCCCGTACAACCGCGCTGGTTTTCTTAAGCTCTTGCGGTGGCCACGAATCTTGTGTTTCCCCAGTCATTGTGTGCCTGCTCACAACTCGCAGGGCGAGCCTACTTGCACGTTTTGCTAGTATTACCTCAAGAAAAATGCATCACGCTGTCTTCGTTTCATGATGAAAATTGTCCGGACTGACGAAGACAAACTTAAGACGGAAAAATGGAACACAATTTGCTGCATCCATCGAGTGAGCCTGGAGATAGCCTCAGCCGACGATGGTGCAGCTAAGTAATAGCTACCGAGTTAAGAGTGGTTTTCATGACTTACAAGTGATAGGGAGGAGCAGGACTGAATCGGTATGGATCTGCTATATCACCGAGCCGTAATACCGGTACGCAGTCCCTGTGGGAGATTTGAAGACCATTTGATAGAAGGACACCTATGAGTCTTCTAAGAATCGTCTATTTCCGAAGTCGCTTAGCGATGGAGTAGTCGAGTCCTATTCGCACTCAGCTGTTTGGGCAAACAGGAAACTGTGCGGTACATGTCGGCAGTGTTCATTCTCAAGAAGGGTGACATCCGAGACGGCACAGTTTGAAGACATTGAATAGCCAGAAAGAAGACATGTAAGTGTTCAAATGTAAATTCTAGCATACGATACAATAATCCTTGATCTGAATTCGGACAGACGCTGAGTTGACTTGATGCCAGTTGCGCTTCGAACCGACAGTTCTCCCCGCCGTCGCCGGTCTGGCTATGTGGAACGGCAGAACATCGCGATCTGCTGACATTATTTTGACTCTCTCTGATGGACTTATGCCCATTGCGATCATATCTCCACAGGACTGTACAGAAAGATTAAGCAAGGGAGGGGCGACCGGCTTTGCATGTTCAGAAGAGCTGCTCCCTGGGCAAGAAGAGAACATGAACAATGCCACAAAGCCGACTGCGTACGTATTCTGCTTGGACTCGATGACTCGCAATGCAGATACATGGAACCACGAAGTACGAGCTTGACAATGCGAGTACCGTATTCTCCAGAGCCGCGCTTTCGTGCAGTCGAGTCCGAGCCCACTCTTGGGCACAGCTTGCAGATAAAGGCTAAACAAAAAAGCCGCAACACTTCCTATGCGAAAGTCCCTCACTTTCTGGATACCATGCACTATAGTGGTATTCAATTGCAGCTCCCTCTTGGGACCTATCGTTATCGCGAGATATCTCCGAGATTCCGAACAAACAAGGCCTTTCTCCCGAACCCCTCTTTATGCGAGTCGTGATAACCAACAGTCAAGACACAAATGCGGGGAAATCTGACGCACGCCATCAGCGTTCAATCCACTCTTACTCGCTGGGCTGGATGTCTGACTTTCTTACCAGACTTTATATATCACGGCAGTTTCGTCATCTTCTGTTTGAATGCTTTTTAATATTCACTCTCATCCTGATATTTATCCAATATAACATCAGCCGAGCAATTGATTGAGTCAAACTTCTACGCAAAAATGGCTCCTTCACTACATCCTCTCATTGATAATGGCATCACGAAGGGCAGAGAAGATTTCCCGGGAGGAACACTTCGCTGCTTATGCTCATCCAATCGCGTGGAAGTCAAACTTAGCAGCAACGTCCTCCATAACCACGCCTGCGGCTGCTCGCAATGCTGGAAACCATCTGGTGCCCTCTTTTCGGTCGTGGCTGTCGTTCCAGTCGATAATGTGAAAGTCACTGCCAACGAGAACAAGATCAAAGTCGTCGACAAGAACGCCACCATCCTACGCCATGCTTGCAAAGACTGCGGGGTGCATATGTATGGCCGAATCGAAAAGGATCATGCGTTCAAGGGTCTGGACTTCGTACATGTGGAATTGAGTGATGAGAAAGGTTGGCAGGAGCCTCAATTCGCCGGCTTCGTTTCTTCGATCATTGAGCAGGGATTCAATCCCAAGGAGATTGATGGTGTCAGGGAGAAGTTCAAGAGTTTGGGGCTAGAGACGTATGACGTTTTGAGTCCGGGACTCATGGATGCTTTGTCTACCTTCGCGGGCCAAAAGTCGGGAGCTTTGAGCAGCAAGTTGTGATTGAGGCTATGACTATCAGCAAGCTTCAGCATGGGTCGGCGGCTCGTCCAATTTTTCAGGCTACAGGTTGGCATATGGCCATGTGTATCATATAAAGCAATGGGATAAAAGACTTTAAAGTCAAGCAACCGAATCGCCGTAGTATCAAGCGATGGATCGATTGAAACAAATCCATATTCAGTGTTGCATTAAGCCCATTAGTAGATGTAGAAATTCAATCTAAATGTCACCTGAAGTCGTTCAGGATTCGCCATAAGAGACTTCAGAATGATCAATGTGAGAGACACCTGGTACATTTGGACGGGAAGAGCGCTTGGATATATGGCAAAAAGTCAACGCAGTGAAACGAAAACATAGATATTCGCTAGTGCCCGCCGCGAGCAATCAACACGCAATGCTTTGAGACAAGCACATATTCTCACAGCCCGAAAGCAACGTAATCAAGCCCTTCTCTACATTAACTGCTCGTAAAGTGATGTACGAGCCAGTTGTTGTGCTTAACCTACCAACACGAAGACGCATTCTACCCGGTTCCATTCACTCAGCTGCTGCTTGCCGAATAAGGATATGGTTCTTGTGCATGCAAATCGTGACAATTAACATTTGATTGAACCGAAATCTATGGCACTATCTTCTATCTATCATATGCAAGTCTAATTCTATGGTATCGATCGATCTATATGGCAACCTCCCGCCTACTTACTGTTACATGTTCCCAGCCAGATGATGTGGAAGGGTGATCCGAAGTCGACAACCGAAAGCCTTCCGTCTGACAAAGAGGAAAAATCCGCCAATGAGTCGCCACTGTCCCTTGAGCTCAGCCTGCTTTAGACAAACTCTGCATTTCCCAACCCTCCTCACCTCGCAGTGTGGCCCCTCCGACCGTTCTTGTCTCATCGTCAGCCTCAGCATTTCCACTCTCGGCGAAAATAGCACGATCAGTCGCGAGATCAGCTTCATACGAGCTACTACTTTCCATATCGGCAACTACCCCCTTATACGATCTTTTCGCGCTATCCCATGCACCCTGAAACCCGATGCCAGGATGAAAGATTGTGAGAGCAACAACAGCAATGGTTATCATTGGAGGCTCCAGAATCATGTATAGGACTTCGTCATTGGCAAGCTTTCCAGTGAAGCCGTCAAATAGCTCGATGGCGCGGAACGTGCAGCGAATGATGATGCAGAGAGTTGAGAGAGCCAACGCTGTGGGACTGTTAGCCTTTGTTTGAGAAAGAAGCGGAAGCCTGCGGATGAGAGAATTGCTTACAGTAAAGAAACGCTTTAAACTTCCAGGACGAGTAGATAGAAGCATTTTGAGTGTTCCAAGAATTTCGATTCTTGTGAAGTCTGAGAGCAAAGTCGCAGCAGAGCAGGACGAATGTGGCGAGAGAAACGACTTGGAAGATCAATCCTGCAATCATGATATGCGTTCCTGTATCCACCTGGATACGTATGTTAGCCTTTCTGTAAGGTAGATGCAGGTAGGGATCATACATCATCTTGAGTCGTAGCGACTGAGGCGATAGCTCCTCCAGCAGCTTGCAGGACCAAGCTGATGAAATCCGAAGTACAGAAACAGATGGTATACGTCCTCGGCTTGAACCTCGATAACTGTGGCGCATACAGCATCACGATCCTAGACAAGCAGATATAGATTCCGGCCGAGATAAAGGCAGGCGCTATGGTGAGGAAGATCAAGTACAAGATGAAGTAGTCTTTGTCGAAGATAGAGTAATGAAGTAGGATTCGCACAACGTAACCGACCGTCTCGAGTACCGTTCCAAGAATGAGACCCGCCATGAATCCCCATGTTTTGTATTTGATCCCAAGAAAGATATGAAGAGGGAGGAGGATGCCGAAAACACCGACGAAAACTGCATTACCCCAAACGCTTGGGAGGTACTCAAGCTGGCCAAGACTGAGGTCGCAAGTCTGAAGTGTGCAGAGCTCCGGATTAAGAATTAGGGTTACGTTGCCGCCATGTATCGATGTCCGATTCGAGGTTTCCCAGGACAGTGCTGTTGCATTCGACATGGCCAGAGGTATTGACGCGAAGATCAGTTGTGTAAGTGTCTTTAAAGAGGCAGAATGGCGACTCTGAACTAGAAAGAAAGTATGAAAGGCTGAAAAAGCTTTTGGAGATTCAAATGGCTACTGAAAATGACGGTTGACTAAATCCTCAAATATAGAAATTGAATCGTGGGTAAGCTACATCAAGCTCACAGACCAGGCGAAGGATATTTTTCTACGCCGACTGTCCGTCAAACTTACTTTCCGTCCCTGTGGTCCCGGTCCCGGTCCTGCTAAATCTACACAGGAACCTATACCTACCACCCCCAATGGTATCCGTTATAATACGAGGCTAGTGGAGGCTGAGTAGTCCTACTACTTGATAACAAAGTTTGACAGCGGGATATCAAATCCGATCGACAAACGTTTTCATAAGCCTAAGATCGTTCATCTGAAGCTTGAATTAGATGGCATTTGATTGTCCAAGAGACCATGATGGTGCGAATGCAGGGGCAGAGCCTGGTTCTCGAAGATGCAAGGAAGCATAGTTACTGTGACAACAAGCACTCATATCCAGGTACTTTGTAACCAAGCAGAGTGTTTCAAAGCATGGGTATCGTCATACCTGAGCTATTAGCATTAACCTACTGTTATGTATGGAGTCAATCAGTCTTTCACTGAAAAATCCATACATTTGCTAGCCACAAGCACTGCAGTGTCTAAGAGACAGTAGTTTTTCACTCTTTATCAAACCAAAAAAATCCTTATCACTTTTTTTTCTGCGTCAAATCGTACTTACCCTGTCCTACAGCGGCACAGGGGAGTCCACATTGTGATGCCAGCCGCCATCGCTTGATATTGGACCAACTCTTCAACTTACTCTGTCAAGCTGCGTCCACCCGTGCGTCATCACTGAGCTTTAATCTGCCTAATACGAAGTTCATTCATGGCAGGCCACGCGTATACATGGCGCTGAGGGACATGCTGAACTCCCCGCGCTACATTACACAAGCACTGCCCACCGGCCGGCCGGCCGGACTCCACTCCACTTAGTAGCCATACGGGTGGTTGAATCGCAACGGGAGTCGGAGAAAGTCCAGACGGAAAGCTTATAGAGCGGGCCAGTCCGGATGCTCAGCTGGGATCCGCCAGGAATGTCAAAGTTAATTCCTCGCTTATAAAACGCAGCATACCAACAACTATGATCGCTTTCCACTGGGTAACTTTATGACTTGCCAGCTGGAACTCTTCCAACTATTATTTTATCGGTGGCTCTCAAATTGATAGCAGCTTGGTCACTCATTTTATGCAGCTACTGACTCGAACACCACGGAGGATCAAGTCGTGGGTACAAATGCATACACAAGTCCTCCAGCAGATTTCTTTTAGGGTTGGAATGAAGAATCTGCACGTTGTGTAAATGTTGTTATTCCCAAATGGACATCAAATAAACAACGAATACTTTCTTTCCACATCTCGGGAAGAATTCAACATCATCGTGAAAACCGCTATCGTTTGCTTCTTCTTATCTACACTCTACGATTCACCAGTGCAGTCTTTGCCGACAGGCACCCAAAGCACCTTCAAAGAAAGCATCATTTGGCAGCTCAACTTTGCTGCATGCTTGACATGACCATCTTCTGTATTCCTCTCAAATACTTTCATCAAGATCGCGAAAGTAAGGACAGTCGGCATCGCTCCAGTGACTCTCGAGAAGATAGAAGCATCGACCGCGCGTGAAACCATCCATACCATTGACCCTAAAACTCCAATGAATGCAATGATTCCTATGGCTAAGGTGGCTCATGCGACATCTAGAATTAGCATGGTGACCAAAAGGGGGATAAAGCTATGGTTTTCACGCGTCATCAGGAATTTGGTGCCGAAAGCTTCGCCTCGGTGTAGGGTTAAGGTCCCAGAATTCTCTTTTTCCGAGACATTTGATACTAAAGCAGACAATGCTAGGGGACAACACTAGGGCTGGGAAGCAAGAAATTGCTGTTCAGAACTCGATACACTAGATTGGTACTGAACGCATCGGATCAGGTTGTTAGCGCTAGTTCTACGATGATATTGTCCTTTCCAAGTCTCGCCATACAGCTTCACCAGGCCCATCATGTATGGCCTCGATCCACATTACCCGCATCAGGTACTTCTTTACACTCGCCCAATCCTGATCAACCTCTGATTGAATCTTGCCCCATGCTTCCTTAAACCACTCCTTTTCCACACCAGCTACAGTAAACGCAATCGTTATCAGTACCCATACACGGAGGCATATGTCCTCCTTTTCAAATCGATCAGCTGCCATTGCATACGCATCGTCAAGTTGTCTGAGCACCCAATCATAAGGGAGTTTCCTCCCAGCGACCTTAGACGTCGTTGTCAGAAAACACAACATGGTGAGTCGAACCAATCTCTCGACTGGTGGATCAACGGGTAAGCCACCAAGATGTAGCAGTCGGGACTGGAGAGATGTGAGAATGCTCTGAAGATATGTGGCGTTGTGCGGAAGTCGTTCGAGCGCGTCATTGTTGATCCCTAAGCAAAGGTATTGAAAATCCCGGAAGATATGCACAAGTCTTGGCTGCCAACCCGAAGGAGGCTTGTAAAGATCCTGCGGGAGAGTCACATTGGGAGCAGGGATGATCGGATCCCACGATACCGCGGGATCTAAGAAGAGCGCTCTATTGCCCGTAGCGAGAGACCGTGCGAGATCGATGCTTGCATGGTCAGGTTCGGAAAGGCTGAAATGAAGGCAGGCAGTACTTACCGGTCGAGCTTGAAGTGTAATTTTGGCTTGTCTCTCAAGAACTCTAAATGCCCTCTCAACTTGATGATTTTATGCAGACCCTTGAAATGCGTACCGGCAGCAGGCCATTCGCCAAACGCACCAGCCAATAGTGCGAGGTTGAGGACAACTTGCAATACCGAGTCGTCTTGATGCACGTTCTCGTCCCGTAATTTCTCCCTCAACAACGACAAAACATTGCGTAAGTGAAAGAGGGTCTTGGGACCAGGTCTACCATTCCATTTGGTCGTTTGGAAGTCGTTGATGGCGAAGCTGGCACACATCATCGAATGCAGGAATGCCTCGTCGGATAAGAATGACTCGAAAGAGCTTGGATCGAGGCAATCAAAGTCGACGAATCGGTCGAGTGGAGACATAGCTTGATTGGCAAAACTATACGCGAAGGCTCTGAACAGGATTGTTCTAGTGCTGGGATCGATTCCAGGACCGGCAAAACTGATGAGTGCGAGATCACCCATGAGAGATTCTGGCGACAAGGCTCCGAACGAAGCAATGGGCTTGATCACATCTGAAACCGGCGCTAGCGAGACTTTCTCTCCTCTACCTTTGATGTTATGTCTTTTGACTTGCTCATTCCTTCGGGAACCTTCACGTCTGTTCCTACCCTGCATACAGTGGCGTCGAATTTGCAGACTCTTGCCCGGTTTGAGGTTCGTTAACGGATCAGAAACCACAAATTCGAAGGTGGTTGCTGGTGTGGCCATGTTTCGACAGTCTACGATTGGCAAGTAGCGCTCATACACGCCTAGGATCAAGATCCGATGATGATGAGGATCTCGGTTCGGATTGTTATCTCGTTCCAGCGATGTCTCTTGATGTTATATTGTTTAGTGCTTACCATGGAAAGTCCATCGTTTGAGGTCCGCAGCCAAGACCACCTCAAGCTGTGGACTCTGGGCAAACTGCGCCACGATGTGAGAGCTTGAGGGCCACTGGTGTATTCAATCTATAACAAATGAGAGAGAGGCGCAAAGATCTTGGCGTGCTGCTTCATGATGAGATGACACAGAATGACGGGCAGAACTCAGCCGCCACGCACGTGTCTCAACAACTTGGCGAACCAGATTCTTGTCCATTTTAGGAAGCCAAGCTCTGATGCATGTCATGTTGTACCCGAAAGCCACGGAAATAAAGGCAGCAAAGCTTGTGATTTGAGAGTGCACTGCATGAGGAAAAGTTTTGAATTCCACTTACAATGAAGTCATCTACAATTGCCAGTTGATAATTCACTGCGCTCCAAGGAAACAGGAAGCTATGGAAATCAGCCAAAATTGACGAGGGCACGAGATTTCAGCGAGAATCAAAGCCTGCTCTCCCAACACGCAAGAGACATAAGATGCGAACAGAATACTAGTGATAGGTCAACCAAGAAGCCTTGTCCTCGAAAAAGTCTGCTCTCTCAAATATCTACGTGTGTGCACCCCATCTTGCTACTCATGGCCGCCCACGCTACCTCGAAGTGCGGTAATACGTGACTTTGGTATTACTAAAGTACTAAAATTCCGGACGATCATGAACAGTACAGTAAAAGCAATAATTGCATTGTGTGAACCAAGAATATTGGTGCGATGATGTCTTCGCTAATGTGCAGAGCCGGTATTTTGGCTTCGGTGTTAGCCCTCTCGACTTAGATAGCACTGCAGCAGAATCCCTAGCACTTCCTATCGTGGAAGACCTAACGTGACTGCTGAACAGCAGAGAAATGGCTTATTGCACTGGAAGAATATTCCCACCTGGCCAAAAGTATTCTGATCGTTGGGTCCCAATTAGAAGGACGGAAAGAGACCAAGACCAGACAGTTCCATACCCACACAACCCGAAACTGACTTAGTTCTTTCTTGACCACCAGACTACGGAGGTTTCCTCCAATCCACTCCTCCACTTCTCCTCCACTCCTCCACTCTCCCCCTTCCTCCCCTTCCCACCTACCGTCCCTACCAGGATTACAGAACCATGGGTAACTACACCCCATAGTCTCCTCTCCTCTTTCCCATTTTCCCATTCTCCCATTATGACATCACGCTCTTCTCCATCACCTTTCCCAATCGCCATCATCCCCCATCCAAATCCCATTTAGTTTGAGGAACGATCCACATGTACAGGATCCACAATTCAATAGATCAGATTAGGTATCTATACCAGACTACAACCAGATTACAGCCACACAAGGTCAGAACGAACTCTACGAGCTCGAACAATAGAGGGAATCCCCCACGGCGCCACCCGTGAACCAAAATCCACTTTAAAAGCCAGTACGAGTCTACGAGATCTGGACTTCAGCCCATTCACACAATATCCAGTATTTACTTCTAGGACTCCAAAAGACCGCCTTCCAGACTTTCACATTGATTTCATTGACGTGGTACTGAAAGAGGCATGCAAACTTCTCCAGGTGGGTGATGTGAGAAGTTTTGGGGACTCAGGAGGCAGACGTCACTGTGCCCTTCCCTGAAACACCTCAGCAAAACGTTGCCGCACAGAATCTTGAGGAGACTTTTTCAAAGTTCTGAAGTGAGAAGGCCAGATCGTTGAAGAACAACGTTAGATGTATTGAGGAGCGAAGCACACAAAGAATGGCGTTGGTGAATCAAGGTCTAACAGGTAGAGATGTATTTTGTTAGATAGTAATAATAAGATACTAGAAAATGTTCCAAACTGTGAAATGATAACGCATCGCCATCCTCCTCCTTATGAAATCCCAATCTAAGGATTTGTTCTCCCATCCATATTACCAAGCTCCGTGCCATTGTTTTCCGCCTCGGCGTTCTCTTCAGGCCTCGATGCCAACTCAGCCACATTCGTCTTCGAGAACTTCCTCGCGCTGATCTTATGCTCAAACATAATATCCATGTCACAATACGTCCGTCCTTTGGGCTCTGGCATCTCGAGATAGATCCAGATGATGCATAGGAAAGTGCTGCCAGCCCAGAATAAAGCACTCTTGGCACCCCAGCCCCAGCCAGTAGGTTTGGGTGTCAGTTGGAAATTGGCGATGTTGTTGACGACGATGCTGCCAATATTATAGGTGATGCGGGCCAGGACAATGGTTTTGGTCTTCAGGCGCATCGAAGACATTTCTGTGATGAGGGAGAAGCATACAGGTCCGATTGTGCAACCATACACAAATGTATATAAGAGATGCTGGATAGCCATTCCCCACTGTGCAGGCTTGTTTGTCGAGGATATGAACGCAGTAGAGCCGATAGAGATGAGGAGGAGCAGCAGAGCCATACATCCGTAGAGGTACAGGCTTCGGCGGCCGCTTAGGTGCATGAACCACCAAGCGAGGACCGCGCCCACTATGTTGATGCAATACTGGATAATGGTCATGTTGAAAGCCCAGTCTCCCTCGAGTCCACAGGCCTTGTAGACAACGGGCGAGTATCCCATCAATACCGAACCACAAAGGCACTGGACCAACCAAGTCAGGCAGGCAATTCTGGTCCGACGCCAATCAACTCCTTTGAAGCAGTCCCAGTAAGAGATTCCACTCGACATCCTCTTCTCTCTCTCGTTTGTTTCTGCCATCAACATGATGACGTTGTCGACACTGAAAGTTGGGCTTTTGTGAGAGGTGAGGCGTAACATAGCTCGCCGGGCCGCGTCCCTTCGATCTTTTCGAACGAGCCACGCTGGAGATTCTGGAGAAAATAAGATGGCGAGGATGACAAAGGGTGGCCATATCCATTGGATAGCAAATGGAATCTAGGGAAGTCAGTCGATGCCCCAGCTGTTCAGAGAGCGATGCGAGAGGAGAGGTTCTTACTCGATATGCCCATTCATTGTCAAGTTGTAAGACCGCGCGGACAGCAATACTGGCAATCAATTGTCCAAAGACCCAACACAAATTGATGTATGTCGTTAGATAGGGTCGCAGAACCTGAGGCATAATATCAGAAGCATAGGACGACGGCACTGTATACATTAGCAAAGGACTTGGAGAACTACACCATCCTAACTTACGACTTTGAAACATTCCCCAGGGGATGCCGCCAAGAATTTGGCCAACGAGGAGTGCTTCGATGCTATTAGCGAAGAAAGGGATGAAGATGAATCCCGTTGTGGCAATAAGAGCCCCGATCATGGTTTTCCTGTAGCCATATTTTTCCGAGATGATTCCGCTGAGAACGAGACCGATCATCTCACCAATGAGCGCACCAACGGTGAGTCCTGTTCTCCAACCTGCGGAAATTTCGTATTTGCCCTCCGCAGAGAGAATGCCGAACTTTTCGGAGAACTGCTCTTGAGCGAAGAAGGAGGGAATCAGAGTTATGTTAAAACTCTGCATGATGACTGAAGCAGACCAGAAAAAGCAAATCCAGATCGCGGGCTTGTAGATCGTAATTGACTGTCTGATGGTCATCTGGTGCTCTTGCGTACTAGCATCCTGTGCTTGTTCGCACATCAAGATGACTCGCGCGTTGGGAATCGGGGGCGTAGGCAGCGGAGAGGGTTTAGGTGCCTCGCTGGCAGTGCTGTCGCTATCATTGGCGTTGGCGTTGTCTACGGCGGCATTTCCGCTGGTCTTGATGTCGACAATATTATCGTCAGCAGTAACATCGGCGACATGTGTCGTTGGTGGGATGGGTGATTGAGACATGATGTGAAAAAGACTGAGGCGTTGTGTGTGTCGGTCGAGTAAAGGAAGGAAGGATTGAAGTGCTGTGTGGGTGAGCGAAGGCAGAGGAAGGCGGACTGAGGTGGGTGCTGGTGTGCAAGCTGGGGGAAAAGATCAGAGTCGATTGCTATGTTTCAAGAGGACGCAGTGCGAATACTTATGCTTTCTCGAATCTGCGAAACGCTGAGGTTCAAGAAGAGTGAGGTCATTGCCTAAGTATTAGAAGACCCATCACTCAGTTTCGGTTTCCCGCGTGACTGTCACAGCGACTAGAGGGGGGAAACCGGTGCCAGACTTCGTGATCGATAGATTGTGGAGAAACGCATCGGCCTAAGAACGAAATCGCTAGCCTACAAGAAGAGCGAATGGAAAAGCAGGCATCAGAAGAAAATAGGCATTTTCCAGTGGGAGCTGAGTAGATCATGAGGGGAATTGCGGGTGCAATATCGGGGATGGTCTGTACTCCGCATTGGAGGCTCTGGAGCAGAGGTGCACCGATGACCTAGGCTAGTCCGCACCAGCGCCAAATGTGAAAGTCCAGAAGCGCAAGTGCCCACAAAGAGGACAATTGAGACCTGATGGCCAGAAGAGATGCGAATTAAATCAGCCATTAACTCGGACGTAAAATCAGAAGTGAACAGAGTCTGAGAGAGAAGAAAGAGACAACGATGAGGGTAGCCTACGAGCAAGAAGGCCGGTTGTCCAGTTCATGCGGAGCATACAGTACAGCAGCTACCACCAGCCAATCCCCAATAGGAACGCGAAATTGATTCAAAGCGAATTCATTCAAAGCGAATTCATTCAAAGCGAATTCATTCAAAGCGAATTGCATCAATGAGGCAGGCACTTTCCACGGCGGTGACATCACGCCAAAGATAGCCGCCTGTGTGTGCGAAGGAAGACAATGGGAAGGCACGAAGAGCCGGCAGTAAGGCAAACAGAGCAATTGGCCATGAAGACCCATGCGTTCGTCCAACCTCACTCTTGCCGTGCTGGAGAAGATGTTTTGGTTTTGTCGTGAAAGTCGAGACCGCGAAGGATCATAGCCAGGCATATTTCTCATTCGCCACGAATTCCGGCGCATCGCCATCTCCATACCACATCAGACTCGCAATGCAGTCCTGATCTCTCTGAACCATCTTATACTCCAAACCAGTCCCCTGCATCAACTCAATGACCAGTGGTGATGGATCCCACAACTTGACAGCTCCCATTCCCCAGTGCTCCGCCTCAGCCTGGGCAGCCTCGATGATCATCTTCAGTGATTCTTGCATCTCTGCCTTGTCTTGCTCTGTTGCACCCTCATTGTCGAAGACCAAGCGGAGAATGTAGAGGGTGTTCTCCCTTCTGCCCGTATCTCCACGACCACCATAGAATCTCCTTGTCCAAATTGTCCAAGCCCTGTCCTCCCCCATGGTGTTCCGTATCAAGACACCTTTACACGGACATTCTTTCTCCAGCACATTTGCACACATGAAGTCCTCTTTCCCATGATGCCAACGCATATGACGTGCATCAGGAACCACCATCAGGGCAGCTTTCCCGCTCTGATTCAGCCTGTTCCGAGCCAACTCTTCGTCTCGCTTGCACAACTCCCCCAAATCCGCATCCATTAACAGGCGCACTTTGTCAGACTTCGCGCCCTCTTGGTTTTTCGCGGAAAATACCAGATGCCTGTTACTACCAACTGGTTTCCACCCCAATTTCGCATAGTACACTTTTCCAATGTCCGAATATAGCAGACTTCCAACACAGGTCTCCCCCTCACCAACTTGCCACGTCTTCAACACCTCACCTATCTCTCGCATCATCCTGACCGCGTATCCATGTCCCCTATACGCTGGATCACAGAACACACTTGCGATACCATGCAGTACAACATCTTGTACTCCATCAGTCGCGCCCTCACGTGCAAGCAAGCCTTTCTTCTTGAAGGTCTCACAAGACGCTAAGATCGGCCTTTCATTTGGAGATAAGTTTTTGTCGACCAGGATCCAAAGGGTCATGCCTCCATCGCGGGCGAGTGGTACAGTGAGTAGGTGTTCTGATTCTGCTAAGAATTGAGGGAGGTCGAGAGCATCTCCCCATGAATCATAGACGACTGTCCATATTCGCTGGCACTCTGCTGGGGTAGGATGTGTCAGGTGGAGGTCTGGAGACGTGGATAGAGGCAAACTCCCCGGTGGGAACTCCATGTCTGGCACAAGGCTGAGTAGTGATAAGATAACGACTTCAGCCTTTCACATGAGAGGAGGTTCCTGGGCCTCTCGTGATGTTTTTCCTGGTCGGAGGAGTTCCTGAGATCGAAGCCTGCCCCTGAATCCCACCTTCGGGTGTATTCTTAATGCCGGGCATTTGACCGAGAATTCCAGCTTCCAAGTCTCACATGCTCAATTTAATATGGACTTCGGATTCAAGATGCCCAAGTTCCATTTTGCCCAAGAGAAGCGTCCTCTGAAGCAAGAGGTGTCAAGTCGGTCAACAGTATCCCGATCACGTGTCATCGCCCAGCCTCCAACCTCCAACCGAGAGATGTCGCGAGAATTCCAACGACATCTCACCAACACAGTCTCGACCACCTCATTCCCCCACCATTAGTGCAGTATAACCCGTACAAAAGCAGTCTTCTCCGCATCTCGTGCCCTTCTCCACACGTAAATAGATGCTGGAGACGCGGTCCGGGAGTCCCTGTAGTGGGGTACATAGCTGAATCGACACTACTTTCATGTCTTGGTAGGACGGAGGGAATTCCTTAACTCCTAACTGCTCGCCGATCATTCACCTCGGGGAATCTTTCGTTTGAGAGAGCTTTGATTTAAATTGAAGAAGGTATCGTGAGTCTGTCAGCTGAGCATCTTTGAGTCAGTTCGTCCTATAAGACAGCACCGCTCTCTTGGGTACAGCTTCAAAACCTCTGCCTTGCTACTACTTCTTCCCGATTTCCATCCTTTCTTTCGGTTCATAGAGATAGCAATACGTCTATTTCAATAACAAATATCGCATCTCTCTATTCCATCTTTTTAAATCTTCTCTTTTGCTCCAATCCCCTCTTCTCAGTTCCACGTTCTCAAACAACATCAACAGATCATGACAGTCTCTGAGCCAATCTGGTGGAAGGACGGTGTGGTCTACCAGATCTATCCTGCCAGCTACAAAGATTCCAACAATGATGGTCTAGGAGATATCCCCGGCATAGTCTCGAAAATCGACTACATCAAAGACCTCGGCGTCGACATTGTCTGGCTCTCCCCCCACTACGATTCCCCTCAACATGACATGGGCTACGATATCCGAGACTACGAATCAGTATACGCACCATACGGTACCGTTGCAGATGTCGAGACACTGATTGAAGCCTGCCACTCTCGTGGCATGCGATTAATCTTCGACTTGGTTATCAACCACACTTCAGACGAGCACAAATGGTTTGAGGAGTCAAGGAGTTCAAAAGACAACCCGAAGAGAGATTGGTACATCTGGCGACCTGCGAAATACGCCGCAGATGGCACACGCATGCCACCGAACAACTGGCGCTCGATCTTCAGCGGAAGCGCATGGGAATGGGACGAGCAAACACAAGAATACTACCTCCACCTCTTCGCAAAACAGCAACCCGATCTCAATTGGGAGAACCCCGCCACCAGACGCGCACTCTACGACTCTGCCATGGAATTCTGGCTCAAGAAGGGGGTCGACGGCTTCCGAATCGATACAGTAAACATGTACTCAAAAGGCACAGAATACCCCGACGCACCCATAATCGACAGCGGCATCTACGAACAACCCGCCAGTGGCCTCTTTTGCAACGGCCCTCGCATGCACGAATTCCTCCGCGAGATGAACACCACCGTCCTCTCCAAATACGACACCATGACCGTCGGCGAGCTCCCCCACACCCCAGACCCCGCCCACGTCCTGCGATACATAGGCTCTGGCGACAAGCAACTCGACATGGTCTTCCAATTCGACATCGTCGACCTGGGAGGCGGCAAGACACACAAATACGAGATGGAGCCCTGGACCCTGCCGGAAATGAAGCGCGTAGTAGAGAAGTGGCAGACCTTCATCCACAACACCGACGGCTGGACGACCGCTTTCTGCGAGAACCACGACCAAGGCCGCTCAGTCTCACGCTTCGCATCCGACGCGCCGCGCTGGCGTGAACGCTCCGCGAAACTCCTCGCCATCATGATGTCCGCTATGACGGGCACGTTGTTCGTATACCAAGGGCAGGAAATAGGCATGATCAATGCGCCGAAGGATTGGCCGATTGAGGAGTATAAGGATATCGAGAGTATTAATTACTACAATTCCGTCGCGAAACGCACGAATAAGGACAGCAAAGCTCTGGATCGAGTCATGAAATCTATTCAGGTCCTTGGTCGCGATCATGCTCGTTTGCCTATGCAGTGGGATGATTCACCTTATGCGGGCTTCACGTCGCGGAAAGAAGGCGCCTGGATGCGGACTCATGATGATTATCCTACTTTGAACGTCGCTTCGCAACAGAAGAATCCGGCTTCAGTCCTTAATTTCTGGAAACGGATGCTGCGGACGAGGAAAGAGTATAGAGAGTTGTTCATCCATGGCATGTTTGAGGTGTTTGATGTGGAGAATGAACATACTTTTGTGTTCGCCAAGAAGTTCAAGGGTGATACGGCTGTGGTGGTGCTGAACTTTGGCGAGGATCAGAGGGAGTTCAAGCGGCCTGATGTGGGTGGAGGGAAGTGGGAGTTGCTTGTGGGGAATGTGGAGGGGACCGATGGAACGGTTGATAAGTTGGAGGGGTATGAGGGGAGGATTTATTTGGTCAATTGAGTCCCGACTGGGAAAGGTTCTTCTATGCTTGTTTTGGGAAAAGCTACGGCGTTCTTCGAAGAGATTGAATTCGCAATTTGGCGTTCTGTTTGCATCTCAATAATGGTATTTCGGTACATGGCAAAGCCTCAGACACTCTTATAACTATGCGGTCTTTCTTTATGCCTCAGCCTCTACAATCATGCCTTCAATGCCCGCAAAGTCTCCCTTATGCAGTCAGAAATCTTCAGTCTATTCACTTACTTATCTCACTCCCACGATCTTTTTCTTTTTGCCTCTCTCAGTCTCCCTACGCCTATAAATACATCCGTCTCTCTCACTCTCCAACTCTCCACCAACCGCACGGAAAATACTCCACTTGGCATACACGCTGGACGCAGACGAGGTTCTCTAGCAGCAATTCAATTCATTCTTGGCCTTCAGGAAGTTGATACTGTATTTGTTGTCAAGGATTGGTATTCTTCGAGAGAGACGTCTCTCGTTAGTTTGACTCTCGAATGAACCCCTCCAATCCACTTCTCTCCACTCCTTGTCTACTTCTGCTTTCACATCTCTACCCAACTTGACCCTCTTTTGCTTATGTACATGATTCGTCAGCCGGAATACTGTCGACACTCTTGCGGTTGTCAAAGTTTCTACTCCTGTCAGTCCCTACGCTCCGAATCATCTCCATATCTCTACTTCGGTACCGGGGGAACAGGCAGAGAAGCCAACACTGGGGAAGACTTTACTGTGGTATGTCCTGAGCCAGATAATCAGAAGCCCAACGTTGCAATCGGATGTAACGTGAAAGCGACTGAATGAAATACGGCAATTTTCTTCGCTAGCTAAGTCGCTTTGTCCATGGCAGATTGATTCCTGGGATCTTGTAAGCAGGACTAGGCCGATTGCTTATATAGCCATGACATCTCACGTTATGCCAAACGATCTGCCCGTTGGGGGGTTTCAAAAGATTGAAATATCAATTGATATAGAGACTGGTGAGTAGTTGATGTCACATAGAAATTAGATACCACAGTTGAGAAACGGCAGATAAAAAGAGCCAGCTCCCGATACAAGATTCCCAAATTCTGCCGAGGAACAGCTCAACCCCTAACAAACCTGTAGTGTATCTAGGGTGCACTTGGCTGATACTGAAGGGCAGTACTAATCCCAATCTTGTACGTGGCCATGAGCTGGAAACGAACCAATACTTTCCACTATGCTCAGGCGACTAGAGAAAGCTGTTCATGTTTTCGAGAAGAAGTGACTTTGGTGTTGTCATCCTTCTCTTTATCCTCATGTCTCACTCCTACCGTCAAGTCGAAATTCCCACTCTCACTTAAGTGAGACGACAGTCATGGTGACAAGAGATACGAGGTCGCAACGAGCCTAGATCATCTAACTCCATAGTCAAAAAGCTTTGCAGCGAATTAAAGGTAAATCCTCTTGTCGGAACGAGGTTCGAAGTGCTAGTCCTTGGAAGAAGTGGGTAATTATGATTTGATACTTGCATGCTTTCCAACACATGAACTTGTCTTATATACTGTATCTGTTCCTAACAGGTCGCCCTCGAAATGATTGTCCGCCGAAAGTGTAGTCAATAGTACAGTAGCTGAACCGATAATCCATCATCATGTGTCGAGAGTACAGACGTTTCTAGAAACGTATTTCTACATCCATCAAAAGCTCATATTTGACCAACCCAGTCTCAATCTCCCTGCAAACCATGTCCTGACACAAGATCCGCATACATGTCTAAAATAGTGACAATGAAGACCACCGTCTCCCTGACTCACAGTCTTTCAGTGATATCATAAGAAACTGGCTTCAGGCAGCACGTCGATAAATGAGTCCAGAAGCGCTCGTGGGATCCATTGTGAAGCTTAACCAGATCAAACGAGGGAGGGGAATTGGTGTCATGTTGAGAATTGCTGTCATTCTCTCTGAACTGGGTGACCTTGACTTTGCCCAAATTAAGCTCAAATCAGTTTATCGTACATGGACGAAGCTTTGTACGTGCAGAAACTTTGAAGTTTATGGGGATTTTTGATCCTAGTCTTGTACTTCACACATCCTCAACCTGGAATTTGCTTTCGCCGATTTCTACACGCTCCTTATGCTCCTTAACTTTCGCCCTATATATATACACCCATATAGAATCCCACACGTCCGCAGACGTCTTTGTAATAATCGTCTCAATACATTCATCCATTCTCTCCCAGAGATGCGTCCGTCACCCCACATCTTCTCCCAAGAACACATCTCGTTCAGTGTTGAGGCTCAACTGGTGTCCAAAATAGCATATAAAGCTGAGATTCAGAGCCAATGATCTCATTTCAAAGGCCCTGGTGCCGGGGCATTCCTGTGATGATAGCATATCTCAAGTTGGAGTACTGATACAGAAACGTCGAAGATCAAAACACGCCTCCATGCTGGAGGCTAAAGCCCGGAAGCCCGAAGTCCGACAAGCGTTTTCATACACTTGGCCACATGTTAAGCGGACTTGAGGCCAAGAGACTTATGATAGACCTTACAATCATACTTCCGATGCCTGACTTCCTTACACCAAGCACAAACAGCATCCTTCCATTTCTCCTTATACGCAGCCTCCCTCTCCTCAGGCGTCCCCTCTTCAACTTCATGCCACGAGCATCTCATCTCCATTTTCTCTCGATAGACCACCGGCCGTCCTTCAAAGGAACTAGGAAGTGCGCTGATATCTGTACTTTCGAGGTTCTTGATCCCAACCTCATATAGACCGTGGTAACCGCTGGAATATGCTTCAGCATAGAATGGTCTCACAAGCTCTTCCAGCCGAAAGATAGTTGTCTTGTCATTAGGTGGCCGAGCAATAGGGTTGTAGATGTAAAGTGGTGTTTTGTCGGCAGGGAATCTTTTGTCGAAGTAGACTAAGGGGTCGTCGTCTGGATTGTATCTCTCGAGGTATATTGCAGGAACCCAACCATTACCTCCATGCGATTCGTGGTTGGAAACAAAGAGCCATCCTGCATCTGGTATTAGAAGCCAAACAACGATTTCTGGGAGTGGGAATAAGCCTATGGATGGACTTACCTCGCTTGCTCATGATGATAAGCAATAGCTCTCCCATCTTCACATCTCGTTCCTTCAGCCCGTGATAGCCTACAAATGATTGAACGGCTCTGCAAAGAAATCGTCGATGTTTCAAAACCATCTCGCTTGCATCGTTACGTGGATAGATTCCTCGTGGTAGTGGATCAACGGTGTTGATCGGAGGCGAGGGAGCTGTTCCTCGAGCCATGTTGGGTGGAAAGGTTAGTGGCCTGCTCGGTGCTGCCATTTTCCCTGCCTTTAATCCCAAGTGTTTGCTGGGAGTGCCTAATTCGATCTTTGAGTACATTGGAGTTGCATATTTGACAGGAAACAAATCTTCAGGAATAGTCCCGGAGAGAAAGAGCATAGATAGGATAAGCGTCCCAAGGATTCCAAGGAGGCAAGGAGCATGTTCCGATATGTGCATGATGTAAAGCCAGCCGGCGAGGGCGATAGAGTACAGGGACGTTGACACGAGAGTCTTAAGTTTACCTCTGCTACGAAGAAACGAAGCAATCTTGGGAGAAGGCATGATTCTTGTTGTAGTCAGCGGAAGGTTTGAATGTTGTGTGCGTGATTGTTGGAATGTTTGGGCGTGGAATGAAGATGTTGGAGGAAAATTATCTCGGAAGGAGTCGAGAGATCTCCCTTTTAAATATGAGAATAGTGGAAAATTCTTTAGTATCGCTCTCTGAGCCGTCTGGGTATATGCTTCAGTTGCAAATTGCCATTCTAGGGAAAGCGCAGCGGACATGCGCCAAAGCACGCCATGATCACGGCACTTGCACACCGCAAGCTTGACCTGGGTCAAAGCTATCCAAAAGATGCAACGAGATCAATTTGAGCTCTTCGACTCTAGCAAAAAATTCTTTGGAGTGCAGAATTGCCTCAAGAGTAAGCTTCACAACCATGTACTGGCAAGGCGCTACATGGCTACTTGGCTACTTGGCTACATGGCTACATGGCTACAGAGACAAACGGCAGCTGCGAGCCAAAGCTACTCTTGCAATCGAGTGCCGAATTTTTTGGGTAAAAGAGGCAGATTAAATGACAGCGAACTAAGTGTCTTCTCTGATGACACCGAGGCTGGCGGTAACGGTATATTGGTAGGTCGGTTTTGGCTGTCGCTGGTTTAAGCAAAAACTGTAAATCAAATGTTGCTGACAAGGACTCGCTTTACGATTGGCCTATTTCGCTGTAATGGATGTCGCCTGCTCAAATATCCAGAGAGCAGCTGTTAAAGATGCTTTATCCATTCGGGCAAGAGTGAGCACTGAGTAGAGAGTTGCGGCGGTGCTCAGTAGGCAAGACTAGTCCTTGGTCACCAAGCCAACATCGTTTGGCAACCTAATCCAACCCGAACCCAAGCTAAAGCATTTAGATATGGACCACCACATCATGATATTCGGTGCGTAGCTTCCTTCTCTCAGACAACTCCCACCTAGAACATCACAAAACCAGTCCTCACACGAAGTACCACAAACATCATGCCTTCCGCAATAACTACCTCGACTACCACCTACACGCAGAACACTCATTCTTCAAAATTACCATGGAGTGATGTAATTTCGAAGCCCAGGGACGCATGGGGTCTTCCGACCACAGCTGCAGCCACGCCAGCTAATATCGAATCACCATCCGCAACATCAAAACCATCTCAACCCTCACAAACATCGTGGGAAATCCAAGATCCTGAATTAGATGCACAATCCAGAAAATTGTTTGGCCTTGCTCCTACAAACATCATTCCAGCTGAACGAGGTTCCTCACTGGACTGGTGCATGAAGAGAAAGAAGGAGATCCTAGAGCTGCAATCTTCCAAGCGCTTCACCAAAGTCTTCGCACTGTGAGTTCCAGCCTCACATCTTCGTCCCCTATGGACTTTGCTAACGAAGCTAAACAGCAAGTGCAATTATTGCAACCGATACTTCAAGCACTGTATGTTCTCCAAAGCTGAGCGAAGAATGGACAATGACAATCGAGCAAGTCCCCTTTGCATTGTATGAAGTCACCTGGCTGACGAGTGTGAGCAGGCATGCCGCTGGTGCCGCTGATGGCGATGAGTTCTACGATCGCAATCAGTGGGAAGTTCATCATCATATCCATTGCAATAAGCCTGGAAAGAAAGTCTGCAAGGCTTGGTGCAGCTTGACCCCTCCTGGCGTGAAGGACAATTGCCATCGGGCTGAGAAGCCTGCAGTCTCGCGAGAGGACAAAGGGGAGGTTGTTCGCACTGTTGCGTGGTAGTGCTTGGGACTAGATTGGCGACCGAATTGTTGTACTTGTATTTACATTGCATGGCAAGCAGAGTATTCTTTGCTACATCGGTCGATGCCAGTACTAAAGCAATATTAATACCTCAAAAGGTTCATCAGCTGCATGACCTGTGCCAAATACAATCTGCTCAAGACTGTATCTGCTTGGCCGCGAAGGTGTTTAGTTTAACGCTTTTTTAACCTCTGGCCAACGCATCTTCTAGCAACCACCATTTATTGGTCACAACTATTGGCTATGAGATTAGCCTTAGGCAAAGCAATACTTCGTAATCAATAAGCAGCATTGTTAAATCTATCGCAAATCCTATCGTTCAGGACGGCTTGTTTGGCTGTATGTGTAACAAGTGATCCAACTTGACTGCATGGGTGCAGCGGAGAAGAGGTGTGAGGTCGGAGCACCCTCGTAGAGTCACCTTTGGGGCGCCTGTAACCATGGGTCGATAAAAATGTGACTTAGTCTTGGCAAGTTGTCCATTGGAAAGTTGACATTGGTTGAAGCTCACACCATCTGCTGTGTAACAACCCTGGGGAGCGTTATAGTAAAGTGTGAAGCCTCGGTGGTGTGATCGTAACTGGGTCGTGTAGAATAATCATCATGAAGAGAAAAAAGTATTGTCTATCCAGTTGTCTGCCCGTGTGTCTCTTTCAGTGCGGGATGAGTGTTGTTTTTCATATCCTCTACTGGTAGCATGTTGCGATGATTCATTGTTGATGACCAGGTGTCGAGCTATTACTTTGTGGACTCTTATGATTCTGCACTATACTCAATGGAGCGAAATTCTCATATTTTAGCGAAGCCCACGCTTGGTGCGCAGTTTTCCTGACGGGGCCAGTGGGCTGGAGGCTGTACATAGTTGCTCCTCAAACGAGCCAGAACTGACGGCTTCTGGTTGGCTAGGTGTGAGGATATACTCTCTGCCCAATGGAGAAGAGTCTCAGTATCTGCCATAATTCAGCCATGAGCAGATGATGAGGTGATGAAGTCCGGGACCTCCAAATGTGTGCTCCCAACTATTTGAAAACGTATGAGAAGGCTCCTGGTTATAAGACCTTCGGAACTCTCTTGATAGACATAATAAACGATATCAACTAGATAACATCAGATTAAACAGCTTATCTGCTTTTGACTTTACCCAATATTTTTCGCAAAGATCATTCATCATGTCAATGTCCGCCCCAGGTACTCCAGTCACTTCAGCTGCATCCTTGCCAGATGCTGATGTGGACCCTTCCCCTCCTTCCTCCTCGAAGAAGACCAGAGAGGCTTGGTGGAGTAGATATGCAGCCTCAAATTCATCTAATCTTTCTTTCGTCAAACCTCCTGAGCCATTTGATCCGAAAGGGCGAAGGCTTCTCTTTTCCCTAGACGGAGGAGGCGTACGCGGTCTATCATCGATCCTTATCCTCAAGCATATAATGGACGAGCTCAACGCTCATCGCGAGAAGAGGCTTGAGCCCTGGCAAGTCTTCGATATGATTGGAGGAACAAGTACTGGCGGGTCAGTGACATTTCTTCTGTCAGTCAATGCTATCCAGCTGAATAGGGACATAGACTCATTGCCATCATGCTTGGGCACCTCAAGATGTCCATTGATAACACCCAAGCAGCCTACAACAAACTATCTCGAGAAGTCTTTGGACCACGGCGGAGCAAATATAACTTACCAGGGAAACTACTGGACATCATCCGGCTCTACAACATCCTACGTGTAAATGCAAAATTCGACTCGAAAAGGCTCGAAGAAGCGATTAGGCGCACTATCGCAACATCTAGTCACGATCATGACGCACCATTTCACGCGCAGGGGAACGAACCAGACTGCAGAGTGTATGTAGCCTGAGGTTAAAAATCCCTGAATTAATTGCTGACTATTAAAAGTTTGGTATGCTCTACTCATCAGAGTGACGGATCATTGGCCATTTTGAGTAACTTCAAATTGGAAGGATCTACTCAAGATCCAGTAGGAAATGTAAAGATATGGGAAGCTGCCAGAGCAACCTCAGCCGCAACAAGGTTCTTTGATCCTATCAAAATCGGCGATTTTAAGCTCGGACACGTCGATGGTGCGTTTGGAAATAACAACCCTATACGTACTGTCTGGAGCCAAGCCAACCACTTGTGGGTACGTGAGAGGAATCCACCCGAATTCTTCGTCTTGAGTATAGGTACGGGTGAAGCTACTCGCCCTGGTATTGGTGGTGGCTGGAGCTCCATCATCCGAACCTTGATCAAGATTGCGACTCAAACAGAGCAGACCGCAGACGAGTTCAGCGATGACCACCGTGATTTAATCCAGGATGAGATGCTCTACAGGTTCAATGTGGCACACGGCTTGGAGACAGTGCACTTAGATGAGTATAAGCACATGAACATGATAGCCGGAGCTACTAAAACATATCTGAACAGACCAGCAACAGAAGACGTGCTGGCAAGATGCGTTCGGAAGCTGAAAATCCTCACTCAATGCAATTATCTCTCCCCAGCTTCGTACTACCAGAGCATTCGCTGATATCATTACAGTTGATGATCCAAGTGAGATCCGGGAAGCATATTCTAGCATCTGTGGTCCATGTCATCAGCGTAGGCCGATACCTTTCCCAGATCTTGATTCCAAGTTTACTTATGGTTCCCCAACAGGCATCGACTTTCAGGAGCAATACTGGTTTTGTAGCAGATGTTTGCGGTCCATTTGTGTCACGTGCGCTCAGGAACACGATCACCCGCATCGGAAATTCATGATACCACTTGTCGCCAGAATGTGGCAGAAAGGGGGTCCCGAAGCCGGAGAAAAGGTTAAATGTTCTCGCTGCCACTCTAAGGTGCGCTGTCGGCTCCAAGCCTGGGAATCGCCCTTCTGCCTATGCAAAGGCTGCCTTGATCGTGGAGGAGAGCTGCTGTACTTCTCAAAGCCTTTCTTGGGGAAATGGCCCGAAATTATAAGACCTCAACACTGGAAGAAACAGGAACTCCTCATGATCAACCCAGCTGATTGCAGATGCCAGGGAGAAGGACAAAGACCAGTTTCTCATTGCGAGAGATGCTCAAAAGGTAAGCTGATATACATGTAGCATTGTAAGCCTCACTGCAGCTAATACATCAAGCAGCTATTTTGGTTGGAGAACTTGAGTATCGCTGCGAAGATTGTATCAAGTACGAAAATTGGAGTCAAGTCATCTGTGGAGTCTGCAAAGAACGTGAACGTGAAGAAGACGAATTCTACGAGTCCAAAACTCTTCAGGTTGTTGTCAAGGATTCAATCGAATATAGGAAACATGGGTTCATATACTGTCGGTTTTGCAACTACAGTAAGACATCCACTTTGACAGCAAACCAAGAATCAAACCTTACATACCTACAGGCCTATCGTTCAAGCTACAGCGTCTGCCGCAAAGGATCGACAGGGCTATGTACCACGAGCATGCTGCATTCGATGTTTGCGTTTCAGAAGAAGATCTCGGTCACATCATTGCAGCAACTACGCGACGATGCCCAAATAGTACTTGGCAACAATGTTCAGGTACACCAGAAGGTGAGCTTTGACGTAAAATTTCCAAGACTGTTGCAGCTCTCTGACATTATATCGAAGAAGAACTCGAGCTGGAAGAAGAAACAGGTGGCTATATTTCACCAATGCAGTTCTGATGGGATTGCGAAATTCATTGGCGATATGATTAGGTACACACTTCTTCAAGCGTGCCACTCATTTGGAGGATTGGAATCCTTGGAAGACATCTAGAAAACCGTGGAGAAACAAGGAAGTTTTCGCTCAATAGTGCCACACATATTGTCTCTTTCTTCCTTTACGCGAGACAAGTCATACTTCCGTACATCGACGAAGCGAGCTTCGGCTAATCCCAAACAAAGGGGCGGCCAAACGCATCACGTGGATCGCGGGGTAAAATTCATCCGCAGCCAAACCACTTTTCCCCCAATGCAGGCAGGCCTCTGTCCGCATCTAAATCGCTATCCGTATTATCACTGGCCAAAGGACGCCCTGCAGCGAATGAACTGATATCGAGCCAAGCTTAACCCACTATCGCATCATCATCGCATTCAACAGATGCGCAATCTGCGCTCGGAAGCGATGCAGCTGAATGTGCTGGTCGACGAGTAGGATGCCGAGAAACTCCACGGTCGGAATCTTGCTGCCTTGAATGCGCGTAAGCACCTGCGGGATCGTTCAGCCTCGCCGCGTACCCCACTACGACTTAGTTATTTACGTATATCACACCACTATTGAAAGGTGGTGATGTGATGACCTTAAATACTACTTCGAACCGCAACGAAAAAAGGCTTCAGGAGTCAATTGAATATTAGCTTCAAGTAAAGAATTTTCCAGACTCCGAAAAAGCCCATCATTGCTTGAAGCAAGAATACGAAAGCGGCTCCAGAGCAGCGGTACCACAAACACAAGCAACCATGACGCTCATCCCAGCCGACACAAAAGTCTCCAAGCTTCAATCAGATCAATATCCCGAAGCCGTATCTCGCCAGGTCGGAACCACCAACCCATTCCCAGATCCCATCCTCCCAAACGCATCATCCCAGAACCCAACCCAGCCTCCCAATCCAGATCCGCATTTTTCTCCTCCACCCTATTCAGAAACCGACTTAAACTCCAACTCCAACTCCAACTCCACCACCCACACTCATACCCTTCCAATCACACCCTCCGACTCCGCATCTCAAATCCACTGTAACACCCCCATCTCCTCTCCTACTCCACAGAGCAACGCTATCTCCGCCTCCACCTCCGTCTCCCTCACCGGTCCATTACACATAACCGGGCCCGTGAAATCGTCCTCCTCAATCACGCTCAAGAGGCACATCAAAGTCGACGGCAAAGTCGACTCGAGCAGTTTCATCTGGCTGGAAGACGAGGTATTGGTTGATGGGAAGGTGGATGCTAGTGGGAAGATTACACTTAGAGATGGAGTTACGGTGAGGGGGAAGGTGGATGCTAGCGGTGCTGTGGAGTGAGTCTTACCTGCTTTATTTTCCAAAAGTCCTGCTGTTCTCGAAATGGTCACGTCCGGGATGAAGCCTCTAGGTGGTGGGTTATTGTGCTGATGAACAGTGACTAGACTATCAAATGGTATTAACGTCACTGAAAAAGTCGATGCCAGCGGTGCCATTTCTTTGAATGGCGGCGAACGCGGGATCTTTGTAGGTGGGAAAGTGAGTAGTAGCGGCGCCATCGATATCGTGGGCAAAGTCGAGATTCTAGGCCCGATTAAAGCGAGCGGTGCTATTAGGATTAGGAGCGCGGAAGCGAAAGGAGATGGGAAGCAGGTGAAGATGAAGCTGGGGACAAAAGTTGAGGCCAGTGGGAGTGTGAGTGTTGAGGGAAACGTGGAGAGTTGGTGAGTTGCTTTGATCTTCCTGTTCTTGTGTCCTCTTTGATGCGGGTTGTTGAGCATGAGATCGAGAGTTTGGTCGCTGATGAGTTTTATAGCGGAGACTTGTATGTGTCGAAGACGCTCAAGTTAAATGGGGCCCTGTATATTGATGGCGATTTGGAGATCAAGGGTGATTTAGTGATGCAGAAAGGGAGTGCCATTACCGTCAAGGGGAAGAAGACGATTCATGGGAGTGTCAAGGAAGTGTGAAGTTTTCGGAAGGAAATCTTGATTGTGTGTTGAAGAGGAACACAAGAAGCGGATTGACGAGAGGGGCAAGAGGGTCATGGAAGATATACTGATACCCGAAATGAATACACAGCTTTGGTCTTGCTTGAATATCTTCCAAGGGTTTCAGCAAGCGGATGCTTCTTTTGGCATTTCGCAAAAAAGACAAACATTTTTTCATGTTCCACGTTCCTCATAAACATGGAGAGAGAAACTCCGCATTGCGGCACGAGAGTGCAACTTCTTCCCCAGGACCCCAGCTTGTGGGAAAACGAATCGTGGGAGTCATACTTCGTAGCCGCATATTCATTAACAAAAGCCGGCGAAAGGAATAGAAATACCGAGAACCTTCAACATCATTCTTTCAACAAACTAGAAGGTTGGCTAGACGCCGAACACGCTCCCCCATCAAGGTACCAAAACACCGTCGAAGGGCGCCCGGAGTTCGGATCTACCCCGTACCACCAGCACGGAGTTGAACACCGCAAGCCACATCTCCACAACCCCGTACCCAAAACACCAAACTATCTCTTTAACTGCAAAGCCTGGAAGTCTCTGTCTGTCTCTTGCGTGGAATTGCGTAACAAGTTACCATTTGAACTCAATGCCAACCAGCAAGAATATTTTCCCATCACACGTGCAATTCCAAACCCAGCCTCATCATCACAAAAATTAACCTCCGTACCTTGTACAGAGATTTCGTTTAGTGCCGTACTTTACGCTATCTTACTCTCTACCCGCCAGCTAGCCAACCAGCCGCCCTTGAGCCCCATGGGAAAAAATCTTTCCCATCCCAGACCCTTCGTACCAAACCAAGTTCCAAACAATCAAAAACACCACGCCCTCATGCACCTAAAAAATCTCACGATGTCTCGTTTCACTACCCAAAAACCTGAGTTCTGAGCATTTTTAGGTAATTATTGACACATAACCCGACCATACTAAAAGCTTGTTTGGCATATTTATGGAGACTGAGGGAAATCTCTACTCAAGCGAACAAAGCGAACAGGCGACGGCATTGTTTTGAATGGAGACGAGGGAGACGAGAGGCTCACACGTGTTTGCTGGACTGGAACTGGAGCGAGTCGGGAATTTGGCCGGCTCGGGTTGTGGGTACGTAGGTTAGGTAGGCTTCTAGATTTTTGGGTAGGTAGTAAAAATTTGGTTGGAGAGACACGCAGCTGGAGCGAGCCCGGCATTGGAAACAGGGCGCTCGGAATCCACTCCGAGGCGTGAATAGCCGTCTTTTCAATTCCATCACAGGGCTGGGTGGAAGGGTGGAAGGCTCTGAAGCACTGAAGGTCCGCTCGTGTTCTAAATCCAGCATCTTATTACCCCATAGTCAGCAAAATTTTCAGCGCAGTCACGAAATAATTCTTTCCTTCCCCAGGCAAAATATGGAAATGATGTCAGACGTCGAGATGAAAGTTTTCAGCGTGTACTGTTTTGCAAAGAATTGCAGGGCTTGTTGGGAGGGCGTAGGCCAATGACAGGGCAGAAGGTGGGAGAATGTTCCATTATTAATCCTGAGGCCCTGTGATGAAGCACCTGTGCAACCCTGAAGGGCCTGAAGATGTGGTTGTGGCTTGACGTGACGAGCATGCCACTGGGACCTTACATCACACCAGCGGTACAGTCAGGCGGACTACGCCCTGTAATTCGACATCTCAGTAATCGGCGAGGGTGGTTCGTGTGTGCGTATGTGTGCAGTAGTCAGGGACCGCATGATCCATGTCCCACCCTGTCTCTCGGCTTTGTGCCGCGCAGGGCGTTGGTCCACTGTCCATTCCATCGGGGTTCGCTTCGGGATTGTTATGTAATATTCGTGATCGTCATGTTGTTTTGTGTCAGAGGGACATTAGCGAGTGAAAAAAAGGGATGGGCGATGAGTCGGCTAGTCGTCTGACTGTTTGGAAAGGGCGTGGATCAAGGCGTGTACTTAACTTATGGGGATTAGTATGGGAAGAGGGAAAAGGATATATAGATCAGTGGGCTGCTGTTGGGATAGGTTTTCTTTTGGAGCATCAGATCAAAAACATTCAAAGCAACAGTCAAACACTACTTGCCACTTCAAGCAACACAATCAACCACAACAACAACAACTACTACTACTACTACTACTACTACCTCACTTCAAACAAACACCAATCACAAACAAAACATCAAAATGTCAGCACTCTCCACCGCACTCTTCCTCGAGCACCCAGAAGTCGACCCCGTCTTCCAAAAGATGTCGATGGACAAGTCTCAACACGCCTCCCCAAACAACAGCCGCAAGACCTCCCTCGATAGCCAGCACTCCACCGCCTCATCCGAGAAGCACGTCGGTGCCTTCCACAAGCTCGGCCAGAAGATCGCAAAGGCCGCTAAGGACCACCACAAGTCTGTGAACAGCGCCTTCACTGCCTACTACGGATTGCCTGTTCAGGCCGAGAAGAAGGTTGCTGGACAGTAAGGGATGAAAGCTGGTCCGGGATGGACAGATTGACACAGGAGATCTATGAGAGATGGAGATGGAAGTCGAGATGAGCCATTCTCCGAGAGATGGATCTGGGGAATGTGGGGTCGAAGCTTTCACGGCCTGCCAACGACTTTGATTTTCTATGCGACGAAACCTCATGCGATGCATGGACAATTGGGAGGATGGATGGAAGGACGGAAAAGTTTGGGATTGATTCTTGATGGGATTTTGGGATTGATGCATCACAGCATGGAGTTTTGGGAGACTGGACTGCATTGGTTCGCATAGAAAAGATACCAGAAAGATTGTGGAATTTCGATCGGCAGATAAACAGACAGGATACCTACCTACAATAATACTAATTTGAGGACTTCAAAAGAACTTGAGTTTCATCTAAGTGATTGGCCATAAAATATTAAAGAGCCAGGATGTATTCGTCCCCTTGGAATGGTTGAGGAGATGTCTCCGGCTACCTCTTACCTTATGGACTGGACCGTTCTCGAGTCCACGTGACTTCAGTTGATAACGTGCCGACAAATTCAATCGTCGACGGAGAAGGACGTTATACTTTGATTATGTACGTACTGAATTCTATTCCTATGCATTTTGACGCAGTCGAATAACGCAAGATCGTCCCTCGGTCTCCACTGCCTCAGGCGTATACCTCGCAGCCAACTCATACTGATACATCTCATCAGCCCCAACCGCACTCGCTACCTGTATCGCAGCCCTAGCATCCACCCTTTCAAGTCCCTCCGGTTATGTCCCCATTCTCAACCCAATGCACAAAAGCCATAAACCCACTCCAGATATGCGCAGCTGTATACTTCATTCCATCCCCGGCCCACCACTCCTCCCTCACAATACATTCCGAAGCCAGCGAGCCATCCAGATGCACGATCGCTTTCCTATCAGCCAACTCATCGACTCGGTTGGAGATAATGAGATCCCAGACGATACTATCATCGTCCGCATGGATCCATTCCCCCTTCTTGTCGGCGAGGACTTGTGCGAGGATGGAGGATTTGGATGTTAATTTGGCGTCGTTGACTTGCTGGTGGCCAGGTTGGTGAGTGGTGCCGAGGCGTCGCTTGGGGTCTTCTTGGTGGGAGAAGATGTTGATGTTGGTGTCGAGATCTCTCGACATGTCGTCGGGGAGGTGTCTTGGCTTATCTTTCTCTAACCTTGGTGGCTGGTATTTATGCCTGGAATTCAAAGCGACATTGATGCTTCCAAGTCAATGCCAAATGCTAGATTCACCACGAATTCACATCGCAGCCGAGACTGGATTTATGCTGCCTCTATAAGTAGAAGAGGAAACAGGAGGAGGGTACATTAAGGAGAAATTGCTTCAAACCGTATAATTCACAATTATTTGATCGTTCTTTCAACGTCGGTAAGAGCTTTCACCTATGGTCTCCCGACGCGTTGCGCCGTAAGCGAGGCTAGACTGTAATCGCGACGTGAACAACAACAAAAGTCGGCCTAGTGATAACGCATAAATCTAGGCAACAAATCTCTGTCATGAAATCAGCGAAATCTGATTTCGGGTTGCAATTCATACCCGCCCCGGAGATGCGTTGAACTTCGCGTTCCGCTATTTTTCAGGTATGCGTTGGAGTTTGCTCTCCCGCAAACCCCTATTTGTTTTTTTATTTTATTTTATTTTTCTGTCTTGTCACTGATACTTCCAGCTTCTATACCATTATTTTTTATTTTCACCAAAAGCTCCGGAGATCTCGACCCTGAAGATCTCTACAACCGAGTCACGTGATGACTACATTAATGATTGGTAGAATCTGCAATCGCAACGGCTAGAAAGCACACGGGGCTCATTAAAACTTCCCATATCCATCAAGGAGGCGATCTTCCTTGTTACAGGCAGAATTGTTGACATGCTCGATCGTCGTCATCGAGGCATCGGCGCCTCGGAATCTTAACCCCATTTTCGCTTACTCAAGCGCTTTCCGCTTCTCCTCAATACCCCAATCATCTTCATCAATTTCGATTTTCCTCTGCCTCCTCATCCCTAAAACAGGCCTATGGTATTTTCATGGTGTAAGAGTCTCTCGATACGGATCCTCCTTACAAGCATTGTCCCGTGAACTTCTGTTTCGCCGACCAAGGCACCCCGCAATGTCCACGCCTTCAAAGAAGCGGAATCAGCGAGCTTGCACGGCTTGTAGGCAAGTCAAGGTAGTAACAAAATAGTCCTTACCCGCGGATTATCAAGTCTGATGGGTTATAGCACCGTTGCGATAGTGCAGAAATGTTTCCTGCGGCTTGCACTCGCTGCCAAGAGAAGAGCATCCACTGCAAAACAGACCCGAATTTCAAACGTACTAAGACAAGAGGGTCAGTCTCCTCCTGTTAAGAATCCGACTTTGGGCTGATAATAGTAGACGGTTAGTCGAAGTTACGACACAATTGAACGCCATTCAAAAAGCACTGAATGAACGGGAAATTTCAGTAGACCTCACAACTCCATCGGCTGTGGTAAGCGAGCATGGCAGTAATGGTGCTGAGAACTCACTCATACCGCCAAGAGATACTTTCTATCGTTATTCGGCGATTGCAGATTTTCCACCCATGCCTCTGGCTCTCGGAGACATATTCTTAGCTACCGATCAGCTTCGAGAGCTTTTTGATCAGTAAGCTTTCCGGTGATTCGAAGCCGTTTCTCTGACTCAATGCTTCTAGTTTCGAGCAGAACTACTACCATACGCTGCCAATCCTAGACACAGATTTCACGATAGCAGAGTTACATAAGTCATCTCAAGTCCTCTTCTGGGCGATCATCATCATCAGCTCCCGATGGCATCCGTCCCTTTCCCATCTGTACCCCTCACTTGTCACAGGCTACCGAGATATCCTTTCCAAAACTCTCCTCGAGCCTATGAACACCATCGAGTCGATCCAGGCTATCCTTATGCTCTGTGTCTGGCCCTTCGATTTCTGGCGCAAGATTGAAGATCCTAGCTGGAGTTACTGTGGTTTCGCTACCAATGCTGCCACGAAATTGAGGATCCACGAGAACTGTACCCATGGATTATCGGCGAAAAGTAACCGCATCAGAAAGAAGACCTGGTTAGCTTGTATTCACGTTAATTGCATGTTCGTATTCTCGCTTTGCTGTATCTACCGAGCGTCTTGACTAACTTTTTCCACACATAGACTAAGTCAAGGCTGGCTTATCGGCGTACCCGTGTTGCAAGAGCTAATTACGACACCAGTCACGCTTCAAACACCATGTACCTTATCCGAGCAAAGATTTCTCGCCAAAGTAGAGATTTTGAGAACCCTTTCCAGGTCCTCTGCGACTTTGAGTAGTCTAGGAAGCACGACTCATGCGTGGAACTTCGCATTGAATCTTGGTTCGGATTTGGATTCCATCCGCGAGAAGTATGAATCGTGCTGGGATCATAAAAGCGAAGTTCTCCTCCTAGGTGCAAAGCTTTGCTTGTATAATTTACAGCTTGATCTGGATTCGAGGGCGCGCACTGCTGCTGTACCTTCAGTAGCAAATTTGGATAACAATACCGAAAGGAGGAATTTCATTAACGTCATCTACCTGATCTCGATCCAACTGGTCCACCAGTTCCAATTGCTGGGCCTTCCTGGCAGTATTGACCCTACTACCCCAAGCCATTACCGCCATCTTCCGAAATTCTACTTCTGGCTTATCATCATATCCATGGCATTTATTTTCAAAGTCCGGATCATCTATCACACCAACCTGAAACTCAAGCCCGAAGACACAGATCCGCATATTCGCGATATCCATGAGATCTTTTCTACGTGGTCGAGAGACGAGAATGATCATGGTGCAAGAGGTATCAAGTTGATAGATATGATATTGAAGGCGGAGAAAAGCGTCGATCTGAGGGCTATCGTATCGACATCTGAGGGGCGGCCGGGAAGTGTGGTGTTGAGTGATTTGGTGGCAATTGCAACGAGATTGAGGGAGGATACTGAGAGGGAGGCCAAAAGCGCTAAAGAGGTAGACAGGGAAAATGGAATGAGCGAGGATACTGTGAGTGTGGACGCAACTAGGGTTGTAGCTGATGGCCCGATGCTAGATTTATGTTTTGACTGGGAGATTCCCTGGGAGTTGGATATGCTGTCTCAGGATCCCTATGCTTTCTTGACCGGGCTTTGATTCTTCGGCTGCTGCATTTTTCAATGAGTATTAGCGAAACAACAACAGTCTCTTCCCAAAGTCGAACAAAGAAATTTAGAAGACGTCTACTTTCCTGGCAGGACAATGTTTTGCATCTTCTGGACCGATGAAAACACACACGATCCGAACCCAGCAGACCATCCAAATGCACAATCCAATCCCTAAAGTCCATGAAGCTCTTATCTCCCTATGTTGAGCTTCCATTGAAAGCAATCTCATCACCCTCGTCATGCAAAGTCCGCTGTGCTTTGTCCTTCAGTACTTGACGCAGGCCTGCAGACTCGGCTTGTGCTATATGAAGGGGGAGCTTGATATATCAATGTTAGCGTACTGCTAAAATGTACTCTTATGAATGTTCATGATTTTCGATCGTCAGGGCATGATTCGCTAATTGGGGATTGGTAAGGACTTGGCCATGGACACTTACTTTCTAACATGCGGCAATGGTGCGGTGTATTCACCTTAAATCTTATACATTTGAAGGGTTTGAACAGGAATTTCAAATCTAATACTTTGACTGCTGGATCTTGACTGACCTGAGACGTAGAGACAATGGCGTGGGCTTAGAAAAGAAAGGAGGCATGAATGGATATCCAGTAGTATGCTGGGCGATTGTGATCTTGCATTGCGTTTGGGCTGGATTTACCTCATTCATCACTGTGTGCTTGTTGAATCATACACTCTTATCACAGGGAGAGAGGAAAAGGTCGAGGTTAACGCATTCGAAAGAATGAGCAGACAAGAGTCCCTGTTGGAGTGGCTTCCAGTGTTGTGAGGAAAATTGAAATTGGAGACGGTCATGTCGTCGTATGGAACGGGAATATCGCATTGTTTTGAATATTTTATAGAAGTAAGTTTAACAATCATTGTTAAGGATGCATATCTGATTTCCTGAGACTAAAAACAGTGACTATGGACATCGTCGTTACCCTCATATCTAAAGAGTCGGACAGCCACTACTTCAAATCCTTGAAAGCCTCCGCACTCTTAACAAACTCCTCCCAAGTCGTCAACGGCTCATCAACAAGCTATTCACCCAGTCAGTCAGTTATTCAATTCTCACATCTCATCTTATCCCATTTCAAACCACTAGAAAAAAAAAAGGCAAACTCACCGAAAGACTCCACTCCAACTCCTCTCCCCCATAATACCCGCCCTCATTCAACAATCTCATATTCTCCAACACCTCCACGGCCGCAAAATCTGGCATACCCATACCCGTCAAGAACCCCTTATATATCTCATGCGGAACCTCAAAATATTGTGCCTCCTTCCCCACCTCTGGATACGCCTTCTTGAACGTATCCAGCACCTCGTCAAAGGTGTAATACTTGGTCGCGCCCAGCACGCGTTTTCCTAGGGTTTGAGAGCGGTTGTTTAAGATGCCTTTGATGAATTTTCCGGTGTCGGTGAAGGCGGAGAAGAGAGGGGCGGGGGCGGATGAGGGGATGGGCATGGAGAGCGTCCAGGCGTTGTTGGGGGGTGATGGCCGGAGGGATTGTCCGGGGATGTTGGACATGTAGAAGCCGGGCATGAAGAAGGTGGAGGGGAGGGAGAGGGTGCGGATGTATTCTTCTACTTTGGCTTTGCTGTCGAAGTGGTAGACGTTGGGGAGCTTGCCGTTGGTTACTGTGTGGTGGGGAGGATTGGGGTCAGTTATTGTCTCATTGTGCCTTTGAATTTTATTGAGAGCATATTTGGTGGTTGGGACATGGGGTTGAAGAGGGGTGGGGAGGAGAGAAGAGGGAAGAGCAGACAGTAGAGAAGACAGAAATAGTGTCTGACTGGAAGGGAGAGGAATACGAACGTTCAGTAACATTTCGAAGGGAGCTCCAGATGAAATGCTGGACGCCGGATTCGAGCGCTGCGTCAGCAAGGTTCTTTCCCTGCTGAACCTCAAGGTCATAATCCATCTTCTCCCAGTAGTTGGTCACTGCGAAGACGGCATAAGCGCCCTTGAAAGCAGCAAGCATGCTCTCCTTGGAACTGACATCTCCCTGTATTTTGGCATCAAACTCGTCAGCCTTTTCAAAATTCCCTCTCCAGTTGCGGAACTTGGAGTATGAATGCGGAAGTTTAAGGGACTTTTCTGTTTTGTAACGGGAGAGGAGCAAGACGCTGGCTTGAAAGAGGAATGGAGTGGGCTTACAGTCACGACTTCCACGCCTTGACTGGCGAGTTTCTTGGAAGATTCCTTGGATGCATCGCGCGTGATGCCGCGGATTGCCCATTCGGCGCTCATCTTGGGATCGGCGAGCAAAGTCTTGACGACAGAACCTCCTTGGCCTCCTGTAGCGCCGATGACAGCAATGATTTTCTTGATTGCGGACATATTGCTTGTTGGGTTTGTTGTTTGTGATTTGAAGTCTTGAGAAACGATAGAATGGTGTTTTTGAAAATTTTTGTATATGAGCGTGTGAATGAGTTGCGATGGTGAAGACAAAAGTATTCCTCAAAGTGGTCGTCTCCCAGCTTTATACATCCTCTCTCCTCAGAGCCACATTGGCAGACCGACAATCTATTCCTCAATCATTCCATGTCAGTAGCAGCTGGTTGTAAGTTGCAAATTTAGTCTGCGTAATTGTCTGCCAGCCTACCTGACTTGACCTAAGCAAGAACAGCTTGGGCAACCAATACTCAGCGGCTTTGTAAACTATCTAGCCAACAACTCAGTCGCAAGCAGTTCTCTGCGCGTCTCGCGCACACTCGGCGCTTCATTCGTAGTTTCCGAAAGCCGGACGCGAAGCGAATATCCTCAAGGAACAACTCGAATTTCGCCCACACCCGGACACATATCACGGAGACATATTCAAGCAACGTTGGCGGATGAGGTGCGCCTCGTCTCGAAGCCTCTCTGTGAGTTTATTAGTCCATTACTAAGGATTTGTGAGAGTGAGGCTTTGATGGGTAACGAGAGAGAAACTTTAATATTAAACTTAAACTTGCCTGCGATCGAACGGGGGCGGGGCGGGATCGTTGGTACCGCCAGGTACTAGAGAGTGGAGGCTCGCACTCGCTTATCGGAGCTGGTGGTAAATGATGCTACACCAGTAAGGTTACAGTAGGAAAACGAAAATCAAGTACAGCCCAGTCCTAGATGCCTAGGCAAGGGTAAGTAGCTACGTACCTTGCTCGGGTAGGTAAGGTCTGAATAGAGGCAGATTGGGTACAATAGGGTAACGTCTCCGTCCTTGCAGTAGCCTGCTGCCACCTGTGCTTGTCTGCTTAGAAATCATGATGTTCTTGAGGTACCTTGTACTCTCCGCTCTCCGGATTTTCACATTTCCCAGACCCAGAATCAAAGTGATGATAACCATCATCAGAATCAAATGCATGCTCTTCGTTATCTCCGAATATTTGTCCGTTGATGAAATGCGTGTGTCGACGTCATGACTCGGGATTTTCCATCATACTGTTGTTATTATTTCCGTCGTGGTGGTTTGTCTAAATAATAAGGGGCGAAGGGAAGATAACTCACCTTCTGGACACAACACCACTCAACACCTTCCTCATCGTACATACAGGTATCAATTAATCATGTTTTATACCGCCCCCAAGCAACACTACCGTATAATCTGGCATGCATCCAACTGCATTTTGAAACACGACATACCGACCATTAAGCAGCGGCTCTATCACGGCTTCTAGACAAAGAACTACCCGAGTCTTTCACCAACAAAGGGATTAAATCGCTCATGAGTCGTGGTTATCGTTTGTTGTATTCAAAAACCCAGCGCAGCTATGATCTGCGCTATTTTCCCCCTCTTGGCAATGTTCTTACCCACAAGTCGAGAAGTTGGTGTAGTAAGGTAGTAAACTGAAAGAACAACAACCTGGAAGCGAAAGGGGAATAGATAATTGCTAGACCGTCGCCGTTGCGTCTGTTGGTACTGGAAACGTTTCACGTCGGCTTGATGATCTGTTTCCTTTCTTGTACGGAGGACATTCCCCGGATACACGTCAAGCGAGCCTCGTCTTTAAAAGACGAGGCCACTGTTCCCCGGCATCAATACTAAACATTTGACCAGTTGACGTCTGGTGCAGGTACCGAGAAAATTAATGTTACGATTTGGGGGACATGACAGGCTCGCTTGTCTTCATAGGGGGGAAGTGTCGCTCCGCCGCTGCAGTGTCTCGCTGCTGTCCCTGCTTGCTTAGAAATCGCGGGGATTAGGCCTTGCAATGGGGCGCGGTGATCCCAGCGCGAGTAGCGAGCGTTCAGAGGCTCCATACAAACACAACGTTATGTATGTATGTATCTTATATCCGAATAATCGTGTTGAGATGAATTAAGTCCATAAATCCATGACTTGATGCTATTGCTACTTTTGCAGCGGAGTGATTAGAAGGAAAGAAGGAAGCACTCAAACTACAAAGACTTTTAGAAGCCGACGCCTCGTGATTCCGCTCGTCTATTGATATGGCGGAACCTCGCAGCTGAGCAGTTCTCCTCATCAGCGCTCTCACTGTAGACCTCGACGTCCAATGGAGTCGCCATGTACTGGCCAGCTTCCACAGTCAGGCTACTCATCGTGTTCCTCTTAAGCTTGTGAAGCCCATGACAGTTTAGCCGGTCGCACCCTCAGTTCAAAGTGCCATGTTAGACCACGAGAAATATTCGGTCTCATTTGTAGCAACTGTGTTGAGAGTAAAACAGTCTGTAAGTGCCTTCAACAAGATTCGACAATTCGGAATGACTTGCTGGGAAGACAAAGAGAAAAAAGGTTTGAAGAAGCTTGACAAGGAGAGACCACTACCTGCATTGGCTTACAATGAGCCGATACTACCGAAGGAAAGACACTGACAAAATAACGTTTGAAAATCAGATAATGTTCTTATAAGTTTACAAAGACTCAACCGTTAGTGATTTATTGGAAGTCAGAGGGGTCTCTTTCGTGTCTTGAAAACAGGATCTGCGAAGAAGGCTCGTGTGAAAGGGTAGAACAGAGCGTCAAAAGTCCTACAGTCAAGAATCTCTGTCTCTGGTTCTATTCTTCTGGGTAGTCAACAATCAACTAGTAGGAGAAATGTCCAAAGTTTGTAAGATTAGTCCCAATTCAAGGATGGAACTCGCCACAAAGCCAAAGTTGTTTTCAAGAAATTGTTTTTATGGGAAGAGGTTCAGCATCTACGATAAAACAGTGCTGTGATAGGTCTTCCTAACCTAGAAAAGACTCCTGCATCTGTGATCTGACCTTTTGCTGGCATTCGACAAATTTCCTCAAAGCGAGTTTGCAAAATGATAATAGGACTGTTTACTATTAGCAAAAGCCCTTTGCTCTTTGCCACCTCATTCTCCAGTTGTCGCGTCTGTTGAAACATTTCATGTCTTGATGATCTTTTCCCTACTTGTGTAATCCAGGGGAAAGGAATGAAAAGCGGCGACACTTTCAGCCGCGCTGAGGACCAGGGGAGAATCAGGGGCCAATCGATAAGGGATAGCGTGGTTAAGATCCACTCGAGCCAGATCTTGAGCCAATCACCGCCTGGAAATGCACGTGCTCACGCGAAGCGCGTTAAGGGGATTTTCCAGTGTGGCGAGCCAGTATTGCTGCCTCGCTCGAATGAACTCTCACCATTTACTTTCCCTCCCTTCGAGCTGTGAATCTCGTCCCCCCTTCCTCCTCCTGTCATCAACAACAACACCTCCATCTTCAAAGAGGAGTGTCTTCACTTCTACAACCCTGCACTTGTTCTCTCCCTTCACTCACGGCCTGCAATTCCTTGCGTCGTTTCCAATCCCCCGTTACTCGATAAGGCGCTGCGATCCTTGCAATCAGTGCATGCGTCCGCCCTTCGACCCACCTTCACGTCTACAAGCTGTCTGGAATCAACAATTGATCTTGTTTGATTCCAGAGATCTCGCATGAAGACATCCTGCCTGTGTCTCTCGTTGGTATAGACAAGATCTGACATCTGCCGCTTGTTCGGTCAGAGTTGTACAATCAAGATGCCTCCTAAGAGAGGAAGACCCCGCAAGGTGGACAGCTTGTCTGCCACTCCTGCTACCTCCAGACCTTCTTGTAAGTTACAAACTACTTCAATGCTATTGCATTTATCTGCTGTATCTTCTGCGCTTCCGGTCCTTCTGTGACTCGAATTTCTGCGCATAACTTCACCTTCGAGCTGTCGCTGACAACCTGGGAACAGCTACCAGACGCTCCGGACGCTTCGAGTCTGCAACATCCCTCCCAATCAATACCAAGGTCATTCCCTCTACCTTCGACGATGACGACGAGGATGAGGATGATTCTGCCTCCGACTTCCCACCCATTCACGCCGTCAGTGAATACTTCAATGGAGGAAAGAAGGATAAGAAGGCCGTTATGAGTAGAGCTTCCTTGTCTTCCGTATCAACCTCTGTCGAACCTCAAGAAGGAAGCGGATACTCTACACCTGCTACCAGCGCCGCTGCCACTCCTGCCCTCGAGAAGGTTTCCACAAATAAGAGAGGTCGTCGTCCAGCAACCATGATGGGCGAGGCTTCCACCCCAGCTGTCAACGCGGTCGCTCGAGCTGCTGCTCTTCGAAACAGCCAGTTCTCCATGAACACCTCAACCAACAAGCGCAAGAGAGTAGCTGATTCGTATGATGAGGAGGACGCCGATGAGGATGATAGCCCAGATGCCCAATTAGCTCGCGCTCTTCAAGAACAGGAAGATGCGGCTGCTATCTCTATGGCCATGGATGAAGATGATGAGGATGAAGAGATCGTCCCTCGCCGTGCTTCACGCAAGGCCCGCAAGATTCTTCCAAAGGTTGACTATGCTTCGGACTTCGATGAGGAAGATGAAGATGATGAAGAGGATGAAGACTTCGATATTCCATCTGCCCGCCAGGCTAAGCGTCCAAAGATTGTCCTCGGTGCCAAGGGCAAGAATGTCGTTACGTTCTCAAGCTCCAAGTCTTCCAAGAAGGTCATTTCAATTGACGACTCTGAGGAAACCGAGGATTTCATGGAGATCGACGATACCGAGGACTCTGACATTCCCATCGCTCGATCCAAGTCCAAGACTGCTTCGCGCATTACTGTTACTAAGTCTGTGGTTAAGAGCAACCCCAAGACACCATCAGCACCCAAGGGTCGTGGACGTCCAAGCTTGAGCTCCAAGGCTGCGGCCGGCCCTTCTTCCTTGAAGAGAAATGATACCAAGGTGTCGACTACTAGCTCTGCCCTCTCGGATCTGGAAGGTATTGAGAGCGACTTCACTGGTACTGATACCAGCGGCCTTGAGTCTGACGAGATTGACTCCGACGCCGATTCCGATTCCGGTGCTGGCACTCGCCCTGATAACCTTCGCACACGCAAAGCTATTGCCGCCCGTATCGCTCAACTTGAGGCTTCTGGAATCGGTGGTTCGAACAGAGAGAGAAAGGCTAGAGCTAGACTCGAGTCCCATCACCCAGAATTACTCACCATGTGGAACGACCTTGAGAACCTGCCTAAGATTGGTGATGTCACAATGGAACAACCTAAGAACATCACTCGCGAACTCAAGCCTTTCCAATTGCAAGGAGTCGCTTGGATGAAAGCCATGGAGCAGACAGAGTGGGGTGGTGGTCTCTTGGGTGACGAGATGGGTATGGGTAAGACTATTCAGGCTGTCTCGCTCATCATGTCAGACTGGCCAGCTAAGACCCCCTCACTTGTCTTGATTCCACCTGTAGCTATTATGCAGTGGCAGCAGGAGATCAAGGATTATACCGACGGCACTCTGAAGACCTTTGTCTGGCACGGCACCAATTCCCTTGTTAAGACTATGACTTACGATAAGCTGATGCAGTTTGATGTTATTCTTATGTCTTACAACACTCTCGAGGCTATGTATCGAAAGCAGGAGAAAGGTTTCAAGCGCAAGGGCCAGTTGGTCAAGGAGAAGAGTTTGATGCACATGATTCAATTCCATCGTGTCATCCTAGACGAGGCTCACAGCATCAAGGTATGTTCACTGACTCACAAGTCTCGAGCTATGCTAACCGCGTATAGACTCGAACGACCGGCTCTGCCAAGGCTTGCTTTGCCCTCAAGGCTAATCATAAATGGTGCTTGTCCGGAACCCCATTGCAAAATCGCATTGGCGAGTTCTTCTCCCTGGTCCGATTCCTTGACATCCGTCCATTTGCCTGCTACTTCTGCAAGCAATGCCCTTGTTCGACTTTGAATTGGGAGATGGATGAGAACAACAAGTGCACTAGCTGCAACCACCACAGCATGGGCCATGTTTCCGTCTTTAACCAGGAGCTCCTCAACCCAATTCAAACATTCGGTAATGCAGGTCCGGGTAAGGAGGCCTTCCGCAAGCTTGGAATCCTCACTGGCCGTTTCATGCTTCGTCGCGTCAAGCGTGATCACTCTTCTGCCATGGAGCTTCCTGCCAAGGAGATCTATGTTGACCGTCAATTCTTCGGCGAGGAGGAAAATGACTTTGCCGGCAGTATTATGAACAGCGGAACCCGCAAGTTCGAGACCTATGTCGCCCAAGGTGTTTTGCTCAACAACTATGCCAACATCTTCGGATTGATCATGCAGATGCGACAAGTTGCCGATCACCCCGATTTGATCTTAAAGAAGAACGGTGATGGTGGTCAGAATATTATTGTCTGTTGCATCTGTGACGAGACTGCGGAGGAGGCTATCAAATCTGCATGCAAGCATGACTTCTGTCGCGAGTGTGCTAAGAGCTACATGGCTTCTGCTGGTATGTATTCCTCTCCAAATCTGTTACTCATACTGACTCAATGACAGATACCCCCGACTGTCCTCAATGCCATATCGCACTCGCAATCGACCTTGAGCAGCCTGATATTGAGCAAGATGATACCCAAGTCAAGAAGTCTTCCATCATCAACCGTATCAAGATGGAGAACTGGACCTCTAGCTCTAAGATCGAGACTCTGGTTCATGACCTGCATGAGTTGAGATCCAAGAATATGTCTCATAAGAGTATCATCTTCTCCCAGTTCACTACCATGCTCCAGTTGGTCGAATGGCGCCTTCGTCGTGCTGGTATTACCACGGTTATGCTCGATGGTTCAATGACTCCCGCTCAACGCCAGGCTTCTATCAACCACTTCAAGACCGACGTCAAGGTTGAATGCTTCTTGGTCTCCCTCAAGGCTGGTGGTGTCGCTCTCAACTTGACTGAAGCCTCTAAGGTCTTCATTGTCGACCCTTGGTGGAATCCAGCTGCAGAGTGGCAGAGCGCCGATCGTTGCCATCGTATCGGTCAAGGCCGCCCCTGTCAGATCACCCGTCTCTGTATCGAGGATTCGGTCGAGTCTCGTATGGTCCTCCTCCAAGAGAAGAAGGCCAACATGATCAACTCTACCATAAACTCTGATCGCAAGGCTATGGAGAGTTTGACACCTGAGGATATGCAGTTCTTGTTCCGCGGTTCTTGAGCATGGTTCTGTACTGCGAATCTCTGCTTGTTCTGCATCGAAACTTGCTTGCTTTTTTCTCTTCTGCACTCTGTTTTCTTTCTACGACAGCATAGCACATTACGATACGACAGCACACTTGATATTAAATTTGATTTCGGCGGGCGTTTGGGAATACCTCTGCTTACACGATGCAATGAATGAAGTCCTCTTTTAGGGGGATACCATGGGATGGGGTGGCGTTCTGGGCTGCGGCCATGTCGTATTATGGCATGGCGACTTTGCCTGTGGTTGAGATGTGCTTATGTTTCTGCTGTCGAAGCATCGCCATTTGCAGTATCCACAGATACTAAATACCAGACACCAGTCTTAAGTAGATAGATACAGGTAGCTAGCTAGCTTATGTTTGTAGTCAACAAACAAATAAATGGCTGCCTGCCTACCTACCTTTTCCAATGAAAAATCGACAGACAATGGATGGATGCCTCCGGAATGTGATATGCTGTGATGTGATGTGCCTTCCATCTCTCCTAGCTTTGTCTAGGCGATTTAAAGCAATGCAATGCAACGCAACGTACCGGATATACTGTATGAGTTCGAACTCTGCCAGCACACGCGTCCAGATTCGATATTGGTATATTGATATATTGATACTGTATCTGGGAAACGAGATTCTCTTGGTTCAAACGTAATTCCAATGTTTCAGAACAATTTAACTTGTGACTTGTTTCCTGAAGACCCAAAGACCTGTTAGAGGTCGAGATCGGATCGTGAAAGCAGACAAGTGAACGGGCTCCTAACGGAGTAAGGTAGAGCTATTGATTTCACCAATCCTATGCTGGGGGCGGACGGATCAGGAATTGAGACGAAGTGAACCAAAAGAAAGACAGGCGAGAGCAGGACAAGAAGAGTTCTTAGTTGCAAACATACGGAATGGTATCTATCTATCTTTCAGCCAAAAGCCAAAAACAACCACTACTAACAACCACTCCCCTAGCCCTTCCCAAATCCCCCATTCTCCCCCCATCCTCCTCCAAAATCAAATCCCCTCACTCCTCCCTCGGCCTAGGATTCTCCCTAATCTCCCTCACAGCCTGCCTAACCGCCGCATTCTTCTCAAAACTCAAATGCACCAAATCCACAACCTCCTCCACGGTAAAATAAAGACTCAAATCACTCTCAAACCACAGGAATTTAACATCCTTCAAGTTACTCTGCAAGACTTCACTCAGGAACTTCATCTTCATCCACTTATCCGCGAATTGGGAAGTCAACGGCACGACTGGGTCGGAATCGGGATCTGTGCCGTTGGTGCTGTTCTTGTTTTTGTTCTTGCTTGGGGAAGAGTGCGCGGGGTCAGGTTTGGGGATGAAGAGATCGTCGAGGGATTCTACGCGTGAGAGGATGGTGGCTGTGCGCTCGGCTTCGTCGACGCCGATGTCTGAGAGGTCGAAGACGTCGGTGATGAGTTTTGTAGCGACGGCATTGACGAGGGAGCCGGTGGCGGAGGCCCAGGCTGAGTAAGGGAGGATCTTCTCCCAGAGCGCGGCTTGGGTGCGGATGTGGACGAGGACGACTTTGATAGCTTCTTCAAGCGAGTCGTGCATTTGGTCGTCTTGTTGGAAGAAGTTTTGTACACCTGTGAAGAGTCAATTCTGGCCATTGAGAGGTGGAAGTAGAGAATCATACCTCCCAGTAAGTCGTTGATGATAGTTCGTTGAGCATTCAGTTCATTTGTGTATGCTCTTTTACCGAAGCTGATGAGGACCTTCGTCTCTGGCTCCAATTTGACGAGATTGTATGCTCTTGGTGGAATATCTTCACGATTTTTCCATTCAGTGAGGAATTGTTGGAATCGCTCAGACAACCACATTGCATCGTTATAGAGGTACATATTTCCACCCGGCTCAAGGGAGTAGTAGTAAGGAGAAATGGCTCTGTACATTGCCAGAATCAAGGTCGGAAGTCCAAATAAGCTGGGTGCCGCAGGAGTCACTGGAATATGCTCGTTTCTGTACATGTTAGCAAGAACGGTGACCAGGCTGCAAGTATACTCACTCTGGCTGTGTCAGATGGGCTCCATCGGCATATACTTGCTCAACGGTGTTGTAAACAGCCCGTGGCAAGGACGATGTCCAATACTTCTCGGAAAGCGTCATTTCGCGAGTCGACGGCGCCAGGTGTTCGATAATCTTCTCCTCCGTGTTGACTTGAGCTGGTGCTGGAGCATCCGGAACGTCGTTATTCGCGTCATCGTCGTCACCCCAGCCCCAAGCATCTGCAGCATCATCAATTTGATCTGCATCTGTGGTTGGAGTAGGAACTGGACTAAAGACCTGTTTGGAATTAGATCAGTAAAGCACTTTGTATGCGAGCTGTTTTGGGTCGAGAGGCCGCGTCACGTCCAAGAACCATACCTCAGTAGCACGACGCTCTTCATCTACAGATTTCCGGTTCCTTGGCTGGCCATTTGAATCATCCTTGGAGCTGTTGTCGGGGTTTGGCTCTCCATCATCACTCCAAGCATCATCCCAATCGTGCGTCGTCTGGACCAATATTAGCCTTGGGTCGAAAGTAATTCCTGAAAGCGCAAAGGCCGGAGGAACAGTCAGTACTACGCTGTGACTTACGGTCGTGCCAGTGGCAGCAATATGGTTGCCTTCATCTCTCTCAATCATTCGTGTCTCTATTCTCTCAGCAATTTGAGGAGTTCCAATCCCTACAAGCATTTAGCAAAATTGAAGAAAACAAACGGGCAAATTACCTAATGACAGCTGGTTACGAGTCCAGTCAAGAGTAGTTTCTCTCCTCTTTCCAAGCCAAATTTTCGGCGCATTGGACACCCAATCATTGAACGTATCTGCACCAGGCCACTGCAAGGCTTTAAGTTTGGCAGCAAAATCGGCCACCAAGGCTAAAGCTTTTTGGTAGTCAACCATATCTTCTAGTGAGGCAGGTACAGCTGTATCTAGCCAGACTTCAAGAATACGAGTTGAAAGTATAGGCATCATTTTCTTTGCGAGCGACTGGATAATTTCACCAGGGATGTTATCCATTAGAAAATGGATGACAGTCTCAAGGTCGAGGAAAAGAGATTTGATTGTGCGATCCGTGGCATCTTTACCCAGGAACAAAGAGTTCTGTACCTATTAGCTTCATGTAAGTTGATGAGTCCGGGTAGGTTTTCGCTCACCCCCTGGACTTGGATAGTCGGTATGGACCCAGATTGGAGATTGGTACGGGGTTTCAGTATCACATCATCAATATCTTCCCACAATTTCTTCGCGGCATCGTCGAGCTCCTTGAACGCTTTCAATCCAATGACCGCCTGACTTAGGTTCGTCGTATCCCCTTAAACCATTAGACATTTACGAGCAACTGGGCCAAAGATATGTACCTGGAATATCCTGATTTATGGTGATCTTAGACTGTCCCCGATCGATATTGATGAGTGTCTTCCAAACAGTTGAGAATTGCTCATGTATGTGGACCCTTAACTCGAAGCATCTCGAGTCAAGTAGCCGCATCACTCGTGTAGTCTTCTCGAGCGGAATTTCTCCCAAACTACTCCATGCAGCTACAATAGTCAGTCCATGCCTCCTCACAGCCAACTCTAGCCAACCCACCTTCAAGCATGTGCAATCCATCGATTATGCGTTTCTTACTCGCACACTCCTCCGCCTTGTTCAAACTCTCATTAACTCCTTGTAGAGAACGTAGCACTGTAAGGAGCTGGTTATTGAAGGACACCTCCTTGGTGAGGAAGTCTGCATATGTTTCCTTCTCCTCCAATTCCTCCTTGTTCTCATCGTCTGCCTCTGCTTGTCGCACAATGCTGCTGGACAATTGTCGAGCTCGTTGGATATCGTCTTGTATTGACTTCGCATGTTTGATCCAGAGGTCAACATCTGGGGCTGTCTCTCGACTAATTGCGCGGACTTCGTCCTGGTATTCAGTCAGTTGGGACAGTGGTGCAAGACAGAGACATCATGCAAACCTCCAATTCTGCTTTGGCATTTTGCAAGACTGCTAAAGCTGCAGATACCATGGGAGAGTCGACATGTGCGGCGGAGACTGCTTCTTCTTCTGGAAATGCGCCGTTTGTAGAAAAGTCCACTAGGACTTGTCCCAGATCTGCTTGAGTTGAAGAGGACATGTTGGCAAGACCGGTTGGATGACCGTAGGCAGGCTTGTTCGAGAGCTGGGCTGTGTTAAGACGAATGTGATATCATGTTAGTTAGATGATCGCAATTATGGAAAATCTGAAGGCCAAAGGTCGGGGCAGTCTGGCAGCGCGAGTTGTCTATTTACTTTGGTAGCTCCAAGATTTTGGGCCAGAACCTCAAGCTCAAGCTCAAGCCCATGACGCGGGTCGCGCCTGTTCAGATCTCAGCTTGGCGGGATGAGGCGGAGCGGAGCGGAGTGTAGCGGAGTATAGCGGAGTGTAGCGGAGTAGAGTGGGCTGGGCTTGAATGGAGTGGAGCGCAAGACCAAGACGCGGCTGCCTCTGACAACCGCATCCGGACATCTCACCAATCACAGTTTCTCTCTTGATTTCCAGGGATCCACAGCTCTTTCACACAAGAGCGAGACACCTGGAAGGCTGACTTACTTCCTGCTCCTCTCTTCATTTTATCCTCTTCCCTTCACTTGACGACTTTACGCCAGAAAGATCACATCCTAGCAAGCTTCAAGTTTTGAGAACTTTTTGTTCACAAAGGACTCCTCTGCGCAATTTTCGGCCTACCACATCGACTTTTCTCACAGCCGAGCGGACCAGTCCAGTCCATCTTGTGTGGTCATCTTGCATTTGCGCGTAAGGCAAGGCTGCAGGCTGCAGGATTTCTCAAGCAGTACAGACAAAGGTATGCAATAGCCCCTCGTCCATTTATATTGATCAACTCCTGCTCTTCTCTTCTCTACTCTCATCATGGTCGTCATCTCTTTGCCCCTCCCGCTTTGATTATTATTTGGGGGCCAGAATGGTGGGGTATTATTCTACATCAGCTGGGAGACTGGCTATCATTAGTGTGGTTGTACCACTTCTTGCCATTGTGCTGTACTACTGTATGGAACGAGACTGGTATGCCAACACCTTCATATCGTCATTTTGTCTCTTAAGTACGCCTGGTTCGAGAGGATTTGAGGCCAGTCACGTGGATGATCTACACCTTGTCGCCCATGTTTGCAAAGAGAATCATGCTTCGGGCGTGTACGCGTCGAGATACAATCACTGTATTGGTGATTCAGTATTATGCACAGCCGGGCACATGTCACTTGCTTTTTTCATTCTGCGATTTGGAAACTAGCTATTTATATCCCCTTCGCTTTCTCTATGATTCCTCTTCTCGCTCTTCAGAAACAGCAACACACGTCTATTCAATCATAAACCAACAATTTTACTAACAAGAATCAGGAACTACATCTCCCACGTCATCACCAACTTCCATCACAGTCCACCGTTCAGATCATTCATCATGCCAAGCCAAATCAAGAAGCCTCGCTTCCGTACCATCCAACAGTTCGATACAGACTATGCACCTGTATCCATCTCGCAATATGTATCAGAGCAGACAGGTATGCATGTTGTGGTCTGCAACCAACAAGGACCCAAGGTTCGAGGTTACTTCACATTAGCTACGGAGATCTTCGATGACTCAGGATCGCCACATACTCTGGAGCATCTGGTTTTCATGGGATCCAAGAACTACCAATACAAAGGCCTACTGGACAAACTTGCTTCTAGAGCTTACTCAAACACCAATGCCTGGACTGCAACTGACCACACTGCCTACACTCTTGATACTGCAGGGTGGGAAGGCTTTGCTCAAATCCTGCCCGTCTACCTCGAGCACGTGATCTTACCAACTCTTACCGATGAAGGCTGTTATACTGAAGTCTGGCACATCGACGGCGAGGGGAATGATGCTGGTGTGGTATACTCTGAGATGCAAGGTGTTCAAAATAATGGACCGGAGATCATTGACATCAAGGCTAGAAGATTACTCTATCCCGAGAATGTTGGCTTCAGATACGAGACTGGTGGATTGATGGAGAATTTGAGAGTACTGACGCCTGAACGTATCCGCGATTTCCACAAGGAGATGTACCAGCCAAAGAATCTGTGTCTAGTCCTCGTTGGTGAGGTTGACAAGGATCATCTCTTGCAAATCTTGGATGAGTTTGAGGAGGGTATTGTAGAGTTCATTCCACCAGTCTCGGCTCCGTTCAAGCGGTAAGTATTCCGTTCTGATTGGATATACATCTACTGAATCTTCGCACAGCCCATGGATAGAGTCAGCACAGCCACCAGCTATCGCCAAGACGATTGTCGAAACTGTTGAATTTCCAGAGGAAGATGAGTCAACAGGAGAGATCACAATCGCTATGTTTGGACCAAACTGCAATGATGCTATTCTGACAGCAGCCCTGAACGTTCTGCTCACTTACCTCGCTGGATCTTCGGTCTCAATTCTGGAGAATGTCATGGTCGAGAAGGAAGAGCTGGCCAGTAGCATTGGCTATTACTGGGACGCCAGACCAGATACTGTGATCTGGCTGCAGCCGAGCGGTGTGCTGACAGAGAAGCTCGAATTCGTGGAAAAGAGACTTTTTGAACTACTGAAAGAGGTTGCATCGAAGCCTCTTGACATGGATTACATGCTGGATTGTGTCAAACGCGAGCGCCGACAAGTGAAGTTTCAAGCCGAGAGTTCTGCCAGCTTTTATGCCACTGGTGTCATCAACGATTTCCTGTTCGGCAAGAGAGACGGTTCCACCTTGAAGGAATTCGGTACAGTGTCCGAGTATGACACTCTTGAGAAATGGACAGACGGGCAATGGCGAGATTTCCTCAAGAAGTGGATCTCGGATGCCCCTCACATCTCTCTTCTTGGCAAGCCTTCCAAGGCGATGACAGACAGAATCAAGAGTAACGAGGAAACAAGAATCGCAAAGAGAAAAGAGGAGCTTGGCCCGGATGGTCTTAAAGCTCTTGCTGAAAAGCTGAGGCTTGCAATCGAGAAAAATGATGTCGAGATTCCTGCATCCGTTCTTCAGAAGTGGCCAGTTCCAGGTGTCGACTCGATCCACTTCATCGAATCAACAAGTGCTAGATCTGGTCTGGCTAGGAAACTCGGTGCGCCCGACAACAAAGCCCAGAAGGCTATCGATGCAGCAAAATCCGATCTTCCCCTCTTCATCCAGTTCGAACATGTTCCCACCAATTTCGTTCACTTGACACTACTCCTTGGCACATCTCAAGTCGCCACAGAACACCGTCCCTTGCTCCCACTTTTCATGGACAATTTCTTCAATACGCCAATCATGCAAGATGGGAAGCGCGTAGAATTCGAAGAAGTTGTCACAAAGTTGGAGCAAGACACAATCAGCTATTCCATGGGAGGAGCCGGTCGAATCAACGATGCCGAAGGGCTAGTCATACAATTCCAAATCGAGCCCGAGAAGTACGAAACAGCCATAAAATGGATCCGGACCATGATGTTCGACAGCATCTTCGACCCCGTCCGCCTCAACGCCGGCATGGCCAAAATCCTCGCCGACATCCCCGAAGCCAAACGCAACGGTAACAACATGCTCTACGCCGTGGACTCCATGATCCATCTCGACAAAGACTCCAGCGTCAAGTCACGCGGTACTCTCGTCAAAGCCGTGTACATGAAGCGTTTGAAGAAACTACTTGCCAAAGATCCAGAAACTGTCCTCTCATGGCTCGAAGCCCTCCGCAAATCTCTCTTCACATTCAACAACATGCGCGCCCTCGTAATCGCCGACGTCACCAAACTCCCCAACCCCGTCTCCGCCTGGTCACCCCTCATCTCCACACTCGATACCAGCGCACCTCTCCTCCCCCTCGTCAAACTCTCCCAACGCCTCAGCCTTGACGGTCAAAATCCAGGCTCTTACGGCGCAGTAGTAGTCCCCATGGCCACCATCGACTCCTCCTTCTGCATCTCCACCGCTACCGGTCCAACCGACCCAGAAGACCCCATACTGCCCGCCCTCATGGTCGCCATCTCCTTCCTCGAAGCCGTCGAAGGCCCCCTCTGGACTGCCATCCGCGGCAAAGGCCTCGCCTACGGCTCCTGGTTCAAGCGCGACCCGGACGGCGGCTTCATCCAATTCTCCGTCTACCGCTCCCCTGACGCATACCGCGCCTTCGTAGCCGGCAAAGCCATCCTCGAATCGTACATCGACGGAACAGCGAAATTCGAACAAGCTGCTCTGGAAGGAGCAATCAGCGGTATCGTTATGAATCTCGCGGATGAGCAGACGACCATGGCTGCTGCGGGGCAGTTCCATTTCGTGAATAGCGTTATTAGGGGTCTGGATGATGGGTATGATGCTAAGATTCTAAAGGCGGTGAGGGATGTGAAGGTAGAGGAGATTCAGGCTGTCATGAGGGATGTGCTGTTGCCGGCTTTTACGCCGGGGAAGGCGAATGTGGCGGTTACGTGTGCGCCGATTATGGAGGAGGTTTGTTCACTCTTTCTTTCTGCTTATTCGACTTCTCAAAATCCTTCCCTTTCCTTCATTCTATCCCAATCCTTTCTTACTATACCTTTCCCTGTCTTTGTCAATTTCCCTACTAATATGTACGTGACTATAGGGCATAGTCAAAGGCTTTACCACCTCCGGCTTCAAAACACAAGTCCAACCACTCTCCAGTTTCCAAGAGAGCTACGGCCTCGAAGCAGACGAAGAAGAGGATCCCAATGCGGATGAAGACGATGAAGATGATGACTCGGATGGAGATTCGGACGGCGAGACTGCTGATACGGCGGAGTCGAAGGATGAGATTTAGCTTGTTAGTGGTGTCCAGAGCAGGGCTTAGTGGGTTAGACATAGATGCCAGCTTTTATTCTCCACGCGAACTGAACCTCTTGAGACTTTCGCAAGTTGAACTTGATCATACTGCGCATATCTAGTGACCACACTTTAGTTCTACTTGAATTCATGTTTTCATTGTGAAGATTGATACTTTATGCCTAGATACTAGAGAGTATACCATGCTAGAAGCTTGAGCTAGGTTTCACTAAGATATTGGAACAAGTTATTCATCCTCCTTGTTGCTTATTAATACATGAAATCAAAGTGATTGCGATCGTCCAAACGCAGTCGTCAAGCAAACTTTGAGTCCCCCTGGGATCTCGTGATTATTGAACTTCGCGTAATCCGCTGCGATGTTCTCGAAATCATCTTCACATGTAAACATGAAAGATGGATCGTATTTACCATCCTTAATGATATCCAGCAGGTACGGGAAGTACTGCATTCTTTTAGCATCATTGAACTATTCACCAAGCTGACGGGTCACATACCTTCTGGGCATACAGCTGTCCTCCCCTGAGGGTGATCGCCTTTTCCATCAGGGCTCCAATGGGAAATTGATTGGTTTTGAAGAAGAAATCTCCAATCAGCGCCATGTTCCCCCCTTTCCTCGTCGTTTTGATCATCGCACTAACCGTATCACCACTATCACCCTCCGCAAAAACCGCCCTCATCACCGTATGAGCAACAGAACTAGTACTTCGAAACCCGCTCGCCTCAATAGACCTATCAAGACCATGATCTTCAACCTCCAGGATATAGTCGGCGACATCCTTGTGTGCCGAAACATTGACAGGAATAGACCCAAACTTCTCCGCCAGCGCAAGTCTCTCGGGGTCCTTATCAATCGCATACACCTTCTTCGCACCCCTAAACAGCGCCAGCCTCTGAATCGAGAGCCCGACTGCTCCACATCCCCAAACCCCCACAACATCGCCCTCCCGGACCTCAGCCAGCTCATTCCCATGCCAAGCCGTCGGCGTCACATCACAAAGCCCAAGCAACTTCTTCGCCGGCACCGCCTTCGGCGCCTTCACACACACGAGATCCGCATTCGGGACCCGACACCACTCGGCCTGGTTCCCGGGATATCCACCCGTAAGTGTACTATATCCAAAAATCCCAGAAAGGCGATGACCGTACAGATCCTCCATCTCTTTCGACGGGTTCGTCCGGTCGCAAAGCGAATACTCTTCTCTCTTACAATAGAAGCACTCACCGCATGCGATGACGGGTAGGATAATGACTCTATCTCCAGCAGCGAGAGTCTTCACTTCAGGACCAACCTCGCTGACTATCCCGATCGCCTCGTGGCCTAGGATGAGGCCTTCTTCCATGGCGGATTTCATGTCTGGATTGTACATGTGGAGGTCCGAGCCGCAGATTGTGCAGTGTGTGATGTGCACGATGGCGTCTTTGGGGGCTGTCAACATTGGTTTCGGGACGGTGCCGAGTCGGATGTTTTTCGAGCCCATCCATTGTGCGGCTTTCATTGTTTCATGTGGGTGAGGATGGTACTGGGTTGTGTTAACGGGGCTGGAATAAGTCAGCATCCTCATCAAAGGCATTTCACAGTGAGGTTGGTAGAGGCTCACGATTGAACTTCTGCCATGATTGTTTTGTTTGCTTCGCTTATCTGTTTGTGTTGGGTTTTCACTTTAATTCATGTAGATGATGATGAGTTTTTTTTTTGGGGGGGGGGGGGGGTATTTGAGGAACAGTATATAAGTACATTGTTCATTTCAGTGACGTATTTTATCTTCAGCTTCCCTTTGAGCTTGAGACTGTGAGAATTACCTCATGTTTCAAAATAAATCCCATATCCAACCCATACCCAAAAAAAACTGACGTAAAAGGAGATATGTCATGGCCAGGGTGGGAATTTGAGACGCGGGAAAGATTTCTCGTTGATGTCAGAGTCGTTCAACCCCGCGGCCCTGTTTTGAAAATGAGGGGTAGGCATTCTGAATAAGCGAGAAACACCAAGCAGAAGTCTCCAAACCCAAACTTCCTTGCCTTCCCGACTTCCCCGCCTAAGAGAATTGGAAGCTGGTAGGGCTATCAACAGTCCTTGGAGAAATCCCTTTGAACATGGATCTGATAAACTGTGACTGAGCGCCTAGGTGCTGCCTCTGTCATGTCAGATGGTAAAATTAACATTTAGGTATGCTGCCGTGATTGGAAAGGATCTACACTTTGCATATATGGAAACATTGCGGAATGGGATATTGCCAATTATCCTACTGCAAAGGACTGAAAGCTCTACAAGGGTACTGCCCACTTAGATTTATAGATCCTACTTTTTGTATGACCTCAGAGGTAAGTGTACCAGGTAGCTCCACGACTTCCATCTCACAACTGCATTAACATTCCAATCTACGTTCCTGGAACACCCGAGAAAGACAGCGGTTTCGAAATCAAAGTATCAATTGATTCAAACATGTAATTACAGCCATCAAAGCAACTATCCCAGCAGTAGTCTATGAAAATGATATTCAATTCTATCCCCTCAAAAGAGCTGCAGCATTCTCCGACCAGCACTGCCTCAACAACAGTCCTAAGACCACTGGCTCCTTCAAAAGCGATCTTCTAGTTCTCTGCAAACGCGACATCACCGTATCTGGCTCGTCATCTTCCAAAGATCTCTTTCGCTTCCTCGAGGTGTGTTCTTCACCAGAGGAAGACAAGGGACTATCTGCCATCTCGAAATGGTCTGAGCGCGGAGTTGTCGGCTCACTCTTTCTCGTATGTCAGTTTGATGTTTTTTCAGCGCTTCTAAGAGGACACAAAGGAGACATGATCTCACACGATAACTCGGACGTCCATCACCTGATTCTCGAACTTTCGTATTGTTATGAAAGTACTCATTGTGTGCATCCTCATCTTCCACGGTCGGTGACATGTAAAACTTCGTCATCTCTCGCATACTTAGATGGTAATCAGAGAAGAAATATATCACATCGATGACAAAAGTCTTTCTAATCGAGGAAGGAAAAGAAAAAGGACTGTTTGAAGACGGAAAAACAAATCTTATCTATCTCCAGGCCCTCAAGTCTCAGATATCCTTGGGATGGTAACACACAAGTATACTGGGTTTCCGAAGCAATTGATCTCGATCCTATAACAAAAAACAAGTTTTCTCATCCATATCACATGTAAAGCACAGCTTGGTCTGATCAATGGATTCCCAAAAGTCAGGATGAAGGATCGAGCGGCCGCACTGAATCAACCACATCTGAAGCTATACACGCGAGGTTAGTCTCTAAGGATCCTAGGGACTTACTGGCCATGCGGGCCCATGCATGGATAGTCCTGAGGAGAAAGTAACTGGTGTAATGGTTATTTAGCTTATGTAGAACTCCCGAGCTGAGACGTTCTCGGCACATCCAATAAATTCATTAGTACTAAACCCCGGTGCGACAAACGACTACAAAGACCATCGGAATCTACCTACAAGCGACGGAATCATTCATTTGTCCCGGCCCAAATTCCGGAAGTGGGCCAAGACCCTATTAGAGAAGAAGAACAGTTCCAACATGTTAATTATTCTTTACGGATCGGGATCTGGTGCATCTATTCTGGCTAGGCAGTCAGAAACCCGACAGAGACATATCATAATCGGATGAGAAGTTCTAACTTATCACCAACCTTTATTGGTCGGACCTTGAGGCACGTACTCTTATCAAAGTCCAATAATCCAGACGTCTAAAGGTACGCGTTAGTGGAGCTCCTATCAAAAAGAAAACATACTGATCGAGATCTCTGGCATCTGCCCTGCTTACCAAAACTTTTCCAGGGACGTATGTGGGTTAAAGCAGGATCCCCACCAACGGCCCCTCATTCATCGAGATCTGGGACGTAGCAAGCGAGTCATGCAACCATAAACTTTCTTATTTCAGAGGCTTGACATCCTCCACATCGAACGCCTATCGCGATTGTGCAGAGACAGCTCCGTTTATTGGTAGGAATTGATGTCAGCCATGCACGTATTGGAATTAGCGCAAGCATGAGTTTCCTCGTTGATTGATGCGGGACCAGTCCACTGACGGCTCGCTGGAGTGGTTTTGGTCGTTTGTCTTCCTGGGCGTTACACAAAGATCACGCCATAGCTTCTATACTTCCCCATCATCAACCCGCACTAGTCTCTATTCTCCATTGGAGATCGAATGCGAGCGATATCGAATGAAGGCTTTGGTGCTGCGTTGATAAGCGGATAGATCATATTGGGCACTGGAAAGTTTCAGCCCTTCCAGGAACGACTTCAGAAATCGTATGTTGGTCACGTCACTACAGCGGAAATGGAAATATGCAGCTGGTTCCGATGCAGCCGAAATCCCAATATGCTTCACCAATAGTAGAACGCCTAAGCTGCTATTGGGCCCATCACCAAACAAGGCACCTCAACATCTGATTTAACGTTAGTTCTTACTAAGATTTGGGAACGAGCGAGGCAAATTGGGTGCCGGGCTTGGAGGGTCTAATACTTTGAGTGCTCGGACTTTTCTAGGAGATACATAATAGTCTCTAGTTAATCAATAAGTGGCTGGGTCTACGTTGTGCTCTCACGTCAAGGTTCTGAGTGGCAATCTCATCTGTGGACTTCGAGATAATCAAATAATCTGGTATATTGGTTGTGAAAGACAAAAACAATCTTGTGGCATGCATGTGGCGATGAAATTAATAATTGCACACCGATTGATGATCGTGGTTGTTTGTTATCGATATGCCTATTGAGGAAAGGTGGGGGTTAAGAGAATAATACCTAGCATGATTCAGTTACGCCGTGGCCGTGCTTGAAGCCAACCTAAGCTTCTAAGGCTGCTCGCTTCAGATCCCACTGCAGCACTGCTTAACACGGACAGCTCTGCTTAGCCCAGCCTTGGGAAGTCATCCGGGTTTCGAACGCCTGCCTTGGCCACCGCCGAAGATGTATGCATCTGTTGGATTTAAATTTGCAGCTCTCCTTGCTTTTATGCAAACCTTTCTGACGAGAACCAGCAGTCACGTGCCACAACTCAATTTGCAAAACCATGGCCACCACTACAACACCAACATTCCACCCATTCCCACGCCTATCCTTCGAACTTCGCAATCGCATTTGGGAACTCACAGTCGATCCGCGTATCGTTGAAGTTAGTGTGGTTACCAGGTACCCAAAGACCACCAAGAGCGAGTTGCGCAACGTACAGGCAGGACAGAGGTCACACAATTCCCGATTGCGGCACCTGCGCTCATCCACCGCAGCCCCAGCCCAGCTACAATGTTGCCGTGAGGCTCGCGAGTGCTTGACTACGCACCCTAAGGTAGGATATCTGTACAGTCGAGCCTTTTCTGAGCTTGCTCAGAAAACATATCACGGCTTCGATACTGTGCTCGAGCACGACCCTGAGTTGGAGCGCTATATCTGGTTCAACTTTGACCTCGATACAATCTCTACCGAAGGTACAAATATGCATGAGTTCGAGGCTATAGGGTACCAAATCAAGCGGCTGCGACTTGAGCGGGTGCTTGACGACGAGTACTTTGCCCGGACGGAGGTGCGATCGATTGGGAAAGTGTTTCCAAACCTTCGTGAGATCTATATAGTCTGCAGCTTGGGTATAAGAGACGGTTACAGAAGGACTGAAGAAGATGATTATGCTGGGTTAGCACCGGAGAACGTGTACTTTCTCGATCCAGAACATTTGGGTGGTGTGATGATGAATAGTGTAGACCTGGATGCTTTGGTGCTCAAAGAGTACCTGGCGGAAAATAGCTTAGAAGACCTTGAGGGATGTATCCCGACTGAAGTATGGGAAGAGCTGATGATGCAGCAAACGGCTGGTGATCAAGGGCAATGAAGTACGAATGTAGTAAGGATATATGTCCAAGTCAACCGTAGCCAATTCGCTTGGCAGGTGTTGTACTTCATCCAAGTTGATGTGGTAATAACAAAAAATAAATGCATCTGTAAACCAGTAATCCAAATATCAGTTACCTAGTATAGTACTGTTCCTGTCTTCTTCATACGAAGAGCATAGGAAACCAAAAATTACCATGCGTGATCACTAATTGATCAATAAGTGGCTGGGTAGGCACCTCTTCGGCAATACTAAAGTTCAGGGTGGACTCGTAACACTGGCTCGATTGAATTCTCTAGATGCCCGTGGACTCATAGGTATTGGGTATTTGAAGGGCTTTGGGTAAGAATCTGTAAGTTGAAGCTCGTTGGCAATGATCAGACGCCAGTATTGTTTTTTAGAATGTCAAAATATAACGGGACGATATGAATCAACGTACGGAGCTGACTGATATCCTAAACGCCCTCCCTTGGAACCGAGTGCGAGGACGACAGTCTCCTTTCTGATCTGACGCGCTTTTATCACTCTTGCTCTGCAACACTCGTCAGAGACATTGATCAAAACCTTGAGCAGAGAAGGCAGACCTCGTTTTAATGCTTTTCATTTATCTCGTTTTAGTCAAAAGCTTTCTATTCTACTCTGTACACAATACCAACAGCTGTCAATCTGCAGACGCATCAAAAGGACAAGACCATATGTAAGCGTGTATTCAAGGCCGTCGTCGTGTACCCCAAGACCGACTACAGGATATCCTCAAGCAACGTCCATCACCGCTCGTGGCCAGCGAATCTCTCCTCAATTGTGGCATGACGACCTGTGAACGGCACGCCATTGTCTGTCCGTCGCCGACCAAGTCTCTCGTACCCAGCCCAAGCAGCACCTGCAGAAGTCCCATCATCCTTTGACCTCTTCTCTCTCTTCTTCTCGGGAATTGCACGAGTACGTGGCTTCGTCATAGCCTCAGTAAACTCCTCGTCAGAGAACGCCTTCTCCACGGGTATATCTGGGTGGACACTAGAATCCACGATCCAACCCTCTTCGGTCTTTCGGTATTGCATGGTTCGGACGTGAAGTGGACGGCGAGATCGAGTCAATGGTAGTGGGTAGTGACGGATCTTTTCCTTGATCTCGAAGTCGTAGAAATCTGTTGCGGCTTTCTTCTCCTCATCTGTCCAGATCACTTCTTCGCCTTCGGGTACCTTCAGTGTGGGTTGAGCAGGGGTACGGTAGAGGTATTTGAAGGGAGCTGGAACTTCGACTTCTCCTTTCTCGTTGCGGCAGAGCGATGGGAAACCCCTGTGTCAAAGAACATTAGCTTATGGTACAAGTGTGATCTCCTGAGAGTAAGACTGGGAAGTAGAGGCTGGGGGTGATTGTACTGAGAGTACTCACATATGGGCATAGCCATTTGACCATCCTGAATGTCCCGCAATACTTCTCGTATAAGGGGTCGGGAAAGCATTCGGACCCTTGATCAGAGCATTCTGCAGACACTTTGGCTTCTCAGTCATTGGCAGACCATCAGCATGGCAGCCTCTCGTATCAAGCAAGACAATCGCAAAGCCCTCGCTCGCAAGCGCAGTTAAATGGTCATTCAGCTCGTGACCAAGGTCAATTAGCAGATCTTGGTTCAAGCTAGCAACGGAATCGTCAGGCACCTTGAGGAACAGCGTTCCAGAATTCAGCATGAAGAATCCCGCCTTCGCCATACCGTCCTGCCTATTCTTCGAACCTCTGTCCCGACCCTCGCTGAATGTAAGCTGTGCAGCGAAGTCAGACTCATTCATGCCGAATTGCAATGCCAAGCGCATTTCATGTAGTGTGCCGAGCTCTTCGTCGCCACGAGTCACTGACATTCTCTCCCAGAGCTGCTTTCCTTCCATACCAAACCTTGCTACGGCGGGATATTGTGTTCGTGCTGCCTTCCATATTGACAGTGGAGCGGTGACTTTGTCTTGGTGCTGGTCATTGGGGAAGATGATGTTGGGCTGACCGGAGGTGAGTTCCGTTTCTTGCCCGGGAGGTACGGAGATCAGGAGGCTGGGCCGGGACAGCTGGAGGGGACCTTGTGCGGTTGGAATGGTGTGCTTAAGCAATCCTCCGATGATCTACGGATTTCATTAGCATTTGGACGGCGGAATGATCTAGACGAAACTTCCCTCGACTTCCTTGTGAAAATCTCCGACCACATGAAGAGTGACGATGTCCCCAGCTCGAAGCACCGGTCCGCCAGCAGCTATGCAAGGCCGCGTCAAGCTTGTCAGTGTGACGTCCGATGCTGTGTTGGTTTTCAATTGATCGTCGCGAAGGTAATCGAGGTCCTGGATTGACGGGTACTCCTTCAGCGAACTCTGCTCGTGTGGTCTGAGCCGACGCTCTTCTGCAGGGGTGTCGATGAATGCTATCTGACTTCGGGTTAGCTGTGCTTCGAAAGATACAGCAGTGATCCCATGAGATTATGATGATTCTCAGAAGATGTAGCGTGCTGGGAGAGACTCACAGTACTTCCAAATGCGTAAGCTGAATGAGGATCTTTCTCTACTCCAACTGGACCGAACACGAGGCGCACAATATCATTGGTTTCCTCCACCGGGAGTGGCATGATCTCCTCGACTGGCTTTGTCTTCTTGTTTGAGGCACGCGTAGCATCATCTACCAGTCCACACTTTCTGGATGTACCCTTCATGTTCGAATGCGAAAGCGCTGTGGCGGTATGTAAGTCTGCGGAGTTGTGTGGCGCGCTTCGAGATCCTGATCGAGAGTTTCAGCTGGGAGTGGAATAGATTGAAGTTCAAGGAGTTGATTTTTCTTTGTTATTATTCGGACGCGACCCAAAATACTCATTAGCTCGCGGTCGCTTCGACAAACATACCAACGAATAGGTCGCTTCGCGCGATTCAAAAGCCGCTAGGCCAGTCCAACGACAAAGTTATGTAAGAACACCGGCGGAAATTGGATAAGTCAGTCACCAAGTGCGCGTTACTCAGCCATTGCATCGGTCTGGGGTTCATCATCCTTCCTGTCATTTTGGTTTTAACTGGATGGCTGATAACACCGAGGGGGTATAAGTGGGATCCCAGTGGTAACCTGGCGCCACGCACCCAAAACAATGTTTACATTCAGAAAATGAAATCGAACCTATCATTCTCCGGTGATGTCATACTGTGCTCTCACCAAAATTCGAAGGAAGACCTCGGGGCTCCCGATAGTAAACAGTAGCTCGCTTAATTAAGTAGAGAAGAGAATTTTATCTCATCCTGAAGGGCTCTCATTTCTCTTGTTGGTGATCGAAGATCTCCAAATTTCAGAGAGTAATAATTGTCTACCTCCGTTCGGCAACACTAGCTGCCATGCACAAAGTTTTGTTGCACGTCGCAACTCGAAGATGAACAAAACTCCACGATATCGTAAGCGAGCGGCTTCAATTTCCCACGATGATCGTGAACGATCAAATTCTGCCGAACCAGCCAATTCAAATCCGAACCGCGCACGGCCTAGCTCGCAATAATTCTTGTCACAACAGTCAATGGGTGGGATGCAGTCGCTTCATACATCGCAGTACGCTCAACTTAGATAGTACCTGCTAAGTGCTTGCAGGCTAGATGTACAATCCAAATATTGGAGCTTGGACCACTTACTGGGACTCAATTACCACGATATCTAGGTTTTTGAAAAAGATCTGCGCATCACCAGATCTCTCTCTCTAAAGAATTACTGCGTCGCTCATATAGCCACGAATATTTCCAACGGCAAAAAGAGGTTCCTTTTTCGAAACTTGCAGTACTTCTCATGAAAAGCACAACCACATGGATAAAGGGGCTGAAATGTGGGTTATATCACGGCATGCGATCATCCAAGCAAGCATACGATCTTCATCTTTCAGTTGTGGATGTCTATTGGAAGATGCTGAGCCCCCGATTGAACAGCATTTGATGGAGATAAAAGCACCAGAACCAGATTCAGGGTTGTTCCTTGTTGATGGTTGGCATAACATTGCGAGTTTAGAGACCTTTGTGACCCTTTCATTTCTTCAGTTAGCTGGATGCTAAGTACAAAGGATAATGCTATCACACCAATATATCTCCGCCGATTGAGAGTTCACTGACATGACTTGTTCACCCAAATGGGGTGTTGACCCCTAGATCGCACCTCCCGGCTCCAAGACCATTCGGTGGAGGAAAAATGTGCAATTGAATCCTTCATCATCATTATCGCACCTTGATAAACCGAGAAATCTTGAAGTCTACCCCTCGAATAAACACGGAGTCGCGTGTACGTTGTAGAAGATGGTTTTCACAGAAGCATGACAGCAACCACATTCACAACAACCAGTACGACGCCACTTGCAACCCCGATCTCGCCAACCCCAGCAGTGCTCAAAGTTGTGCTGACTCCAGCCGCACTTCCACTCCCGCTCGCACTTCCGCTCTGAGGGGAGATAGTAGTCGGACTGCTCGTGACCACACTACTGCCCATTGCAGTGCTCACACTCCCGCTTGGAGTATAAATTTCGAACGGCGCCGTCATCACGGTCGCTCTCCCTGTCGCAATGCCAGTGATCACGCCAATAGTAGGAGTAACATGCAGGTTAGAGGTCCAGTACAAGCTAGCCGCTGTCTGGTTTGGGAACTTGTCTTCTGCAAGTGTGAGTTTTGGAGACCTCGTGGTAGGCATTGTCGTTGGAATATTTCGGAGGTTGCCAAAAGGGATCGTGGGATAAGGCGATGGTGTGCACTCCGCGGTGAAAAGCGAGGAGATATAAAGCTTATCCACAGTTTCGTTGCCGAGTCGAAAACCGCGAGCTCGCCAGCAGTCTTGGCAGCCATTCCAGGCGTCGACGAGGTTACTGCCACACTATGTATTGTTAGAAGGTGCCGAAAACACTTCTGAGAGGGTTTTATTCGGATGTGATTATCGCACATCGTTCGGAGAATTTACTTACAAGACATTGTTGCTCCGCAGCGAAATCGACAGCTGGGTTCGTAGCATTCGCCGAACAAGACCCTAGGATGTAATCTAACTGGTCGCAGGGGAAAGAAGAATTGGCTAGGTGTGGAAATATCTCGCCCTCGAACTCCTGGCTCTCGACGAGTCTTCGCGTGTCTGGGCCGCACATGTCCAAGATATAGAAGAGGTCTCGCTCGGGCTCGGGTAGATCGCTTCCCTGACGACGATGGATTGGGTTGCTGTACATAGACGAGACCAGTATGGAGTGCACAGCCAAGGAGGCGTACACCATAGTGGACTTCATGGCTGGCGAAGATAACCTGGATGTCTGAATTCAACTTCGAAATAGAAACGGCTGAATGAAATGCAGACTTGAAGGTCTCTTGTAGTGAAGGAACAGGACCCACGATGTTATATAGAGTCTTGGATTCAATGCGTATTAAAGAAGTACTCGTGATGGTGGGCGCAGTTTCAGTAACATGCCGACTCGGTAACATCTCGCTTGGCATCGACCTTGGTCGTCAACAAAAGGGCCCCCCAGCGCCATACATACTCGCTACCAAGACAGCCTGCAGCTTGTAACCTGTTGTAAAGATACGTATGGTCAGAAGTACGGGCTAGAACATCACAGGCAGAGTAGTTGGCATACTTTGCGATGGAAACATGCATGCCAATGCTTGCGCAGTGCTTAAGCGAGACCACTGCGCCCAGCCAAGCCTGTCGAGCGACCGAGTGTCCAGGGTAAACATTTCTCCGTATGGATGGAGAAATCAGATGTTATGGGGACAATCGATTTCATCTCGTGAAGCGGGAAGGGGAGATATACGAGCCGTAACGCCTCGCGCCACGCCTGAGTGGCTGGTATCGAATTATGACTTGTGGCTTGTGGCTTAACATCCCCAGTTCCTGGGTTCTGTTTTCCGTGTACAGGTGGACAAGAATTGCAAAGTCTGGGAAAAATTAAATACGCAAGATTCCTGAGATAAGACGCATATGCAGCTGAGGAAGCATGACATAGTCTTGTGGAGTCTAGCAGAGTTGACAGCGCCGAACAGTGCAGCATGAAGAGCACGAATAGATTTTGCCCAAATCACCACCAATCACCCCCGCAAATTCACGATAGAGAAGTCGTACACCCCCACGCAGATCGGTTGACTTGCTGTTGAGGTCCTTAGAGACACAACTTGAATAACGGCACCGAGGCGGCACGGAAAACACAACAGATTGTGCACCACATATCAGTACTCGTAAACACGCAATAAAGAACGTTCATTGTAATACGGCATTTCAGGTACTTCATTGTGTTGCAAACAAAGTAACTGGGCGTTGAATTCATAGCTGCGGCGAGGGAAATAGAGCTCTTGGGTAGGCAGAAGAGAGTGATTAGTTAAGAGTACGCGAATTCGTAGCTTACGCATTTATTAGAAGCTAAAAGCACCTACAGACCCTACAAGCAGTCACTTGACTATCCAGGCTTTCACTTCCAAATGGACGAATCATCCGGTTGGGTATCAAAAGAAGGTCCATTATCCTCCTGTTATGAGCTTGCTGGCTTAGTGACACCTCTCCCTCTATTGATCTGCACCATCTTATCCTCTCCTCCACTGACAATCCCGACGTTCTCATCCCACGCAACACCAAACACTTTGATACCGTCTCCACCCACCGGCCTCTTGCCATTCTTCTGGCTTTCTCGCTCCACAACATAAACGGCTTCGCCCACTTGACCACCGCCTTCGTCCTTGGTTCCCTGTCTTGAGCTTCGCAGGTCCCATACTCGGCATGTACCATCATGACTTCCACTGACCAAGCCAAATCTGCTTTCTGGATCTTGGGCAAGAGATACGATCTTGTTGGTGTGTCCACGGAGAGTCATGACTTGTGTGGATTGAGAGGATATTCTGGGGTCGAGGAGTGTGATGTGGCGCGCGCTAGTTCCTGCTGCTAATAGCTGGTGACTAATGCCTGGTAAGGCAGTCAAGGAGAGTAATGGATGTGATGTTGTTCTCGTGTCGACCAGACTGGATGTGGTCAAGTCAAACGTTCGTATGGTGTGATCTTGGGAAGCAGAGTATGCAACGGTGTGGTCCTGTGGATTGAAAATAACAGCATTTACTGGTCCGGTATGGGATCCTATCATGGAAAGAGGGCCGCGTTGTGCTGTAGACGTCGAAGTGGTAAGCTTTCGACGCTTCGCTGTCGGTCCAGAGGATATCAGAGCAGGGTTTGCTTCAGGCGCTGAATTCTTCAAAGTCGTCCAAAGCCCAATAGTTCCATCGGTCGACCCAGAAAGTACCTGGTTTGAAGGACCCCAGACGTCGATCGACTCGATTCCGCCCCTATGACCGTACAACTCTAATGTAGGCTTCAGAGTAGCAGAGAAGTGATCCTCTGCTTCCGCATATTTCCATATCCTGATTGTGCGATCCAGACCAGCAGAGGCAATCTGTGTGGGGGAGACGAATTTCGCAGACTTGATGCTCGACGAATGGCCACCTGCGCTGGACGATGCTGATGTCCCAATTGTTTGTCCGGACTTGTTCCATACTCTCAGCAGTCCATCGTATGATCCAGACAATATGCGCTCCTGCCCCAGGACTACATCATGCCCGTCCCACGACCCAGCCCTTGAGGTTGCAGACAAGATATCCACGCAGCTGACCCAGTCATCGTGCTCGAAGCTTGCCTCGTAAAGCGGTGGAATCAAACTCCGCACGTACTGCAAATCGACAGTCGATTCTGAAGAGAGGCCATTCGCGGTGAGGTATTCTTCAAGAGTTGTGCGGAGGAATGTTCCATTGATGAGGAAATCGAAGGGAATTGGCGCATCGGTGTTGAGCATAGACTCGGAATTGAGAATTTGGGAGAGACCATATCTACGAACGTCTTCGTGATCGCATTAGCAAGAAAATATGTCCAGAAGTTGGGGTTCTGCTTACTGGTGGGCACAAGAAGCTGCCTTTTACCCTCCTCCAGCTCGATTGTAGGGTCTTCAGAACTTGTAATGAAATGGACTTGGACTTGGCCATGCCTAGTCGAGTCTGCGACAGTATCTTCCATAATTGTATCCATTGCGACTTTGTGGTTGCTGTCAAATGGGCAGAAGTGACGTGGGGTAAGGGTTTGGTTTTGAAGAGGAAGAAAAAGTTTACGGATGGCAACGCGACCTCAAGGTGCAGAAAGTTGGCAACGTCACGTGGTCTTGGAGCAAAAACGATTCTTCGGTGCTCAATGTCCTCTTCCTCTACATCCATTGTCTACATCCTAATTCTTGTGCAAATTCTGATATTTCATAACAACCGTTGTTTGGACAAATTATACATGTGTAAGTCTTCATCTCTCCTCACAAAATTGCAGTCGCGCATTTAGCTTGGCTTCGTACCTAGTCTTTCGAAGAGTCCTGGTTCCCAGAAGCTTATATTGATGCAATCACTACTGTTGTTCAGCTATTTCGATACAAAGTTATCAATTGCAATTTTACATTGCTGTTGTCTAGAAGTTGATTCAATGGGTTGGACATGAGAGATGTTCTTGCAGCAGTTGCATACCACCAAGGCAATTGCCAGTCAAGGAGTCCTGTACTATCTCCATCTTGACCTGATTCAATTTATTACACTCATCCAGTAGACATGTGAATCTTTACTTCTATTGATTCGAGCTGTCTCCTCTACGTAGTTCGTTTTCTGTCCGAAGTCCACGCTTCTCTAGCCAGTCCAGGCTGGTGGTCCTGGAGGAGTGTATGACTTGGGCTATACAAGGGTCAGCCACTGCTTTCATTCACATTCTGAAACATTAAGATCCTCTTACAATTGGGTAGTAGATGTTGAGCATGATTCCCGGATCAGTGGGTTTGTATGCACCAGGGAATGCAACCAGTGGCCCTGGTGTTCCTGATCCTCCTCCAGTCACATTTATCTGCGCACAGGAGATATAAAATTGAGCACCACCGGCACTTCCAGCAGAATGCAAAGCGATGTGCTCGGCCCGAACCAGGTATTCGCCATTGGGTAGAGACTTTGGGAGTGTGAATGAGGCGGAAGTTTTCCCTGTTCTCTTGTGTCAGCTACTGGCCCGCGCTTTGATTTCTGACATCCTATAAGGTATCTTACCTTGAGTAGGCCAAGTCATGCTCGCGCCAAGTCCAGGCATATCATTAAACACCTTGAACCAAACACTTCCACTGCCATCCCACATATCAGCCGTCTTCCCAGCCGGTACCTTCGCCATATAAAATTGCATCAGACCAGGATGCGAGATGCTAGCCTTGGCCGAAAAGCCCAGCGTTGAACCAGCAGCAATGGTCAGCGTCTTCGCAGACTTTGTAGATGCGTCGACGTTGCATCGGATGCTGAGAGAATTGACATCAGTCACCGGTCCGTTCGAGTAATATCCTGTCCACTGACGCACGTTTGTCCATTCTCCCGTCGCTGCACCATTTGCAATGAGCGAAGGAAAAACATAATGTGCGTGAGCTACTGAAGCCAGAGCAGATATTTCGGTGAAGAGCTTCATCGTCACTTTCAATTTCTATAGAAAAAGTGTAAAGATATGTCTGGAGATGGCGGTAAGTGATGTTCTCGGCGAGAAATACTTACGGGTATCGATAAGATCTTATACCTTCCTTCCCCCGTATATGTCGCCCGCCCCCATTTATCTACCAAACACCCGTCCTGTTTAGGCACATCTGCACTTATCCCCAAATTAATTCTTCTTGGTCCATCAATTTTTCGCAGGCGCACTCCTCTGTATATCCTCAACCATACCCCGCAACATTGGACTACCGAGCTCGTCAAACTACCGCCTGGCTGTCTAGTGGCTGCGTGTTTATTAAACGCAATTTACGCGGGTGGACAGATGATCTCAATTCGAGGTTATTCTGGAGACGAGATCTGAGACTTGGCGTGGATGTGCTTGGCCAAGCTATACTGTACGTCAGGTGTTCATCTAAAAGGGAGCCTGGGTAAATGGAGATGAAACGGAAGCATCTAGGCGAGGTACCGAGAGACTTCAGAATGGTCTCACTGAAAGCGATGTTCCTTGAAGGAATAAAGGTTGAAATCAAGCCCGGGTAAAGTTAACCGAGCAATTGCCACCAAGCTTTCTGTCATGAGCAGCCCGCACGGGGCGTACGGATCAATACAAAGCGACAAACATCTTGCTGTCACCGTCTGACTGTCAAGGAAGCTTCTCATGAACAGATAGCTTGTATGTGCCTGGTAACGTAATTAAATGAAGAGCAATCATCTGTGAAGGTGATTGCTAAACAGGTACAGACTGTATGCTCGGCAAACATCCGAACACTATCAAAGAAACCCATAATCCCCGGAAAGTGTCTGCAATGGTTCTCTTTGTTATATAAACGACGATGTTCTTGCTGGCACACTCTTTGTCACTTCAAATTCACCATGCGGCCAAAAGGAGGCATGTCCGTCACTCTTGAAGGGATCAAAATATAACCGTCCCAGGAAAGTTTCGAATCAATGATTTTACAACGGGTTAACATGATTGTAATTGCTCCAGCCCAGAGCTTGCGTGTTTACTTATGACTGAGTGACCACTCCTTGTGTCCAGGTGGTCGGCTGCTCCAAACGTACATGCGAGGTGGCGGATGCGTTACTACTATCCCTCCAGCGGAAAAGGTTTGGAGCCGGTGCTACTTTCCTAACATTACTTAGTCCTCGAACGTTCGTTCTCACCCTCTTCTCTTTCTACTCTATTACTCTGGGGTCTGTGGTTGTTCTTCCAATGCGATGTTCACTCCAATCGTGCGTAATCACGTGAACAACCTCCGAACCTCGCTTATTCGAAAAATCAAGAGCACCCTCAGCCAGTTTCACGCCACATCACACGCAGCCTTATGTTCCTTTTACAATTTGACTGAACGTTAAAAGGACGACCTTATATATGCCTGCATTTAAAGCCTCGATTAGCTCTTATATATTGATTCGTATTGAACTGACCACCCATATTTGTTTGTTGACATGCGGGCCTCGCTTTGAAAATGCCCTGTGCGAAATCCCATCGGGAGTGTTGAGCGCTACGTCACGAGCTTAAACAGACGCGGATGCAATGATGGTGGAGAGCCCTTCGCCAAAAGCTACGATGTCGCATCATACCCCCCCGAACGCGCTACGCGCTCTAGCTTTTTAAGATCCATCGCACCCAGAATTCTTCGATCCCACGAAACCCAAATCCAGCACTAAATAACCACGGTCCATCGTGCTCCACACAAATAGTCGCCCAACATACAGTCAACATGTCTTCCAAGCGCACCTCTACACCGCAGATGAGTAGAAAAGAGTCTTCTTGTTCGCGGTCAAGTGCTGGCCAAGTATCATTGAGTCCATCATCGATACCATTGTTGGATCTCGTGGAAGCAGGTATAGGGCAAGATTCAACGATATAAACGCAGCCATACTATCTCTACAAGGAAGATTGCCAGCTGTATCCTATTCTCGTACGTCCGAATCCATGTCAACACACCATGCGGAGGATCCTCGAGTCACGACGCTCCGGTCATGGGTCCAAGTAGCAAAAAGCGTGCTTCCTAAAAACGAAGAAGATGGTCTCCCCAGCTTCTACAAAAGTTATCACAAGCATTGACGGAGATCTGAGGTACCTGCAGAGCGAAGTCTGCCGGATTCGTGGTGTCAACATAGACCTCGTCCCAACACTGGCTCCTTCCAGTCCAAGCAACAGATTTGCCAGAGCAGTTGGAATTACCACTATGGAAGCAGAGGGTTCGCTAATTGTTATACTATTGGAGAAGAAGAAAGGGCTTTTCAGGAATCCGGAGTTCTTCGAGTTTGAGCTGTGGGACGATAGAAAGGAACGATTTTCAGCAGCTCCAGCGCTGAGACGAGGACCATTGTTCCCAAATGATCCTAACAGGATCAAAAAGAGCTCATGCTACCGCAAGTACTCAAAGAACAACTTGCCACAGTACAAGAGCGAGAAGGTCAAGGACAACAAAGTACTAGTTGCGGGTGGCTCGAGATTATCGTTCGGAGAGGAGATAGACACTGCGAAAGACAAGTTCAAGTAAGACCAATCCTTTACTCTACCAAAGTCAGCGAGCTTATGATCCCAGCTTGCTTGATCCTAACGCACAAGTCATCATCATTCAGAATCAAGAGAACTACGAGAAAACCTTGAGTTCGTATGGTCAGTCCCTACAGATCCGACTCCCCTTAGCCCGCCTCGGAGCCTCCTCAACCCTCATACGCAAACTTCTCCTATGCTCTATGGCACAGATTCCTGGTTCTGGGAGATTGTAGCAGCGATCGTATCCTGTGTTGCTGAATTATCGCTTGTATTTGTTCTTCGACACATTGATAGAAAGCCACAGGCATCATGGACTTTCAATTTCACACCTAATACGGTCATCTCATTACTAGCAACGACGGCCCGATCTTCGTGCTTACTGACCATATCTGCCGTGATTGGACAGCAGAAGTGGGTCTGGTACGGCATAGGAAGCTCGAGGGCATACCCCGACATACAAGATTCATAGACTTACATGTCTTCGATGATGCTTCGAGGGGCCCTCAGGGAAGCTTGAACTTGCTGTGGTAACGAAAGCCCGGTATGGATAGTTACATCTCCCGTCTCTGAAAAGTCAGTTCTGATCATTTGAAATTCTAGACGCCTCGTATCTCTTGGTGCGATGTTGACAATTTTGACACTGTCCATGGACCCTTTCACACAACAGATCTTGGAACTTCAGATCCGACCATCTACCGCTGTTAACAATCTTAACATCGCCCCTACCGTTGAGTGGAGCAAATGGTACAATGACCTCAGCAAGGGCTGGCCAGGCGACGATGATTCCACTCTTGATCTCCAGAAATTGGAGAAATCGTCAGTCTCGGAATACCAGCAGCAGTAAGGAGCGGGCTGATGACATCGCCCATAGTCAACATAAGTTTAGAATGCCACACCGGAAACTGTCAGTGGCCAATAATACTTACTTTGGCTGTATGCAGCTAATGTGTTGACGTATCCCCTCAGCTGGTTCAGGTGGTAATCTTCGCCGAATCTCAAACTCCTTTGTGTCTACCACGTTTAGCCATACATATACATATGTATATACTTAAATAGCTTCGCCATACTTTCTCGAGCCTCGATCGAGTTTCATTTTATTGTCGCTAAAGAAAGAAAATTCTATGAACACAAATAAAGACTTACTTATATATATTTGCATATTATTTATCATATTTCAGATTAATTTTATAGGTTATTTGCCTAGCATTATTATTGTTTGCTATTATTACGGACCACAGCAAGGGGTGCTGACCGTGGCGATGCAAGGTCCCGTGACCCTGGAGCTTGCGAAGGGCCGTCGCGGATAAGACCTCGTATGAAATACAAAGCAGTTTAGTGAAATTACTTCTAGCAATTGAGTCTCTTCGATGAGCCATAATCAGGCATGCGCCTGCATACCACCTGCTACCTTGCGCTATGTCAATCTCCCTGACTATTTCTGTAGGTCGCTCGGGCTGCCCGAGTGAGCCGAGGATGAGCCGAGGGCGATTAATGCCTACTAACCAAGCTGGGGACAACGGGAAAGAAAAGTTGTGTTCAATTACCAATATGACCTTGGATAGAGCGAGCCCACCGGAGTCCATTTCACCCTTTGGCCCTTGACAACTACCACTGTCTGAGCTGAAAGTGGGTGATCTTGACTCCTACCTGAGCAGCCTGATCAACGAGGCATGAGTCCGTGTTGACTCACATTACAGCCCCGTAGGGTATTGCAGAATCTTCCAGGATTGCCAGGAATCCGTTCCGGCTCTCTGAAAGTCACGATCTACAACGGGAACCATTTCTGGCTTCAACGTCTATCCTTAGAAGAGTAATCTATAAGCCTCAACCCCCTAGTTTCAGCGTGCCAAGATACCCTACCAGAGTCGACATGGGGATAAGTTTGCATTTTCAGTCTATGAAGATTATACTAGTTTAGATTCGGTAGAAATTTCAGTCCTAAGCGCTACATAGTTCTAATCGACGTACCACTTTCGTATAAAACTCCTCACTTAACACCCCCTTGTCAATGTCATCAAAATGCTCGTTCAAGCAAATAGAGGTTGCCTTGGCATATATCTCTCCCATTGCGAACTGCAGCTTAGGAATGGCTCTTCTAACAAGAACGTCCCGGATTTCATCACGAGTTGGATCAGCTCTTGAACCTATACTCTCTTCTACTATGTCTTTTGCCGACCTGAACAGTCCAACCTCCATGAGAATAACCCCAAGGCTATATATATCATAAACCTTTGAATAGCGTCCTGCTCCTCCTAAAGGCTGTTGTAAGTCTGCGATCGGAACAGCGTGAGCTCGGGGGTGGCGATGATACTTGTGATCTTCTTCGTCCACGATATTCTCCGTTTGCTCTCCATGAGCATCGGGCCGACTATACTCGAACCCAACAAGGTATGGCAGAGAAGACCCTAGGCTATCCAGACCCTCTGCAAAAAACAGTACATTGTCGCTTCTGATTGCCTTATGAAGCCAGTCGGCGAGGTGCAGGTACATGACAGCGCGGGCAAGTGTCTGAGCAACAACGAATCGCCGACCAAGAGGAAGACAACTTCGAACATGCTGAATCTCTTGTTTCGATTTATCGCTCATAGACAGAATTTCCCGAAGCGAAAAGAAGCGTGGCACATTCACCTTGTATACTATGCTGTAGATGAGCGTCGACATCCCATCGGCCATTGTCATCGACTCAGTCATTCCCTGGCAAGGGAGTGTTCTCAACTCAGTCGGCTTGAGAGGATCCTGAAGACGAAGAACAATATTTTCAATCCGTGCTTCTAAGACTCTGCGGACGCTGCCCTGACTCATATCATTCTCAGGGGTTGAACTTGTTTTCTGCTCGACAAACATATAAGAGCCGTCATAGCTGGCTATGAAACGCGATTCATTACCTCTCCGACGTCGTGGCAGAAGTTTCCTTTCCTCCAGTGTAGTTTTTCTGTAACCCAGCTCATGCGTTGCCGTCTGGGATCTGTAGGCTATAGATTTTAGCCACGCAAGGCCCGCATGTAATGGCGTCAAACCAATTGCATGACTGGTTCTGGCGAGGGTAGCTGGGTCCTGGCTTGCAAGTGATGTGCCCAAGAGGATAACGCCGGCCGGATCAGCGTATGGAGGAGGCAAAAAGTCGTAGAGATCTTGGATCAGGGTGGCCATCAAGGCCATTTTTTCAGTCAACTTTCCTTCTTGCAACGCCCACTTGAGTCGCTCGGAAGTGGACTGGGATCCTCCAGAACTTGTATCGACTCTGTCGGGATCGTGGGATTCGAGAGGCATTGAACCCAGTTGGTATATACGGCGTAGAGAGTCCATAGTAGACCAGCTGTTGGCCGTGCCGAGTGAAGTAAGAGCGCTGTTGGAACCGCTTAGGTCGTGAGTGAGCCGGCAGATGAGTTTGAGATAATTCATGGCCACTGGTTCGTAGGTACGGAACTTGCGGTCCATAACATGTTGGCGTGTCTCGATGCCCCACTCTTGAGCCCAGAAGGACAACTTTGCACACTGCAGATCCAGTCGAAATTTGAATGATTCGATGGATTCGGTCACAGTATCGATGCGTTGCCATAGTGCAAATCCTTGCATACAACGTTGTACCAGGACATCAATGGTTCCGATGGCGCCAAAGGCGGTATTTATGTGGTCTTCAGCCATGTTGCGACAACGATGATATCGGGATTGGAGAATATTGGGGAGGCCGGAAACGTACCTGCAAAGTGGTAGCAATCCGCTTTCTGGTTATGGTAGCAAAGCAGCACGTTTATGTTCTCACTCGCTTTCCCAAGCGCTGAGGACTAGCCACCTGAACATGTACTGCGCCGTACTGCGCCATACCATGCCCCGGCCTGCCGAGCGGCAGTAGTGTGTTGGCACAGACGGACTTCAACCAGTGGTCAGAGTCACCCTTTCCCCCCAACAAAATAACCGCCGAACGTCCAATGTGATGATCGTCGTTGTGATTGGATGGACGGGAGATAAATGATCCGGTCGCTAGCTTGTAGCCATAGCCATCTTCAAGCCTACGCTGCGCCTCAACAGCGTTAAGCGTGTTCCTCCCGATTTCATCCCCAAACCATTCCCAGCATAGTACCAATTTTTGTTACTGTCATGCTCGAGTAAGCGCAATGGCATACCATTGGGACAGAAACCATGGACGTGTTCACCATACCGATGGATCTATGGCATACAGTGCTACGGTGCACGCCGTCAACGGTGACATTGTTCACAGCGACGTTACTGTACCCAACGACAATACTATACACAAAGATGACCAATTTGACATCCTGCGATTCATGTCCGTGATTGCAAATTCGAAATCATTGATTGCAAGGTCAAAGGCGGAGGACACTGAGAAATGGAGCACTTTGGTACTCCTCTCGGTACATCTTGGACCCTGGAACCTGTATCTGCCATTCACTCCCTATCGTGGCGCATCCTTCTCAGTTATGCTGATACCGCGACAATACCTCCTTAGACAGACGCCTGTGGGCATGGACCTGAAGCATTCACTTGCTAAAATTATTGCACTGAAGACCCCAAGGCTTGGTCAGGAAGACAAACGAAACGCTCGACTACTCCGCTCGACTACCAAGGAATATCAGATCTTACAGTCTGAATCGCTGAAACATCACGACAATATTGTTTCAGTATACGGATGCTGTTGGCAATCATTAGAGATCTATGACGGTCTGCCAATTCCGTGTCTACTCCTGGAAGGAACAGAACTTGGCGACCTCTACAACTTCAGTCAGACACGAGAACTGACGCTGCGGGAACGACTCCGAATTTGCATTCAGATAACTTCTGGCCTTCAAGCGATTCATTCTATCGGCATCATTCATGGAGACCTCAAGCCACAGAATATCCTCGTCTTCCATTCGAAAGAGCGGGGTTATATTGCAAAGATCGCAGATTTTGGGGAAGCTATTATTTTAGGAGTGGCAGCCCTGCCTACCAAGCGGCCACTCGGAACGATCCTTTACAATGCGCCAGAGTGCTATCGCGATGACGTTAGACTCGGGCGAGAGGAACTCGTCAAAACAGACATATTTGCTCTTGGTATAGTTCTATCAGCTGTGATCCAGGGCATATTCATCTTGGAAGACATGAAGAAGCTCCCATACTCACAGCTAGAATCCCTGAAGAAGGAAGGGAAATTCCATCACTGGCTTCTAGCTCTCAGCTTGCAAGATGCGGGGAATCTGACTGCACAGGGAGATAATGATAATGCAGATAATGCTAATGAATGGGAGACAGATCCTACCGTTGACGAACAATCTGTTCTAGCGGATGAACAACTTTGGGCCATGTTTGTCGGCTTGCTGCAAGGAACACTTGCAGCCCAGGCCACTCAACGATTTGCGAGCGAAGAAACTATCCTGTTAATTCTCAGAGATTTGTTATATTTACACCTGAGGAGGATACTTGGGGATCGCGAAATTGCTCCTGGGGCAATCCCTAAAAGGGCGACACCTCAATGGTGGTCCCGGATGAGCTCTATTTTGAAACTCAGCAAGGCCAGGCTCAGAAAGGCTTTGGGGATTGCTATACATTCGCCAGTCAAGTTGGATCCACTAGAGATTGAAGCCATATTGCTCTGCTTTCTACTTGGGAAGTCTTCGAAGAATCTTTTCAAGGACTTACGATTCATTCAGCAGCACATCACGTGTAAGCAGCCGCGAAGGTGCCCGGCATCAAAATGGCGATCGCATACGAGCGGATTACTGGCCAGAAAACGGCAATTTCGAGCCTCTTTTCCCCTGGAGGGAGATACTCGCTTGATTTTCAAGATGAAGGAACTTGCAAAAACATGGTTCCTACCCGTAATCCCCGTAATCTGACTGCACGTTAATCTGATAGGTGATAGGGTTAGAAACCAACTCTTCCGGCCATCCGAATTGAAAGTCATAGACCCTCTGGAACAGATTTTCAAGGTAGGCCATTTTCATCCCTCTATCGTTATATCTCTTTGTTTCCCAAACTAAAGCTTGGCTGGGGAAAGAGGCTATGGGTTTTTCTTGAAGTCAAATCACAACGAGCGCTGACACAAGTTGGCTCTAGGTCTCGCAGAATAGCAACCTCTTCTGGCTGCTTCCATCACCTGTCAAGACACTGCTGGAGCATCGACTTCTACATGCAGCCACCAACAGTACGATTCCCAAAGATGATCAAGCAGATGCAGGTTATGAGTACGCAACCATGGTCATCAACTCAGCTGAACTCTCAGCGCCGAGACTCGATAAGGCTCTACAAACTCTTGCTCGATCTGCTGAAATGGGTCATATTGAGGCTCGGAGTACATGCGGCAGGCTTTTTGAAGCGTTTCGCTATCCGTCCCCAATCCCTCGTGATGTGGAGATTTGTTGGCTGCTTGACGCTTCCAAGCAAGGAAGTTCAACAGCCCAGGAACGTCTTCACGCGTTGGATCGTAAAATTTTCGAACATGCGATAGAGGAAAGTCAATTTGGCTATAGAATTGTTTGTCCCAAGCTGGTCGAAGCACTGAACAAACAAAGTCAGTCTGCGATGGAGTCAAAGAATCCATTTGAGGTTCTCTTCGGCCGTATACACTGCTTTGCAAGCACCGGAGACACCAAATATCTGCTCGGGCTTTCAAATGTCCCAAAATCGGTCTATAATTTGGTAAATTGCCTTGGAGAGACACCGCTTCTGGTAGCATGTCGGCATGGTCATGCAACAACAGCAGCATTTTTTCTCGAACGCGGTTCTGATCCCAGAATCCTTACAAATGATGGAGTCTCTGCGCTGCATTTCTTAAGCGCATTTGACGACACACATATACCAAAACTAGCCACACTTCTTTTGGCACATGGCGCGGAACTCGATAGGGTCTCAGGAAGCGCTTTGATATACAAGGAAATGTTCGACAGCCTATTTGGAGTTGTGGAAGGGACGCCGTTGCTCTGGGCTGTAGCCGCGAGGAATGCCTGTGCGACCAAGGTGTTGGTCGATAAGGGCGCCAATCCGTTCAAGAGAAAACAAAACCCATCGGGTACTCATGTGCCTGGGCTCGAAATATCTCCAATTGGCTGGGGGGCGATGTTTCATCAGCACCAACTGCTAGAAATATTATTGTCCTCCGCTAAAACGCACACACAGCATCTGAATCTTCAAAAACTTTTGAATTCGTCATTCACTCGCTCGCACAACAGCCTCACCACTACGCTCAACATTGCAATTGACAGCAACCCAGGGCTTAGGTTTCGCGAATATCTGATCCATGGCAAGGACATCGCACAAATAACCGTCAAATGTATCCAGCTGCTTCTTAAGCACGGAGCTACTCCCATCTCGCGTGATAGTCAAAGGAGAGACGATCATCCAATCATGATTGCATGTCTCTCCGGAAATGTGGCAACACTTGAATATTTGTGGTCCTACAAAAACGGCTCTTTGAGACCCACACCAAAACTATGGTCGATCGCTTTTCAACACGTAATCTTTCACCGGCACCGTCCCATATTCGATTTCTTGATCGAGCATAGAGGAGATATCGCTTCTGATCGCGCGATTGACGAGGAGGCAATCAGGAACTGTTTTGCGGTCACCAATGATCAGCATTTTGTGATGATGTCTCTTAAGCTCATAGCGAAACCAACATCTAAAGATCTTTCGTCAGACTACGCGGATCTCTTTGAATTTGCTATCACAACAGGGCAACTTGAAGCAGCAGAATTGTTGTTTCAAAACGGAAGCATACATCTCACCAGAAGGTTTAGCAATTCAACTATCATCGGCAATATCATTCTGGTCTCCTCGAAATTTCCCAACATGGAGCAGAAAGTTGCATTTGTGCTGTCTCTTATTAGAGACAAAAACGAACTGTTCTGGAATGTGTCCTATTTGGATGAATGTGGCTTGACAGCCCTCCAAGCCATCGTGTTCTCCTCTACCAATGGCGGTCGAATGAATGGTGGAGTCTTCTCTATTATACTCCAACACTTCAACGATCCACAATATTTGAATAGTCAAATGAAGGGAGCCACGCACCAGAGATATACAGGATTCACTGCTTTGCATCTCGCAGTCGAATGCGGCAATGCTAATGCTGTCACTATGTTACTGCATAACGCAGCCGTCAACACAAATCTTTTGACTTCCCACGGCTTAAGCCCCGCTGATATATGTGTTGCGCACGAACGGGAATATACTAGGCGAGCCAAGTTCCGCCAGCATAGCTCTGCTGCCAACCATGAGCGACAGAACAATCTAGAAATTCTACGGGATCTCATATCTCACCGTGGACGTATATCGAAGTTTTTTGATATCCTCCAGCTGCCCAAGCAGGAATATCATGAGGTAGAGAATACAGTGACCAGAATCCAAGATGTTTTTTCAGCGGGTATGGTCTTTCACTAAACTCAGCATCAATAATAAAATGCCAAAGAAAATAACTAACTCGACCGTAGAGAAATATGTTGCCAAAGAGCCTGAAGAGTTTATGGATGAGCTCAGAAAAGCACTGAAAAGAGCATAGCATGTTGACCGTATTGATAGACCATATTGCCATGTCCGGCTTCAGCAAGTGGTTGGGTTAGATTGGTCTCTGTGCTCTCATCGAGCCCACCATAAAAGATAGCGAAGGCACTTTTAACAAGGTAATGTTTGATCAGCCAGGAGAGGGAATGTTGTGGTGTGTGTGGGGTATCACAAGTAGACGTCTGTTTCTGGGGCATTGACGTCGGTCCAGTACTCATTCAAAAATTACAGATTGCAAATGTGGCTTCAGATCCCTTCTTCATTTTGTATCAATTCATATCGCTAAGCTGGATAGAAACCTGAGGTGAAGTCAAATTTTTCTCTTCTACACTCTTTAATCCCAGTAATAGTGAACACATGTGCTAGTCCAAATGATCCCAAAGGCTCTGTCCCAATATCATCATACGAGTCAACTGCGTGAGCCACGGCATTTCCACTCTACATTATATCAGCAGATGCTTCATAGCAGGAACTAATCACTTACGGATGCGATTTCTCTTCCGAATCGTTTATTCGGTTTTCCGGGTCAATACAACGACGACGGACAAATTCGAATTCGCTGTCGTTTCTGCACGTGGGTAGTTCAAAGACGCTATCGTTATCTGCAACCTCGAACAGTGGCGTTCCTGCTTCGGTGTCATGCTCTTTCGCATTATCGATCACTAAGTTCACAACTGCCGCCACTGTCCCTCCCTTCTGGAAGTAATGCCCATTTATCTGCGACCAAATGGGGTTATCTTTGAGAGAATCAACCACAGAAGCTGTGTGCGGAACGCCTTTTCCGGCCACGACTTTGGCCACAGCGCCTACTAGCTCAGTAAACACATTTCTTAAAATCCTGCTCCGCCGGAAATGTTTCTGGAGTCTACTCGGAAGATAAATGAGACTGTCCTTGAAATCTGAGTACCACGATTCACCATCCTCCTCAGAGCCAAGATGAATTAGCAAATCGTACAGAGAATCGGCCTCGTCGCGTAGTGCTTTCATCATGCGTGGACTTAAGGAGCCAGCTATACATTGTCCACAGCTACATCCGAATTTGGCCATGTACTGTTGTTCAGCCGTTGGAGTTTTGTGTCCAGTGAGTCTAAGCAGACACGAGGTAGTGTTTTCGTCAAATCCATCGAAATTATCAGCTAAACATTTTGTTCGTGAAGCACCGTAAGGTTCGCCAATCCTTTCCCATTCAACTTGTGCCTTCAACGATTCCAAAGGGGTATAACCTTCGTTGTTCCTCATGCTAGCAAGCCTTGAACCATTCGAATAATCCATGATCCAGCTTAGGCATGCCGGTTTTGATGTTTTCGCTGCGAGATGTAGAATTGTGTCGCGATGTGCGTTTACCGATTCGATATGAAGACTGTCAGTCGAGGTGTTTCGAGCATGACTTTGAAGAAATCCAAGACACTCTTTGTCTGTCAAAACTTTTATTGCGCAATGCAACGGATGTCTTCGTTTGAGTATGGAAGTGGGTGTGTGATGAGCCTCATCTCGAGGGACGCCATTGTTTTTGAGCAGTGCTTCCAAACCTTCCGATGCTGCAAAGCTTGTCGTGAGCCTTGTCTGAGTGATTTTCGGATGGTTTCCGTCTTTGTTCGTCGAATAGCTACAAAAAACCATCTCGGGTTCATCGTCGCTATCGGAATCAGACGAATCATCTACACAAGGTTCTATATCCTCGGTAGATTTCAATTGACGAGATGGGTGCTTCTCATCTCGAGCCAAAGCGAACCATTCAGTGACACCCACCCGTCGGAATTGTATGGAGCGGAAGAAAGACGTCTCAGCAATAATATCTGGTTCCCGACGAGCCCCGTTCTGTTCCTCTATCGGCCCCTGCTTCTCTGCCTTCGAGTCGTAGATGGCTGCCGGACGCACAAATGCAAACTTGGGGTTGCACCGCGAGGCCATTGCCTGTCCCAATAGATGTAAGATTAACCTCAATTCGACCCCTTGTCGTTGCCAATCATTGTCCACGTTCAATGTCACAATGAGGACGATGTTTCCATCATCCAATTCTTCACTCCACACCCCCGAACCTCTTCTGATCGGGTGGTTGAATATTTCCCTCTTCAGCCTGCCGAAACGGTCAAACAACGTAAATGCAAGGTTCATGGTCTCAAAATGGGGAGGTTCCATGGATTTATGGAATTCTTCGCGGATGTATCCTCGACGAATAATGAATCCGGATGCTTCTCCCACCTCTCTTGGCTCTGCTGTCAAGTCTGGATGCACTGTGGCTCGGACCTTAATAGGCTTGAGCCATCTCCGAAAGGTCCCATAAAAGAGATGGTCTTGTGAGACACCCACAGTGCAACTGAGATTGATAGACGAGGACATTGATCTCTGTACTGGATGGTGATCTATGAGGTCATGCCAATCAGCTTTCAATGTCACCAAATATTTTCAAGTAGAGCTTGGGGCCATTAAGTCGCCATGTTTATGGAGGCAATTCAAAACCACACTTGCCGGTTGGTGAGGACCGCCTGCCCAAGATCTGGTTGATCCGTATTGATGAAGTGATTGTTCGTTGAGCCGTTTCGCCCACTTGAGAAAGGGAAAGGGTATGTGGCAATGCTCCCGATTTCGATTGCGGGAATGGAGTAATAGCTATGAAGTCTGTCGATATTTGCTGCCGGTATCACATTCGAGGAAAGGCTGACGCTTTTGTAGTGTTTTGAGGCGGGGCAGCCAGCTGGCGGTTCTAAACCAACTTATAGGCAGCAGTGGGGCCTGTGATTTAATGCCTGAGGTTTTGAAGGCCAAAGACCGAGGCGCCCGAACCAACAGTCACGTGTAAATTAAATACAAAAGAGAGACCAAAATGGACTCGACGGCATAGAGGAGACATAAAGGACGAAGGTCCTATATAAGCTTAGGCTTCCTCTCAGTAGATAGATGCTTCGTGCTTAACTCAAAAAGTATTTCTCACTATCTACCAGTGACCTTAATTGTCTATTAAAAACTCAACCAGTGACAGCGCCCCTACTCTACCTAAACTACTAAACACTACGAGTTAGCAATAGTAGCCGACCGTTCGTCACATTAAGCCTAATCCTGGCCTCCCAAATGCCTATCTATATATTGTAGAGCAAACTGCGATTCTTTTTTAGCCACTACTCACAAAGGTCGTAATCTAGTATTTAGAAGCGAATTCAAATAGCTCGGGGGAATCTCGGTCGTAAAAGAGCCATAATAGGAGACAATATGAGCAAAGTGTAATAAGTATAAAGGGAGCCGGAATAAGTCCCTGTGGTAGCTGAAATGGCCCCTCAGCACATACTCAGGCCAAGCTCCGGCCGTACTTAAAACGTGCTCAGGCATGCTCAGGAATGCTCACCGTCGGCTCAGGTTAAGGCGGCAGCTGCTCACGTCCAAACACTAAAACAGAATCAGCGAGAAGAAAAGTTGAGTATGACTTTATTAGCAAATACGTCCAACTCTCAAGCCTCTTTCCGGCTGCCAAATGGTGCAATCTCGCTCAACCGCTCGAGTGTGAATATCTTCCCACAATGGCATGGAAGCTCGGCGCACTATAACGATTCAAACATACCTTATTTATCCATTTTTGGCATGATAATGCTCCGGAACCACTCCAATGTAACAAACGCAATCGAGTGCGCGATCTGGCCTTGTGTCCAAGCCCTCGACATGACCACCCTTTCTGGAAGTCAATCGCAGACCGTACTTTGGTCGCACAGCCAATATCGCGAGCTGACTGTACCGACAACACTAAATGCTGCATTGGAAACACATGAGAGTCGATATTTATCACTTTTGAACCACATCCTGACGATACCGGGTTCAAAGTTCAACACTGTCCCAGAGACACTCTACAGTATTTCTGGCCCCGCCGTTCAAGCCATCCAAATGGAGCTAAATTCTACTTTCTCGGGCACTTCATACGATAACAGCTTTTCAAATGGCATTCGGGCTTTCATTCCTACCAACGGAGAGCTGAGTAAGGTCAGGACTCTCCTGGATAGTCTGGCCTTGAGCATGACCAATCACATACGCCTCACTCCAGCGCTAGTGAACTCAGCTGGGCAAAATATCAATCCTTGGCATCAAGCTGCATATGGTGGTCAAGTCTGGACTACCCAAGGCTATTTCCGTGTTCGATGGCTATGGGTTGTGCTCCCGATAGCTGTCGTTATACTTTCAATAGTGTTTCTCTGGCTCGCAGCAATAGAACACTGGATAAGTGGAACGAGGCTTTGGAAGGGAAGCCTTTTGCCAGTTCTGTTTCTACCTCTTGGCGATGGAATAAGAGACAAGTTCACGCTGGGCTCAACAACAAAACAAATGCAGGACTATGCTGGGAATGTAAGAGGAGGCTTTGCTTCAATTTAGGGGTCTCATTGCGGATATTCCTGTCGGATTTCAAGGGAGATCCCTGTCACACCAATGCTAAACCATTTCAGATAATTCTTCCCAGCTGTACCAGAATTATATCCTTCATATAATTGACGCGAGAGCACCAACGATAGGATAAGAATGATGATAACCTCGAGCAACAACCATCTTGTGTAGATCTTCGCAATACAGCGGGTCTCCAATGAAAGAGCCCACCAACATTGCATTCTTGGTCTCCTCCTCTGTATACGACGGCTGAAAAGAAAAACTGGCCATCCAGAATCCCCAGATCCTGATGCCTGTCCAAAGATGCCTGCTCGTCAGACTTTGGACACGATAATAGCCCTGTGATGCTCTAGCGAAGTCGGAAGTCATGAAACCGTCAACATAGACAGCGCAGTGTTGGATGTGGATGTTGGGCTTGGGTGCAGAATCGAAGCTGTAAAGAATCGAGTTACCGTGGAATAGAGACTTCTTCCCCTTGTCTATCTCATCGAGTAGCTTGGCAAAGATACATCCAGACTTCCGGACTTTGGCGAGCGGAACCTCAATGTATTTCGGCTGTCCAGGAGCATCAAGATGCTTCCTGGGATCTTCTTTGTTCCGAAGTATGACCAGCTTCTCAACGCCTCGGTCGACTTGAACAAAGTCGTCATCCCTCTTGGCAGCTCTTGTCGGTATATCCTTCAAGTCGGATAGATCGTTTTTGTTGTAAGGATTTTTAGTGTGGGTCCTGTTTTTCAGAGCCTGTGCGAAAGGATTTCCACCATACACAGGCACCAACTCTTCCCAGCCGATGTAACTCTTCGGAGTCTTTAGGTTGAATATCTTAGCCAGCCCAAGTGGGTACATGTCATATGCGACTTCCTGCGGGACGGTGGACTTCCGAAGACAAGGAGAAGGCTCAACCTTCGGCTGCATGACTTCCGCGACCTGGACATTGGGTGAGAGGATGGCTTTACGACAAGAAACTTGTCGTGCTGTTAGCTGATAGTCAGTATTGCTCGATGATAAAGTGTATTTTCAATGCAACTTACCCGGCTGAGCATCCGGAACAGGAGCGGTAGGAAACACGAAGTCTGGTATATCATCATCCTCCAAACAGTTATCTATCTTGGTGACATCATGATCCATGGTTGTTGTATTCTGATGCAGGACCTTGCTAGAGCGGGCCAATGTCACGTCGATGGCATAGCCTTTTGTCGAAGTTGCTCCCATTCCGTTCAATCAGTGTTGCATGAGTCCGATCATTCTTACTTCGAAGTTCGAAGTTCAAAGTTTGTTTGCTTTGACGATGTTTCGGGAGGTATATGGCTTGAATTCTAAATATTGCCTAAGCATGTATATGTTAGCTTCTACTCATGATATACTCCGCATCCGAATCATCTGTCTAGTGACAAAGTGAATCACAAAAAAACATTCTCGGGGAAATGGTCGTCGAGTGAATTCTTTGTCAGTCTTGCAAGTAGAAACCCGAGAAGCAACTAGTGGGTTTGGCTCAGTATGATGCATCTTGCAGAAGACTCCTGCATGTTCCCTAAGCTTCAATCCATGACGATGTTATCTCAATGTTTGCATCCTTGGAGGGATTCTATAGGCTGTGCGAGAGTAAGCGGTTGATACTTCGACTGCAGTAATGACCACTTCTGGACGAATTAGATAAGTGTGTAGCTGTAGAGTGGTGGAGTACTAGAATGAATAATGAGAGGATTATCTATTGTTAAACGAGAATGGCCCAGAGAACCAAGCTGTATTTGATGCTCAGTCTGTAGATCCTCAAGTGCTCCATCCTCGAATTTCCTGCGTCAGTCAAGCTTGCTGGAGGAAGGCGCTGTTTTTACCTCCCAACAGAGCTACTGTCTAGCTACCTTCGAAGTTACTTCGAAGTACATCTCATAGGTTGATCCACCTTGCCATCCAAGTCCGCGTCACTTGCTTGGCTTCGTCCACCATCCCAAGGTCAAGCAACATCTGTACTGAACCTCTTACCGAGCTTTCCAGCGCACTGAAAATCCAGGAATGTGTGTAAGCCGTATGTTCGCCGATGAAAACAGTATTGAACTCGGTCTGCCAATAAGCTGGGAGATACAACTGCTGCTGCGGAACAATTGGTACAGCCCAAGATCCGGCGTGGTGCTGATCGTTATCCCAGCAGTGACGATCATAGTTTCCAGTCCACATCTCGTCGGCAATCGGACCATGGAGCTCCACCATTGCCCTCTGAATGTATGCGATGTGCTCTTCTTCTGGCATCGCACAAGCGACTCGGGCATCCGAGGACGAGATGTATGCTGCGAGCATAACACCAGCTGAAGAAATGAAATGTTAGCCTGGACTCAAGCTTTGACCTTTCGAATAACCTTTGCATGGAGGCTTGGGGTACTTACGACCGGTGCTGTTGATCTCGTAAGATGGGTAACATATCTGTCCGATCCCTGGAATGTTGATTCTTCCACAGCCTCCAATGATAGGATGTTCGAGATGCTCCCAGAATCGTTCTTTGTACTGGATCGCAACCTTCACCGCTCCATCGAAAACAAGCCTATCAATAGCGCGACGCATGAGAGAAGAGTGTGGGGGGAGCTCCCAGAATCTTAAGAGATTGAAAGGAACGCTGTTGAAAATGTGGTCGAATTCTTCTGACCTGGAAGCCTCGCTTGGGTTGCTTCCGGTTGGACGATGGGTTACTGTCAGAGAATTCGTTTCCTCGTTATACTTCACACCATGGACTTTGGTGTTAAACATAATGCGGTCCTTGATGAGTGGTCGGAAAGCTTCTGGTAGCCGGCTCATTCCTTTGTCGATGGTCGCCCACTCATTGGCCATGAAGTACACTGTTTCGAACTCCCACATCGGCCAAGAAACTGCTGTTGTGGTCACCTCGTCGGTGGTATTCAAATCAGTACCTATGACATCTGAGCAGGGAGAGGGTCAGTATTTGTAAGCGATATTGAATTGCTGCAAGTAGCACTCACGTCGCAGGTACTCGACCTCGGAAAAGTCAAGAAGACCTTCTTCCACAGCCTGTTTATGGGCTCTGAAGACATTCCCTGCATAGAACTTGACCCTCTCCTTGTCTAAAGCCTTTACAGCAGCCAGAGCATCGATGGCTTCCTCGGCGGCTGTAGCATTAGACCATGTGACAACATCTGCCAGTGAAGAGTTCGCAGCCACTTCTTTCTTTCCTGGAATCGTACCATCTGGTCGTCTCTTGGATGTTGCGACAGGTGTGTTGTCGCTCGCTTGGATCCACGGAATGAACTTGACAGCTAGAGAAGAGTCGTTTCCATTGAGGTCATTCAAAACATTGGCTAGCTGTAACACGAGCTGCTGGTCCTGAATTGGAAAGGTTTCGTTGGTATCCTCATCCTTGATGGTCATTGGAAGTCTCATTGGACCCAATTCATGGTATTGATACTCATCGGGAGAAGTGTTGTTCAGATATGTTGTGTAGATGCGGCCGCCAAGTCTGTTGTCTGACTCTAGGATCTTCCAATTGTGAATACCAACTGAGTCCAAGATCAGCTATTTATGAAATGTTAGTGTGACGATTGTTACAGTGGGTGTTGTAGGAAAACTTACAGCAGTATGTAGCCCTGATATTCCGGCGCCCAGAATTCCGAACTTCTTCGACTTGACAGATGAGACGAAAACAGAGTCGGGCTGCTTTTGCTTCAAGTATTCGACTCCATCGAACCAGGGACCCATCGGATCAGCTATATCGGCGAAAGTGGCTCCTCGCTTTATCACTCGTTTTGTGACAGTAAATCTTTCCGAAGTGCCAACCGGCTTATTGTCCACGAACGCGTGAAGACATCCTTCATCAATACTGGAAGGAACAATCCATACGAATCTTGTTGGCCTTCGATCTTCCCAGTCCACATGTCGTGCCGCGAGAGGATGATCACCAATGTGAGTTCTGCCAACGTGATGATGAGCACCCTCAATTGTTGGCTGTTCGCAAGGCCCGTAGTCCACAGTCAGCTCGCCGTGTACATCATGTCCATAGACGATGTTGATGTTTTGAACACCTCCTGCTTCAACTGAGAATGGGCTGTCGAAGGTAACAGAGGACCGTGAGATTGGCTCGCTTGTCACCTGCTGGACGGCCGAAGCCACAACAAGCAAGGTTTTTAGAGAAGCAAAATGCATGGTCAAAAGCTCTAAGTGGGAGTGAACATAGGTACGCACTCCAAAAAGAAGATTATCTTCCTCTTATATGAAGACTCCCGGCCAACATGAACCATGAAAATTCGGACCAAATCCACTTTGCCAAGGGGACCAGATCAAGAGCCTGCCATCTGCCAGGCCCTACCAAGATAATTAGACGCTTGTACAGCATCTTGATTCTTTATTCACCGACAAATATATCTTTCTAACAGCTGTTGATCGCTACGAAATTCCGTGCTAATTGACTTTGCAGTACTTGGCAGCCCGACTTGGCGAGATACTAGATCCCACTTTTCGAATAACTGCCTTTTCCAAGCAACTTGATGGAGTTCAAACTCCGACACCTTGATGGATTTCCCCCCACTTTCTATCATGAAGCCCATCAGTGGATGTATTTAATTATGCACTGGTCGCTTGGCTTTGTGCACTTTGTGATTTACTCTGAGATTGTCGATAAGCCGTGAATCGCACACATTTTAAGCACTTGAAAATACCTACGGATTTCGAACCTCAACTCAAGGAGCCCCCTTTTCAAGTCCTGCCATCTTGAGCAATGTGTAGAAAGAGTCTCCTTGCTGGTTGAACGAGAACCATTTTGAAGAGATGAAAGCCAGGATTAAATGGTATATCCGAAACCATAATACCTCTAGCTGAGATGCTGAATGGAAATTGTTAGCACTTTCTTCAACAGTCTTACCGAAGCCGTCACGGGCACTTAACAGTCCAAAGCTCTTTGCTATTCCTTCAGCCTAAGGGCAAAACTCTTTCGGAATTTGTCGTCGACTTCAAGAGCTTCACGATCGCGCAACATTACAGTCTGGCATGGAGTCTTGCAGGTCAATTTTGTAAGAGAATTGCCGAGTTTCTCATGGTTATCTTGAACAACGGTCTTACCGGTATCCCAAACGTGAAGGACAACTTCCAGGCAGTATGTTGACCAGATACTACAAATTGTACACGTTGGGCGAAGCTGCTTGATCGCTATGCTTGCGAGGGATGGGCACTTTTGTCCCCTAGTAGTCACCAAGTCCATTGAGGAGGAGTGGAAGCGTGGTGATCATGAACGAAAGCAAGCGGGCCATTGAAAAGATTGCAGAGACGAAACTACATATGTATAAAAGATAACACGGGGGACTTCAGCGGTGCCGGAGTACACGAGGTCGCGGCAGGACAGCAGCTCAAAGAGGGATATCGAGACTTGCATGCCATCACGTGACCATCATACTGACGACGGCGACTGGCTCTGCTCTCCTTTCCATGGGACCCTTCAACAACTGGATTCGAGGAGATGGAAGAGAAGAGATGATTAAAATAGGCACAGTCTCAATCCGATGACATGGTCGGTTATGACAGCACGTGACAAGGAAAGGGGTCGCGCTCAGGGGTCAAAAATGGCTGCATGACGTCGAGGCCACCACTCAGCGAACCTCGAGAGCCAAACGATTACAAGAAAACACGCGAAATAAAACTCCAAAAGACCCTCAATGATAAGCCAAAGGTGTCCTCTTCTGTTCATCACGAATATTTCGGCGCGTAGAACAAATTCAAGACAAAACGCGAACATATCCATCTATCCTTTGAGACGAGACTTTTCGTGATACTGCCGCGTTCCAGACCAGATATTCGCTTCTCTGTGCACTCAACCTTGAAAGTAGACAATTGCAAGACTCTGTGTTATTCTTATGAGAAATTGAAGAGAAATAAGTAGTAAATGATGAAAATAACGAGCGTTGATAGAATAATATTGGGCATTGCGGCTGTTACTGCTCAGTCATCTTGATCCTCGGAGGCATTCACAACACCAGCCAGGCCGCCAAGACCACCGTACGCTAATCCAGTTCCGGCTGGCGTGCGAACTTCACCACGCTCCAACTTCAACTCTATTTCCGATCTCCATTCCACGACCACCCCCTTCGACGACGACGACATCAATTTCCTCTTCGTTCTCACGAAACCCTCAGCGCAAGACCATAAACAAAACCTTTCATACTCACCCCTTCCGACCATTGCGCAGCCCTTGCTCTTCGCCATATCGCCCAAGCGCGCAAGAATCCAGATCCGTTCCTCGAGGAGGTCGCGTGTACCCCCTTTGCGCCTCTGCGCGTACCTCATCATCAACGTCTCGATACATATGCATGCAGTCGCTCGTTGATACTCATACAGGAGATGTTGGTTGGCCGCTGGTGGAAGAGGTAGATCGACCATTCTGTCACGATGTCTCGTGCTCCTGGTGCGAGCTTCGCACAGTTCTTCCCTACTGCTCCGCGGGCAGCCAAAGACAAGGCCAAAGAGAGAGAGAAAGTCAAGATATTCAGTCAAGATTCGCCACTGAGTCGGCCTGTTGCTGATGCAAAAGCCGCGGTCCTTCCAAATGTCCGCATCGACGATGCTGCTCCTTCTCGATCTAGCGAAGGCGGCATCCCTACCGCAGATATTGCAGCTCCCCTACTCGATGAAGGCGACTTGCTTAATGGCGTTGGGTCTGCGAGTTCACATTCGAGCACAGTATCATCTGTGTTCAGCTCTGCAGCTCAGCAGAACCACTTGTCGGCATCCAGCAATCAGCATATCAATACCACACCTATGACGAACGTCGATTCTTCTCCAAGCCATGTTGCGAGTCCATACCATAGCAAGTCTGCCACCGCAGGCTCGAGTTTCACAGGATTTCCCAGCGAGAAATACCTTCCACCTCAGAATGATGTGCCGCCACCACAAAATACTGCCAAGGCAGACACACCTCCCGCAGACCCGCGTGTCTATGCTCGAGACCCGAACAGAAGTGTAAAGGGCTCCGTCATCGTCTACGATCCTCTGCTCGACAAGAAGCTGAATGGGAAAGACATGAAGAAGGCGAAACCTGTATACAAGGATATTGGCTTGGTACGTATAACACATAATCTGCTGCGGGGAGCGTCATCTTACTTTGCGTGAATGTTTGGCTAATGAAAGGCTTTGCAGGAAGAAGATGACGCTCCCCCAGCGGATCCACGATTGGCGAAGAGAGGTGGAAAGTTGGATTACATCAATGTTGATTTCCACAATCCCCAATCTCGACTGCGACATGCGCCATACCTTCTCAGGCCTTACGCATACGACCCTAAGACGTCTCTCGGGCCTGGTCCGCCAACGCAAGTTGTTGTCACTGGATTCGACCCTCTGCACAGCTTTTCCAGCGTTTCGGCTATATTCTCAAGTTTTGGAGAGATTGCAGAGAGCAGCAACAAGCTTCACCCAGAAACTGGCAGTTGCTTGGGATTTGCTACATTTCGTTACCGAGACTCGAGAATTATAAAAGGTGGCCGCTTTGTTTCTGCCATTGAGGCTGCGAAGCTTGCTGTGCGCAAGGGATCGAGCATGCGAATTGGGTCAAGCAATGTCAAGGTTGATTTTGATCCCGAGGGCAACAAGAGCAGGCGGATGATGGAGAATCTGCTAATGGCACCGAAGCCTGAACCGACTCCGCAACCTGTGAAATCAGTTCCTACACCCGCAGCGAAGCCCGCAGATGCCGCGAAGTTCTCTGGCCCCCCTCCAACTGCGCCCAAGGGCCCTTCAGGCTCGAGACCAATCTTTCGGCCACCAATTCAGTCAATTGCCCCAGCGGTGCTACTTCCTCCTACCAAGCCGAAGCCAATCCGAGTTATGCCAAGTACCGAGCCGGTCTCCGAGCAATTGAAGCACCAGCCGTACATCTTCGTCTCGGGCGAGTCTGTGCCATGTATGAATACGACTCCACCGCACATGTTAAAGCGTATGAGACACTTCAATCCGGAGGATGTCAAAATGGATGCGCTGGGATACTACATCATCTTTCCAAATAGCGACTACGGTAGACATGACTGTGAGCGTTGTTGTAGAACACTCGATCGCACCCTCATGTTCAACTATACCATGATCATGCAGCCTTTTCTGTATGGGAGCTCCCGATCTAGGTCAGAAGCTTATCGCGCTTCTCAGATGAGTCGCAAACGCAGCAGAAGCCCGACGCTGAAGGATAATGATGAGTGGGAGAAGCAGGCTGAAATCGCCCGGAAGAAAGAAGAAGCTGCCGATGTAGAAGTGGAGAGAAAGGAACGCGCCATGAATTTCGACCCCTCCAGAGAAGCTATCGAGGTCATCCGGAAACAACTCAAAGCGCAACTACTGAAAAACATTCGAGAAAAGACTGCTGCCCCAGCCATACACAGCTATTTGGACCCTGCAAACCATACAGCTAAGCGAAGAAAATATGGCATCGATGATCCCAAGGACATGAAGATGCAACTCATTTACGAAGATGACGAGAGAGAAGATAGTCCTGGATTTGCAACACCAAATTCTCGAAATGAAAGCTCCGATCGGCGTGCCATGGGACCTGCTCGTCTGAATGTTGCGTCTATGCCACGGATTCGGAAGATCAAGAATGGTACAAAGTCTGCTGTTGGGTTCCAAGATCCATACCTGGACAGAGCAAGACCAAAGCGTCAGGAGAAGGTAGCACAGTTCAGAGGTCTAGCATCTTTCTTCCTTGAGAGCAGTCCAGAATCTGAGGAAGATGGCCGTCTCCGCGCTCAAGGAACCGAGGAGCCTGACTCCCGACCCAGAAGCAGGATGACATCTGAAGAAGACGATTCTTATGATGTGTTCCAGAGATCTCGAGAAGCCAGGGCTGTTGATGACGACTCAATGAGCGAAGCCGGTTTCGTGGTCGGAGATCATGTCCCATCAAAGAAGAGAAAACTTGACTTGCAAGTCGAGGCAGCCCTGAAGCGTCAGAAGCTGAAGAGTGACGAAGAACTGTTTGGAGTGGCCAAGGAGAAGATCAACGAGGAGTTCCCACTGTCGGCCAGCACTATCGATGAGGAAATGCCGGATGTCGATAGTGTTCTCCGTAACGAGCTTGATGCCCAAGCTGCTCTCGATGAAGGTAGGAGAAAGCTCGCTGCGAAGAAGAAGAAGAAGTCCAAGAGACAAATTTTCGAAGAGCGTGAGGCACTCAAGAGAGAGCAGGAAGGTGTCTATCTGGATACATTCGACCGCCAGCTCAGCGAAAGTCCAGATGATGACGAAGAGTTTGTCACAGAAACAGCTCCTGTCGAGACTACCGTAGAGTGGGGTATGTCCGCTGAGATTCCTCGACCCACTGTTGATGACGATTTCAATACAATCCTGGACCTCGACGGCATTCAGAATCTCATCAAAGATGACGAGGACATTCCAGCTGCTACTTCCATCATCAAGTCTAGTGGTACAATAAAGCAGGGTTGGGCAAAACCATGGGCCTGGAAGCAGAAGGATATTAAGGCGCTTAATCGCGATGACTACAGAGGCTTGGTAACAACCGACACCACCATCACAGGCTATTATGTCCCGAATCCATCTGGCTGTGCTCGTACCGAACCAACAAAAAAGATTCTCAATGCCGAAAAGTCCAAATATCTACCTCATCACATTCAGATCCTGAAGAAACGACAGGAACGGGAAGCTCTTGCAGCTCGAACTGGCCGAGACTCTGCTGCCGATGCGGCACAAGCTGCTAAGATTGCTTCAGAGAAGATCGCAACGAAGGGAAACTCTCGAGCCAACCGATTAAGTCAACGTGCATTTGCCGCTGACCTCGACCGTCAGAAGAAGTCTCTTGGAACAGATGTCGATAATGTTCTTAGCTTTAACCAGTTGAAGAAGCGAAAGAAGCTTGTCAAGTTCGAGCGATCGGCCATTCACAACTGGGGTCTGTATGCCATGGAGGACATTGCTATGAATGACATGATCATCGAGTACGTTGGTGAGAAAGTCCGACAGCAAGTCGCAGATCTTCGTGAGCACCGTTATCTCAAGAGCGGAATTGGAAGCAGTTACCTCTTCAGAATCGATGAGAATACCGTCGTGGATGCAACGAAGAAGGGTGGTATTGCTCGGTTCATCAACCACAGTTGTATGCCCAACTGCACGGCTAAGATCATCACGGTGGACAAGAGCAAAAGAATTGTCATCTATGCACTGCGAGATATCGCTGAAAGTAAGTCTACCCCTCTCTTCTTCCGCCTGCCTTATCTAACATGTCACAGACGAGGAACTCACCTACGATTACAAATTCGAACGTGAGATCGGAAGTACAGATCGTATTCCTTGCCTCTGCGGTACAGCAGCATGTAAAGGATTCCTCAACTAATACCGCCAATCACTTTCATATGTTCCTGTCTCCATGCATCTGCATTCTCAACAATGAGGATCCTCTTCCGCAAGAGCAATCCGTTTTCAGCAAGGAGTTGAGTCTTTTCGACGCCATGCATGCTATCGTCGCCTTTATTGGTTTCCCAGGTCATTTTATTTCTGCATGCATGCATGAGTTGGTTTGCTCCGGATTGGCCACGGGTGGGACTGAATTGAATCACAAAAAATGTACTCTTTCAACCGAGTTTCTTTCCTGGCGAGGCGTTTGTTTTGGAGCGAGCTTTCCCTCCATTTCGGTCGGCTGGGTGGGAATTGAATGCGTTCAGATGCGATGAGCTGGAACGATGGAGAGGAATCGGGGGTACATATTCGGTATGCTCAGCCGGACAGTCGCTTCATCAGCGGCGTTTCTTCCACTGTGCGATGTGTTGGTATCTGTCGAGGCCCCAAACGACACAATAACGCACAGTTCGCACCTTGTACTATATGAGAGTCAGAGAGAGCAAAAGAGAGATGGGCGCCGGAGGAGAAGTGGGTTGATGGCTGAACGCCTATGTAGGGATAGTAATCGTGCTTTTGGACGGCGTCGAAGAGAGGAGGGTGAGATGAGATGAGATGATTTGCGCATTTGACGGCGATGTCTGTATTCGGACAGACATACACGCAAATACGCAGACAAGCAAGTAGAGAAGCATAAAAGCAAGTAATTGAGCATGCGTGTGAGCAATAGAAGAACAAGAGTCTGATGTGTATGACGATGTGAGTAATTTGGGAAGGATTAGAGTGAAGTTTTCTACCGGTGATACCGGGCAGCAGCCAATCCGTGTTCTAATTCCCATTTGATACCACGGTGCCTGTTGCAGAACCGTATACTGTTCAATACCTGCAGAGATACCACATTGGTAGAGCAATCATCCTATGATGGTAAGATTGATAGTGTTCTGTTGCTTATTCACGGTGTAAAAATATAAAATGGCAAAAGGACTGCATCTTGGAAATGCAAAGGATTTAGATCTCGCCATGTGAGCAAGTCAGTGCCTCCGTCTGCATTTGGCTTTCTAATCAGCGACTACGGAATGCTGAAATATGCCATCTTACAACCGTGAAAGCTATCCTCGGTCTAATTTTCGCAGCACCTTCCCCTCCTGCAATGACTGGAAATGAGAAACCCCCCTGAGAGTGAGTGTACCCTGCTTGCTATGCATTGGCAATTCCATTCCATGTCTGACGATTTTGGGTATCATATTCCCCCTGTGCTACTCCATCACTTCACCTGCCCTCCCCGCCTATCCCGAAGTCCCTCCACTATTCCCCAAAAGCTTCCCCTCCAGCACATGAATAACCTCAACCTCCCCAAACATTCATCTTCCTCTCCACATCATCACCCTCCCCCGCTCCAAGTACCCAATCCGCAAACTCTCTCTTTCCCCAAAGAACCAAGCACTCTCCCTTTCTCCCTTCCCCTCCTCAAACCAAATGGTTCGGCAGCAAGAAATTCGCAATCCCCTCTTTTATCTTATATTCATGTCCACAATTCGCACATACCAATCCACCCTCACTTATCTGCGTCTCGAGGAGGAGCGTGTGTAGTTCTGAGAAGAGCTTAGGGTCGGACTCGAGAGCTTCGGGTGTTGGTGGGGTAGGAGGGAGGGTTGGGAAACCGAGCTGTGAGGGGAGAAGGTCAGTACTGCACATTACTTCAAATCACTTTTCTTCAAGTAAAGGAGGGAGAGTAAAGGAGAGAAGAGGGTTATGAGGAGAGGACGGAGGGGTAATGTGGAAGACAAACCTCAGCAGCAGTAATAACCAGCGCATTCCAATCTATCCTCGGCAGCACATTCTTCAGAAGCTGTGGGTTCGGCACGATACTATCGGATACTAATTCGCAGTCTTTGGGGTGCAGGGGAAAGGAGGTGGAGGTGGATTTGCAGGCTTTGACGGCGCAGGTTAGGAAGTTGAGGGTGAGGACTTTCATTTTTGCTGGTTTTGATGGCGGGACTTGCGGGTGTGGTGGTTGGGCGAGGCGTAAATATGGTTCCTCTTAAGTGTCTTGAGGTGAGATTGGTGAAGGCTGTGAGAGTTCGTGGGAGTGGATTTCGTTTGGGGGGTGTAATGGAGGGGAGGGGTTGTCGTGATGTTGTAGTTAACTTTTTTTTGATCCGTTGAACAATCGCGGGGACGATTAGATTAGATTAGATTCACATCATGTGATACAGCAGAGTGCAAAAAGTTCCACCACCCCCGCCCCAACCCCTTGTAAGCGGCCGCTAGCGCTTTAATATTTGGGTTACTCAGAGTGCGCAGCTTTTGTCATAGGTGCATGAACATAAGTATATATATCAGCACGCTACTCGCAATTGCATGGGGAGAGGTGCAGGAACTTTTTGCACCCTACTGTAGGATCCATAACATTCTTCACTGGCTCTGTCCTGTGGCCCTCGGCACGGTGAAGTAAATGTAAACAAGTATTGTGAAATCTGTTTGTCAACAAAAAAAAAAAAAAAAAAAAAGAGGTATCTAGCCAAGTGGCTCTCAGAAACCGTGAAATTGACGATGGAAACTTTCTCATACATGTCCTGGTATTGTGAAGGGATGTCAATGAACAGTGTAGTTTCCCAATCTCAAATCGTGTTTAACGACTTGAAGTGTTGATTATTATTTTTTCTAATAAGTACCGGTCTGTTGATAGTAAATAATATAAAAATTATTCTTATTATGAAACTTATTATTAATATACCGTATACGCCGGTACTTATAAGTGCAATACTTAAAGTATAATATATAATTAGACTAATACCACTCAAAAGTACGAAGATAAATTAATTAATAAGTAAAAACGTAATTATCAATCAAAACTAATAACCGTTATAAGCTATTAAATATAATATAAAAATACTCTATTTAAATTATATATAAAGCTCTTATTTATTAAGATGAGCTTGGTGCACAAAGGGGATAATTAGTCACATTGCACGATGAGAGATCTTGATTCCGATCATCGCTGTAGAACATCTTAATAATACAACCTGGTTTTCTCGACTACGTGCCGCGTTTCTGCTTCTCTCGGATTGATTCTCTAACTGGGAGCTGCCACTCGCTTCAAGAGGAGATCACGCGCCGCTTTGCCATGACACGCACAACATATTTGATGTGTAAGTGTGTAAGTAGAGCCTCCCTATCCTTCCGCTACGCACACTCTACAGTAGCAGTACTAACCTCCTTTTCCCGCCAAGCGCGAACAATGGATAAGCTGACTTTCGAGGTCGAGCTCTTTTGGCCCCCGCGTTCCCCTCCTTCAATGCCACCTCTTCTCGCACGCCTGTTTCGTTGGACAGCATAGATTGCGACTTTCTCTACGCACTCTGATCACACTAAGTCCGTCCGATTGACGCCACCCGTCTCGCACGTCCCAAGTCCCTATCCCATCCCTTTTGTCTCAACGAGAGTCTCCCACTCGCTTTTTCTCCTTCGACTATTCTCACCAGAGCACCCAGTCATTGTGAGCATTTACTATCTCGAAGGTATTTTCAATCTGCCTCGCTTTCCCAATATCAACGCAAGTTCTCTCGATGGAGATCCCGGGACCTACATACGAACATGTACCCCTTGTTTCCGACGGGTCAACTTTTCGTATTATCACCATTTTCCCGGGGAAGGAGGACGAACGGATCGAATGTGGCTTTCTAGAAGTCCCAATATTTTCGAAGCCTACATATTCCGCCCTCTCATATCGCTGGGGCGATGACACTGTGGCTGGGCATATATGGATCAGTGGTCGCGTTATGGAGATCCGCGAGAATCTTAGGAACGCCTTGGAACGGATCAGAGACCCGGAAAAAGCGCAATCTTTCTGGATTGATGCGCTGTGCATCAATCAGAAGGATGAAGCAGGAGAAAAATCCATTCAGATTCCCTTGATGCGCCATATATATAGCAAGTCTTATCTTGTGAGGATCTATCTGGGAGGGGAATACGACGGAAGCGGCCAATTGCCAAGTCTTTTCGATTGCATTGATGATGCATGTGATCAACGAGAAGTAGTTGAAAATGGAGCATCCTTTAGGCAACAAGAACTGCCACCAAACAAGTACAAAGAGCTTGGTCTGCCACCGCCTAGAGATTCTGCTTGGGAGTCCCTTCGTTTCCTGCTCAGCCGAGATTGGTTCTCTCGTGTTTGGATAATACAGGAGGTCATCTTGGCTACTTCAGCGGAGGTAATTTGCGGTCAGTGGGCCATGAGTTGGACACGATTTATTTTCACAATTTTCAAGGCACACGCTCTAGGCATCCAAATAACCGGTGAAGTCAGAACAGAGTTGCACCCGACTAGGCCCGGAAATCCTTTGATCTCAGTCACGCAGCTCCTGTTCTTCAATGCTCTCAAGCCGGCCGATTCGGGCTTCATACCATGGAAGTTAATAGATCTTCTTCACCACACTAGGGCATCCTCCGCTACCAGACCTCATGACTATTGTTATGGCGTGCTTGGACTTTCGGAAGAATTGGGCAACCCAGGTTTAACGATAGATTATATGCTATCTCCGGAAGCTGTGTATCTACACTTCGCCAGGTATTTCGTCAACCAAGGGGATGGAGTTAAGGTACTCTATAATACCAGCGTACACAGTCTCTGCATGCCTTCGTGGGTACCGGATTGGTCAGATCGACACCTCTCGCTTCCGCGGCTAGTACCTCAACCTCGAAGAGCACCTGTATTAGACCCAGCTGTTGCAGCTGCGTCCTCTTTTGCAGCCGTTATCCAACTACATCCACTCAATCCAAACATCCTGAAGGTTCGTGGAATTATCTTTGGTGTAATTGATGAGTTGGGCGATATTCATCCGTCTCCCAGGGTGGTGAGAACTCAAGGGACCTGTACACCAGTCCAGATATCTATGCCAGTCAATATTAATAATTGTAACCCTCTTTTACCGGACGGCCAGGAGCAACGGGCCGATCATGAGGATATCTCAGTGGTTGCAGATTGCATTACTGAGCTCTATCGGCTCTTGCACAAGGGGAAAACACTAAGTTATCCAACGGGAGAAGATTCGGAAACAGTTGTATGGAGGACTCTGATTTGTAATCATGCCAGACGGTCGGGAGCAAAAGCGCCAGGTACATACGAGGATCTTTATAGATCCCTTCTATGTGTAATCAAGGCTCATGATTTCACACGACAGATGCCGCCTAGGTATCACCTCGAATCACTTTCCTTTGAAGATGTGCTCAGCCAGGACCCAGTGCAATCATATTCGAATGCAAGAGTCATCATATCACAGGCCTTCCCACTTTGCTGCTCAAAACGGCGCGGTAGGACCGAAGACGGCTATGTGGGTCAATTCTGTCTAAATGTTCAGGTTGGAGACTTTGTATATATACCCTTGGGATCCGCTGTACCGTTTGTGATTCGTCCTGGATCGAGTAAGACATACAGGCTAATTGGTGAGTGCTACGTTCATGGAATCATGAACGGAGAGGCATTTGCTATGTCAGGAGCTAGTATAGTTGATCTTGACTTTGAGTAAGTTTTATTAGGCCACTAAGTTGATTGTGCTATCGTGATGTGGAATGAAATCTAAGGTAAAAAGGATTTTATCAATACAAAGATAAGAGGGAAGGGGCAAGAATCGGCTTTCAACCAAGCTTTGAGTGTAATCATCTTACTGCATGGATGTGGCGGTTTGATTCTCATCGCAGGCTTCGTCCTCTCTTTCGTGGCTTCCCGCCTTGCTGGTTGAAGCCTTTCTTTAGCGACTGCAGAGTGTGGCTTTTGAAACGTCGTCGTATCTCGCCCTAGGTATAACCTTCTTGGATCATCCCAGCCAACAATTCCTCTGGGTTGTTAATCAGTTCCTTATTTAGCTGACGAGAAGTGGCAGCTCTGCGAGTATTTTTACGGTTTTCTCGAGCTATTGCGCAATTTTTCTTAATGAAGAGAGAAGTTCAGGTGCTCGGGAATATGTGACAGAAAACTTCGAGATTGCATGTGGTACGACTGCCAAATGTAGAAAATTACAAACCTTGGAATGGCCATTCCTGATATACTGCGACTGGTCCAGGGGTCTCCATACCAAGTGGATGTGCAAGCTGGTATGACGAAGATCATCTTGAATTCCGATGGGAGACTCTAGGTTCGAAGTCTATGGCCCGATCATTTATAAGAGATTTGACCACTAAATGCCCAGGGGGGGGGGGGTTAATTTTCGAGGT
>Ga0207886_10104_pt1 | contig 110960 bp, 119 predicted proteins | sample LinPmetageLP35_FD_184048 | JGI IMG/M metagenome (GOLD analysis project Ga0207886, IMG submission 184048) | Marine viral communities from the Pacific Ocean - LP-35 (SPAdes) | ecosystem: Environmental > Aquatic > Marine > Oceanic | place: Pacific Ocean | collected 2009-08-31 | reverse complement strand
GTCACAGGCCGAGTTCGAGTGGAAGCGAACCTCCGATAACTCGCTTCGAGGGTCATCAAGGTTAGGGACATGATCATTCGGGTCTTCAATATGAGCGACTTTGGTAGGTACGAATATGTTTACCTTGAATTACTTCTTCTGTCGTCTCAAGACATTGCCGATGTGTCAAAGTCCTGCTGAGTTTTAGCACATTGACACCGGGATTGATGAAGGCTTCGAGGTCTAATTTGATCTCCCATCTCCATATCCTTGTTTCTACATGCGATCGTTCCATCATTCTCCCAGAAGCAAAGACCAGCAAGTTATGTTAACCCATCCCAGGGTAATATCCGCGCTCTAAATCAAATATCGTACATCATTATCGTACTCATCGCTTAGGGCAAAGTTGCCAGCGCCTCAATTTGCTTCTTACACTTCTCCTTCATCTTCATAAAATATCCCCAACCAACCACACACACAACCCCAATATAGGCAATACCTGCACTTCCGATCTTGATCCATAGGTGCGCGTAGTCACGATGTTCAGCAGTGTCAGTCGCCAAAGACACAATCCCATCACGAGACAGCAGCCAATTTCCCAGCCCTGCTTTGCACACACAGTTTCGATAGACACCTAAAAGCTGCATGATCGTTCCACCAATAGCAGAGAAGTCTGCGAAGCCGAGGAAAATCGAGCCGAAGACATAGACCGACCATTTGATCCATGGGCTCTTCTCCCCTGTGTGAAAATGGTAGCAGAACCAGCAGAATACCAAGCCGATTTGGGAGCAGGCGTAAACAAGGACAGTGGTAGCCCTACAACCGAACCCGATCACTGGGGTGAAGTATGAGATGGAAGTTGCGAGTGCACAGACTGTTGTGATGCCGAAGATAGTGAAGGTACAAGCAAACAGTCTAAGGGTCCGGGAATTCAGGATCGCCTCGATACTTGGGTTGGAAGGTGCCATTGGGCCAACGACTTGTCTGTTCATCCAGCTTCGTACACATCCGCCTCGGTTCCAAAGTGCGACGGTCTGATATGCTGATTTAGACGGGGTGAACCTGCTCGCATTCTTCGAGGCCTGGACTTGACCGAAGATCGCTTCGAGTGTCGCTGATCTTGTCATTCCGAGCACACAGCAGCAAGCAGTAGCTGTAAGCACCACGATGCCATACCACAAACCGAAAGCGATGGCATGGGCTGTGTCGTTGTCTCCAAGCTTAGAGCTAGCATCGAACAATGCATAGCCATATGCGCCGAGATAAAAGACAACGGGAGCTCCGATCTGAATGCCGTACGAGGCTTGATGATCGAGTAGAAGGTGCAGCTTGCTTTGTGTGTCTGTGATTTTCGCATCGCAAATTTCTAGAATGACCTTATCAACGAGGTCTTGGTCTGTCTGCTGTGTGGGATCTACTCGAGGTAGGAAAGTCCCAATCAAGGTTAAGGTGATCGCGTACGCTGCTTGTCGGCGTCTGAGATTTCCTTGCGGTCCCTTTGACACTTGCCGCTCGATCTCTTTCAAGATCAACCAGTCTTTCAAACTCTCGTCGATGGCCCCCACTAGCATGAGCCCAGCGAGACCAAACACGGTCATGATCCAACTGATGATGTCGAGGATCATAATACCGAATGCAATTACCAGCCACAAGATGCTGAGAAAGATATTTCGGTCAAAGTGTTTCTCTCCGCGAGGCATGCGATAGTTTCTTGGAATAGTCAAGACGAACACCAATGCAGGCAGCAAGAAACCAACGAGCGGCCCGATCCATTGCGACAATTGCGAGACTTGCGACATCTGCCATCCTGGCCATCTATCCAGACATTCTGATAGAGTGATTATCACAGGTAGAGCTGGATCGTTGGGAAAGAGCGCGTATTGAGATGCGCATCTTGAACTGGTATTTGTACCCAGCGAAGGACCTAGGGCTACCGTTTCGTTTCTGATAGTCCAACATGCTTGGTCGAAATCAACGTGGTAATTGATGGCGGCGCATACAGTTATGGAGGTAAGCAAGATGAATGTGGTAGTGAAGCGCATCGCAGCGCACAGCGTGCCGTTAACCCTAAGTATGCGTGGATACTTGGGTTCAGATGTGTCTCTGCAAAACGAAATCAACAGGATGAATTGGAGTTGTGGAAAATCTCGAAATGAAATGCGATCAAGAAGTGAGAGTGGACAGCTCCAGGACAAATGAAGATTGGACAGGCAGGCGCATACGATCAAGATGACTCGACTTTTGGAGCCTTCCGCCCCCAAAACAGTAACTCCCATCCATTCTCGCTCTCGCATCCACGCCTTCGTGCAGTCACGCTCACGCTTTGCCTTGCTTTACGACACCCTCAAATTCAGTCTCCCTCGTTTCTGTTCCTGAAATCGATTTATGTAGACACATTTTCCATTTGCAACCAACCACGATCCAGCAGCGTGTCGCTTTGAATCTGCCTTCACCGAATATATGCACTTGCATTCCGATATTGGGGGAGGCTGAGACGTCAATATCTGTGAACAGTTGTGGGGAGTGGACAGAAGTGCAATCTCCACGCTTTGTTTTTCATCTGGAGTGATTGGGCGAACGCTGAACGAGGTGTCACTCGCTTGCCGTGAACCAATCAGTTCTGAGGCTGGAGGGAGGCTGAGATCATATCTTAAATAGATTTGGGATAATGATGAGAATGTGAGATTCTTCGTAGATTTGTCATTCAGCCCCTTAAGCTGAGTGTGGAGTGAGCGAAAGTGGCATTGCACGGCTCTCCGAAGCAAACAAACGTGACTTGAAACTGGGCGCGGTGGCGGCGCAATACGGCCAGGGAAGGTTTCGCAAGCCTCGCTGCCATTCCTCAGCTGATAGGATCCTGCTACATGTCTCGGAGTCTCAAAAAGAACACTTGACTGTGTTCTCCGAGAGAGCCCAAGGCAGGTGAGACCAGATTCGCACGTGGCACATCAAAACTTGTATCCAATTTCGACATATTCCCTAATCTTCAGTTTCAATTTATTTGAATACATACCGAGCGTTCTATATCTACCATATTCTCTTAACCATCTCATATCGGCTGATCTTCCCAAAATCTTGACTCTTCTCAGATTTCTCCTTGCCGAATTTCTCTTTCTCCTTCATTTTCTTCAGTGTGTCCGGATCATCGTCGTAGAAATGACGCTTCTTGTCCTCATCTACCTCGGTCATGCCCCATATCCCCAACCTTTTACCTTCAGCAGTATAGTTTTGATGCTCCCGCTTTTTCATGGTTCGGTACCGATTTCGTGCGAATTTGAGGAGGAGCATACCAAGGACTAGCTTGCAGGCGAGTAGGACAAAGAAGGCTCCAAGGAAGAAGATGAGCATAGTGAGTGCGGCTATGGCGTCGTCTGCGCTAGGTAGATACCACGGATTCGTGGCCAAGGGATCAGGAATTCCGAAGGTGGAGCGGCCGAGAGCTCGTCGTATGATTTTATCGAAGTGTTCGAGCGCGGCAGTGGTAGCTGGAGAGGTGGTCGCCGATTCGACCGAAAGTGCCGTTGCAGTCGATGCAACTGGAGATGGGAGATGTGTTGCAAGAAACATCTGGTAGGTTTGCATCGAAGACCTGATGAAGAGGCATGATAAGGGTATGACTGGTAAACCCAAGCGTTTGATCAAATTCTGATTGATGAATGCCTAGGAAATGTGAGTAAACCCCTGAAACATGCGATGAATAACTCACATTGGTATAATAGTCCTTGGCCAGAACGTCAAGGTATCGCTGATAGACTGCCGGCTTGACATTGTTGAACTTGCTGATGTATGAATGTTTGATCCAGTCCACCAGCATTTCGCTGCCAAGAACGAGGAGGAAGGGAGTCAAGACTTCACCTGACCAGCTGGGTAGGACGATGTAGCTACTAGGAAGGATAGTGTCATCTGCCGCGCCATCCCCATAGCCCACTTCCACAATATTCCGTAGCGCGATGATTATTAACATCAGCCACAGCTGGAATCGTTCGACGATATCGGCGCACGTAAGCTGGAACAGATTATCTTTCTCTATCTTCTTGAAAACTGTCGATTTCACCTCAACAAATTGATTGGAGATGAGGAGAGTTAGAAGTGCGTTTGAATATGAGTTGACAGCGACATTCAGGGCGATGACTTGGTAAAACAGTGCCGTGGCGTGAGTGACGTTATAAATCAGAGCTAGGACAAACATGCCAAGCGGGCGAAGAATCTTGCTTCTCCCATACGAATCCCGCTCCAAAGTTTCGTTGGAAAACAGGCATTCAAGAATATCTTGGCCAAGGGCAGCTAGAAGCTTGTCACAAACCTACTGGTGTCAATAATGTATCTTCAGCTTGAGGAGGGCGGAAAACGTACCTCAAGAGCATTGAAAATCACATAGAGCTTGATCGCTGATTGCCCTCGAATACTATGATACATCCGACTGGCGTCTAATTTCATCAAGATAAAGCAGCTGAAAATGATCACTGCTCCTTGCAAAAGATCTGCTTTGTGATATGATGACAGCGATGATGGTTGAGATTTCTGTCGTCGATGCCTGCGTCCCCAACCCTGTCTGGATTTACGTTCCACTTCAGCGCGTAGATTTTCTGATGTCAAGGGTTGGGATCCGATATCAGGTTTCCTTCCTGATTGGGACTGGTAAGATGCAGTCGTGGAAACTGGAGGCCTACTCGCCCTGGACACACTCCTCGAACGATCCACGGAGCTCGTGCTACCGCGTCTACCGCGTTGCCGATGCCAGAAGCGACCTGAACCGTGATAAATGAAACCAGCAATGAACCTGGCTTCCTTTGCTATAACGTGGCCCCACCATTGAATTAAGATTGCTGCAGCCTTGAAAAATCGGAGTGGCAAAATGGTAAATGTGTAGAGCCATGCATCCAAGCACGCCATAGAACCGAAGTAGAGAACCTGCTCTAATTGCGGTGGCAGCAACAGAAAGTTTAAGAGTCGTTCAAACTTAACCTTCGATGATTCATATTCAAAGTGTCCACCAGAAGAAATGTACAGTTGAGAAGGCACCGTTGATGAAAGCTCCAGTTGTAAGTAGGTCGGGATAGACATGGGCGGGAGAGGTATCGGTGAGGGGGGCTCTGCTGCAGGTTTCCCACCGTGTAGCTTCGCTGATAATTTATCAAGGTCAAGGGGCTCTGGCCGCGAGCCTGATTGGAGAGGCTTTCTCTTCGGCGACAGCTGATTTTGTGACTTCATGAAAGAAGGTGTATTTTTGCTTGTCGTAGGTGGGGTCGATACTGCCCTCGATGAGTATCCAGGGCGTCTGGTAACTGAATTTGATGCTGTCTCGGCTCTGGCACGACTTTTATCGCGAGTTTCAGTCGGGATGCTTATTGGTTCTGGAGCGCTGATCTTCCTGTGTCGTCCATTTTTCCCTTCAACATCCGAATACGGACCATCAGACATTGAACTTCTCCGATCAATGACCGGCGAAGGAGCGAGCGAAGGTTGAGCGGAAACTGTCATCCGAGTCGGTGACAGTATGGGCAAAGAGCCGGACGCCGATGTCAATTCCTCGATTTCGGCAGCTGACAGCTTCAAAACCTCGCCATTGGTTTTGTTCACTGAGAGCTTTCGAGGTTTTTTGGCCTTCTCATCGGTGGTTTCCTCCACCTCAATGATTGTAGATCTCACATCATCGCCATTGCTCCTGTTTACCGACGCTTTCCTCGGTTTCCTGACCTCTTCTGGAATATCATGAAGCTCATGGGCTGGTAATGTCTTTGAGATTGGTAGTGGTGAAGCGATAGCAGATTCATCGTCATCTAGAGATGCTGAGATGATGGCCTTTTCAAATGATCCTGAGTACTTTCGAATATGGGGCAAGGTCCCTGTGTACTCTACTGATGATGAGTCCGTCACTGCCAAAGACGGGGACAAGCTTCGAGGTGAAGGCGAAGGCGATCTTGATGGAGACGGTGAAGGAAGATGCGTCACTTCCTGTACTGCAAGAGTATATCCTTGGGTGGACTTTGGATCTTGATCCATGTCATGTGATGGGTTCCCTTCTCCTGAGGTCATTTCGGGCCATGTGTCCTGCTCGCGCGAACTCGAGCCCACAACAGAGACCATCGCCAGTCTTCATGTCAATTGAACATGTACCTTTGAGACTCTGCTGTCGATGTCTGATAATGCTCGAGATGGGTGATGAAGTTTAAGATGTTCGAAATCCAGAGGCCAGTTCGAACTCTAATCAAGGTTCCCGCCATATTCGCTTCATCCCGGTTAGCGTGCCAAGAATTACAACCCACCAAAGAATGGTCCGCTCCAGTCTCGCTTGAGTTCAATCCCTCTCCGCCTCGCCACTCCTTGACTAACGGGTCGAAGGTAATGTGGCCGATTAAGGCACGTGCGGAGCATCAAATCCAACTTATTCAGTGCACCATTTCTCGATGAACAACAATTTAGAATCAAAATCGTCTTTACAAATTCTTTAAAAATAGCCAATCAATGTTTACATAAAAAAATCCTCCTCATTAAAGTTGCCTTGATAAATTCATGTTTGTCGTAAGTGTGCACCTCGCCTCAATCGGCCACATTACCTTCGACCCGATACAGCCTGACTCCCTCCCTTCCCTCTCAACACCCCTTCTGGCTGTTGTAAACACAGCTGCGTAGACTTCACCAAATCATCAACTTCACGCCAGTTTGAGACCTTCTGCCATGCAAAAAGTTTTCCTGAGCTTCATTCTGGCGTCTTCCGATTCTGTAAGATAGTCCTTTGCAGGTGCGCTGGAATGCAATGAATATCCCTGATCTGCAAATCATTTGCTTTCTCTTTCGAAACCTTTGACTTTCCGTCTGTTCTGCTACTTAGTGGACTGGTAGAGGGGTTTGGGTGACCGTCTGGGGTCCTTCGATCTTTATATTCTTTACTACCTTATCGGAGTTCACGGTCACGGATTTGTCCAGGCCACCCATTTGGGTTGAAATTGGCAGGCGCAGGAGTGGCGGCTTGACCTTATCATTTAGAGCCCGAATCCCCTGGAGAGCAATGGCGGCTGTATGGACACAAAGGTGGCTCGCTTAAAGATCAGAATCTAGGATGTGAATGCATGGCTAATCGACCTCTCCGCCATGAGTGTACCGCTTCGCTTGATACTGTTGACACGCCAAGACTTTGAACATGCTCGGTCATAATTCAAGTCATACCCATTGAAAGAACGGCTTCGAATGGGTATAGTCTGCATGGATACACTAAAAAATATTGCACGCATCACCCTCCATTGGCTAGGAGATTCTTGTTGGGTGAAAGAGCAGCCGCATTCCAGAGCTCCCGCGGCTACTTCCGGAGGATGCATTCGTTTACCTTGCTTCCAAGATTTACGTGTGAAAGAAAGCTATCCCGCCTCATTCATTGAGACGGATTTTCTTTGACATCAATCTAGTTAAATTCTTCATGTTTTTCATCGCCATGGACACATTGGCCCACAACCCAGCTTCAGCAATTGCGCCGCAATCCAAAATATAGGGTTTCAACATGTCGTCCACGACACCCAGAAAGGTTGAGCCACATCCTCATAATGGTATGTTCAACCACATATTATGAGGATGACAACGCTTATGTATAATTTATAGGGTTTCAACGCGAGTATATTGGTCCCTCAGCGCAACTTTGACAGAGATTCACCTGCTGACATTCTGGCAGGGGACAACCCAAAGGCGCCTATTCAGACATTCGCAATGTTCAGACATATCATGCTACACCAAATGCGCATGTTCCTTGTGTCACAGGACTATCTGCAGGCTACCAGAAAACTGGTCTTTTGTTGCTTCCCGATTGGAACGGCATTTGCCATGACAGTATGATGTTAGCCGATCAATTTGCGCAGGTGTGTCTCTTCATGCTCGGTTTGAAATGGTATATAAGACTAACAATCATCAGGCGGGAATAATAACGTACATCTGTGGCTACACTGGTGTTGCTGATCCTCCACTCTCGGCCCAAGCTGAAAGATCGCTGAGTAATGAAAGTGCATCAGTGTGAAGTCATAGCAGGATTCATTGCTTCCCCTGAAGGTGAACCGAACTGCACGGTTGAAGCGTATAGCGGTGTTAAAAGACCATTAAGCATGACCTTCGCGGACGACCCAAAGACCAAGACTGACGCCGCCGAGCGAGAGAGAATCAGAGACGCCATGAAAACCTGGACGGGACCCTATCAAATTAATCTCTACAGCCATGTTGGAGATGGATTCGCTGTGCGACGCCATGTTGCGAGTAAGCCAGAGGTATTCGCGAAGAGACAGGCTTTTGTTCAAGCGCTGCAATGGTTTAACTTTTATCTCTTCGAGGATAAATGAGTTGAATTGTATTCAGGACTTGGGAAGCTAAGGTATCTGGGAGTGAGCATATCAAATTGTCTATTCACGGCTAGTGGTTGGATTTGAATTGGTAGAGATTGATTTATATTGCTTGGAATTGCACGACCGCAGGAATTGTCGTTGAATAAACCACGGATATATGCCAGACCTTCCCGTAACCTTGTCCTTTCCGTCCTGAGCCAGAAGTACTGCATACCATGCTTCATAAGGATAACATCAGATTCTTCCTCGTAAATGCGACGTCAATTCTGCTTTTCTGAAATGACTAAAGTGAGATATATTCCCAACTCCCCATGCAATTTGATGGCTTAAGGAGCAAAGAGGGTAGCAATAATCCGTAAGCAAAAGCGAAGTAACAAAACTATGCTAAGACACAAAAGAGCAAGCATATGCCCGTCACTAATTGTCTTCGTCTGAATCGATGCATATAGCAGTCTCAGAAGTGTCGCCTCTGCGAGGTTGGTGCACTGCTGTTTGACCAACCTTCGCGCTAGTGCTTCCTGTGCTCCTCTTGTGTCCTGATGTCGCAAGAGGACGCTTTAACGATGTTGCGCTCTGTCGGTCCTTCATCTCTTCCTCATACTTCCGCATAAGAGGCATGAGCAATTCACCAAAGATGGCTGTTCCGAGATTGACTGGAACTGCGTTACCAAAGATGCGGATCGCATCTTTGAGGCTGTATTTCTCCAGATCCTCCAGATCAATCTTGTAACTATCTGGGAAGCTCTGTGCTCGTGCAAACTCTCGAAGCGACAGCGTGCGGTGCAAGAAAGGATGCACGACCTAGAAGATTTTCCATCAGCGATTGTGTCTTGCAAAAATAATACTGTCACGGAAAGTACTCAGGACTTACCCTTCCACATTTAGAACCTGGGTGGATAGTCGTCAAGCACACATCGAAGATTTTCTCCATATCCAGGCGTCCGTATCGACCTGGGTAGAACTTGTGGCGTCGGGCAACGTCGCTGTATAAGTACGCAGGTTTGATGTCGTTTGAGACACCAGAGGCCCTGTGATCCGCTCCGGGCTCCAGCGGTATGCTACATACCAACCGTGTGACATGCGGGTTGTAACAGGGTGTAAGATGCTTCCGAAGCTGATTATTTGTGAGGCCTTTCCGCAACTTTCGCTGGTACTCAGAAAGTGGTGATGTCGCGTAACTCTGCTTGAGCTTCCCAACGTATTCGTCCTCAGGAACAACCTCACACTGATCAATGTAGGTGAATCGATTCTCCCGTTCCTTGATCTTGTCTGCATCATCGCCCATGTACGGATCAATCCACTCGAACCGCGGCAGATCCGTAAGTGCGTCTCCAACGGTACAAAGCTTATGGGGTGCTGATTTGCGTCTTCGGTACCAGTTCATCTCTTTCATCCGTGAGAAGCGAGGTTTGTAGACTGTTTGAGGTTGCGGGAAATTGGGCAAAGAAAATCCCGGAAGTGCAGCCCAGAAGAACACCCTAAGGCGGCTTTGCGGTACCTCGTACTCTGCAGCTTGCAAAAGCGCATATTGTACTTGGTAGCCGATACTGGTTAGAGCTCTCAGGATAAGCCTATATATGTTAGCTGGATCTTATTCAGGATGCGATTAAGAACTTACTTTACGGTTCCTCCTTCAATCCCACCTTCTAGCTTGCCTTTGCTTGCCTCCGTTGCCCCGAGCTATTCAGATCAGTTTCGTGACTTGTAACAAATAATAATCGAACTTACGCGATGGCTGAGTAAGTCCTTGACATTCTCCATGAGAACATATTTAGGTCGGTAGAAGTCAACGTAACTCAAGAACACGACGACCAGGCTGTTTTTGATGTCCTCAGCCTGCTGGAAACGATTCATCTTCGTATATCCAGGGCAAGGGAAGCCTACTTCAGTCTCAGAATAGTTTCCTCGTAAGAACATAGAACTTCAGAGAGTCTTACCTCCACAGATAAAGTCAATGTCTCCACGCCTGGGCAGATCCGGGATAGTTCTTCCGTTAATGACTAGAGGTTCAAGTACATCGCCACTCTCAAGCCGACAGACACGTTCCAGGAGAACACTAGCATCGGCATTGTGTATCTGACAATGAGGGAAGTTGAGTTGGAGATGATCGATTGCGGCCTCACTTTGTTAGACGCGAATATCTATAAATATTGGGGTATGCACATACCGGAGAGAATTCCACGGCGTGACGAGACTCTAAGACCTGGGAAAGCTCTGCGGCAGCAGTCAGACCACCCCCACCCGAGAATAGGTCCTACACTAGTCAGACTTTATATTAAAAATGGGAGGAATTGGCAAACCAATGTCGCAAGCTTCTTTGAGTTCTGCAGAAAGTCTTCCACTCTTGCCTCTAAGGACTTCCTCTCAGTCATGCTTCGTTCAGAATACCTCATCTTTCTGACATCTAAAGATACCAAGTCGCCTTTTTGAACCTTTCGACGAGAATCCATTGACGAATCCACCTTGTTCTTGACCCAGAAACTATCAGGCTTGTCTTTGTAGCTATCAAGATCAGAGATGTCTTGACGGTGCTTTACAAAGCACTTTCCTGACAAAGCTCCTGTCTTAACTGTGGTGATGACTCCGGTGAAGAACAAGCGTCGATTGTCCCGAACAGCATGCGAATTGCCCCTTTCGACCTCGTCAAACCACTTTGAGTGAAACTTATCGACACGCTCTAGTAAAGATAATTCAAGTCCGATTTGTTGCTCTTCGAATGACTTGTTCTTGCGGTTAAAATCGCGCTGGTTCATCAATATTCCAACGATTTGCCCGATCCGCAGTGGCTCAGTTGGATCGCAATGGAGCTTTTCGTCGTAGATATAGACAAAGTCGTAGAGGTGGTAATCTTCTCCTTGCCAGCAGAACCCGTCGAGTTTGACTGTTGTTCCGTTGAGCTGAGGCTCGCCGAGAAGTACCACCTTCGTGCTTTCTGTGTCCGCGAGCTTCAGGTCACAGCACTCGCAGCTTTGCTGTCCATCATCAGTTCCTTTGGATTTATGGTCCAGCGCATATGAAAGTTGATCTGTGTCAGGATTGTGGTGCAAGAAGTAAAAATATTGGCCATTGTTTCGGAACTCTCCCTCTAGGATATATGAATCTTCATCAGGTCTTCTTTCGATGAACGAAACGGTGATCTTTCTAGCAATAGAGCTCAGCTCAACATCGTCACAGGCACTCAACAAGAAAAGCTCACGTGGACCTGCAAGTTCCCCGATAGGTGTCGATGCGGCATGTGAGAACCACCGTACGTGCATCATCTTTGTGCCGAACTCATCTTCAAAGAAGTATTTGATAGACGCATACCAGACATATTCCTCGTCAACTTGCGTCCCAACGCCTTGTTTACGTTTTCTGCTAGGCTCTTCGCCACGGACAATGACGCAGTCGCCTGGACGGTATATGACTCCATCAATGTTAGCAGAAGCATACCCAGTTCTGTCAAGCTTCCGATCTTTCCAGATTGAAGCACCGAAACAAATACTCTTCGTTTCAGTCGCCCAAGCTGCCTCGCGGATATTGTCCAGATACTCCTTCAGATCCGGAAGAGTGCTTGGTCCTCTGGCATATGGGTACCTTTCGATCTTGTGAACCTTGTTTGGGTAGAACGGCCGAGCAAGAGTATACATCCAGGGTGTCGCGAGGCTTTGAGTCCTGTGCTGGAGTACTGCCTCGTTCGGGTTGCCTCCAGTCCCTCTGGCTCTTGGGGCTCGCTTCTTGTCAGACGTAGGTGATACTTCCCAGTCATCTGGAGAGACGTCTCGTAGTTGCTCGTTGTTTAAAGGAACTTCATAGTCCGATTCATCGCCGAAATCCGGCGTAGTACTGAAACCTCGTGTGCAGGATGGTCGTCGAAATCTGCTACCTTTGCAATAAGGCGATTCTTCTGGTGAGTTTCCGCATTCTTCATCGGAGCTGAGTGCGATAGTAACCGGCTGTTCGGCCACAGATATTTCGTCCTGGAGACCAAAGGAGAAACTTTTAGTTTCGTGAGTAGCTCGCCGATTTGCGGTCCGTGGGTAATCCTCCTCGTCGTCAGAATCGTTAGTTTCAGTTGTGGCGAGGCCGCGGCGCACTTTATTCGACTCAGATCCGCTTTGACCGAGGGTAGAATATGACGTGGAAGAGCCACTAAAAGGTTTGTTCCGCTTGTAGCGATGAGTAGGTGCGAGTATCTCGTCATCAGAATCCTCAACAGGAGTACGACGTTTTATGACTGCCCTATTTCGGCTCGAGGATTTTTTCGGTCTCCATGTGTCAGTCTCCACATCAGAATCTTCGATTGTTGCGTTTGTTTTAAATCCGAACAGGCCGATCTCGCTGTCGTCTTGGGCTTGAGGCGTAGCCGGTAAGCTTATCGAAGGCGTGGGTAAAGATATATCAAGTAATCCTGCAGGTACGATGAATTCTCCAGGCTTTCTGACCAGCTCAATGACCTTAAACTGAGCCTTTTTAACATCGAATTCAACTGAACACAAGATGTTATAGAATCTCTCTGGCACAAAGCTGAGTTAGCCCTACTGTTTCTTCATCCTTCAGATTCACTTACCAGGTGTCAGATTAGGGTCATCAATGAATGCCTGCGGGAATCTCTCGACGAAGTCTTCTGCTGTGGAGATCCTGGTCATGTGCTGGTCAGAACTCACCCTCGGTGGGCTCATGTTGACGATGAATGAGATGTGGTCGTTGTCAAAGCATATCTTAAAGGTGGTAGGAGATCTGTTAATTGGTATAATGTTAGCGGAAATGAATCGAGGTAATAGCATTGGTACGAATTGTCACCCGGAATGTGACGAAAGCTTACCAAATTATCAACTCGTCGCGCAGCTTTGAGAAGGTTTTTAAGATACCGAAGCGATATGTATATTCAAAGGCGATGTTTTGGCGCAGCAGTGGCTTTGTGATAGACGGCGAACGTCTTTGAAGCTCAAGAAGAACTTGCAGTCGACTAATTCGAGACTTCAATCTGTTCAAGTTGAACAGGAAGTATTGGACGAGTATGAAGTGGTATCGCAAAAAATCTATTTGTACTTTGGTAATAGTTGTGAGAAGAAAAAGCGCAGTTGAAAGTGTGAGGTTGAAGGTAAAAGGGGGTGGAGCTGGGAGGTTGTCGATTATCGAAGAGAACGCATTTGAGAAGTGAAGGAACAAGGCTAAGAGAGCGCTTAATTGCGCGAGCAATAATGTAAGACTTTTTCAAATTTTCAGATTCACTTTCTTCCATAAAGTGCAAACGGAAGGAGCTTGCGTCGAAATGGGTAGAAGATAGCGGCTGAGGCGAAAGTAAACATTGGCTAAGCGAGGCGGGGGACAAGGTAGAAGTAACAAGCTCCGAGAACTGTTAAAATCGACACAACAAAACCCAGGAGCTAAAAGATAGGGTCAGAATGTTAGGCCAAAAAGAAGAAAAGGGCAGCTACTAACAGTTGGGTTGAAGATAGGGGCATTGCGAGAGCACATTACCCATGTACCTGAAGGCAGTGTCTTCCACAAGCCAATCATCCTGTTGGCAATTATCATGAGTTAGCTACATTGATATAATTCGGCCTTACGTAGGTTCAAGTTTCAAATAGTCCTCGTCTCAGTAATCGCGGGTGAAAATACTGGCCTTCAGTCTTTCCTCTGCTGACATAGTAAGCGAACACGCTAGGTCGTTCCTGCCCTCTTTGTAAATATCCTTAACGCCAAAGGGTAGAAGCTCCTCCAGCATCAGAAAGAAACATTTCTCCAGAACATCTGACAGCCTCTACCAGTCCAACGCAAAGCGATATGATGGACTGACCACCACAATTCCGCCAAGGGGTTCCCAACAGACTCGTTCTCGCTGCCGGCGGTGACGACCTGTCCCTATCTCCTTCGAAGCCTCTCTAGTCGGCCTCGTCTGCTATTCCGATGCTCACCCAGTTCAAACGATTCCCCAACCTTGCTGCAGAGATTCGACTGCAGATCTGGGAGCTGGCGTCCTCCATCCCACGCGATCTTGACATATGGACAAGACCATTCAACATACCGGGAAGTCATGGTTTCAAATTCGCAACCACCAAGCCTGTACCCTCGACCCTCCACACAACTAAAGAATCCAGGACAGTTGGCCTGAAGTATTACCACTTGGCCTTTGGCACAGATCTCACCTACGGCGACCCCTCGTCAGTCCTACCACCAAGGATATACCTGAATACACGCGCTGATCGAGTCTGCTTCTTCGGGAGGAATATTGAAGAATCTGCGGAATACATAAGCATCATGATCGAGGAGTACAAAATCACACGTCTGGCCGTCAATGTCGCTGGTAGAGGTCAATGCAAGAACACATGGACAAGAGAGATGCTATGCCTAGTTGACATCGAGAGGCAAACCATACCCTGCTCATGGCTCAACGCAAGGATCGAGGAGATCACACTTTTCTACCGGCCAGAGGAGATAGACTTTACGTTCAAGTTAGCTTCAAAGAGTTTGGGGGAGACTATGAGCAGGCGATTCGAGGACAAAAAGATGATGCTCAGGTCTATTCTCTTGCCAACAAGGCAATAGTTCGTGAAGGACTTGAATTGTGGGTTGCGAAGGATACTCTACTGCAACTGAGGGATCAGTGCCTTGAGAATTTGGACCAAGCGATGGCGGAAGTTAAGCGGAGTGAGGCAAATAGAGAGAGTCTCCAGGGCCACTACGGGAAGGCGAATTCGGGCGAGGTCGAGAACGAAGATCAAGTGCCAGATGGCGTGGGTAGGACACTCTACTGCGCATGGGCTGGCGGACGCGAAAAGAGTCTCATTGTTAAGCTGGCGAAAATGAGCGTGTCCTATACGTAGACTTGTCGGAGGTCAAGAAGCTATATGAAAGAAGTCAATCAGGTAGCTGTACGATCATGAGCATCTCGCTGATACAATTTTTAGGTTGATGGTAGCTGAGCACAATCAAAAGAAACTCCAGGGCAGCAAAATAAGTTCAATAGTCAAAAGTTCAAATGAAATTGCGGACTCACTTTGCAGCCTCTGAACATCTCCACCAACATACACCATAGAGATTAAATATTCTTGCTCGCGAGTGTAAGATTACAGATATACTTCTACATCAAGAGCCATTCAGCTCTCCACCAAGCAATGACCTTCCTATCTGCACTGTTTTGAGTTGCCAAAGCGCCATACCACAGCCACAACCAACCAAAGAAATAAGCGGCTCCATGTCTATCAAGCTGTCATTTTGCGCCTCGCGCCATGCATGCAAGAAATAGATGCAACAGCTACCGGATATCCGATGCAAGTCTGGTAGTTAACGCCACGCTAATATCGAAACACACCCTCATCTCCTTCAAATCCTCTTCCATCCATCACAACAAATTCACCCTCTCACCCTCTACTTTCTCGGCAACTCTCTGAACACCTGTCTAAAGATCTCACGACTCTTATACAAATTGCTCACTCGTAGACGCTCGTTATCCAAATGTGCTGAATCGCTTGCCTGGCCACAAGGAAGATGCGCAGCCGGAGCATTGAATTCCTTTTCAAGGAAGCGAATACTGGGAATACTCCCTCCTTCTCGGATGTAGAGAGGCTTTCGCCCCTTGCGCTTCGTGCCGTTATCATTGGATGAGACAGGCGACAGTGGAGACTCTGAGTCAATTGCGGTTGTGGCCGCGAGGGAGGTATGATCGCTGCCGTTGGTGAGAGTCGTGGATGTTGCAGGTGTGGGCTTGAGACTTGGGCTCATGCTGGGGGTTGCTGGTTTCTTGGCTTGGATCTTTGGTCGTGGGCCTGGGACACTCGACCGGCGAGTCTCGCCGATAGGACCCCAGACATCCATGATGGCTTTTTCGAGAGTTTGGAAGATCTCGTTGTCTGGATCACCGAGCCAGGCATCAGCTTGATTGTCAATGGTGATGGAAAGGTGGTTATGGGTGTCGAGTTTGGCAAATGCATCGGTAAGGAATGCTGTAAGTGACTTGATCACATCGTCAACCTCTTGGTTGGGAACGAGGCGAAGCGAGATGGCGGCGCTGGCTTGGGATGATACTAGAGATCCATCTGGCCCAGAGACCTTATAACGATGGACAGTCAGATTAGGCTCTCGCCATCTTGCCATCAAAGAAGCCTTAAGTGTTTCCGGCGGTCCATTTTCAGGATTGCGACGGATCAGTGTTTCTGTGATGTCGTCGTAGCGAGCCTCCTCGACCGCAGTCAAGGGTAAGATATCATCGTAGAATCCAGGAATCTGAATGCGATTGTGGAGGCCCTTCAGTTTAGCTAGGATGGATGTGAGGTCGAATAGAGGCTCATCCATCATGAAACTTCCGTCGACACCACTGTGCACATCTGGATGGTTGCTATCAACCTTGACAGTAGCATGGAGGACACCTCTCAAGCCATAGGTCAGACAAGGAACATCATCATCAAGCCAGTAGCTGTTCGCAAGAATGATGTAGTCGATATCACCGATCAAGTCTTTGTGCCGCCGAACAGCATCCTTGAAGCCTCGAGAGCCAGACTCTTCTTCGCCCTCGATAAGAAAGATGATATCGGATTCAAGTGCTTTTTCATGGACAAGGTCCACAACCGCATAAAGAGCAGCCATGATCGGTCCCTTGTTGTCAGTCACACCTCGGCCGTAGAGATAGCCATTGATGCCCTTCATTTCGAATGGATCAACGATCCACTTGTTCTGCTTGTTATCCGCAGGAACCACATCATCTGTTCCAGAATTAGCTTGAAAAGTCCCAGTGAATCGTATTCCACTTACAATGGCCATAAAACAATATCTTCTTTCTCTCGCCAGTGGTCGAGGGGTTACCCTTAAAACGAGCATAGACGACAGGATTGTGGCGATTATCAGTATTCAGCATCTCGGTTTGAGCACCATGCTTCTTGAACAAAGTTCGAAGGAAGGTAGCTCCCCGTCGGCAATCCTCAGCGTGATCTGCTCTGGAAGAGATCGTCTTGAAAGACACGAATTCTTGAAGAGATTTAATCAATTGATTCTCAGGCACATCAGTTTTGCCGGAGCTTCCGGCATCACAGCCTGTAATATTCCAGACAGAGACAGAGTTGTCATTCGCACCTGTGATGTAAAATTGTTGTCCGTGGAAAGTCGTGAGTGCAGATGCCAAAATCCTTCCCTCGTGGGCCTTCCATCGGTTGACACAGTGATATTTCTGGCTGAAAGAGGTGGAGGACTGGTATTTGCCGTATTGAACAGTGCTGTATTTCTATAAAAAGATTAGTCACTTCTCCAAAGACACCAGCTAAAGCTTTCAAAACTTACTCTAGCATATCCAGTAGATCCAGCACTAAACAAATGGCCCCAGCCCATCTGCAGAGTCATGACATCTCCCTTGTGTGCTCTGATCACCCGGAGTTTCTGCTTGGTATCCAAATCCCATAGCTCAATGACCCCCTCAAGTTTGCTGCTATACAAAAATGAGCCATCGACAGCCATCGACAGCACCGATTCTGCGTCATCCTCTCCCAGGCAAGCGACTTCCTGAATGCCTTGACTTTGGTCGTGTGACAGCTTCCAGATCTTGATCGTACCGTCTCCACCACCCGATACCAGCACATCTTCGTCCGCCTCAATTAGTCGAGTGACACCACGGACCAAGAGCATACAGTAAACGTAACCAAAGTGTGCATAGTGCATCATATGTGCCTTGTCTATCTCCAAAACCACTCCATCATTAGATCCCGTACGATTATTCTGCGGTCTAGGCGTGGATGTTCCTCCTTTGGCAATAGAGTCGAAGAATTTATGGATTCGGGCGTCGGGATGGGCTTCTGGATCTGGAGAAGGTCTCGTCGTCGATTCGTCTAGGCTGACCCATTGTATACTGGTATTCTGCGCTCCCATGTAGACTGTCTTGAATTGCGAGGAATACGCAACACTGAACACGTCTCCAACATCGTAGGTGCTGTAGATATGGTAGAGTCGTTTTAAGCTGTCCGGGCACCAAGCATTGACAATTGCATCTCCCGCACTCGAGAAGAGGAGCGTCCCATCTGCGGATAGGAAGAGGCAGAGAACGGCTCGTGTATGCGCCTGGATGCGAGCAACCAGCTCAAATGAAGCTAAAGACCAAACGACAATTTCTCCATCTTGTGTACCAGCATAGACATAACGACTGCCAACCGCGAGTGTGAGGATCGAGCTGTCGTTCTGCAAATGATGGGCGAGTTCTGGCTTCTCTTTCAGCCGTGCTGTTGATGGGCTATCGTCTTCGGCTCGATTGAGGACTTCGTATGGGAGTTCATCGTCGCTGGCTTCGACTGGAGTTGTGTCAGCAATATGAGGAGATAAATCTGAGGGTCGTGAAGCAACAGGCGCTCTTGCGCCAAAAATGGACGCCATGTTCAAAGCTCTGTTGGTTGCGGAATTGAAGCCCGTTGGCCGTCAGAAGTCGGCGAGGCTACAGACCTAGCCTGTCGCCTCAGCCCAGCCGCTCCACCTTCTATCCCACTCCACTCTTCATCAGCCATCAGCCTCACGATACTTCGTGGTCCTGGACCTTCCGTACAACCACACCTTCTGGGCTGTTCGTGGGGTACCATTCTTCATTATAAGAACCGACTTGACTTACTCTGTGACTCTTCGCTCGCTTCATCCTCGCTAGTCCATACTGGTCCCAAGTCGTCTTCGCTGCTTGTCAGCAGAGGAATCTCTGGGTCGCACATGATGGTCGACGAATGCGGTGGTTTTGAATTGCAAAGTCGACTTCTACAAGCGTTCCACAACTCCAGATGCAAATGGAAGTCCTCGTCCTCCCTGACAGGTGTTCGGACGGGGATAGTCATGGCCAGTAGGGGTACCAGCTGGTCGTGCTCGGTTCGAACTGGCGGTATGGCGTCTTTTGAGCTCACGATGGCGCCTTCTATCGTATATATTCAAAAGTCTCTCCTCGGAATATCAGACCATGCAATATGCCACGAAGTAACACAAGCTGGCAAGCTGTTGTGCTTCAAAAAGTCGTTTGTGTTTCTTATTCTGCATGTCTCTCTCTAGCATGTCTAGTGTCTTTCCCTTTCATTCGTACTTGCATGTAGCACCGCTGGCACTTCTTGCAGCCGGTTATCGGAGTCATTTGATCCTATGCACAGTTGTACTGATTTATTGGGAAGGAGCAACTCGTGTCCGTTGGTCAAGTCACTGAGGTATGGGATGGGAAGAAGCAATCCTGAAGTCGGATTTTGTTTGATCACAAGTCAGCAAATGGCTAAGAGTCAGATGTTTGACCTAAAGGTCCTGATGGCTAGAACTATTAGCCGGCTAGTTTCACTTGCTGGTGCTGATGTTCTGTTTATTTTTGACGACGTTGCTTTCCAATGTTTGATGGATTCAATATGGAATCCGTCCGCACCTAGCAAGATCGTAAGTGCTCTTATTATAACCAGCAATTAATCATGAAGTCAAATAAAGGGCCAAGATCTGTCAAAGTCTTGAACCATCGGTTAGAAGACAGTTCGGCAAGTGGCCTATTCCTAATGAGATTTCTATTGAAGAGTTTGGCGAACTCTGTGGGCGCTTTCATTACTGTCTTGGTATGCTATTCATAGTCGGCGAAATTCATTATAATTATTAGTCCTAGGTATTCTAAGGTTGTCCTTTATACGCGCCCGCTAAATGCTTCAAACCATCTGCTAAACTTTGATCCAAGTCATATGAATAAACTCGTCCAGATCCGTCGCGTATTCGAATTGTCATGTGGCGGCCTCGAAACAAAAAGACATCCTCTGTCCTTTGCCAACTCATCCGGAAATATTTCCAAAAAAGCAGTGAACGGCCCTCACTGATCATGATCCTCGTCCTTGCCCGGCCACAGGATCTCCCTTTTGTAAACAGCCCTGATATGAGCAAACCCAACAAACAACCAAACCACAACCAACATCACCGTCATGACACTGCCCACCCACTTCACTCCCTCACTCATCAATGCTTCTCCAATCTTGATAGTGCAAATCGTGAAGCCCACATTCGGAAACACAAACGCCCACCACACAAGATGGAAACTCATGCCCTCCTTACTAAAGGCGCCATGTATGACACTCACCAGCGCAATTGAGAAGAACCAGAAGGCCGTCGCCCAGAGGAAGATTGCTGTCGAAAGAGCAATGATGCGGAATACATCCGCGATGATCTCGGGATGTGTGATATTGGAGATGGTGCTAGAGGCGGGATAGATGAGATGCAAGTCTGCAGAAATGCCAAGGAGAGCCAGACCAGTGAACGACGGCGGTCCAACAGCAATGAACATACCAGGTCTGGTATTTGGACTCGGGAGACCATCAGTCATGAGACGGCGGAGGTAGGCTCCGTACATAAACGTTGCTATGAGTATGCCCAGGCCTTGGAACGTGATACCCGCCACCATGATAGGGAGACCATGGGGTGAGGGCTGGGATTTCCCCATTAGTGAGGCAAGAGTTCCGCAGAGCATTATAGGGAAGACTGGGAGGATCCAAGCGGGCGTCATGGACTGGATAGTCAAAGGTTTGCCGGTGAAGAGAAAGAAATATTGTCCTACTGCCACGCAAAAGGTGCAGGCTGCGTACATCCAGAATAGTATTCTCATTGTAACCACAAGCCATGGTCCGCATTTGGGGACACCATATATTTGTATTTGGGATAGTATGTTGACAATTGATATCCAGAAAGTCGGGAAGAACAGCGATTCCGTGGGATGTGACAGGGATTTCCTTATTGTTCGCGGAAAGAGGGCAAATCGAGTTGCAATGATGGCACAGAAGCATATGAAGAGGACGAGGTCGAGAATAACAATGATGTCCCCAATTGTATTTAAGCCACGAAATCGATGCGGTGTCTGTCCAAGAACCAACCCAATGCCGCCCGTTGACTTTCTCCCAGTCAGCTTGATTCGATTCGAAGAAGCTCCGGTGTAGATGTCGTTACCATAGTACAAGTAAACCAAGCCAGCGTAAAATGGTGTATCCTATCCCGTATACTGATATCCCCATGCAACGTTCCCGTTCTCTTACTCGTCTGCAGCGTTCCCCTCTGTCCCTCCAGTGAGTTCGACGAGAACCTCCTCCTCGTTGACCCATTCCTCGACCTCGACATCGTTCGCGGGCCAGTTGGCATCTTGGTCTTCCTCCCCGGCGGCATGTGGAATCTCGTCTGCTGCATTTCCGGCATCGCACTTCGTCTTGCAGCGTCCATCTCGACTCTGGCAACGTCTTGGTGTGGCATGCTTCGATATGTCGACTCGCAGTACCTAGACTGTAATCAATTGGGGAAAAGCGTGTAGCAAAGATGGCAACGACGACAGCATATCTTCGTCTGCCGGAGTCAACGTCTTCGACATCATGTTACCGGTGCTAGGTCTTGGGGAATGGTTGCAATCCAAAAAGCACACCGTCGAGAGACGATAAGCAATATACCCCTGCTAGAACAAGGCTGGGTACAATGGCGTGGTGTTTAGGACAAGGCTGACTTCTACGGCCCGAGACCCGAGATCTAGACTTTGGTGCCATTTGACAACGGAAACAGATGATCACTCAAGAAATGGAAACGAATTTCTTGTATTGAGAGCCAGACGATGGACATTGATGAAGGTGGGAATATGACAGGCCAGGTCCAGGGGTTCGCAGACCTCGCTTACGCTGGACTGTCCGAGACTGGCCATTTGCCCAGGAAACAACTTTGAGGTAAGCACATTACGAGAAATCAGTTGATGACATGAAACTATCTACCACGGGCCAGCCATAATGAATAGCTCCGAACCGTCTTTCTCAGAACTACTCAAGTCGCTTTCGCAGCAGCAACATAACCTGCCTTCTCTTGCTCCATTCCTCCAGCAATTTCCTCTGGAACGTTTCCATCCAGTCCACTCAGCAAGACCATATTCGTGTCTTTCATCCAGAACTTCACAATCGGCAGCAAGAATACGGGACCAATAGCCTGTACAAACCAACTACTTCCAAACATGAATTCTTTCGAAATCGCATAGTAATCCAACGCATACGCGATGATATACGCTGCCGAGGACCAGAAAGTAAACATGGAGATGTACACCGAGAGCACTTTGGGATCATTTGACAGAGCGCCGAAGAAACATAGCAAGAAAGTACCAAGACAGCCGTCCATATAGCCATATGAGATGTACAGAATGGCCCGTGGGGCGTATCCTGGCGTGAAGACGTCGTAACGCTCTGACTCTGGGAGGCCGGTGACAGTTTCTTCCATGGCAAAATAGCCCCCAATCCAAACGGCGTTGCAGAGGATGAAAATGAAGGCAATCCCTGTATATGCTCTGTTTCGCCTCTTCATGGGAAGCTTATCGGTGATGAGCGCCATTGTCCAGCCGGAGAGGATCTGAACAGCTGCCGACAAGAAGGAGTTGAGTGCTCGGCCTCTGACTGTGAATGTAGGTGAGTTGAACCTGTTGTTCTGATAGACGTTGTAGTAGTAGTAACCGAAGGAATAGGGCCAGACGAGCATGATCCATGGACTTCCTTTCAGAATCTTCCAGCAGTCGATGACTTGCTCCTTGAACGTCAACTGCGATGGAAGAGTGACTCTGGTCCCATCCTCACGGACCATCCTGTCCATCGGCCAGAGTATGAGAGCTGTACAAGCCCCGAGTAGCATCATGATGAAAAGCCCAATGTATGTCCCGTCCGTAACAGTCGAGTTGTTGTGGATACCTGCATTCCAATTCTGGCCGATTGGAATAGCCGAGCCGACCATCGTCCCGATCTGATATACAGTGTAGAAGATCGCAACATAAAGACCTTTGTTGTCTTCAGTGGCATAGGCAGTGATTCCAGTTCTCTCAGCGGTCCATAGGAAAGCGGCCGACAATCCATTCCAAGCACCAGCAAAGATCACGAAAGCTTCGTTTCCGGTATGGTTGAAGCACCACAGACTTGCAGCATAGACGGCATACCCAATCCCGCCGAAGCATAGCGTGTATCGGATTCCGAAGTAATTCAGACATGGCGGGGCGATGAGTGCGAAAAATGCAAAGACGGCGTAGAGGGCGATACTCGCCATGTCTGCGAGATAGGCAGTCACTTGTCCAGCTCCACCGAGAGCGCTCAGGACGTGGTACATGCCGACAGTCAGGAATATGACCATACCAAGCATAGCAACTTGGATACGAGGATGCGTGTATGCAAATATAGTGATGCCACATATGTGGTAGCTTTTGGGCAGCTGTTTCAGAGACCCTCAGATCTTGACAGCATGTTACGGGCTATTTGGAGAACTTACCTGGGCTGAGCCTGGGATAATCGTTGAGGCTGGATCTTCCTCCAGGTGTAGCTTCCCAGCCTCTACCAATGCCGGCGTTGCATTCTCCATTTTCAAGATCTGGGTCGTCTGTTTCAATAATCGGTTTTGCGTTTACGGGCAGGTCTATCGATTCAACAGTGACTGGAAAAGCAGCCATCAACCTCCTGACTGAACACTCTATATACTTCACATGGCTCCCGTGGTCCCAGAAGGCTGCTAGGAAGCTTATCTATGGGCATCCTCCACTGTTGACGAGTTGTTGCATGGTGGAGAACGTCTAAGGCAAGAGTAAGCAACTTGCGCCGTGGCCTAAGCAATGCGGATGCAGGAATCGGCATCAGAGAGTTGTGCGTCTGGCGGATTTCTGGATTTGGAACAAGGAAATTGTTGATAAGCGAACTTGACTTCTGTATCCGAGCAGTTCAGAAAGTAGCCGCCATCACCTTCCCAAATTGGAGAACGGAAATTTGGGCTTCTGTCTACAGCTCCTAAAAGAAGCGACATCAGCCTCTAATCGATAGACACTGGGCCGCAAACCACTTGAGTAGATGCCGAAAGCTTATCGTCTGGTTCAGAAACTCTTGTGTCTGCTCCACAAGCCTCTATTTCTCGACATGATTGTCTCGGTCATTCTTCCGGGGCTCCACACTTCGAAAGTGGGAGAAAACTGTTAAGGCATACAGATAAGAGGCGATGCAGTATCCACGGAAAGCAACATCTCTAGTTATTGAGATAAGAGATTCGCAATCAGGCCTTTCTTCTTCTTGACTTGGAGCGATGTGATATTACTTAGGTAGCCGAGAAAATGGAGGAGCTGAAACTAAACATGCTAAGCGAGTCACCCACTCTCATCATCTCATCTCAATACGAACATCTCGCACTGCTCCACTTATAGCCTACAGTATCAGCCCTACTCTCGGCCGAGATAGAATTGAACGACATCCCATTTTCTCTTCCAAGACGAGCGTTTAGGTGGATTTTGTTTACCGAAACCTGTATAGTGAATGAGGCACATATTACCATGCAAGAGGAGGTTAATGCTTGGTTGGAAGTCCGAGCCAAATAAGCAACGGATCCCAAATCGAAGTTCTCAAGGTGGATCCCTTGGGTCAAGAGTAGTCCTTCGTTCTGGGCATCTCTGAGAAGAGCAGTGCCAGAGTGTTTCGAAATAAGCACGCTTTCAAACTGTTAAGCGAGCTTTGACTAGAAATCACGAATTGTTTGGCTCGACGACTTCGAATTGAATGTTCCAAGGTGGCTCCTGATATTAAAGCTACTACAATGCATATCTAGTCATCTCATTCTGTGGATCTAGATATCCGCAACTTTCAAGATCGCCTTCCCAAAGTTGTCACCTTTCAGCATCCCCACCAAGCCTTCAGCAGCATTGTCGATTCCTTCAGTTATTTCCATCTGGACGGTTATTTTTCCGTCTTTGATCCACTTCTGCACATTCTTTTGGTGCTCTTCTCTGTACTTTGGTCCGAAATCCGGATCGAAGACCAGAAATCCTCTGATTTGAAGCCGCTTTCCTACCACCAGAGGCATATTCTTAATACCGTGGGTGTCTTCTGGTTTCTTGCTCGTCTGGGAGACACTTCCACATGAAACTAGTTCTGGTCAGTACAGATGTCCTTAATTTCGCCAGAGCACTTTGTAATCTTACCGATCCTTGCAAATGTTGAAGCAGTCGCAATCGCCGCATCCAACTGCTCACCACCAACATTATCGTAGTAGATATCCAGTCCCTTCTCACCTAGCTCTCCCAAGATCCGCTTCAACGCCTCTTCAGCATTCTCATCCTTATAATTGAACCCCGCATCAAACCCCAATTTCTCCTTGATGAAATCCAGTTTCTTCTGGCTTCCCACACTACCAATGACCTTCAAGCCCTCTCTCTTGGCCAGCTGTCCAACAATTTGTCCAACAGCTCCACTAGCAGCCGAGATGAAGATCACCTCGCCCTTCTTCGGCTGCCCAATCTCATAGAAACTCGAATAAGCTGTCCGACCACTCATTCCCAGTGCACCTAGAAATAATTTCTCATCCAGACCTAAGGGGTTACTCAAAATACTGAAGCCACCGGCTGTCTCCTCCTTGTCGGCTCGGGCTTTGTCAACGACTTGATACTCGGCGAATTTTGCAATGCCGATGACGATGTCGCCTTTCTTGAAGCGGGAATTATCGGATGCGACGACGGTGCTAATGGCATTGTTGTCTATGGTTTCGTTGAGCTTGTATCCCGCGATGTAGGGAGACCCCGCTGGGCGCATTCGGCCTCTTTGGTAGGGGTCGTAGGAGATATAGTTCAGTTTGAGGATCACGCCGCCGGGAGGTGGGGGAGCCGAGAGGTCGAACTCTGAGGAACTGATTACGAGGTCTTCTCCTGGGATTGGGAGACCTACTGGATTTTTGGCCAGCACGAGGGATTTTGATTGGACCATCTTGGAACCTATATTGTGTGTTATGATGGACGGTCTGTCGGAAGTTGTTGTTGATTGGTTTCTGTCGGGAGATGATTAGTGTTCCGAGGCAGTCGGCATAGTAGCTTAAGTCATGAAAGGAACGAAGTACGCAAGAGTCAAACAACGGAAGGCCCGGTTTTATATATTGAAGAACTTCCATGACGAGGCTTGTATGGAAGTAATCATGAGTTCTTTAGATTCATAAGCATATTCAATTCTCACCAATGAAAACTCGCCGAACGCTAAAAGGCGGGGGAGGGGCATGTCGTTGTCGAATTGGTTGGACACATAAGACACAGCATATGGCGCAATACATGGAGCAGATATTGTTGAAAGTAGTAAAGAGTGTTTGCTGCTCATTGTAAGCTGGTACCCGCTGGATACGGCCGGTAGCTCCTGATGCTTGAAAACAAATTTTACGGATCATTGTGGGATGGCCGGGTTGACCTCGAACCAAACGGAGCGGAGCTACATCTGTCTGATCTATCTGAGCATGCTAGAATGTAGAATTTTAATTTGCAGATTTTCTATATATAGATTCCCCATAATCAGATGCTAAGTAAATCATACATAGGAAAAGCTTATCCCAGATTCCAGAGTGAAATACCTTAGAAGTCGTATTGTATAAATACCACAAGACATAGACCTTTTATCCCCTCTAGCAGACCTTCTAACCAAAGTCAATCGAAATGCGTCCCGCTCTCTCATTGATTGTAATTGTCGAAAGATATCCCCCCCCCCATCCCAGATACTCAGCTGATAGCCATGATAGCTATGGCGTAGAGCAGGGATAGTGAGATGTTGAAAAATGCTGAAAGGTTTAATGAATTGCTCGAAGACTTGATATGGGAAGTCTCTGGATCGGAGGTCTGAGCTATAGGGAGGAAAGATTCAGATTATATGAATGAGTCGAGTGCGCGGGCCAACGTGAGATCTTACTTAGTCTTGTGCACGACATTCAAAGGCTTTGGACAGAATTGCAACATGGCACAAGCCAGGAGTAAGATAGCCCGAAGTGAGAGAACTAAAGAGAAAAGAAGCTGGGTTGGAAGCTTCCATCTTAGCTTTCTTCAAAGAATTGATGCCGACCAATCAAGGCAGCCAAGCCACCAAAACTACTGTATGCACTGATCTTTTCGTCCGTGTTGATATGGCAGTCGAAAGATAAACTTGTATCGGGGACACGAGTAATGTAAAGACACCAAGAAAGTTTGGTAACTTGTGTAGGAACCGGCACAACTTTTGAAAGTCTATTTTCAAAGCAATTTGAAGTGATCAGATTGGAAGCAAAAAAAGAAGCCATCGTCTGCAAGAGTAGCAAGTCAAGTCACAATAATTTATTGTGGGATGGAAAGGTGAAGACTTTATAGTCCAGAGATAGCACATAGCTCGCTCATCGGGTCGAATACGAAAGGAAAGGCAAAGCTACGCACTACAGTAGCAAGCCCGTTGCTTAAGCGTGGCCCCTCACGCGATCTTGGTGTACATTCGATGTCTGTGATAACGCACAACAGAGTCAAGGTACCTCTAGCTGTACCTTTTTTGCACGAGCCTTGCTTTATGTAAGGCGCTGCCCGGATGTCCGATTGTGGCAGTCATGACCGATGTCCGCACCGCGACATGCAACAAAAAGGTGCCACTTTCACGAGATTCTTGTTGCTTTGTCTCCCGTAAACGTTGAATTCTACCGGCTTTGCATGACGTGCATATTTGCGATGAGCAACAAAAGCAATGGCCAGAGAACAGACTGGCCAAGTATCTTACTCGAGTGAAAGTATGCTATCGAGACTGATGATGGCTTCTCGAGCCGTGACCTTGCACAGAGGCGACATACCTTGAAATGGAGCTTTGTTGGAAGGTAACTTCACATGTGGCAGGAAACATGCTAGTGTCTCGTAATTACTTTCATTTGCCAACTCACCAGCGCCGAGCGAGTTTCTAGATGTACACCACCAGCTATGCAGACACAATCAGAGGTAGGACGTAGCCAAACAAGAATACAACAGTCCCAGCCTCTCTTGGCTAAGGACGAAAGAGTAGAGTGATGGAGGTGCCGTGTATGATGGAAGGCGTAAGAATTGGGTATTGGAGTCGAAATTATGCAACAGCTGGGAAACCAGTACCGCCAGTCTCTGCCGGTGGGGGAGGTTGTGGTACCTGTCAAAGTCAGACCGAGTTGAAGCGCAGAGAGGAAAAGAAAGCATACCTCTAATCGGGTGTTTTCGGCCATCATTCTCTGGAATCCAATTCCTACACCCTCAATAACTGCCAGCAGACAAGCACATCCTATAGCTGAATTTCTCGCAGCCTTGTATCCTCCACGAACAGCGAGAGCACCTCCCGTAAAGAATCCTGCAATGACTATTCCCCAGTTAGCGCCTGGTCCCAGATCACTCCAACCCAGTCCCAAGCTCATTGTACGTACTGGCATTGTATGGATCCTCCTTCTTTCTTATTCCCTTCACTGCGCAATCGAATGTTGAGAATAACCCTCCCCATACTCCAAAATTGCCTCCCAGAACAGGTGCGCGCGCCTTGATTGCTGTAAGGGCACCAATCCGTCTCTCTCCGTATGGCGAATTTCGAAATCCTTTTACACCGTGCCATACTGCTCCTCCTATAGCCTGGAGTTGGGACTGTTAGCTGGATGATTCTGAATAGGGGAAACAGGTTGCCGATTCAAGACAGACAGCTCAACCCGGCATGCGGACGGCAGGAGGACGAAATGACATACCCCCATACAGAAAGCTCCTCCAAAATCATTCAATGCCACCCAAGGGCATGGGTCTCGTGTGTGATCCATCTTCTATGATGTCTGTGAAGTATCGCCTGCCCAGTCCCGATCCCGATAGCCGTCCAGAAAACGCCGCTGCAAAGGAAACCGATTCAAGTTGTATAATACAGAGGCCGGGCCGGGTGCTTCCTATTTCCAAGACTCGTGGATGTTGAATGGTTGATGCTTTTGACGCTGTTGACTTGCTGGGACTTTTTTCCCTGAGCTCGAGGCCTCATGACGCTAAGAATTTTTGAGCTAGTGGCTCGGCTTATCACGTGTGTGTCTCCACGTCCAAAACGTGACTGCGCGACACTGCTAAGAAAAACCCGTCAGGCTGGCAATAAGAAGAATCGAAGTCTTTCGGTGTTGTTTTTTAATCTCATCACATATCAAGCTGCGGAATCTTTGTTCGTTGCTCTGTCGAACGTGATGCTATTATTTGGCATACCAGTGCAGGTGGGTAGCCGCAAGGGATTCTTCACAAAGCGGGAAAACGCTCCGACCTAAACCAACAACCTTTTCAAATATCTACACTCTTTGCATCGTCTTCCAGGCGTTACATCCAATAAATGGATCATGTCGGATCATCGGATGTTGGTATACATGACTTTCGAGTGCTTTGACACGGATCTGTGATCCAGGAATGGACATCTTGATGGCTGGCCCCTTCTCTGGTCGCGGATCATCGAATCTGGCAGCTGCACGCAACACACGAAACTTGGCATCCTTCTCAAGCTTTGATGGATTCCAGATGAATTGTATCAACCAATGGATCTCACATCAGCAAAGCTTGTTTGATCCTGGTAGTCGATTGGTGTTCGTCCGAAGCCCCTGGAGCTTTGTTTCGAGTCCAGCCAAAAGGTCCAGATGAAACCCATCAGGGGACGAAGGATGAAATAAGCGCTACAACACACCTCGCGCCTTCCAACGTGGAATTTTGCTCAATAGCAGGACAGCTAATTATATGCGCAAGCAATCTTATGGGTCGCATTCATATCGCGAACGGCTTTGTTTTTGTTCAGCTTGCGAGCATGATATTTCTCTGTTGTTCAATGCAGTTTTCTCAATGCGATATTTAGCAAGATGGCTCGAAGGGGCACAACACAACCTCACGTTTCGTCCCCAAGCCGGCTACCTCGGCCGTCTAGCGAAGAGGATCGTCTCAGACCTCTCGTATCCATCCTATCCTATGTCTTCCCCTGTACCGCCTGATGTGTTGCATAATCAGTAACAACTCGCGTCACAGCTTTTGGCCCTTTGGGTCGGGCTTGGCGAGCCTACATCATTTCCTCGCATTATCCTGCCTATCTTGTTGGCGGGATGCCTTTGTTCGCTTCGACCTTGCCGTTCTTCTTCGTTCCTGCATCTACCCCTCGAAACTGAAACCTCCGCAATAGGCCATTTGAAGCACCGAGGCTGAGAAGGGGGGTCATGAGGGGGCCATGATGAGAGGTCTGGTAGTCATTGTGGATGTTTTAAGAGTGATCGACGGCAAGGTATTGACGCCGATTTCATTTCCTTCTATGGAAGGGCTGATAGAATATAAGTTCGTCTTGCTCCCAGCCAAGTCTTTCCTCCTTATCGATCTTTTCGACCTACATTCTTTGGTGCGTGCTTGTCGCATTCTTTTTGACTGACCTATTATTCATTCTCTTCTCCGACTGTGTCGCTCATTTTCGTTTCTACGCACAACTTTCACACCAGGCCGGGCCATTGATAACTTTATATCAACACTTTACACTTACCTCACCAACTTTCAATATGTTGAACCCTACTTTGCTTGTACTCTTGGCATCGGCTGCTGTCATCGAAGGTCGATCTGTTCTTGATACGAGACATGTGGAAAGCCACATGCAGAGAAGACATCATCATGGTCTTATGGAGGAACGATCTGTCCGGGAGCCCTCGAGACGCATCCATGCCTTTCTACACAAACGTCAAAACAACAACGATGCCAGTGGTACAACTCTACTTGCTGATGCCATTCAAACTGGCTCTTTTACGGACGGGAGCGTCAATGGCGTGCAAAAGCCTGGACAATCTGCTTCGCAAACATCTAAGAACAATTTCATCAACCTCTGCTCCGGAAAGACCTTAACGAATGGACTCCAGGTACTTGGAGGTTCTTGTAATGGAATTCGTACGTTTTGTAGCAATTTTTATATACTGTTTTGCCACCAATGCTAATGTTCTTAGCCATGGGTGATATCCCGGCGAAGGCAAATATGGTCTCCAGTATCATTACCTTCCCTGAAGCTGGAGATACTAGCATCGAAGCCAGCACCACTTTCAGCATCACCGTTCAAATGAACAACCTTGTTGCAGGATCTTTCACCAACGCTGCAACTACATATTATGCCGGACCTCAATTCTTGCAAGGAGGGAAGGTTGTCGGGCACACACACGTGACGGTGCAAGACATGGGAGACAGCCTCAACCCCACGAAACCTTTGGACCCTACGCAGTTCGTCTTCTTCAAGGGAATCAACGATGCTGGTAACGGACAGGGTCTTCTCTCTGCTACCGTAACCGGAGGCCTCCTTGCCGGGAACTACCGAGTGTGCACTATGTCTTCTGCTTCTAACCATCAGCCCGTTCTCATGCCAGTTGCTCAGCGTGGAACGCCCGATGACTGCACGAAGTTTACTGTCGTTGGAGGTGGAAATACCGGAGGCAACAATGGAGGAAATACGGGCGGTAACACGGGAGGCAATACCGGAGGCAACACAGGCAACAATGGAGAGTCGGCTGCCTCGAGTTCCTCTGAACAGACTGCTACTGAAACCTCCTCAAGCGCCGAGTCTGCATCACAAGTCGAGTCAGCCTCTGCTTCCGAGTCGAGTACCTCTGCCCAAGTAAGCACATCTGCTGAATCGACCAGCTCTGAGGCCTCTCTGTCTACAACCAAGACTCGACGGGGGGGTAACGGCGGCAAATCCACAACCAAAAGTTTCGCGACAGCACCTCCATTCCAGAATACCACCATCGCCCAGAGTACATCCACCAAGGCTGGCGGAAATGGCGGTAAGGGCGGAAACAACAATGTGAAAGACACCACAAGCTCCGCCATCATTGAAGCGTCTACAACACCTGCCGCTTCAGCATCGTCTCCTTCTGTCGCCGCAATCCAAACGACAACCAAGAAAGGCAACGGTGGCAGACCAGCATTCACAGCTAAGGCCGGTGGAGGGAAGCAAACTACCGTCGTTGTCGTTCACAAGGTCGTTGTCATCAAAACTTTCTTCAAGTTTGTTTTCTCGCTTGGCGGTCTTCCGCCTGCAGTAGGCAAGAAGGGACAATCCTTCGTTGTCTTCGAAGACCTCTTCGATGACTTCCCATCAGCTTGCGCAGCTGCTTGCGGTCACCAGTTCACCAAGTGTATAAGCTTCTCTGGGCCTGGTTTCTCATTCCAAGAATGTACTTCACAGAAGAATAAGTGTGCGAATGTAGCCAGCAGCGCTTCGGTACCAGCTGCTCCTGAAACTGTAAGTCCCCTCTTGATTTTCAGTAAACCAAAACTAACTTCTCAGGTTACTGCAACAGTCACGGTGCCACCCACTGCATCTGTAACTGGCAGCGTTATTTCAGAGGTCACGATTACCACCACTGTTCAGGCATCCCAGGCATCTCAAGCTGCTCCGACTCTAGGAGGAGCCGAAGCAATTGCAACAAGCCCAGCCGAGAACGAATGCGCTGTAGTCACAAACACGATTTTTATCGACCCACCAGCTCCAACAGCGGCTGCAATCAGCTCCTGCGATGTTGTTACTTCCACCGTATTCATCGATCCTCCGTCGGCAACCGCTACTCCTATCGTTGCAGCTGCATCTTCGATAGTCAGCTCAAAACTCTTCCCCAACTCAACAATCGCTATTGCGAGCGCTACTTCAAGCGCACCAGTCAGTCTGCAAACTAGCGCAGCTCTAGGAGGCATCGCAGCCCCAGAAATCACCGACTCGGGTGATGCTTCTCGCCCATTCGCAGTCAAGGGTAACACGTTCAGTGCAAAGTCCGCAGCTGTGCAAAGATCATGCGATGTGCAGTTCAACGCATGCGCGAATGCTTTCAACGGAGGAACAGCTAAAGGCTTCAACCTCGCTGATTGCAAGAAGCAACAGGATGCCTGTGTAGCTTCTGGCGCTTGAAGCCGCAAGACTACGTTCTATTGTACGATATTTGATGCCCGAGTGATACCAAGCTAGATGATTGTCGGGGTTGGATTGGGTGGACTGGAGGGTTTTCTTGTTCTGTGTACATGTATCATTATACCAGCTACCAAATTCACAAGAGTTTGGCAGCGTCAATGACACTTGATTATTGACTCTTACGATATCCAGCTTCCATTGTCCAGAAAAATATATACTCCTGCTCCGTGACTTGTCTTGTGGAATGTTGAAGAACTCGACGTCGAACCAACTTTAGGGGCTAGAACAACACTCGTGTCATGGAATGGATCCCTTGGTCTCAGGAGCGAAGAATTCTTCAAATGATGATTTTCTCCCTGCATCATTCGGAAGATCGGACTTCGTAGTCGGATCGTCGGAAAGCTATCATATTCTCATGCGTCGTATCGTCTCCACTACGCCTTTCTCCTGCATAGTGATTCGGAAACCCTTACTCTGACAAAACATCGTATCAAAGCCATTATCCTAGGGTTTCTTGAATCGTACTGGGGCTTATTTTACACGATAATCGCAAGCGGATACCTCACCTTTGTATCTACAATTTACTGTTCTCCACCTGCCCCTTAGCGCCATACATTGTGAACTTCCACCTGACGCCCAACATCTCCACGACCTCTCCTTCAACATGCAAACCTTCCGTTCTCGCCCTCGCCAAGATCTCATCTCTCTTCCCTCTCCCCTCAACGGTAATACTCACCTCCACTAAGCCCTCACTCCTCCCCTCCACTCCTTCACAGAACCTTAACCTTGCATTCGTGAACTCCAACTCATCCCCTTTCTCTCCTCTCCTCACCCCAAAGATCTCCTCCCACTTCCTAGTTGCCCCCTTGACATCCTGATCCTCATCCTTCAACCTCAACACGACCTCCACCAAGCGCAAATTGCCAGCTCTCCTCATCCCCTCCTTGTAAGCCGCATACCTCTCCTTCGGACCCGCCGCATGCCACGGCGAGAACCTCTGACCCAACGGGTCAGGATGTTCTGGATCCGGACGGTGAGAATCAAGTTCTGGCATTATGCCGCCCGGGATACCTTTCGGATGATATTGCACCATGTCAGCTTCGTCAGTGAATTGCGTGAAGATGGGTTTAGCGAGATTGTTGGTTTGGATATGCTGGAGACGAGCGAGCGCAGTAGGAAAGTGTGTCTGCATTATTATCATGTAGCCGCCTGCAGAGGCGTTGAGTTTCTTGAGGTGCCGAGCTGCGGGGGCGGTGGGGAGGAAGGGGGATACGACCTGGGTTCGATTAGTGCCTTGACTTGGCGATAGAAGTTGAGAGGAGGTTGTGAAGTATATTGATTCGTGAAGCTTACTTCGATTATATCACCGCCGATAGGCACTGTTTACATACCCAGTATGAGCTCGCTTGTTCACGAAGAGGGGGAAGGAGGGGCAGCGAACTTACCCAGGATGTTCTTGAGTCCCCATTGCTCGACTGCTGGATCTTCATATATGACTTCTGTGCCTATCACTGTTGTCTGCTTAGTGATTAGTCGAGAAGTTTGAAGGATAGAAATTAATTGTCTGACCAGAAGATGTCTAGCTTTCTCCAGATCTTTTGCTACGAGTGCTATCTGGCGTAGCCGAGTGGATGTCGGACCCAGGGATTGAGGGCCATCTTTAGATTTGTCTGCCATACTTCTACCCTTCGAAAAATCCTTGGACCTCTTCGTTGTTGTTTGATCTCGATACTTTCAGTGATTGAGAGAGGGGGAAATAATAGCCGAGGCTGTTCTCCGAGTACTCTGAGCAACGGCCAAAATTCGCATGCACGCAGATCCGTTACACATATTCAGATTCAAAAAAATGTAGACATGTTTTAACTATCAAAAATATGGTTTGCCTTGATGATCATTGCGATGGGTGGAAAATACGCAGGTCGTGGAAATGACATCACACATGAGACGTGATGATACTCAATTACCTGTTTGGAATGTTTGGAAGAAGTCTCATGTTTCGAGTTTTCGTAGTAAAGGAATTCACGGAAATGCCTCAAAATAAAAGTACTCCAAAGATTCCCTACCTGAGGGACGGTGGAGGATGTTAGGATCTGGCGCATCTCTGCATGCCCTCAAACTGCCAATGTACTATGTCTTATCAATTTTCGTGCACATACCCTGCAGAGTATTTATACCACAAAGTGCGACATCCATATCGTGACAGTTCCAATCTAGTAGGTCTATATACAAATCTCGATACAGGTCTACTGTTCACACTCCCAGACACCTTCCTGGCTACCAAACACGGCAATTTCCTCCTCACTTATCTGTGCCCTTTCCAAGCCCGTGAGATAACCTGAATCATATTAGTATTTCCATTATTTCTAATCGATCTGAACATACTCATCGCGAATGCCTTGCAAGATGCCAGTGTTTCCTCCTGGTTTTTGTGTGGCGAAATCAGGGGCATTAGCTGCGGATGTTTTCTATAAGTATATTTCAGCATACGTTGCAGTAAACTTATCCGGTAGTTGCACCAGGGTCAATTAACTATGGATTTTTCACGTCACATACCAGCGAGGAATCCTGCTTCGGTGTATCTGAATCCGCAGGAGTGCTCTCCGTGCCAACACCACCTCTCTGAACGGCAGCACTTCCGCTTTGGCTACCGGTGTCGTTGGTATTTGCCGTCGGCTTTTGTTCTTCGGACGACATGTTGATCTCAATTGGTTCAATTCGTATGATCTCGGTATGATATGGCTATTGGGATGAGTAGTCGTGGACGTATGTTTACTTGAAGGACGTTGCGGGGAGAGATTTGTTTTAAGCGAGCGGAACATGAATTCGATGACGACAGGACTAAGTACCGAGTGATGTCAACTAGAACCTTATGGCTGATTGGGAGGTAGATAATTATATATCGACCTGAGAATTGATTGTCAGATTTCATATAAGACTTCACGAGACTGATGCACTGAGACTCGGGATCAAAGGTGTGACGTAAGTAGGTAATCAAATTCCTGTGACGTGGGCTGCATCATTGCGCCTGAAGTTTCAGTACAGTTTGCTAGACGACAACGCAAGTTTATTTCCTACAGATGTAATCGAATGAAAGGCTAGTTATACAAGTCGACATATGTGACTACTATTGCCTATCTTCTTGAATCACCTTCTTACTTTACCTAAGTAAGCTAAAGCGATTGACCGGTCTAAGAATGATCACCAAATCATCATTACTGCTTCTCATATTTATACTCAGCTACACGATATCGTACTTCTGGGGCTATCTCAGAAGCTCAAAACCAGGCTCTTCATATGAATTTGGCAGACTTGCATTCGATACAACAGCTCAATCCACTACCCAATCAGATCTCACAGCACTCCAGCAACACGTGCTGTTCTGGGACCGCGACGGCGACAACCTCATATTTCCTCATGATGTGTACACCGGCTTTCGAGAGATAGGATTCTCAATCCCATTCTCTTTAACATCACTTCTGATTCCAATATTCTTCTCATACCCCACTCGCCTCGGACACAGCTACCTCCCCGACCCTTTCTTCGGCATCTATGTAGACAGCATCCACAAAGCAAAGCATGGATCCGATACTGGAATCTATGACTTGAAGGGTCATTTCAACGCTGCGTCGTTCGATGAAATCTTTACGGAATTTGATCGAGAGGGGACAGGAGGTATTCACGCATGGGAGCTGTGGAATATGGTGGGGAGGAATAGGTTGGCCGCTGATCCTGCGGGGTGGACTTTTGCGGTTATGGAGTGGTTCACAACTTGGGTTCTGCTTCAGAGAGATGGCAGGGTTTGGAAGGAGGATTTGAGGCAGTGCTATGATGGAACATTGTTTTGGAGGTTGAAGAGGGAGAGAGAGGATGGTGTTGTATCGAAGCTGGGTTATGGAGTGAAGGAGTCCTGGATCGATTTGTTGAAGTTGCTGCATATGAATGGTGCTCCATCATCTTGATCAGGCATCATAATTCAATGAAGATTTCCAGTTGCCAATTAGTCTGTTGAAGTAATATGAGGGTTCTTGCTGATCAATTTGTAACTCCTGTGAGTAATGACGTTTCCTCATCAGTGGCGAGTGAGTGGACCCAAAGCTCATCAACACATGATTTGACAAAACCAGAACTCACCATTACGACAACCTCTTCCTGAAGCTGCTATTTCTCCTTGATAGGCGTTGCTGGCCGGGGCTGGAGCGTTACGCGGACTCTACCCAGCTGTACATCCAGCCTAGAGCTACAGCATTGAAAGAGTCTCTCGTGGTTCCAGACTCGGGCGAAGTATTTCCAAGTGTGAACGCGGGCCAGTTTGAAGCTATTTGTCTGTCACTTTCTAGCTTTCACTAGTTTCACAGCTTGTGGCTTCAGCTGGTAACTAAAACCTTGCCGAGCCGTCCCAGAAGTTGGGATGGAAATGGTCGGGGAACTTTGACTTCGTTGGCATTTGATCCGGGAACGGTGTCTCCGGTGCAGATGTTCAAGATTTATTGCGCTCATGACTCATTGATCTTCATAAGTTATTCTGTTGTTGACTTCGGGCACCAGGAATTGTTTTGGTGAGGGATGGCGAGCAGAATAGCCGAGGCTTGTCCTCCACTTGTGCAGTGTTATGCAAGGACAAACATGCATGCATACCTAGCAAATAGTGTTATACATGCAAGCGGGAAGCCTGAAAAGGGGTTATTCTTCCAACTCCACATCATCTCGTTATTTTCTTGTGACATCGACTGCGATCGTATACAAGTCACTTGCGGTGCGGTGGGGTGTTGGGACTTTTTGTACAGAGAGAGTCACAGTCCTTGGATTCGCCCTTCCCAGATTTTGGACGCCATTGATCTGCTGCTTCCGTTGAGGGCGAAGCAAGCCCAACGTTCCGTCTGCGAGGTGTCGGATGTGATGGAAAGGGGGAACCTTGGTGGCGTTGAGGCTTTGCCCTATGTTCATGCCGAGATGTTATGAACTTGTGTCACAAACAGTTGATCTTGATGAAAGGGATTTCTCAATATTGACAGATGATGCAATTTATCGGATGATGAAGCGTTGAATTCAGATTGTTGAACAGTTCAAATCATCCGGAGGTCTCGTCCGATCTCTTCGCAAACGTCCATTGGATTAATTCATCGCATAAATATGAGGTCCTCACGACGATGTCCTATGAGCGTCGCGCCCAGTTCGGTGGTAATACTTGTAAACGACTCAGGATTCGGGGAAGGACCCGCAGTGGAAATTCTCCTTTTGGCTTCGTTTTCAGCCCTCCACAAAGTGTTTCGCAGATCCAAAGCCAAAACATTTAGGGATTTGGGTCTGGCTAGCCTGCGACAATCTGAAAAATGCTTAGATGACAGCGCTCAGAGCACCTCGACTTGGCGATGGGGAAAATGCAAAAACTATGCATCGGAAAGAGAGATTTATTGATGGGAGAAGCGAGTTGACAGATGGGGACGAGTGGGATGTTACGGTTCTTGGCGGGCGGGTGTGTGAGACATTGGGAAGGAGAAAAGCAAGATAAGAAAGTCAGGGGTGCTGTGGACCCAACTCGTATCAGCATATCTGCAACCGATAAGGATGAAATCATTTCGTATATTGGGGATCTCGTAATCGGCGTCTTTTGAGGCTTTGCGGCCGTTGAGGTGTAACTCACGATATCTTTAAAGAACAAATGATCTGATCTGATCGTCTGTGGAGGTGCTAGGACAGTCAAACGGTTTGGCTACGGCTCCCCAGGATCCTCCGTGAGATATGGAGTGCGTTCTGGGCTGTACCAAAATCATAACCCTTGACCAAACCAGCTTAGAAAAAGAATGGTCTGATGGTCCGCTTGGTCTGATGTCTTTGACAGCAGGCTGAATTGTGGTCCTCCTGAATTAGACGAGAGTACTAGTGAACATGGGCACAATCGTCTGATCTTGGCCGCTAAAATACAGCAAAGGACTTGACGATGCCCATTACGCGCCGTGTTGTTCGCTGTTACTCCGATAAACAAGTCTGTTAGCAACCTATTCAGTGCAGCTTGACCGGTTATTGACAGCTTGATAGATTGAAGCAGGAGAAACCATATTTCAACCGCGAGGAGTTTTGCCATCATTTTCCCACAGCATGGAAGGCATGAGAAGGAAAGTATTGATTGATGATTCAGCCACCCGCCACAGTTGTCGCCCTACGACATTTTCGGACGGTCGTCTATTTTGGGTTGAAAAGGATTTATTTTGAATCAGGGGTGCGCGACACCCAGTCGAGCTGTGAGTGGTCCTTCCGACAGGCGGGATCTTCAGGGTCATCCGCAGATGTCTGCACTTGTGCAAACACAGTCTAGTTCTTTGGGCACGTGTAGAAGAGGCGTCGTCCCAAAAATCGCTTTTCACCCTCTCGGCACTTTAATTACCACCACCAAGACCAGTTAATCTCCAGTGCAGCCTTGGGCTTACTCACCTGGAGCTCCGGTACTTTCGACGGCACACTTCATGATTATAACCCTCAAGTTCTGAGCTGTTGGCCAGGTCCCGTATTCGTACCGTTCTTGGATGCGAAGACCAGTGATTGTTGAAGAAGTCCTATCAAGTCAAGTAGAAAGACCTTCTGGGCCGGAATCCCGAGTTCTAGTCCAGTATCCAGACAGATATCGGCCAGGAAGTCTCTCCGCATCCTGGACACTAAGCTATCGATCGTCCCGAAAAGGATTTTGAAGGCCCTTCAGCTCTTGGGCATTCGTATTTTCCCCCTGCTGTTTACCCCTGTCTGTTCCTGGATCTTAGGTCTGGCCCACCCCCTCATTCGCTGATGTTCAAATCCTTATGGGGCGATACAACCTTATTACCCCTGCCACCACGCTCCAAGCCGAAAGTCTCCTTAGGCAGATGGAAAAGAAAGCAAAAAGGAATTCGGCGAACAGTCTAGTCTGGATGGGGCTGTCATTTCCCATGCTCGATCCCGCATTTGGCCTGCTCGTGGCTGTCCTTTTCAAGCGCCTGTGGAGAATGTTCTAAGACAGTCATGCCGTCTCTATCAACATCCCTACGGCACATCGTGGCTGGCACCAGGGGAGCCGGTGTTCGTGTTCCCTACATTATGAACTTTGCCTGCTGTTCTACCTTCTCTCTTTTTCCTCTTTCCAGGAGTCTTCTCTCTGTCCGTCGTTACCTCTTTATTTGTACTAATTAATTAATAAACACAGCGAAAATGGCACCTTCAATCGTTCAGGTTGCCTTCTCGTTGTTGTTCGCGGGTTCTGCATTCGCCAGTTCCGATATTGCCTATGCACCATTGGAAAACCGATATGCCGCTGTGTTGGACAAGAGAGTGATCCCGACAACGCTGCCGGGATCTTGGGTGTACAATGGATGTTATTCCGAAGGAGCAAATCGTGCTTTGGGAGGACAAATGTACGCCAACGCCACGGGGATGACCACGGAATCTTGCATTGCGTTCTGTGACAGCAAGGGGGCTTACTTTGCCGGGACCGAGTACTCGTCAGAATGCTGTAAGTGAACCTCAGCTGTCAGATTCCGCAATGGGCCGTCAGTTAACGTGGGTAGACTGTGGAAACAAGATCGATTCTACTTCGCTCCTCTCGCCAGCAACCGATTGTTCAATGTCATGCTCTGGAAACTCAACACAGACTTGCGGAGGACCAGCAAGAATATCAATATTCTGGAACGGAAATAACCCACCTCCAGGACCTTCCACAAACCCTGGCACAGGAGGATATGGATTCTTTGGATGTTACACGTGAGTGCCACCAGAGCCCAGCTTGCCGGCTGGCTGCCTGTGGTCGCTGCAGATTGTTGACGATCCATATAGCGAAGGAACCACAGGCCGCTGTCTCCCCAACCCAGTAGCAGTTACCGGTGGTATGACCGTTGGCCTTTGCGTACAGGCATGCAAAACCGCTGGTTATTCTATGGCTGGTATCGAATATGCATCTGAGTGCTGTAGGTATTCCCGTGGCTCTCGCTTAGTATTCTGCGCTAACCGCATGATAGGGTGCGGCAACGCGATCAGCAATGGTGCCCTTGTCGCCCCAGGAGGCATTTCCGAGTGTAATATGCTTTGCAATGGCAATAGTTCCGAATACTGTGGAGCAGGTACGTGTTTTCTGGTCTTGTGCAACTTCAGGAGTATCCGAGGCAGAGGAGTGATTTCCTTCCCCGGTATACCGAATGATTCCTGATACCCTCAATTGTTTACACAGAAGCAACACTGATCATAAAACTTATTTAGGCAACCGTTTGGATGTATACAAGCTCGGTTACGAGGGAGTCTCGTCTTCCTCCGTCGCTTCTTCAACGAGGGTATGTTCCTGTTTCCCTTATGTTTCGCGCCTTCTGACTTACATACCAGTCATCATCTACTTCAAGACCTGTCACAGTTGTCTCTACCACCAGCCGGTCAAGTACAAGCACCAGAGTATCAACTTCCAGCACTCGATCCAGTTCAAGCACCCGTGCGTCCAGCTCGAGCACCCGATCCAGTTCCAGCTCCCGTGCATCCACCTCGAGCACTCGATCCAGCTCTAGCACGCGTGCGTCAAGTTCAAGCACGCGATCAATTTCCAGTACCCGAGTGTCCACCTCGAGCACGCGATCCAGCTCAACTTCCAGAGCTTCATCGACCAGTACAAGATCATCGTCGGTCTCAAGCACGGGTGTATCTTCAAGCTCTTCTCGAGTCTCCTCAAGTTCTACCAGAATTTCATCGTCAACCGCCGCCACGGCTTCCTCAACCGTTCTCGCTATCAAGCCCGTAGTCGGGGCTTACGGCTTTCAGGGATGTTACACCGAGGGCGTTGGTGTTCGTGCCTTGTCTGGCGCAACATTCGTTGACTATGTTGGAATGACCCTCGAGATCTGTGCCTCCAAATGTGCTGGTACCACCTACTTTGGTGTTGAGTATGGAGGAGAATGTAAGTGATTCAGAATCCGACATTTATTTCATGTCAATGTCGAATTCTCGCTAATTTGACATTTAGGCTACTGCGGCAACACTCTTACTGCCACATCTGTTCTTGCAGCCAACCAACTTGACTGCAGTTTCACTTGCCCTGGCGACCAATACGAATATTGCGGAGCCGGTAATCGCCTCCAACTCTACAAGATTGGATCTGCAGCTTCCAGCAGCAGTGTCTCCGTTTCAACTGGCAGCAGTGCCTCTGTTTCAACTGGTTCTCGAAGCTCAACCTCAACCCGAGTTTCGACTACATCTTCACCATCATCAACCGCCGGCCCAGCTGGCTACATTTACTATGGCTGCCAGACAGAAGGGACTGGAGTTCGCGCTCTCAGCTCTGCTGCATCTGCATCTGATCTGATGACAATTGAGATGTGCCAGGCGAGCTGTGCCGCTTATACCTACTTTGGTGTCGAGTATGGCCGTGAATGTTACTGTGGAAACTCTCTTGCGGCAAGCAGCGTCGCCGCACCAGCAACCGACTGCAATGTCCCATGTATGGGCAACACTGCGCAGAAGTGTGGTGCGGGTAACAGACTTGACGTATATGTCAAGAATGGAACCGCTGTCCCAACCAAGCCAACAGGCAGCTCTACCGCCATTAGCACTTCCACTTCAGTACCTCAGGCCACTGGTCTGCCAACCGGCTGGGTGTCCGACGGATGTTACAGAGAAGGCACCACTGGACGTGCTCTTCAGAATCAACAGCCAGATAGCCAAGCCAACTCTGCTCAGGTTTGCATCAATACCTGCAAGAACCTCGGCTATACGGTCGCTGGTATGGAATATGGCACTCAATGGTAAGTTGTCTATAATTCAGTGTGAGAACAGTACTAACATACTTAGCTTCTGTGACAACTTCCTGTACAATGGCGCCGCTTCTGTTGCAGCGACTTCCTGTAACATGGCCTGCCCAGGCAACCCAAGTCAAACGTGTGGCGCGGGGGATTTCCTCAACGTGTATCACACCGGAAACTTGACAGCATTCAAGGCTCCAGCATCTCAATCGACTGATCTTCCTGGCCAATGGCAATACATGGGCTGTTACTCAGACAATGTTAACGACAACCGTGCCTTATTCTGGCAAAGTATTTTGACTGCCAACAACAGTGCAACCACTTGCCTTGGTCTCTGCCAGGAGTATGGTTTCATGGCCGCCGGTATGGAGTACGGTGACGAGTGCTTCTGCGGTGATGAGTCTGTCCGTGCTGCCTCTGGTTCAGTAAAGGTTGCTGAAGCCGAGTGCCAAGTCAAGTGCTCTGGAGATAACAACTACTACTGCGGTGGCGGAAGTCGCCTGTCTTACTACCAATGGATCGGAGGCGAGCCTTTGAACGTCTGGGCTGAACCTACTGGTATCGCTGCTGGATCTTACGAGTTCCTCATCGGTGGCGTTGTCGTTCCTCTCATCACGACCACCGGTATCAACAACAAGGTCGTCTTTATGGAGAAGTCCGGAACTGGTGCGCCAAATACCACTGGTACCTACGAGCTTGATCTCAGCGTCTTGGATGACTTTAGCAAAGCATGGAGACCACTGCACGTTAAGAGTGATATCTTCTGCTCTGCCGGTGTTACATTGCCAGATAAGAAGGGCCGACAGCTCAACATTGGAGGATGGGCTGGACCATCGACATATGGTGTTCGTCTCTACACTCCTGATGGATCTGACGGTGTTTGGGGAACCAATGACTGGCAAGAGAACGTCAACGAAGTTACCTTGCTCGAAGGTCGTTGGTACCCATCCGCAATGGTCATGGCCAATGGTTCAGTCCTGGTTCTCGGTGGTGAAATTGGTTCCAACAGTGCCCCAACTCCTTCTTGCGAGATTCTCCCACCACCAGCCGGAGGTTATGCCAAGTATTTGGACTGGCTAGACCGCACTGATCCTGACAACTTGTACCCATTCATGTTTGTCCTCCCCAGCGGCGGTATCTTCGTCGTGTACTACAACGAGGCCCGAATCATTGATGAGAAGACATTCGACACTGTGAAGACTCTGCCAAACATGCCCGGTTCCGTCGTCAACTTCCTTGCCGGTCGTACATACCCTCTCGAAGGTACTGGTGTCATGCTTCCTCAATTCCCACCATACTCTGACCCCGTCACGGTCTTGGTCTGTGGTGGATCTGCCAACGGTGCCGCATATGCTATTGACAACTGCGTCTCCACACAACCTGAAGTCGCTGCTCCAGAATGGACTATCGAGCGTATGCCATCTCAACGTGTCCTATCTTGCATCTGCGCCCTTCCCGACGGAACCTACCTGATCCTCAACGGAGCAAAGGAAGGTGTCGCTGGATTCGGTCTCGCCCAGGACCCCAACTACAATGCCGTCCTCTATGACCCATCCAAGCCAGTCAACCAGCGCATGTCCATCATGGCCACTACCATCGTCGCTCGTCTCTACCACTCCGAAGCTATCCTCCTCCCAGACGGACGTGTCCTCGTCTCTGGATCCAATCCTGAGGACGGTGTTCACCCAGAAGAATACAGAGTCGAGGTCTTCAACCCACCATACGCACTCACCGCCGCTGCCGCCCCATCCTTCACAATCAACAACAAGGACTGGACTTATGGAGGCGCCATCCCAATCACAGCCAACATCCCCTCCGGCGCCTTCGGCACCGTCAAGGCCTCCATGATGGCAGCCGTCTCTTCCACCCACGGTAACTCCATGGGTCAACGCACTCTCTTCTTGACCATCACCTGTGGCGGTGCCCCAGCTACTGCGGCATGCACACTCACTGCCCCTCCATCTGCACACGTCGCTCCACCAGGATGGTATCAGATCTTCGTTCTCGACAACGGCAAGCCATCAAAGTCCAACTGGATCAGAATAGGAGGAGCCATCGCCGACGCCGCTGGTCTTGGAAACTGGCCTACTACACCCAGCTTCACAGCTCCTGGACTCGGAGCCGTTGGCACGTAGAGGACCTGTATGAACGACAATCTAGCTCACTGCTAACGACAAATTTTTCCTTTGCTGTCTCTGCATATGTTTGTGTTGAATTTGGAATGGAGCGGGAAGGATCGGGATGGTATGAAATGGAATGGACATAGGAGATTACTAGCATTTAACTTGCTTGCATGGTGTTTTTTGAATGGAGCAAACACGATCAATCTTTTAACTATGAGCTCGTATGAGTACTTTTGACTATACAATAATTTACGGGGCTGGGGGCGCCTGTGGTCGGTGGAATGAGATCATGGTGGTTGCTCTTTTGGGGGAGCAGGAAAATGTCTTTGCGGGATAGATCGCGTTGTATATAGAAAGTTCTGAATTCAGATGCACAATTCTTCCTTCATGGTGCAGTGCTGTGTTGATGCAATGTGATGTGTGTAAGATTGGAATTGATAGGTGTGTCCCTTGGAAACACAGGGCATGATCACTAAGATTCACCCCTGAATTGCCTTGAGTTAGCGAGTGCTCGCTAAGGCTCGGGGTCAACAGTACATGATTATGCACCACTTTCGACGACACAATGGTACTGAAAGTGCGTTTGCTAGCTTAGCATTCTAGCTAGGATTCTTAATAAGAGCAGGCACTTGATTACAGGTTCACGTCTTGAAGATGTGAGGAAAGCGCATTCTCACATCAACCTCATCTTGATAGCATAATCAAATTTTGACATTCAGGCGGTCTCGATGTCACTTTGCAAGATTCTGACTTTGAGCCAGTTGTCAAGCTCCACCAAAAAGCTAACTTTTATTGTAATGTTGTATCCTGATCATTCTTAGCATCTTTCCACTCCGCTGATAATAGTGAGGCTGGATCTTGGCGTGCGGAGAGAGCAAGTAGTGAATGCGGGGAAAAGCAAGGAGTTTGTTGGGCTTGATGGCAAATTAGTCGGACAACCCGAAGCGCCGGGAATTGTTCAATGGGATATAACTTACAGCTTCAGTTCCTGAATGAGGTGAATCGATAATTCACCCAATATCAACCCCCGCGAAGAAGACCAAAACGATCTTACATGAGTGAACGATATACGAAACTCTACATAATTCCTTAAATTGAACAATACCGATTCTTTTTTACTCCTTTACCTGAATTTTCAGTATGAGCAACGAGCCATATCGCTTTGAGGTCATGCTCGCGGCGCCACACCTCTAATCAAACGGAAGTCGGCCAAATTGCTCGTCCATGGCCGACTTGATGATCTACGTCTTCAGGGAGACATGCTTGAGACCTTCGCATTCGGCAATTATCAGGATGGCTCATCATGCACACTTCCATGTGAAAAGTCGGTTGCCTTGGTCAGCCATTGCGGTTCAACGTGCCTCGGCACACGAATCGTCTTAGTTGCTACCCGCTAATTAAGAAGAAAGCATTTCCAGATTGCGTAGGTAACACCACGTGAGGCGAAAATAGCATAGTCATTGGAAGACCTTCTCAGGCAGCAGAATAAGAAAGTGCGTTCAACTTTGATGGTGATGTGGCCTTCCCTCCTGGGATTGATGGCGGAGGTTTAAGTGGGCCAGCACATGAGAACAACCGAGAGGACCAATCACAACATCATATGGAGCTGACAAAGGAATTATCGTAAGCCGACCAATGACCTCCATATCCCAGGAAGCGGAAACAAATCCATCCACTCTCGTAAACCACTTCAATCCGATACGCTGGCTGTACTGTACGGCCGCGGGTTGATTTCAAAATCAGGTCGGATCTCGGGCATTGCCTAACTCTGCGATTCATCCGTTCAGCCCCCCAATCAACCTTTGGTATTTGTTGCGTCGCAAGCACAGCTGCAGCAAATCACACAGCCAGGACAGGACCAGGACAGGACCAGGAGTGACCAAGAGAGGCAACATGTCGCCGGCTAGGTAGCCTCGCATTCGAGATCCTGATTCTTGACTCCCGAACGCCGATAGAAGAAGTCGGTCGGCTGCTGGGACGGCCGCGATTGATCGGTTTCATTTGTGGCCATTCTCAGCGGGGCTGCCGTCTTGCGTGCATACAACCCAGACCAGCCCGTCTTCGTCCACTCTTCTTGTACATATTACTCTTCATCATCCCAACTGTAACCCTCCGGCTATCCTGTATCGAAACGTCTGAAAGACGCTGATCATTTTTTCGACGGCTCTTCCTTTCTTCTACGATTATTCCAGATCCGGTGGCTTGATTTTTGGCCTCGTCAGCACCTCTCAAGATGGCTTTGTCCTATACAGTCGTTGCGACGTTCCTAGCGCTGGTATTTTGCGTGAACAGGATCCTCAATTATATCCGTATCACGCGATTCAAGAAGCAGCATGGCTGCAAACCTCACGTTCAAATACCTCAGTCTGAACGCATCATCGGTTATGGTCTATACAAGATCCAAAAGAAAGCCTCACAAGACAGAACGATCTTGGCGATCGGCAAGAAGAGATTCGAGGATAATGGAAATACGTGGTCAGCTACGTTGATGGGCAGAGTTTGTGTTTCCCTGAGGCCGAATACTCGGAGGATTGACTAATACGTGGATAGTCATTCTACAACACGATTGATCCAGAGAATGTGAAAGCTATTCTTGCAACGCAGTTCCAAGACTTCGGCTTGGGTCAAAGACAGGAGTCCTTTGGACCTCTCTTGGGCCAGGGAATTTTCACTACAGGTAGGTTATCTTCAGTCTGATGTAAGATATGGAACTTGCTGATACCGGCTTAGACGGAAAGCAATGGGAGCATTCAAGAGTATGTGTGGACATTCTATACCGCTGACTGACCACTAACAAGCGATTGTAGGCTCTTGTCAGACCAAACTTCACTCGATCGCAGGTTGCTGACCTCGGCACCTTCGAGACGCACATACAGCAATTCATCTCCAAGATTCCTAGAGATGGACAGACTGTCGACCTGCAAGCACTCTTCTTCAAATTAACCCTTGACTCTGCGACTGAGTTCCTCTTCGGTCATTCCGTCAACTCACTCAACAGCAGCGAGAACTCAGAGCAAGACAAGTTTGGACGACTTTTTGATCTAGCACAAAGTAGATTAGGGAATCGAAGCCGGTTGGGACGACTTGCCAACTTGTTTCGGGACTCCGAATTCGACGAAGCATGCAAGTTCGTGCATCAGTTCGTCGACAAGATTATCTTCCAAGCTCTTGAAAAGTCCCATCCTCGCGATCCAGAGAAGTCTATCGAGAGTGCATCGGACCGCTATGTCTTCCTTGAAGAGTTGATCAAGTCAACCCAGGATCCCAGGCAATTACGAGACGAGCTTTTGAACATTCTTCTTGCAGGAAGAGACACAACCGCCAGTCTGCTGAGCAACACCTTCCATGTGCTTGCCAGGAGACCAGATATCTGGGCGAAGCTCAAGGCGGAGGTTGATGGACTGCAAGGCGTCAAACCAGATTACGAGACTTTGAGAAACATGAAGTATTTGAAAAACTTGTTGAACGAATGTACGTCTTTCCCCCACATCTCATCACCTTCTCGATCGAAGCGCTGACACAGAACAGCTCTTCGTCTTTACCCCGTCGTCCCAGGAAATGCCCGCTTCGCCAACAGAGATACCACTATTCCCCGCGGCGGCGGACCTAATGGCAACGCACCCGTCTTCATCCCCAAAGGCGCCATAGTCGCATATTCAGTCTTTGCCATGCACCGCCGCAAAGACATCTACGGACCCGATGCCGAGCAGTTCAACCCCGATAGATGGGACGAAGGTCTTCGTCCGGGATGGGCATACCTTCCATTCAATGGCGGACCAAGAATTTGCGTTGGTCAGATCTTTGCTCTTACTGAAGCGTCATATACGACGGTCAGGCTGTTGCAGGAATTTAGTGCGATTGAAGATCGCGATGGGACGCCGTGGGAGGAATCGCTGAGTTTGACGGTAGCCAGTGCGAAGGGTGTCAGCGTTGCGTTGACTCCGCGGTAGACTGGCCGGTCGCTCTTGCATTGCATTTGTTTTGGTTCTCTCTCGCATGGCGTTCAGGCGCAAGTCCACAATGTCTCAAGATGTAAAAACTGCGTTCGAACAATTAATGACGAACTTTCCAACGATCTAATTCTACCATGTTATACCGCACCCAACCTCAACTGATCTTTCCAAGTCCCAAATTGAGCCAATCACAAAGTCATCCCAGCACCCTCCCTTAAAGATACTCCCTCCGCTCTCGAGTCCCGATATCCGACCTTGAAGCGACAGTAAGACGAATCACACGACGACGCAACCGCCCATGCATCACGTCGCGGCGATGCACATCACAACAGAGTAAAATCTAGATCGTCGATGACAATTTGACGACGTGCAACACAAAACAAGAAAGCGAACATAATCCCATCTGGGTCATGATGGGATTTGTTGTGAGGTGTGAGCAGAACCTTGATTCAGGGCTGACTCGAAAGCCCCGGAGGCATCTCCTTGGGCATACAAAAGGGTGGTGTGTTTATGGGATGGCTGCAATTAACCTATGCCCCCTGCTTAGAAAACTGACAAACTCAATTTTGCAAGTAACGCAAAGCTTTCAGGGTGATAAAGATTATGGTTGACAGAGGGCAGTACTGTACTTAGTTTTCTTTCAAGTTAAATATCGACGGCTTGTAAACCTTCATTCTTGACTTTCTCTTCCTTTCTTCTCGTTGAGTCCTTTCTTTTGGCAATTTGGCTTTGGTCTCGTCATTGAAGAATGATCGAGGATCGGTCATATACGACAGCCCAGCGGGATTTTGCTTGCAGGCCTGCAGGACATGACATACACCTCTACGCCTCCCGATTTGGTAAGCGAGCTGATTGGTCGTGCGGTGCAAATTTATTGAAGAGAAGAAGGTTGGGCCCGAGATACCGAAAACTCCTGGAGCCGTTTGATTGGCTTGAAATGATGTGACGACTTGAAAGTGCTGCTTTGGGAATACAAAAATCCAATACATCTCTTAAAACCCCACTTTCGGAGAAGGAAATTTGACGTAGCGTTCATCTCACTCTCGCGGAGCACTCTCTCCTAGGACAGCCAAGCTTTGACCTGAAGCCTTCGAGAATTTCCTAGGCACTGTGCTCTAAAAGTCACAAACGTTTACTCCTTCTAAGTCTAAGACCATCGTTTGAAATGCAGAGGTTTCGGGCTTTCTTCACAAGCAGCCGCTAATTGAACGCTCAGAGTCTGAGGGACCGACTCAAAATTCCATCCTCACCTTCAGCTGATCAATCTCAACAATCTCATCTTTCTTCTCCATCAACTCCTCCATATCCCACGGACAGCTCACATACCTCCCACCTAACCACTCCTTCCTCTCGGCCGCCAACCAGGCAATCGTGTCGCCCGCGATACTCGGCTCGTCAGGCAAGGAGTTCCGCATTTTCTCTGGTAGCAAATCCTTTGTAATCTTCGTCTTGATCGCACCAGGATTCACGCAGAATGTCACAAGTCCCTTCTCACCGTATTCTGACTGCAAGGACTCGGTCCATCTCATGATCGCAAGCTTGGAACTCCGATAGCTGCTACTACCAGCACGAACACTCAACGCTCCTGAAGAGGAGACGTTGATCATTGTACACAGGCCAGAGTTTGTATTATCTGTGTTATTGGTATCCCCACTTGCGAGCAGCATAGGTAGGAAAGCTCGCGCCATGTTGAACAGACCGCGGACGTTGACTTCCCAAGTCCGCCAGTACACGTCTGGATCCGAATCGAGGAATGGTTTGTAGGGTTCCATGTGTGCGGCATTATTCACCAGCACATCCAAACGACCTCCAAAACTCCGCGACAAGGCGTCGTGCATGACTTGAACGCTGTCTTGACTTGCAATGTCCACGATAAAGCTGAAGACAGCTGGTTCTGGTCGTCCGGATCGCACTGCGGCCTGTTTCAATTTCGCGACCAGTTCGTCTGATATGCCGTGTAAATCTGCTACTGCGATTGCGGAGGCTCCTGCTCGTGCGAATGCTGTGGCAGTGGCATAGCCGACTCCATCCTCCCAAGCGGCGCCAGTGATCAGGACGTGTTTGCCGGAGATGTCAAGCTTCAAGGGCGATATGTAGTCGTAGGATTTGGAGTGCTTTATTTCTGTGAAGATGGCGCCCGAAAGCTTGAGGGCTTTGGGATCCCTTCCTGGCTTCCTTGTCGACATTTGTTGACTGTCTTGATCGTGGTCGGGTGAGACGGGGTGAGCTAAGCGAGAGCAGGACGCAATTACCAAAACAGAGGGTGAGGTCGTTATTTCTCGTGTGAACCTAAGAGGACAAAAGCTCAAAGGTAGCAAGGTAATACAAGATACGACAGCTTGACCAAGTCTCTTTAGGCTTGCGAAAGGTGTAAAGTGTCGTCTTTAAAGATAACATACGGAGCGCCTAATATCATTGCTCGCCAATACAAACTACTGGTAGTAATGCAATACCCTGCTTGTAACTACGTTTCCACAGAAGGGAAACCGCCTAGCTGACTGCCCGGGCGGCGATCATCGTGGTCAGGAGAGTTTGAAAGCGGTAGAAATTGGGATCTTCTTACTAATGCTATGTGTTCACTAATCAACGGAACGGCTAATGCTGTGCTAGTGACGAATGAGGTTGTCCATTTAGACTAGCGACCCAGTAAACAAGGGTTCATGTGTTTTGTACTTCACTCCGAAGTTGAGCCTTACGTTAAAACTTGATGAGGTCGGCAGTAGATCTTAAAGTTGGACTCCCACTCTTCTTACTTGTACAACGATTTTCAATCCATGCCGATGCCGCAGTAATGGAGCAATCACGAGTGCAAACAAAGAGATCAGAGTCAAGCTGATGGCAATGCTACCGTTCCGCGGCATACGTTACTTCATATGTCGGCACAAATAGAGAAAGTCTTGGTGGGTCGAAACAGCTGCGTTGACTCTCGATCTCACATACAGCATCAAAATAACTCCGCGAGTCGTCGTATTTTCCTCTCGAATTTTCGACATTGTATCCAGCCGAATGTAATCAGGCTCGTCAGCACAATCCCAATGAATAAATTCTACAGCTGTACATGACTCAAAACATCTCTGACGATACCATGTCCCCATCTCTTTCTCCCTCGTCTCTCTCTTCACCCATCGCTCTTAATCCAGTGACCACAACATACCTTGTTCATACACTCACGACTGCACCAATCCCAACCCCACGAAAGCAACCATCACAGCTCCAGCACACAGTGTCCAAATTCCATCATCCCAACCTCTCGGACCCTTCGTCGCAACCCACGTATCAACCACACAGACCAGAGTCCATGCCAAAGTCAAGACCCCCATCTCCTTCTGCTTCCCTTCGAGGGCGTACCAAGACAATGCTGTATATCCCGTATACCGAGGAATACCATGCCTTTGGCGGCGACTTCATGGCCTTCTGGCGTGGTAGGTATGACTCCGAGAGATGAAGCTGCTGTGGATGGTGAGACTATGGAGAGAGCTCCCAGGGCAAACATGGAGGTTGTGAGGCCTAGTCCCACGATGCGCCATGTTGATGGGTTGAGGAGATGGTTGGGGAATGCCATTTTAGTGATGGTAGACTAATAAGATGATGGTACCGGAATTCGGTGCGGGGAGAGTTATTTGAAAGTGTATTGAAGAACGTCAGGAGGGGATGAGAGTGAATATTATATTGACTTCATATATCACATGGTCCAATCGAGGGAAAGCACCGATTCGGAAAGTTTGTTAATTCTCTGGCAAGATTTGAAATCTTTCATGAGTTTCGGGAGTAAGGTTTCAACTAAACCATCTGATTTGAAAGCAGCACGAGTCAATTTGTGGGAGGGCCCGGTAAGTTTGCTGAAACCACTTGTGCTTGCCCAAAAAGGAAATTGTGATAAGCCGATGCGGCTCCTCAAGAGTGTCTCCACTTGATGGCTACTTGAGTAAAATGCACTGCACGAACGACAAGATACGCGAGTGAAGTGCATGCATACGGTCCGTATCTGTCTCAACTGGGCGACTCTTTCCCGAAAAGCCAAGCACCAACAATCGTTACTAATGTAGAGCTTGATTCACCAACCGCTCAAACTTTGGATAACCATTGACACCGATGTAGGCAGTAGGTTATTATGGATATGTTCAGATCATCAGAAAAACAAGAGTGACAAGCACTGATTCACACTCAAGGAAAGGGCGATGACCACCTGACGCGGGGTAATCTTACCCCGCCATCGTCTTGGAAATCCCAAGAGCTGAACAGACAACATCACCTGAAACTGTGCTTGGTTTTCGGCTTTGTTCCTGTGTTCAAACGTCACCTCGCTGCCCTTGGACACAATTCTCCTAGCATCGAAGCATCATTCGGGATCCCTAATATTTCCAAGAGAGACAAGCCAAAGACCAGTACTGTCGGTCAGCCGCGCCATGTCCATGTTCCCAACAGCCTTCTGACTCCAGGAACCAGCTTCAACATCGAAAAACGATGTCCGACTTCTTCAACTTCTTCGTATCTTCAGCGCTAGGCATCACGACCGAGGAGCTGTCAGCCGCTCAGAAAGCCACCGATCTAAAGAAGAAGAAGAAGCGTAAGGACTCTGCTTCTGCCTCAGCCGCCTCGTCGTCTTCGCAAGCTGAGAGCTCTACGTCGAGCTCAAATACAAATCCAGTTCGCAACGAAACTTCTGAAGAAGGGAGTTCGAATAAAGAGACGAGGGAAGCTGAGTCCGATGCTGTGACTCAACGACCAGCGTCAACAAGGGAAGAAGGCGAAGGAGAGCTACCAACGTATTCTGCGGCGACTGGAGACCCACCTGCATATTCAAGGGAGTCGAGATGAAGGAGAGGAGTGGAACCGATCGTGAATGTATCATTGAGCATACTTGATTCGATACATCTGGAAATTGACTGGATTTCATTGAGAATGCGAAAGAAACAGGTAGCCATGATTTGTAGCCGAGGGAAGCGCCAGAATACCGGGAATCTTGAAAACTAGGTTCTAGGAATGGCCAGGGGGGGGGGGGGGGGGGGGGGGGGGGGAACTTCACTTCCCATCGAATCATGAATTGAGGACTGCAGCGTTTATGTTGGATGGATCCCTGGTTTGTTGGAGAGGGAGCTGCTCGTGTTGGGGGAGGTTGTTTTCTTTCGAAGTACCTAGTGATCGCTCGACTTTTAGTGCTTCGTAGCCTGAACTTTGTGAGCTGTTAGCGTGCATACGCTTCACATCCACTATCGTATCCAAATAAATGTCAACAGGCACTTATTCCGACGTCTCTGATTGACAAAGCCCTCTTACCTCGATATATGATGTTTAATGCATTCGTTTCACCTTGGCGAGCGATGACTACTCCTCTGACCTGGTAATAATACCCGCTTCTTTAGATGCATATTGGCAGCCTAAACAGTGGCATGGAAGATTTCAAGTACACAAAAAGCTCACAGAATCATGTTCTTGCCAACGAAACAAGCTCCAAAGATTTCGTTACAGAGCTATGTATGGTGGAACGTTCTTTGCCGTGCTGCCTTGTATGTGCCTCTGCCTCTGCAGCATCCGTCCATGATCGAGATGACCTGACCGCAAGGCCGACTCAATTGAGGGTGCCAATATGGGGTCTGAGTAGTGGAAAGTCCAAATACTTGAGAAACGGAGAGCAGACAAAGTCTATTAGGAAGGATAGTATGTACTGAATCTGCAAAAGATTGGAAAGTGACGGTGAAGTCCTGCGGCCTCAAAGTGTAGAAAATCAGATGGGAACATAAAGTTACAAGTTCCCAGTACAGGCTTCTTCCGAAGATCAAAGAGGCAAGGCAAAATGCATAATTTCTCGGCTGGAGAGTAACATGAGATGAACAAACATTGTGTTCGAGGCAACGGAATTGGCGAGAGGTCAAGAAATGGAGGATGTGATAAGCGAGTAGCCCACATCCTTGTCAACAAACCCACAAAAGAGTGGATGAAAGGCGAATTTTTCCAAAAAAAAAATATGGGGCAAAAACATACAGCAGTAGGTATTCGCTGGTGGTCACCCACCCAACTACTAATCTACCGATTTATTGCTTATGTATGGCAGAGCGGACGGGATGCCCAGTTCTCAATAATCTATGGCCGTATGTGAAGGGAATGCTTCTAAACCGAACTATATTTGCTATAATAGATTTGGTCTCCAAATGAGGACCCCTTCCATGTACTCCCCACAGAGACAGTTCCAATAAGTGCGCTTGTACTGATGGATGGTGCTTAAATGCGTCAAATTCAGAGCGAGGGTGTAACCGATCAAAGCTTCTTCAGGAAGCTTAGATATAGATCTGCCAAGAGGTCTGGACATTCCTCAGCAAGTTGATGCCCAAACTTGAGTTCCTGGTATTCTACATTATTCGCGACCCGTTCCATCTGACGCTTGACTTCTTCTCCGATGAACGCCTGACTGCCTACGGCAAGTAAGGGCAGCTTCAACTTTGTCTTAGCAGTTTCAGTGTTGGCCTTAAGATTGGGTTCAGTTGCACGATCTGTCGCAATGTCAATCTTTAGTATCCCAGTAAGGCACGTGTTACTTACAGATATTGAACATGCTGCGCAGACCACCAGGTTGTGAGAACTTCGAAACATATTCTTCGATCGCATCGTCATTGATATTTGTCAGATCGTATGCCTCATTCTTGAGCAACCTGTTACAGTGAGATGGAATGACAAAAAATCTCCATTCTACTTATCAAGTAAATCATTCCCTTTCTCTACCTGTAACCAAGAGCTCCGGTACGTCTCTGACATGGTAAAATGCAACATGCCAGAGATGAGTCTCCGGCTTCTTAGGTTAAACGTCGCCCACTCCTCCAATCCCATGCTCGGTAGTAACATCTCTTGATAGATGAGGCTGATGACCCGACTGGGATGTCTTGCCGCGACTTGATAGGCAGCTGCCGCGCCCCAGTCCTCGCTACACATATGGAAAGTCTGGTGACTGAGCCTTGTCATGAGCTCAGCCAGGTCATATCCATCGTCTGGGTGAGTGCTGTCACCGAGCCTCGCCTGTGAAACGGGGGAACTTAGAAATTACCACATCTGATGTGTCTTTGGAGGAGGGCAGAGGTCTTGAGACGAACTTGAGAGACTCAAATGGGGATATTCGGGCTCACCCGTTACCTACATATCTGGCACCACAGCTGTGAAAAGCGAAGTCAAGCGAGGGACAACTTTTCGCCAGTACTAACTGGTCTTTGGGACCTAGGTATGGAGTCAGTGTCCGCTCTAATCTTGAGATTGCAGCACGAGTTGAGAGCGGTGAGACTTACTCCATGTTGAAGCAAGAGCGCCGGGCCACTGCCTGCAGTGTAGTAATGCAATCTGACGCCGGTGACGAGCCTCGGACGGCCGTGAACAACTACCTTTCCACTATGATCGAGAATTTTGAGACCCGTTTTTGTGTTGAAGCTAGTGGGAGGTCGTTGGAGGAGATCAATCTGCTATTTGCTGCAAGCAGTCCTTTCGTTAAAGCCAACGAGAAAGAATTTGCTCTCAGACTTGCAGCTGCTGGCGGTAATGTTGCGGAAGCGGAAAGGGCACTTAATATTGAGGTAGACAGGGGTGCTGGTGAATGGAGCCAGCATGACGAAGAGTGGCAGGCAGAGAAGAAGGCTTCATCTCTATGAGGCTATCATCACAATGATACAAACAGCGTACAGGTGCCTGTGGGCTGATCATATTCGATCCTTTGCGCCTTTGATCGGATTTATAGCACGTAGTCATTTGGCTTGCTCCTTAAAAATCTCCTTCAAGCCATCACATACTCCTACTCGTTCTTGGAATCTTCTGTGTTCCATGTTTCTAGCACCTAAGAGACTTGCAGCTACATATTTGATCTCCTTGATACCGAAATCTCGATTGGTCGAAACTAGCGAGACCACCATCCAACCCAAAACACCCTACACTCCACATAATCCGAAAGCAAATATGTAAATATACAAAGTCAAACAAAGAAAGTAGCTTCTATCTACTCTGTTTATGTAGCATTGATACGAACTCTACGCACAGGACTCAGGGTTTCAGTGCCGGAATTTGGGAAAACATAAATTATCACATGGACAATCATGAATTTCAAAGGCCCCTCAGCGATCCTCAGAGTTCAGGGGACTTCCACCAATTTCTATTACAGCAATATGGCTGATTGATCTGAGAGACGTGGCAGGTCTAGTTTTCCGTCGAAATTTGTTTGTTCTCATGCCTGCCTTTCATTGCTCTCCAACTCGATTTCTAAATGATCGTCTCGACACGTTGCTTTCGTATTGGACATTTCTCCTGCCAATCATAGCCATGGGCTACAATAGGCTGTCTATCGTTCCTTTATTTTCATATACTCGTTCTCTTTGCGCAGTCTCTTGGTCGAAATTTGGAGACGCAAAATTTACCATTTTCGCACGTGATGAAATTACTTTGCCCTGAAGCATGATTCCTTCAGCGTGGCTCGGTTGGGTTGTAAAATACATCGGGAACTATTATAGTTTCCGAATGTTCTTTTCTAAGCGTGTTCTGTATGCTCGAAATGTCGCAGAGGTTACTCAATTCGTAAGTGGGATGGTCATTGTGCCCCACGCCTTTCTTATGACACATCGACATCCACGTACAAATTCCAGACCCTTGCTCTATAAAGGTTGCACAATGCAACTATGGTCCTCGAAACCTTTCCAGAGAGCCAATTTCCGTTAGATTGATTGCAAGTCCCCAAAACCACTATTCACCAGCATCCATCTCAGTGGTCACACCATCCACCATGTCACTGAAGCTCCAGAAGGTCACTGTCGAGGATTTCGACACCATGATGAATCATGCCAACATCTATCCACCAGGGGATGACTTAGTCGGTCCTCCGACTCCATTTTTTTGGCCGGTCTTGTCACAAGAAGAAGCCCAGCAGCGTCTCCAACTCCACATGACCAAGCAGAAATCGAGATTCCTTGGCGATCCCACGGCAACATACCTCAAAGTTATCGACGAAGAAACTCAAGAAATCGTCAGCATAGCTCGATGGCACTACTACCCAAACGGATTCTCTTACGAAGATGCCATTGGATGGGAGATTCACACCGCCGTCAAAGGCCAGCCATTTCCGAAGGGGATGAATGTTGAGCTGCATAACTTCATCCTTACAGAAAGAGATCTCGAGAGGAAGAATTGGCTTCTGAAAGATGAGCCTTGCTGGATACTGATGCATTTGGTCACCCGAGGTTCTCAAAGAGGTCGAGGTGCAGCCGGCATGTTGATTACTTGGGGTGTGGAAAAGGCAAAAGCAGAAGGTGTTCCGGCATACTTGGAAGCTAGTGCTCTGGCGAAACCTTTGTACGAGAGATATGGATTCAAACAGATAGGGAATCCTTTGGAGTTGGACTTGAGGACGCATGGTGTGGATTTGAATTTGAAGATGGCCAAAATGGGGATTCTGCCATCGAAGGTTGAATTGTAGAACGAAGTTTTTGGAACAGGGATAGTGTAGACTGCGGGGAGGAGACTGGATACGCCTTTGGAGCCGTAGAAGCCGTTTGCCCCGGGGGAGGCGGTGATCAGGGTGTTGTTTTTGAAGGTTGTGGATAGAAGCAGGGAGACTAGAGAGGGGTGCGGGTTGAAGTAGCCGGCTGTAATAAATTCGTGCTCCTCCTAAAGGAGTGTCTGTTTTGTTTCATACATATCGCAATTGAGGCAGCGAGTGTGATGATCAGGATGGAAGACTTGAAACTTAGAAGCGAGTCAATAAACATACAGTGCTTTAGAGATGGCGACGACATAAGCCTGGCGGCTGAGACCATTCTGGTCAAGACGTTTAGATATGTGTCAAAAAAGAAAAACGTTCGATGTCCAAACCCGAAGTATGTGCCTTTTTTCTCACTTCAGCTCTCACATTGAGATCACCAGGAATTATGAAATTCATGCACATCGCATCGACACGAACAGGGGGCTTGAAACTCAAGCGAGTCGCATCTGCCATCACGTCTCCTTTCCAATCTTTCATGCCTTCAACCTTTGATAAAGTGTATCCCCAAAGTTTTAAGACGAGATTGTGTAATCCTGAATTCCACCTCTACACTGTCATCATCATGCCACGAACAATACCACGAGGACCTTTTATAGAAGCCCCGAGGAGGCAACTCGCCTCCAAGGCAGCACGTAAATCAGCACCATCCACTGGCGGGCCGATTCTCCCATCCAAAGCGGCACGCAAATCAGCGCTATCGGCTGGGCCATCTCAATATGGTCCGGAAAGAGCTGAACTGGAACGAGCCGAAAGAGGCTCCCGTTCTACTCCCTCGTCCAGTATCATAGCTCTGACAGACTCTCCACCGACATCGACTACCCCGCCATCCCACAAAATCACGACTGCCGCGGTCTCTCTAGATGAAGAACTCAAACGGACTATAAGTACAGTGTCAGAACAGAACCTCCGTTCCGCCATTTTGAAAGTATGCACGGAATCGGTGGAGACTGCGAAGCTCCTAGGTCCTCTCCTCACGCCTTCTGCTCTGGGAACATTGGACAAGAAGAGAAAAAGAAGCCCAGAAATATGTGATTAATGCTCAGAAGAGATTGATGATGACGGAGATGGATGTTATAAATGAAGAGGATGAATATTGCTAGGTCAGTTTCTCGTGCCGATTTAGTACTGGATAAGGAGATGAGATGTGCGGCTTTGGCTGACTGGAAGTTTGATGTCACACAGACGAGAAGCTGAGGAGGAAGAGCTAGAAGGATTGAAAGACTATTCGGGACCTTCTGGGGAGAAGTGTGAAAATTGTGGAGAAGACATTGACGATGATGATGACGGGTGTTGCAAGTACAGAAGAATGCAGCTTGCCAAGTGAGTCCTGATATTAATCGGTCACTGAATTTGGTGCCGAGTTATTAACGGTAACCTTTCCAGGATGGAGTACTTACAGGATCGAACAGGCAGCTTTTATCAACGTGGACGCGTCATGCAAACATGATCGTTTCCATTAGTCTTCATCATGGTAGGAGGCAAGTCGGACGAGAGTTTTCCTTCTTGGTGAAAGTACCGTCTGCCCTTGTTAGATTTATTCGTAGAATACAGAAGGGAAAATCCTTGGCAGACTGGGCATGACAAGTTTGTAATTGCTCTGGTATAGTTTCATTGGCATCAAGCCGTGCTCCAGAAATTACAGTGACAAGCAAGTATTTACCGACATACTTTTTTCATCACTTATCAAGTTGATTTGTTGTGGAGTTACAGTTAGAAGGCTTAGCGCTCGCAGGAACTAACTGTCACAACTCTGGACCCGAGCCTCAAATCCCATTCGAGGTTTGCTTTTGCTCTCTTTGCCATTTCAGGACATAAAGTGTTCCAGCAGCAGCGCGCTAAAGCTGGGTTTATTCCGGAATAGCAAACGATCTCCATGATCGACTGCGGGATGATCTCCCGCTTCATGAGAACGGCAATGCTACAGGCTGGCATGTCTCACATCTTTGCCAATCCTCCGAAATATTTCTGAGACTTGCACCTGTTGAGGTAAGGAATATCTGCATGCTGCATGGGATAATGTATGGTCAATGATCTTCGCTGATTGAGCTTTTCTTATCAAGATGGGTTACTCCAACTTAAGCTTTTTCGATATCCAAATTTCATTTCCCTCTTCTGTTCCCTCTGAGGCAGAACTTGGTCCCAAGATATGGGTCTCCTCCAGATGAGCAAAGATATTTTCCACATTGCATTCCCGTCAAAACAGAAAAACCAGAAGGCCACAATGGCAGATGTTGAGAAGGGAAGGACTGGCCAGCTTGGAACTTCAGAAGCGTCAACACTACCTCCGCAGCGCGTCCAAGTTGATGCTTATGGTCGACCGGACCTCGATCCAAACGACAACTTGAACTTGTTCCGTCACCTCACCGGCATTGTATCTCATCCGTCCATGTCACATTCAGACTCGTTCTTCTCCTCTGGTGGTCGACCTGCTCCGAACCTAGGAATCTATGCTCGCGTCATCCACAACGAACAAACAGCAAAAGTGGGTTACAAGTACTTCTCCTGGCTGATCAATGGATGCTTGGGACTACAAATCGTAGTCGCAGCTGCATTGACTGCTCTGGGAGCTGCAGGTGGAAGCCGAGGAGCCGTGACAGTTTTCGGGGCCATCAATACTGTCTTTGCTGGGATCTTGACCTTCTTGAAAGGTTCAGGCTTACCGAATCGCTTCAAGTACTACCAGACGGAATGGAGGCGCGTTCGAGAATTCATTGAGCAACGAGAACGAGATTTCAGTCGTCCTGGATGTGACCTGGATGTTCATGCCGTGGCGGCCCTAGTCGAGTCAATGTATGAGGAGGTGAAAACAGATTTGGAGGCGAGCACCCCGGATCGCTTTGCTGGGCATAACTCGGCACGGAAGTCAATCGTACACCCTGAAGCTGCTCCAGTATACAGGGTTCCGAGTATGTCGTTGCCGAAGGTGGAAGGAATCTTCGAGAAGGGTAAAGATGTTGAAGCTGGTATTGGGAGTAAAGTGAAGAACTTGGCTTCTGAGATCGGTCACTACGCGCAACAAGCTCGGGAAGTCGCCAAAGATATTCAGGCACAAAAGGACAACTTTGCTACAAGCGCGAATAGGGAAGTCAAGGAGTATGCAGACCGAGCGGAACGAATCGAGCATGCCTTTGGTGACAAAGTCAAGGATCTGGCCATGGAGATTGGCGAGAGGGCACATACAGCCGAGCGAGTTGTTCGTGATGCAGAAGAACGAGAGAGGAGAGCGGTTAGCGATGCCATTGAAGACACGAAGGGCCAGCTAGGCCGAGTGGAAACGGTAGCTAGGAGCAAGCTGTCAGGCCCTATCACGATCAATCTATCGCAACCTGGGAGTACAAGTAAAGAGCATAAAGAGAGGAAGGAAGGCGAGGACTATTGAATTCCGAGTTTGGTGCCATGGAAAGTCCAGCGCCTAGAGTCCTATAATCTCGAAGAGACCTTTGAAGGGATTCAAATTAATCTTAATGTATTTCCAACAGACAATGTTGCTATATGAGAGCAGATGTTCTCTTACAACTGTCAGCTGTATAAATTCAGAGCTCTCGCTTAAGCACTTTCAAAAACAAACAGTCTGGTTCTCATTCGCTAAGATACCCTAATTCAGGACTCTAACATATACAAATCATCAATATCCAACTCCAAACTCCAATCTACCTGTGCCAAGACACATATCCGTCTGAAAGATACCCAGTCCATGTCTCGTTCACCATTATACATATCTATTTCCTTATGTGCATACCCCATCGTTCTACCTTTCAATAGTATTCCGGCAAATCCGAATAGCTCGGTATGCTGGCCGAGCAATTGAACTCAGGTTCATACGCTTTCTTCGGAAGGATACCTGCGGCAAGACCACGCTGGTAGCTCCACTGCGTTGCTCCCTCTGTCGCCCAGGTCCAGTAGAACCAGCCCCATCCTTTCTCAAAGCTGTGCATCTGCGCTTCGGCAAACATCTGCAAAAATTGCTTGTAGGAATCACTGTATGTGCTCGGATCGGAGTTGGCATTTGCGCAACTACATGCTGAGCTCTTAGCGGGGCAGCCTGGTGTGAGAACTTCCGTGGACGAATCGCCTGAATTGTAGTTTCCTTCCCAGCGAGTTCCCCATCCGACATTGTTGAGATTAGGAGCACAGTCCGTGTCTGCTTGCGACCATTCTGCGAATATGGTCGGACCAAATCCAGTTGATACACTCATACTCTGTTCTGTTTGGGTACTCCAGTCTGAGCAAGCGTAGTCGACTTTCTTCGAGTGAGTGAAGTCGATCTGGTTCTTGTTGAAGATCACGTATTGATGAACATCTAGAACGAGACCATCGTAACCCGAGAGCTTACCCTTCCAATTCCCGAGGCCCATGAAGCCGTCTCCGAACACCACATAAGCATTGATACCATTCTTCCGAACAAGCTCATAAGCGCTTACGGTCCACGCGAGGACGTCAGAAGTTTCCAACGCTGTCATCTTCGGTTCATTTGCGAGGCCGTAGAACGTGATGATATTCTTGTATCGATCCTGGGCAAAGAATTGAGAGAGTTGATCGTGGACAGTAAGCGATCGGTTGGCGTTCAAAGCTCCATCAGTTCCATTCAACCATCCAATTGCACCCAGACGACCACTGTGATTCCAACCATTCTGACTGCCTGGAATTCCGTGAAGATCAAGGTTGATTCGAAGGCCATGTTTCCGTGCCCATTCGATGCCTCTGAGTAGGTATCGCCAAGAAACCCGGTAAACATAGGGGTCGCCATCGTACGTAACCACCGCCCAATATGAGAACGGTATCCGAACGTGGTCCAATCCAGCGGCTGCGATATCTTTGAACGTCTGCTCTGTCACAAACGTTGCATAATGTTTCTCCAAAGTCGCCTTCGCGTCGGTTCCCAAATGCTCAGTCAATGTCCATTCGTCGACAACACCTGGGTAGTTGAATAAAGACGGGGTGATAAATGGTTCCAACGAGAGCCATCCACCTAAGTTCACTCCTCTTGCAGGCGTATCGGCATATGATCCCCACGATGTCGATATGGGAGGCGAATTCGAAGTCGCACTCTTCGAGTCGTCCCACTCTGAATTTAAGCCCATGATCGGAAGACCTCCCACTATGACAGCTGTGTATGTGACGTTAAAATCTGTCGTATCGTACCAGGAAAAGGGATCCAGATCCGTTCCTTTAGCCTCTGCTGGTATGTCCGATTCCGATATGCTGTTTAAATTCGAATTTGAGGGTTTGCTGTCACTTGATGATGATGTTCCCGAGCTTGTGGAGCTTGAACTCGACGACTTCTTCTGACTTACAACCACCGCAACCACGATTATGATGATTAGAACCAGTAATCCAATGCCGATCCATAGCCCTATGCATCTATTAGCTGGGAAATTGAAGACGAATCTCGTATAAAACAAACATAATCGCTTCTTCTTTCCTCCTCCACCATCGTCCGAGTCATATTCATCCTTCTCATACCGCGCTCCACCCCTTATTCCTCTGAGTCTCGAACCATCTCCCTCCTCGAGCAGTGCTCCACTCACTACTCTCCTCTTCTTCCTCTTATGTTGTCGCCTCTTCTCTACCACAATCTTCTCTTCCACAACCTCTCTATGCTGCCGTTTCCTCCTTGGTTTTGTTGGTGTGACTTCCGCTGGCCTCGAGGCCTCCTTTCGATTTAATTGATCGAGTTTCGCTAATGCATTGGCAGACAAAACCTGCGAGCTGGTTCCCGAAGATGACGACTCGTATTTCGCCCTCCTTTCCGTTCGCCTCTTATTATGCTGGTGACTTCGTTCTCGCGATTCTCGAGTCTTTCGGGGTGAGTCCCGAGGAGCTGCAGCCATTGGGTCGTTGCAATCGTGAACGCTTATAAAATCAAATAGTTGATGGTTTTCGCAGAAAAACGTCGCTCATTTCCAGATAAATATATACAATAGAATAACGCCCAGACTGCCCAGTACCGCCGACGTGTCCAGCGCTTCAGGATTGATTTTCAAACTTGTTTTTCGAGCTTGGATGCCGTTGGCATGGCAATTATCGATAGCGACATGGGGTCGGATAACGGCCTTGATGAGTCGGCTATCGTCGGCCCTGTTGATCGTTCTTAAAGACATCCTGACTTCCCCAGGTTTCTTACCCCTCGCAATGTATTGTCCAGCACAAAATGAAGACATTAAAAAGATCATTAACGAGAGAATTGAGTTCTTCGCGGTGTTGGGCGACCTACAAAACTCCCATAATCCCACCATCGAGGCTCTACTCCACGGCTCCGCCATCCGCCCGACTGAGTACGTACCTTTCCGCCCTGAAAGACTTAGTGATCTTGGATCTTCGGATTAGATCCATTGTCCTTGATCATAGATCAGAAGACGTTGACAAAAATCTCATACTAAAGTCTTGAATAGATATCCCCACTGATTTCGGTACAACCCCCATACTCAACCATACCCCACAATCGGCTCTCCAGAATCCCGAACTTACACCAGAGATTCGAAATGGCACTACGAAACGAATGAACTTGTTCCAATCAGTCAATGATGCCCTAAGCCTTGCACTCGCTGAGGACGAGTCTGTCATACTGTTTGGTGAAGATGTTGCGTTTGGAGGGGTGTTTCGTTGTAGTATGGGGCTGGCAGAGAACTTTGGGTCAGAGAGAGTCTTCAATACACCGTTGAGCGAACAAGGAATTGTTGGCTTTGGAATTGGAGCCGCTGCTGAGGGGATGAAGGCCGTTGCCGAAATTCAATTTGCAGATTATGTGTATCCGGCTTTTGATCAGTTGGTCAATGAGGCTGCGAAGTTCCGGTACAGAGATGGGGCAGAAGGTAGACATGTTGGAGGGCTGACTGTCAGGATGCCATGTGGAGGTGTCGGACATGGTGCTTTGTAAGTTCAGGCCAGGACACCCGAGATGTGGCTAACAATCAAAGATACCATTCACAATCCCCAGAAAGTTTATTTACACACATCCCTGGTCTGCGGGTGATCATGCCTAGATCTCCAATCCAAGCCAAAGGTTTACTTCTCTCGGCAATAGCCAGCAACGATCCATGCGTCTTCATGGAACCAAAAGCTCTGTACCGAGCAGCAGTCGAGCAGGTCCCGACTGGAGCCTATTATCTTCCTTTATCCAAAGCCGAGGTATTGAAGGAAGGTTCGGACTTGACAATTGTGTCATATGGACATCCTCTGTACACTTGCAGTGCTGCAATTGAGAAGGCAGAGAAAGATCTTGGTATCAGTATAGAGTTAATAGACTTGCGGACGGTATATCCTTGGGACAAAGAAACTGTTTTGAAGAGTGTGAGGAAGACAGGCAGGTGCGTGGTGGTACATGAAAGTATGGTTAATGCTGGGATCGGAGCAGAAGTTGCTGCCAGCATACAAGAGGATAAAGAGACTTTCCTTAGACTTGAAGCGCCAGTCATGAGAGTTGCTGGGTGGAGTGTGCATATGGCACTGATGTTCGAACGTTTCAACATACCAGATGTTGCCAGTAAGTACTTCCACTTCCGCTAAATGCCACCTTCTAATTCCTTGCAGGGGTCTACGACAACATCAAAAAGGCAGTGGAGTACTAGAAGGTGATCATGATCTTTGATGAAAAGCAAGCAGTGGCAAAAGCTTGGAATTGTGATATGACAAAATAGGGAAGCCATCAGAGAAGGGTAGCTCAGAACAGAATGGACAACAACCCAATGGATATTAAAGGTTATCATATAGATCAGCTCAAGCTATAGCTGAATCATAGAATACGAAGCATAAGAGATCTCCTGTTTCAAACTCGAAATTGATAAATCCTTACTGAAACTACCTCAAGGGCCAAGTTTGGCTGTCTTCACGTGACTAGTATCCGCTCTAACTTCAGCCACATTTTGGAGGGGTCGCGGCTTAGCTCAACTGTCTCATCCCCAGTATCGACCTCAATCCCGACCTCACGAAGGCTGATGAGGTAGTCGCGGAAGCCCAGTCCTCAAATTAATTTCTGCGATGTCTTCTTCTTTAGCCACAGTTTCCGCTTTCGTGGAAGGAGCTCCCCCGGGAGAGGTAAGATTTCTGTCCCCCGCATTCCGTTAGGGAGGTTGTTGTTGACTTGAGTACAGCTTGCGGATGTCATAGCAGGTAGAGAATCTCCTTCTCAACGCAGCATATCTTCTGCTAAACCTTCGGCATAGATATCAAAGCTCTCACGATCGATACCCCCACACTCGTATCCCAACTAGGACCTGCTTTCGAGAAATACAATGAGGAGCAATTCGCGACGGTCAAGCTGCCTGGTAGCAGTCAACATGTCAGTCTGGGATACATGGCAGAGATGGGATCTATGCTGATTCTGCTGCGAAAAGGTCATAGTCAGCTCGCACAACTCTCTTGGGGATGGAAGATATTACGATGTTGAGAGCTCGTCCAGTTTCGCGTTCGATCACAGCACACAGGCATGTCCTTGTCCTGAAACTACGACATCTGGGATACTAATCGGATCTAGAAAACAAGCGCGGTACAAAGCTACGTCTTGGAGAGCAGTCAAACGGATCTTGTGTACGCTTTTAAGATACCAGACAGCATGAACAAGTACTAACAGGTTGACAGGAAGTCTCTCTCAAAGAGTCTAGGTTCGCATGTTAAGGAGCACTACCCGAATGCATCATATGGCGTTTATCCAATCGAGAACGACTCGAAGATTGCTATACTGGTGGTGGCCAACAAATACAGTCCAAATAACTTCTGGTACAGCCGTCAAGCTCTATTCTCCAGGGCGGAGCTAATGTTTATAGGAACGGCCGATGGCGATCACTCTACATATTCGACCCATCCTCCTCATCTCTTTCTGGGGCCATCAAAGTAGATGTCCACTACTACGAAGATGGAAATGTGCGACTTCTCACCAACAAGCCAGTCTCAGCCTCCATTTCTTCCGCGTCTGCAAGCACGATACTACGAGAGATCACAGTTGCGGAAAAGAAGTACCAAGAAGAAGTTAACAAGGGGTTCAACAATTTGAGCGAGGGTGCCTTCAAGGGACTGAGAAGACAATTACCGATCACCAGACAGAAGATTGAGTGGGATAAAATATCTGGCTACAGACTTGGGCAGGATATTGGTGGGGGAAGCAGCAACAAGAGATAGCCTTGCCACAGGTATTAAAGCCTGTTAGAAATACAAGACGAGCCAACCAAATAAGTGCAGGAGGTGATGTGTACCATCCTTTTGGCTGTGGAGTACTGGATCATGCTGGAGCTATGTGTGAGGCACATGTTCAGAGATTTGACTTATCACGCCTTCCTTTTAGTTGCTCTCATTCGGCTTGTCCCACATGCGTTTCTTTTACCCAAGGTACTGTACTTGTCTGGTTTACCTAGGTACTAACCTAAGGGCCTTCCTCCACCTCTCTCTACCCTTTCCCCATGTGGGGCATGTGCCGAAGCTCTCCAAACTACTTCTTTTAGGTTTGGAGAAGAGGGCGATCGCCTGGATAGATCCGAAAAGTTGCTTGCAGGCTGAAAATCTAAGTGTAATTTTCTCAAAGGAATTTTTAATGCAACGCCCTATGCTTACACCGAGCACCAGTATATCCTTCAATAGCTATTCCGCCCAAGAAGGCAAATTGATCCGGCACTTCCCCACAGTGAATCTTCAAAAGACCAGCCAATCGGCCCTCATTACTATGTGCTGACCGCAAAAGCTGTATTGTTGTCCGGGCTAAGTAGCGTAACCGAGCTCGGTATCGCATATTTAGCGTCTCAGCGGAAAGAAAGTCGGGAAGTGAACAGACAAGACAGGCCGCGATAACATCTACCATCTCGAATCACATTTACCCACGCCCTCTCTAACAATATCTCCCCACAAACTCTCTGCCAACAATCCTTTGTCGCCATCTGCCATTGCCAAACCTCCTGCAACTGTGCCCTGCCATTGATAGCTGCAACGGTCCGATCTGACTGCACTGTACACCTTGCCTCGGTGAAAGGTCTTGAAAGCTCAACCCACAAGCCAATCCTCCCAACACAGTCAGCAAACATGTCGAAGGAATACACATACGCCGACGTCTCGTCGCACTCGGGCAAGAAAGATCTGTTGATGGTTATTCACGACAAGGTCTACGATACTACTGCTTTCGTTGATGAGCACCCGTGAGTAGGCATTTCAGTCTCAGTTGCAGAAGCTTCTGGAAAGCGTGGATTGGGGCGAGACGGGAGCACAATCAAGACATGCGGACACTGGCAGGACATATTCCATTGAGAATGGCCATATGTCGCACGGCTTGTCACAGCGCGGATTCCTATGACAATCCTCACCAGAATGGAATTCCCCCTTTCGGAGTTCCTGCGGAATTGACCCCACTTTTGTTGCTTCATTACAGCTGCCAATGATTCTTTGATGGCACTACACGAGTAGTATGCTAACTTGCTTGTAGAGGAGGAGAGGAAGTTCTGCTCGATGTTGGTGGACAAGACGCAACTGAGGCTTTCGAGGATGTTGGACACAGTGACGAGGCACGAGAGATCCTCGAGGGTCTACTAGTTGGAGAGTTGAAGCGCCAGGTAAGAAATACACTGCAATTCAATTTAGACAAACCGGATCGGGAACAGTTCACTGACCTCATCCTCCAGCCTGGTGACCCAGCACCCAAAGTTTCCGCCCCATCTGGTTCTACTGCTACATCAGGCGATAACACTGGTATGGGCGTCGGTCTCTATGCTATTATTCTCATCGGTGTTGGTCTTGCATATGGAGTCTTCCAGTACACAAAGAGCCAAGAAGGAAAGGCATAGAGGGGATGGTTGGATATGGAGTTAGCGGAGTGGAGCGGATGCATGCCATCGTAGTGGTAGATTGGAGGGGCATGGATGGGGTGAGGACGGGCACATTTGTTGCATTTTCTCTACGTTACCATCGTCTAATAGACTACTTCACTTTTTCTATTTTTGATGGATCTCTTTGGTGGATGGGGCGTTTGTTCATCGCTTGGCCTGGGGTTGCCGTGGCTGGCTTCCTAAACTATGGAGAACTGAGGTGGGTGCAGGGCTTCCACGGTCATGCTCATATGAATTTTCTCTGCAAAAATGGAGGCCGAACATACTAAGATTGGTGTTCTTGATCTTTATTGTCAGTGACTACATACCTTCTGCCTTCCCGATGCAAGGCTTTAGACAAGCAAAAGGGCAGCCAAAAACTTGGTATATCACCTTGACATTACTTGCATGTCAGATCCGCGATTCGAAGCCAGCACGTACAAACCGATTTGGACAATCAATCGAATCTCTCACGAGATAGAAGCAGCTTCCCCAAATACCAACGCTCAAACGCCATGCTCATGCTCCCGAACAATCCCAACAACTCCCTCCCCCTTCACGCCTCACGCAAACATATCATCATACTCCTCCTCATCATCATCCACCACCTTCACTACCTCCTTCTTCTCCGACATCTTCTTCCTATCCAACGGACACGTCCCCTGCAACCTCAACCACGGCCCCACACACTCCAAATCAAACACATGCGTCTTATGACACGGTAGCCTGACCACAAGCGGGTACTCGTCATCGAGGAAAACCTCATTACAGATGGGACACACGTCGCTCCTCTTCAGGCTCTTCTTGTCCACCCTCTCCAGCGCATCGAGATAGCTCTGCGGCACACCATCTACCTTCTCGGGCGGTGACTCGATTTCGGATTCCAGGTGCGCGATTAGGCGGTTGAGGAGGTCTTGGTTGGTGGTAGAGGAGTCGTCGGACGTGTTGAGGAGAGACCGGAATTGCTCTGATAGAAGGCGTTCGGCGGCTGCGACTTCGACGGGGGTTGGGACTGAGTGCGTGTTGTTGTGGGTGGTTGGGAGGGTGGATGTTTCGATTTGGGAGAGTTGATTGAAGAAGGAGGACATGGAGGGGCGGCGGGTGCGGGGTTTAGGAGCGCTGGTTTTGATGTTGTGCTCGACTGGAGGGGAGCTGTTAGAGGGGTGTTTGAATGGAGGGGTAATTTGAAGTACTTGCCTTCGTAGGGGCTTGCCATGGTGGACAGATTTGGTTGGTGTATGAGGAGCGCTTGGGTAGAGGTTCAAGCTTGCTGGCAGCATTCAATTGAGAAGATTGCGAGAGGTGTGGAGGTTGGGGGAGATTGAGTGGTGGTTTTATGGTGGAGGAAGATGGTAAGGCAGTGAATAATACGCGTTGTCGCTTAAGCTAGGCTAGCTCCAGGGGTCACAAGGCTGAACAATGCTGAAAGTCAACAAGGAAATGCAAGGAGAGGGCCACATTGTGTATTTACTAGATTCAAATCTTTTTCGAAAGTGAATTATGCGTACTGACTAATGATTGAATCATTGCAGTCAAATTTGTCTGCTAGTCATAAGCTATGGGGATTTTTGGTCTCGTATACGTACAGCTATTATCCCTTCTAGTATCGTGAGAAAGAAATGAGTTACCTGGCTTTCAATGTTCAATGAAGATAGTTAATATTCCAGATATAACGGATTTTCCACCACTCTCATGCTCATTCCAATGCATGTCCCAATAAATGTAATTCCACCACCCAGTCTCATCGGATAGATGATTGAGCAATTTTATAACTTTGAAACAGCCAACACTTCATCTTCTCTAACCAGATTCTTTCACCCTCCTAGCCCCTCCGTCTCCATGATTCTATAAACAAACTTCTTCCCCCTCGCTTCGCCCTTCTTCAACATCCTCAACCCCTGTCCAACACCCTCCAAGCCCCCAGGCACAACCCTCCACGGATGACCCTCTACCCCTCCCCTCCCAAGCCACCCAAACAACTCCCCCGCAAACGCCTTCATCCCACTCACCGTTCCCAAATCCGGCTGTTTCGGCATCCCCTCCTTATACTCCCCCTCATGCACTGCGCCTACATACGTATATTTCACTTGTACGCCCTCTGGAATCTCTGGATCGTTATAAGTATGCGCGCCAGATACGGCGGATAAGACACTGCCTGGAGCGAGGACTTGGGCGACAGGAAGCCAGGTTTCAGAGCTTGAGATGGCGTCGAGTGCGTGATATGCCTGTAGAGGACCGAGGGCGGCGCGGATGGCCGCTTGCATGGCGGCTGGCGAGGTGGAGGGGAGGTAGGAGATCAGCGTGTCGCCTTTTGACGGATCGAGGAGAGGTACAATGGAGGGTATGGTAGTGCCGTGCTGTGATGGGAAGATTCAGCGATCTACGGCATGTGTTTATTGTCTTCGATTGGGCCAGTTTTGAAGGTTTGATGCCTAGGAAAACTGTTGTTCTGAGATGTACTTACGATAGCGATGATAGGATGGATATTCGCAGCGACGGCGAGCTTGATGGCGAAAGATCCGAGGGCGGAGGACGCGCCGTAAATGATCAGAGGAGTTGGGGGGAGGGGAGAGGATGGGTGTGCCCACGGTGTCGGCAGACCTTGGATCCAGAATAGTGACAGCGCAGCTGTAGTTATCACAAGCGGGATAGTTGCGGCTTCTGCTTACTATTAGCTAAGTATATCTCTTTATCTTTCCTTACCAAATCAAATATCTGTAATTCGAATATCGAAAGCTAATAATTGCTCAATGTCGATAAGAGACGTGATCACGAAGACAGTGGACGTACCCTCAAAACTCATCCCATCCGGAATCTCAAAAACAGTATGTCTCGGCGCAAGAGCATACTCAGCATACGTTCCCCCGCGAGTAAACATCGGATGAAAGGCCGCCACGCGATCACCTATCTCGAACTCATTCACATTCTCTCCTAATCCATATATCGTGCCCGCCATATCGTCACCACTGTTAAGTGACATTTTGCGGGCTGTGAGATGGAGACAGTCTGTTGACAATAGTTAGTCCTAGACCATCTCGGGATATTCGAAGGCAGGTAATGATAGTTGAGAAAGGGATATGGATAGAAAGATACCTTTGACATTACTCCCCGCAACCTCAACCTTAACCAGCACCTCATCTGGTCCCGGAACAGGAACAGGTGATTCCACGATCTCAGTCGTGAGTTCAGGGAGCGGGTGGACAATGACTTCCAACATCTTGATCTTGCTCAATAGTCTTCAAATATTCCCCAATGAGAACCGGCAAAGTCAAGTCACTCCAATTCAACTTGTTCCTTCTGGTCATGAGCCAGCGGTGCGGAGCGGTATTGGACCTCGCTTACAGCCAATCCAAACAAACTGAACGGAGCGAAGAAAGGCTCCAAATACAACGATCTGCGAAACGATTCAAGGACATCGCTGGACAAGAGAAACAAACGGACTAAAAGAGCTAAATGATATCTGAAAGCATGAGCATGAGCTGGAAATCTTGATTTATAATCACCCGCACGCGCACCTAGACACGCCTAGATATCTGCAGTATGACAGGTAATACCCGGACGGGCTTGGATGACTAATTGCGTACATACGACGCTCCAACATCTTAAAAATGTTCCCCCCATGTGGGGATACACGACAGCTGGATATGAAAAGCTTACTATTCTGGCGTGCACGATGACATGCGTTTGCGAGCGTTCGTTCGGGGGATGAACAATTGAGATGCGGAGGTAGCTGATAGTTAGTGAAGGGCGCCGGCTCCTCGATGTTGATTTGGGGTGTTCAATAATTGGCGCGGAGATGAAATTACTTGCTTGTGGCGACAAAGAAAGGCAGCGGGTAGGTAGTATGCCAGGCATAAACATGGAAGAGAGATCTGCGCCGAATGAACCCTATACTTCCGCCTGAAGTAACTACCATAGATTCTCTGTGTATGTGCGTGTTCTATGCTATATATACAATTCGCCAGACCCATGCAATGCAAAACCGTGATCTTATATCAGATCGCAAATCGCTCACACCGCAATGCCCCTCTTACTCCAACCCCCCGGGCCCTTCCACGCCCAAATCCACAATGCACACCCAATCCACACACTAATCGCCATTGCCCAAAATGTTGCTGCATAGCACTCCCTCCCATAACACATGACATCCTCCTCTTCCAATCCCATCCTATACGACCTCGCCTTCGCAGCCATCTGATACACCTGACTATAAACCACACCCCAGAACGTAGCTCCAGCCGCGGGAACCATAGCGACGATGCCCCAGTTCGTGCCAAAGTTCTCGACACCCCAGATGACGGAGATCATGAGGGGGGTGAGTGAGAAGAGCGAGCCGTAGCCGGATCCGATGAGAGAGGAGACGAGCCAGAAACGGGAGCCGTGGTTTTGAATCAGGCCAGAGGCGAGGATGATCTGGCCGAGGGAGAGCAGGAGGGCGGACAAAAGAAGGAAGGTCACACGGGAGATTGAGAACCGGCTTGGTCGGGGTGGAAGGGACGCTAGAGAGTTGGAGACGGAGCCGAAGTGGTGGGTTGTTGATGGAGGGGCGAGGAGGTCGGTCAGTGTGCCGAAGATGATTCGTGCGGCCGTCGAGGTGACTGCTACGATGGAGACGTGAGTTGCTGCTGTGGTAGGAACATGGCCCGGGTCCAAATTTGGTGGGTAGAGAGTTCCTATGATAGTCCCCAAGTTTGTGATGAAAGCTTCACCGGGTCCTGATACTCAGTTAGTCGAGGGACTTGGCAAACAGTTCGAGCGAAAACATACCAGACACGAAGAAGAACCCAGCAGCAAGCCACCACATCGTATGGTCCTTCAAGAATCTCCTCGTCTCCTCGTTCAATAGCCAAGTTTTCTTCCTCGCTTCCTCCTCTGCTTGAGCCTTAGCCTCTTCCACCCTCCTATTCTCCATAGCCTCTTCATCAGAACCACTTGCAAAAGATCCATATCCTCTATCCGTGCCTCTAAAGAACGCACTATCCTCTAACAACCCACTCCTCTCCAATTCCTCAACAGCCTCATCAATAAGCTCCTCCTCATCCACAATCTTCAAGAAGAACGTCCCCGCCATGCCCACCAGGAACAACGTTCCAGCCAAAAAGATAAAGAACTTAAAGACATCCACATCACCATGCCTCCCATCGGGCCTCCGTTCATACAAGATTCTACTTCCCACCTGACTCTGCCACATCCCACTAAGCCCAAACGCCGCAATAGGACTCGCCAGCGCCAACCCCTTATGCTTCCCCTTCCCAAAGTTCTTCGCACACGTCGTCACAGCAGAGAGGTACATCAGTGTCGTCGCACACCCAATCACCACAAACGCCGAGACCATGACCGCCAGCGGCCAGCCGCGTTCCGCCGTATACCCATAGACGTCCTTCGCACCACTCTTATACGTGAACGCTGCCAGGATGTAGCCTACTGCGAACAGGATCGCGGACGCGAAGGATAAGGGCGCTGGACCGACGCGGTCGCAGATGTAGCCGAAGAGGGAGACGGGCAGGTAGAGCGCTATTTCGGCGGCGATGACCACGATGTTGACTTGCAGTTGCGTGTAGCGGAGGCGCTCTTGGAAGAGGTGCCCGTACAGGGAGTAGGCGGTTATGGAGCCGGCGCAGAGGCAGGATGTTATGGCGGAGGCGAAGGAGATGTATCTGACGACATCTTGGCGGCGCCGCTGCTCTTTGCGGGTTATGGATGAGGAGGAGGAGGAGGAGGCGGATCGTAGAGAGTCTCTGTCGTTGGAGAGTAATGGGGTGCGTGTTGTTGCCATTGTGCTGGCGAGCTTGCTTGCTTTGCTTTCTTCGAGCTGTAGCTATCGAGGGTGGATCGACGGAAGCTCCCTAGCGATGGCAATAGCTGTTGAAAAATGGGGTTGGCAGACCGTTGCTTGAACGGTCTTATGGAAATCTAAATCATCAATCAAAATGACAATGACAATGAAATATATACAAAGTCAAGCTTTCGCATTTGTCTTGGAGAGATTTGAATGTCGGTGTCTGAAGCACGACATCCAGAAGAGGAGGCTGGCGCTGACTCTGACACGTCCATGACCAGGCAGCGAGCTCGGAGCCTCGGGCCCTGTAAGTGCATTTCTGACAAGGGTCATTTTTATGTCTTCCTCTCGCATGACGTTTTTTATTTCTCTAGTATGACATTTAGATGAAAACTTTATGATCATTCAAAAGACTGGAAGTTCAGTTACTACAATTTCCATGTCTGCATTGTCAGCAGTTCGATTGACATTTTTCAAGAGCCATGAAGAATGTCGCAATTGCAAGGAAGCATTTCATTTCGTAACCTTAGATGCACCCCGCATCACCCCTCATTCGGTGCCACTGTGACCTCTCGCTTCTTCACGGTCATGCATTGAAATAAGTACCTAAGGTAGGCCTTTGTGTCAGAGACTGCAATGTAGAATAGAATAAAACAAACAATACCTACCACACTCGAGATATTGTTCTTCCAATGACATACGACAATGATCTGATCCAATTGTAGCTTCCAAACTTAAACTATGAGAACCTCTCGAGTCAGCAAGTAACTGAAAGTTTAGGCTGTGACAACACGCCGCCACCGACCACGAGGCTCCAAATGATGCACTTGGTGCATGGTATCACGACAGCCCATGCATCCTAAGTACTACCTTTACCAGCAGAATGACATCCTGATCTGCCGAATGTCAATTTCCTAGTTCTCTGGTCGTAGAGAAATCGTTGTTCTTTATCCAATTTAGACATTGGAGAAAGGAGAATCAAACTTCTTGCCTACCCAACATTGATTCGTTATTGTCTAGGGGCAAGTTGAGGACTGTGAAAGAGAGACGTAGTATTGAGGGTATAATATGATGCATAAGCATTGAATGTAAACTTCATCGAAATATGTTTTCTGTCGTAAAAATGAGACTGATGTCCAAGAGCGGTGATATAAATAACGGTACCGAACCAGACCCGTACTCCCTCGCTCCATATCCTACCCTCCATCCCAAATACCCAATTGCCTACCAAACCATGAAACTCCAACAAATGCCGAATACCCAAGTCTAAGTCATGCCAAGTGCGCCGATATATGCAATGTTGTCCGTCTAACCAAACCGCCAAACTCGCTAAATTATATTCTCATGGAGAAGGCATCGCAGCCTCTCCGAAACTCGAAATCTCAAATTTGACACGAGCCGCTCAGCTTCTGCCTCTGTTCTGCCTTACGTGTAAAGGCATACGATCGCCGCCAGCAAGTAGGGCTGCGGCAGGTGGGTTGATTGGTGTGAATCCCATTCCCGAGAACGGATTTCTCCTCTCCTGTGGGCTAGCTGGAGTGCTAAATGCTCTTTCAGGACCTGCACCAATGTTAGTTACAGGAATTAAGAGGGCAAAACGTTGGCTACAAGAAGTGTACGTACTCGGAGGCGCAGATGTCGCTGTAATATAGTCTGGCAAAGCATCGCTATAGCTCATACCTCGGACAGGCGCCCTGACAGCAGTTCGGTATGATGGAACTTTTGTCAAGTCTCCAAGCTCTGCAAAATCGAGGTGCTCATCCGGAGTTTGCGTGCCGCTGGTCATTCCAGACTGTCTAGCATTTTCTTCCTCGCTAGTCCGTCTGCTCAGTGGATTGCTGTTTGGCTCGGAGTTGTGCTGGTCGAAATAGCCCGGCTCGCTCTCCATTGGCCTATGTGCCGGAGTGTTATGACCGGACCCGTTCAGTCGTCTGAAGCTGCTATTACGAGACATGCCATTCAGATCCAAATTCTGCAATCGAGATTGGAGAGCTGCTGGAGGAACAGCGCCATTCTGATTGGCTACTCCGTTCAGCGAAGCCAGATTCTCGTGTGAGCCAGCTCGTGATAGACCGTGGAAAGGCGTGTTCATCCCAGATTGCGGCGCAGGAGTCATGATTCCTGTGTTGTTCATGTCGGCGTACAGCTGGTCCAGAACATGTTGCCCATACAAAGGAGGAGCGTGCTGTGTCATATCTGTCGATTGCGTGCTCATCGGTGTTTGGTCGACAAGCTGGCCCTCCTCGTTCAATGGCATGTTTGGTGAAATGAAAATTGTGACTGGAAGGGTTGCACGAAGCTGGGAAAATCAGCCTTGGTTTCTAAATGCCAGAACTGGAAACATACCTCTGAAACGTGTCCATCTGGGTTATGGAGAGCAATGTTGAATTTGACTTTGTGGCGGATCTTGATACCATGGACATCCACATCTTGCAGGCACATCTTCAAAGTCTTCGGAAGTGGCATTCTCTCGGTCAAGGTGTACCCGTCTTGTCCATCATCGTTCATTAGATCCTGGTAATTGTCGTCGCCTAATTCAAAAACCCAAGAGTCGACATCCCGCTGGTTCTTGTAATGCCTCTCCATATGTTGTGATGCCGCGGGCATTGTGAACTCCTGCACCTCGAGCAATTGGCATTTTATTTGGCCGATTCTCAAACCTTTCAGCAGAGAAGTAAATTTCATCTCGACATCGATTGCAGTTCCGAAAATAATGGCCTTTTGTGGAATGATGATTTGGTACTCGATCTTGTTTGGCCAAATATTCTCTACTGTCATAGCATGTGCCAATTCCAACGCTGATGGATCGAGGGTTCGGACGATTCGCACGGGTTTATGCGCATGTAGATCGTATGCCAGTTTTCCTCGTGCAACTGTAGCCTTTAATCGATACTGAATATGGCTGTCTTGCAGACCTTCCACGCTCTCTGCGAAGCTTCCAGGAATGACAATCTCGAATGGCCACTCGTAGTTTCCAGACGGAAGATTGCAGCCTCTCGAATTTGATCCTCCACCCCCACCAACGAACGGAGGCCATTTGTGGTTGAAAATCTCGGTCGTCTTGTCCAGTCGATTGTTCGAGATACCGGTCGGAGTGAGTCGCGAATCGTTCCAACTGTCAGCAGATGTTAGCCAGGCACAAAAACGGCGGTAAATCAGCAGACTTACCCAACCTTCAGTTGTCCAGTCATTCGCAGATGTACATCTTCAACTTTCAGGGCACTTGGGAGACAGAGTACCACCACTCCCTTCAACAGTTGGCTCGAAGCCTCGTTTTCAGCCCCACGTAACACAATGATCTCATTGTCGAGACTACAAGATATATCAGCTCGAATCCTTCTCCGAAAAAAGAAACCATCAACATACCGAATCTCAAATAAAGTGGCACTGGTCTTGCCAGTGACAGCACCAAAGAAGCTGGGCATCTTAGCGTTTATATCATCTAACTGTGCTGGTAATAGAGTGATGCCAGAAGAGCTGGGAGCCAAGAAGTGGCAATGATTGAGAGTGAGGGAGTATGAGTATATATGGACAGAGTAGAGGGAGGGAGGGAAGGTGTAAGAGTGACGAGTGAAAGGAGAAATGCGAGTCAAGGAGAAAAAGAAGCTGACGGGAGAGAAAGGCTGTAGGAGAAAACCGCCGCAGTAGCAGTAGCAGGGCAGGTGCGTAGGTAGAGTAGAGCAGATCCAGCCAAGACGTGACTGATGGCTGCGCTGCTCTCCTGGGATGTTCGCCGGTCTAGTCTGCCAGGAGCAGGAGCACAGATCTTGAGAGGGGCTGCGCTGGAATGCGCTGCCAGTGCCAGTCCTCTCAAGGTTTGGTCGATGAACGATGGTCTGGGTCTTAGGTCTGAAAGCGCCCGAACCGGAGAAATTGTGCCCACTTTACTGTGTCTGAGTAGCAGACAGGGCAGGGCGGGCATAGGCGTGGATAAGGAAGGGCAGAGCAGGATAGGATAGGCAAATGATACGGACGGTACAGAACAGTACGTACTGCATTTTAAGCTCGAATAGAATTGCTGTCTGCCCTGGCTTTCTGCCCTCGCTCCCCTCCCCTACTCGTTACTTCGGCTACCTAGGTATGCACCCTCCTGGGACTGCTTGCAGCGAGTGGGGGTCACCTTGTCTGCCCAGGTGGCCTACTCTTTCTCGCCAAACTTGCCTCGCCTTGCCCCTCCAAAATAAATCAGCCGAAGACTTTTCCAGAACAATTCCCAACAGAGTGGAAGCGTAGGTTAATGTGGATGACGGTAATAATGACGACGTGGTGTAACTACAATACAAGGACGACGAGACGACGGCGACGGCGAGATTAATGGAGAGACAGGGAGGCTAGAGTATTAATTAAGGTACGGCATTTATCTACTGGTAATGAGTACTGTACAACACGCCAGGCAAATAGCAACACCTTCCAGGTTTGCTTTGTTGATTTACGGAAAGACTCCGCCTATTGCTGCTGCTGCTGCTGCTGCTGCTGCTGCAGGGCTCATTCGAGCATCACATCAGCTCAGCCCAGATTCGATCAGCTCGTCAGACGAAAGTGGCATGTCCCATGTCCCTTGTGTCAATCATCTTCTTGCATGCTTGGATGCTTGCAAGAGGGTTCGGGAGGGGCATCGGCATCATTTGAAGGGAACATCCAAGAGGTTCATCAAGAACCATCTGATCCACCAACAACCAACCACCTCTCTCGCTTGACTCTCCACCGCCTCTCAACACAGGCGGAATACCAGACTCGGTGGTCCCGCCCGGTATTGGTACTGTACGGTGATATCCATCCAGGGCATGCACCTGCATATATCGACGGCTACATATCTATAAAAGTGTCTTGAAAATGATACACGTGCAAGATACTCACTTACTCGCTCACTAGATTAACGAGATCACGATGGCATAGCGAGATCAAGACATCGACCTCATGACTCACATCCGTCATACTGGTCATCGTCATGATTTCTCTTCACGAGTCAACTCCCAGCCTTCAGATTCCGATATCGTCCAACATCGGCTTTTGCCCCGTTTCCCGAGGTTCGACCGCACTCAAGCATTTCCACGTGCACCCTGAGCCGTTCACGCAAAAGCCTCGCCAAGCGAGAGAAAGTCAAGACCCGCCAGAGCCCGCCGCCGCCACCAGGCAGAGGGGCAGAGGGGCAGAAGCAAGTTCGAAACAAGAGCAGGTGGAGCAGAACCAGATAAACAATTGTGGAACGGCCGCAATTGTGGATCTGGATGGATGACGGTGGACCTGAGAAAAATCCTGCGATAAGAAAGCGGGCCCTTGGTATGGCGTCTTCTTTGGAGATCGGGCTGAAATCCGATCCAGTGTTTTTCTGACGCCACATCGAGAGAGGACGAGCCAGGAGGCGTTGAGGCGTCTTCTAAGCAGCATGAATTTCAAGATGGGACTCACGGCCCGGCTGCGTGGCTGGTGAGTACCGCCGCGACTGAAAAGTCAAAAGCCCAACACTAGGCTGCTTGAAGATATCATACAGTAGTATCCTGCATGCAGGACTTGCGGCTCAGAGACCTTGACGCTTGGTTCTGGATCTGTTCCAAATCCATGACAAGTCTATCCATCAGAGACTTTGCAAAGATAAAGAAAGAGTCCCAACAAGTCCCTCTTTTTCTATCGACCAAGCCACCGATATTCCCCGACGTGTCTGGCGGCCAGTCTGTACTTTCCGTTTGTTCCCGTTGGGAGTGATTGCCTATCGGCGAGGTAAGCAAAAAATTGATCCTAGGTCAAAAAGTCAGGGAAGAAGAATTATGCGATTATTTGCACATATCATAGCACGGGTAGGCCGTGATGCATTTGACAGGTCAGAGAACGACATGTGAATATGGATAAGAATAATCCAGTTTTCCACTAGCGAGACCAGATACTGATGAAAGTATAACCTCAGGTCCTCAACACATGTGAATATCCACTATGGTCTGGGTCTTGCACATGTCGTAAAAGATATTGTCCAATCAGGCCAAACTGACAATGTATCTGGATTCATAGCTCAGTGAGCTCTATCTAAGATCAAGACTACGATAAGCCTGAATGAGTCGCGTTTTGAAAATGAGTTAGAATGTTGATATGGTCACATGACAACGACAATTGAAGACCGTTGTCTCCCAGAAGCTGAGCAACACAGATGAAATAGGCTGTAATAGAACCAAAAATCCTTTGTAGGTTCAGCTCTTGAGACCTCGCCACTCTCCAACTCACAATCGATGACCTCACAAGGTCATCACCATTCCCAGCAAAGGATTAAGCGAGCACTCCCCCAATCCATCCTCAAACCTCGAAAACCACGTCTCAGCAACATCATCACCTTCTCATTGTATCAAGCCAATAACTCAACTCCGCCCAGCCCTTCCAGAAAGTCACCTCTCGCATCCCCGGACTCCAACACAGTTCCATACCGACTCCCTCGCAGATCCGATCTCCGAAACAGCAACAGTTTCCAACAAAAGTTTATTCCACCCAAACCTTAATCTCCAAACACTTCCAAAATCAACAAAATCTGCAGTACACCCCCAGAAAATAGGTTCATACCTTTGATTCTGCGGAGAGTTCCTTGGCTGAGATGGTTTTCAACTCTTTTGCGTGACCGCTTGAATAATCTGGGAAAGTCTTGCAGGCTTGGTTGGTTTTGGTGTGGTGGGTTCTCCCGATGATTGGGCTTTCGCGAGAGTTTTGTTGTTACTCGTCTCGTCTGTTAGTTTTTGACTTTTGGCTTTCCGCGTCCAGATAATAGCATACGGTGGTGTAGAGTTGTGTCAGACGTTGGCAGAAGTCTGCGGGAGGTCTGATTTGGTTATCACCGATCTCTTTATGCTCATGTTTTCGCTCGCGATCTTCAACCTACTAAGCGCTAATTCCAGCGGCAAGTATACTGGATACTTACTCCTCCCGGAGAATACGAGCCCACATGATGTATTTGCTTGCCAATGCTCGGTCTTCCTATTCTTCATGAACCGTCCTTTGTGTTCGTGTTCTCCAAGAATCGACGTGGAAATGCTCAACGGGCACTTCTCGCTTAGCAATTCGCGATTCTAATGTCGCGAAGTCCGAAGTCAAGAAGTCATCCTGACACAGTCCAACCCGAACAGCTTCGGCCAGTGTTGGATTCGTCTCAACAGTGCATTTTGAGTTCGGGAGTTTTGGATTATGCTCTGCATTACTCCTGTCAATCATCTGGTGTTCGGATGGCATTGTCAGCCGCTGTCCGAGGTGTCTGGTTGAAGTCTAATTGCTTGCAATGGCGTTTTGTGTTGGTCTTGCTACATGCATAGCTAGACACTTGCAGAAGTATGTTGTGAGATAGGGCCAGTATATAGACCTATCCCATATGAGAGCTGTGTTAGTTTCCATCTCATCTTTTCCTGGTATCTCCATTCTTTCAGAGCTGGCTCACATTCATTCTTATTGTGTTGTTGTTTAACTCTACTCTCTTTCCTTACCACACTACACCTTCACTCAACAACATTCGGGAAACTAAACGCTCATTCTTAATTAATACCCTCTTTCCACGCCCAAATTTCTATCTACGGCCGCAACACCACCTCCTTACCTCAACCATGAAATTCCACTCCGCAGCACTCATCTCCCTCCTCGCCATCTCTGCCTACGCGACACCCCTCCTCCCACGGAACGCGAACCAAAAAGTCGCCAAGCCAGCAGCATGTTCTATCAAAGCGCCCAACGCATCTAACAACGCCACCAAGCCCGTCGAAGCTCCCAAACCAGTGGAAGCCCCAACGCCAGCTACAAACGGAACCGCAGCTGGGAATGCAACGGCCGTCGCGGCTGTCCTTCCAGATGGGAGGATTGCTCAGGGTGCAGTGCCAGAGGATTTCAACGTTCTGGCTAGTAAATTTAAGAGTGCTGTTGTCAAGGGAGATGGTATGTGCCTCGCATATCCGAGGAATCCCATATGTTTTTATCATTGCTTGAGGTTTTTAATTCTGCACAGGCCTTGTGTTCAGTGATATCGTAGCCTTCCCGGAGGTTGGTCAGTCACTTGTGAGTTCCTCTCTTATGTTATAAAGCTTTGAAAGTACTTTAATCAGTGATTAATGGGCACTAGTTTGATGTTGCTACAAACACGAAAGCTTTCTCGCTATCCATCAACGATAGTTCGATCTTCACTCCTCAGGGTGGAGCACCAGGTCAGCACTCCTTCTTTCAATTTTACTCGAAGCTCAGTCAAGCTCGTGCAACATGTATCTCAGACTAGCATACAAAATCTAGCTCTTTCCTTCTACACCAAGCAGGTTCAAGATGTACGAGAATTATTCCTAACGTTTTCCCCACACAGATACCCTGACCCGCCGCGCCGACCTCCTCCCCAGCATCGCCAGCACCCTCTCCAACATCGCCACCACCGGCAAGAAAACAATGCACTTCTCCATCCAACAAGACCCCACCTCTCCCCTCAACCTAACCCACGACTACCAAGTCGCCTTCCTCGAGACCGCTGACTTCGCAACCCATCAGTTCGACGTCCGAGTCGGCAAAGTGGTAGATGCGGCGGCGGGATCGCCTGGTGCGGATGGTACGAACATTGTGGTGAATGGGAATAGTAAGAATGCTGCTGGTGTGCAGACGCTGTTTTCGACGCCGTTTGTGGGGGTTCAGGGATTTCAGAATTTTGCGCTGGAGATGGATTTTGATCAGAAGTGAGTGTGGCTTGCAGTGTGAAATGGAAAGAAGGGACAGCAAGCTCACATCTCGAACAGCACGATTCAAGTATTCCACAGCACAGAAAACAACCCGTTGGTACAAGTCACAGAGGCACTCCCGAATGGTATGATACCCTACTAGCTTGCATCTCCCTTGTCCCTCTCTACCCTGCCTCTTATCCTCTCATTGGCCCTTCCCTACTTCATGTCGAAGAGACACCTACTGACAAATTGCAGACAATACCGGAAACGGCGAATACCACTTCGCAGTCCTCAAGAACGCAGTTGGTGGTCAACAACCTCCAATCGCAGGCGCTGAAGCTGTGGTATTCGGCGGCATCTTCATGGAAGATACTTCTGCTGAAGCTGTATTGCTGCAGTAGATTCGTAGAGTAGTACTTGACAAAGGGATATGGCGTAATCACGCAAAATAGACTTGGTAAGGCCACGTTGTAAATGCAAGTCGCCTATTGCAAGAATTCGCCATGAATGTATGAGGGTGACTGTTCGATTTCGTATCATATCCAATCCTGGTCTTGTAAGATTTTGATTCAGTGTTTCTCTCTGTCCATCCTAGACTATCGATCGAAGCCCAATTGAATATCAAACTTGATAGCTAGGTACTGTACTTAACATTCCTGATACTCGAATGTCTGGCATAGAATCTCTCATTCCAGACATCGAATAAAGAACATGTATCCAGACATCCGTCTTAGCACCGCGGAAGTTCCCTCAGACACCACATAACAGTGAGCCAACAACAAAGCAAGGCAGAGCTCCGTAAACCACCCAATATTTGGTAGTGAAACCCAAATTATTAGAACGAATAGTAGTAAACATCTGTGTCATAAAGACGGGAGGTAGATGAAAGCAGAGCCTCGTGAAACATCCAATCACTTGCGCCGAATAGAAACGATTATACTCGACAATTCATATCCACGTCATACAGTATGGGAATGTACAGTCTCGTAAAGTGTCCAATTACTTATTCTCAAACCACTATACAAATATAAACAATGAAAATCGGAGCCTCAACAATAAGTAGACAAAGAAAGCTAGAGCCTCGTAAGATGCCCAATACATTTCATGATCGAGTAAACTCGAACAACGAATCCATATCATACAGTAAACGTACAAAGGGAGAGCAGAGCCTCGTATGCCGTCAAATAAGAAGCAGGCCAGCCCGATATCGGATTCCAACAAAATGCCATGGCTAGGACCAACACCTCGTGTAACACCAAACTCCCCCTACCTTCCAAATCCAAAACCCGAACTCCCAATCCCGCTCAATGGCCTTGCTCCCATCCCTACCCAGAATCCAACAAGTCCAAAAGCAACAAATCGCTCGAGAGACAGCGAGTCAACATGAATGACCGAGCTAAGCCATGATCTCCACAGCCACCGCACTCATCGCCTCCCTCTGCAGCCGCCGCAAAAACTCAATCTCACTCCTATCCCGCGATATCTCAGGCGGTAAGTGTAGACAGAAACCTGGTATACACGACTCCTGTGCGTCCATTTCCCAACACCTGTAGCCGTACTCGTCTCCTTCGTGCTCCCCTGTGAATGGTGTATCCCAACCCATTCTCCAGCTGTCGGCTTCTTCTGAACTGCCGCTTTCGCGCCGCTGGTGATGTGAATGTTTGTGATTGTGATTTTGATTTCGACACTGGTCTTGAGATTGAGTTTGTTCTTGATGGTGTTTCGATGCGGAGAGGTGGGAGAATGAACCTCGTAGTCTGTGAAAGAGATATGTTGGGCGGAGAGGTAGGTGTGGAAGTGATTTTGTGGTGAGTGACGCGAAAGAAGTGCGGCGTAAGGGCCAAGTGAGGTGTTTTTGTGGTGGGAAGTTAGGAAGTGGTGATGGCAGGCAACTTGTAGATTGTGTGAGGTGGTGGGTAAGATTTCGGGGGTCGTTTTGTGGTTGCTGGTGTCGGTGATTCCGAGATGTACTAGGAGAGAACGGGTCCATGAAAGAGAGGCTCATGGGTGTCATGTTCGGGATCGCCGGGAGCTGAGGCGCTGTTCTAGAGCGGATGAGGAGGTTTGGCCGGTGCATTTTGTGATGATGGTGGCGAGGAGGAATTTCTAGATATTGAGATTGACTTTCAGATGATTGTGATGTCTGCGTCGGTGAGATGGAAGATGAAGATGGCATGTTAATAATTATCTATTGTTTGGAGAGACGAAAGCGTAAATGTGAGAAGTGGTAGGGATTTTCACAATGAGCCTCACGTTTTCCGTTCACAGAAATATATACCCCGCAGCGCAAAAATGTTGCTCTACTACCAGAAATTGTAACATTCGTAAAGGTGCCACTCACGACCCTGACTTTGGTATCTTGTGGCCCTAATGAGATACACTCCTTTGTAGATGTGCCCGCTTGGACTAGAGTCGGGTACGCTCCTTTGTCTGAAAAAATGGCCGGGAATGTGCCCCAAACTGGAAGTTCTCCGGGCCATTGTTGGATTTCACTGTCTCGAGGGATGAAGTTCGTAGTTGAACGAATGGTTATGGCTGATACGTTGCCGCATTCCTCAAGAATCTGGGGAAATTCTTCGCTTATTAGTCAATCTCCTCGATTCTTGGCCTCACGTGCCCACTCGTATCTTGAACCCCTCGAGGGGTGATTCTCAGCCCTGCGAGTTCTTTGATGTCTGTCTGCTTCGTTTGTGGACGAATCAGGGAGTTGATCTGCCATGCGTCGAGACTCTCGATCACGTCCTTGGCGTGCTGCCGTACCAAACCATCGCCATCAGTGCTTTCAACATATTCCAGTACTCTGCGAACGTCATCGAGACTCTGACCAACAAAGCCAAATCCTAACTTCTTCCCTTCCGACCTGGCGGAATCGAGGGCCTTGATGAAATTCAAGACCAGTAGGATAGCTGCACGACGTAAGATACCCTTCTCTGACTCTGGCTCAAGAGTAAGAATATGGATGCTCAGGTCGACTGCAGCGGATATCAATTGTGACCCAATGCCTTCGATGTTTGCTTCGATTCCAGAGCCAAGTATAGAGAGTGCCGATGCACGTATGCGGATATCTTCTTGCCCGCGCTTACTCTCCCAACCAGCAACAATCTGAGCTAAGAACTCATGATCCTCCTGAGTGTGGGTGCCAAGAACCTCGTCGAGTTGGGGAACCTCTCCTCCCCAAGCCTCTTCAGCTTCGCTATTTTGCTTTGGTTTAAGCTTGTTCTTCTTGAGCTGCTGTTGTTCGGTCTTTGGTCTATACCCACGGCGACCAGCAATGAAGAGAAGACCTTCACAGATGAACTTCGATGTCTCACTCACAAATGCGAGGTAGTTACTCTGTATGACTTGCAGAAGCGCTTCGCCAAGTCGAAGTCTCTGATCAAGTTCGCTCTCTTCTTGTGGGTCGACGTATCGATCGATGAGGTCTTTCATAACATATTTTGGGTGCTTCTGGGAAAGTTGAATGAAAGACTTGATTGTCCGTAGGTAAATATACTCCTCGTTGTCCTGCAAGAGCGACGAGAAGAGGACCAACAGTGCTGGGATATCCAAGATTGAGCTGCCAGATCGGATCAAATTTGACAACAACTCCAGTCCCTGAGCGCGGACAGGTGGAGGTGAGTCTACCGCCGTGAGGTATGACATCGCGAGGCTGTAACTCTTCTTGTCCTCAACTTGTCGGTCTGTAGGCGTGCTCATGTTGACGTCCTCTTGATCATTTAAAGTGTATCGGAATTTTAGTAACATAAGAAGATTTTGCGCAGTCGACGAGATATCTAGTCTCTTGCGACTTACAGAGTTCAGAGAACTCTCGATTGATGCCAAGGACTGGTCGAGCTCTTCCGTCACCCGAAAACTCGGAGACGTGAGGACTATGTTGAGGAGACTCATAGCAACAGCAACTGTTTCCTCTCCAAGATCACTGTTGGCAAGGAAATCTTTGAGAATACCATCAACCAGCTCAAGTACCTGGCGCGAGTCGTCCACAAGGTTCTCTGGAAACGAGGTCATCATCTTTCGCATGACAGTAACCTCAATAAAGGTAGTTTCGATATCTTCTTCCGTGCTTTCATTGACTTTGTTGAGGTGGGTGACAACATTTGACTTGTTGGGTTTGGCTGTATTTGCAAGCCACTTCTTGCACAGAGTCATGAATAACTTTGAGATATCGGATTTTACGTCAGGTATATCTTGTAGTAAAGATATGAAAGCATCGGTGGCAAAGCCGACGTCGACATCATCGAAAGGCTTCTTATTTGCATCAGGAACTGAAGCTCTAACTTCCTCGACGAAAATTCCGCCAACGTCATCAGTGCTGTATATCCACCCTGGTTGTCCTGTCTTTGCCCTGCCTTTAAACGTGATGTTTTGAAGAATGCTCGTCAACAGGTTGAATGTAGATGGCGGACCGGGTTGATTTGATACATCTGTCTGGCTCGGAGATAGCTGTATCAGGACTTTCAGAAGCTTCCTTGCAGGCTCGCGGTATCGCTTTTCCGTTTGGTCACCCCCATGGCGCCAACACGAGAGCGTCCAAAGTGGGAGGAGTACAGGTCGTAACAGACGTCTTGAAAGAGAAGGATGTGGATGTGAGACCAGTAACGTGGAAAGTCTGTGCAATCCTCTTGATACTTCCACAACCGAAACAATAGTTTTGCGAGTTCCAATTGTCTCGATAGACTCTATTGAAAATTTTCTGATTTTTGATGACATCAAGGTCGGATCAAGAGCAGACAATATAGGTTCAATGAAAGCGTTCCAACCAGGAGTACCTTTTGTGCTTAGTAAATGAAGTCGATAGGCCGAAGAGAGACATACCTGGTGCTCCGTATTGCTTCCGTCCCAAGATACCAAATCCAATGACAAAAGCAGCAGCTCTGTCCATCTCAGGCTCGCCATCACCATCCAGGAGAGCTAGTAGCTGTGGTGCAATACCTCCAAACCAATTTTCAGCCGACATTTCAGCCGGTGGAGATGAGAGAAGGCGGGATATCGCATTGAGTGCTTCGTGGGAAATATCAGCTCCTCTTCCCGTACTTGCTGGTGTATTGCTACTCGAAGTACTTGGATGCACTGAAAGTATGAATTCGATGGTATGTTGGACTCCACGGGGTCGCAGTGGTAAGAGTGCAAGAGCAGAGATCAGAGGTGCCCGAAGCCATGATTGTACTCGGCCAGGCTGAATGAGGAGATTCAATACCGGTATGAGGGCAAGTGTACCTGTGCTGTGGAGGATTAACATGTGGCCTTTTCTTCTTCTCCAAAGACAGCCACTGAGACCTACCTTTCCAAAAGAGAATTAAATTTCGGGATCTGTTCTCTTCTCGTTTCTTCAGGCAATTCTGGATCAAAGGCCTGCTTTCCATTCTGCAAAATGGTATCAACCAGAGGGGGTCGCGATTTTTTGTCTTGACCTGCCATCTTGATGAGTTCTAGGTTCTTGGCACTTGGAGAAGGGCACATATGTCCCAAAGATATCCGAAATTCTTGAGCTAGAAACTAGTTCAGGACGTTGGATATCGAAGCTCGAAGTTGAGGATATCGCCTCCAGGCAAGTTCTGCTTTCATGCTCGCATGACTCCACGAGAATTTAAGGTCGCGTATCTAGGGTTCTCAGGATTCCTCGATGCTTGTATGAGGATAAGTCACGAAATACAAAGACTTCAATAGGGTTAGGAACTTAAGGAGTTCAAGGTCATCAATTCGAAGCGACCTCACCTAAAAGTTCATCCTCCTCGATGCTCACGTGGTTTGGCGGATCCTTGCAGGCTTGGCGCGACACGCGGTTCTACTTCAAATCAGCTCGCGTCTCAACCTCCTTCTCTTCTCCAACATCCACACCAATCACGCCCACTCGAATGTCGATTGCAATGCTCCATATCTCCAGCAGCTATCCTCATATTTATATCTCTACCCCGATTGATCTCGACTAGCAACAGCTTCGAAGTCTAATTGCAGCACCAAACACCCCCTTCACCCCCACGAGCACTACCGGATACCTCCCTATCATGCGTGGCCACGAAGCTTCTCTCGCTCCACGGAGCACCTGCAAACCAAGCAGCTCGCCTTCCCAACAGTACTCTGATACCACCTTCTGAAAGGAAGCGTCGGAATCAGAACTTAACCCTAAGTAATTGTTGGTTCTAGCTTTGCGGTCATAGTTGTTCCTCCAGATTACTAGGTCTTCGACGGCAGAGTGACGATTGCAATGCCGAAAGGCGGCGTGGCCTGATTCTTGGCTTGAGGATTGAAAGGCTGGAGGGGTAGTCCAGATGTCGAAAGGCATAAAACAGATTTCTCCTATGAGCCGTTCTGGTAATACCTCCATGCGGAGGAGCTCGTCAGGGTTTTCGGCTGGACGTTATACTCTGATCATTATGGATTGTCTTCGTCGATGCGAACATGGATGGCTTGTAGAGGAGATATAACGTGGGAGGGGTCGGGCTCTTCCTCGAGAAGTGGTCTTTGGGATCTTCACGAAGCTGTCGAGTCGATCAACGCGGTCTCTACAAACTTTGATGGCAAAGTGGCTGGGGCTCTATTGGAATATCTGACTGGGCACAATATCCTCTTTTGGAAGTCTACAAACAGACTGTCTCTATCGCGCGTGTTTCCACGTCCTTCGGGTTGTGATTTGGTCTTGATCTCACTCGCCTGAACCACTTGTTCTTCAAGTGCCGCGAGATTTCAAGTACCTTCAAACAGAAACACGTCACTTGAGACAGCCCTTCAACGTGCTTTAGCGCCGCGAAGATGTGACGTATTGGCTATGCCCCAGAGTCACCGTATTTCAGTTGATCACCACTTTCATGGAGTCCGAAGAGATGGGATCGTACGATTATGGCAGTGAAGACGTCCCGTATCTCTCCTATTCCACGCAGCTTCGGCAGCAAGGGCATTACATCCACCCTCTCCTACCACCAGAACTTCGCGTCCAACGCGCAGTCAGCTCACAAGACCATTGCCGCGGCAGCAGCCACGGGCTTTGTCACAGTCATACTGTGTGATCCCGATCAGCCGCATCAACTTTCTCCCATAGGCTCGGCCCTATGGTGACGGAAGACGCCAACACAACGTCTCTCATCCTTGCGATGTCTGACACACCTTCCCCCCGTCCCATCTCACACATAGATGGGAATGGCAGAGACGACATGCGGTTTTTGTCGATGTCTTTTGTCCGCTACTGCCCTGCTTCGATCTCGAGGCAGAGGAAACATAAAACTAATCTCAGAGGGTACTGCTATCCAAACAGAGAGAAGCTTCGTCGGCTCACGCCGAGGTATCCGAGTGTTCTTGGCTTGGTCATTTGAGTGTCCGGTCCACTGCGGGTTTCGAGTCAAGCTGGAGCTGGAAAGACGGATCAATCATTTGGGCGGGATACGATATTCGGATCTGTTGATTGGAGGTATGGGGTGCGAAAGACTAGATGCCGTGGTAAGGACGTCCTGTTTGACTCATACTGCATCCACAGACTTGGTTCACTTCACACAGGCAGAGAGGATTTCACTCGGCGTCCAGGACGGGACCCATCTCGTGTTGGAGTCAAAGCTTAGTGCTTGTCTGTCCTGGGGAGCGCAGAGCGACTTGCCCGACTTCTTGTTTTGGGGCGCGCTTCTTCCGTGGTGCTGTGGCGGGTTGTGGACGTGCTTGGGTGTGGATGTTGACTTTGTTGGTTGGCCTATCGAGGGACAGACCCTGTGGTGGGTAGTCCTGGGCTGTTCTCCTGTTCTGGTGATGCAGACTTGAGGCAGCCCCTCCTTTCGGGGGGATAAGTCTACCTTTCTACAATATGGATTTGAAGTCGGTGCTAACATTGCCGTAGGTTTCGCACCTCGGCTGGGTGGTGATGGACGAACATAGGAGGAGCGGGTGAGGATGTCAAGGCAGTTGAGTCGTTATTGAGGGTCGATGTTCGTGGGAGATAAAGGTATAAATACACTGACTAGGGCGGTGGAAGCACAGGATAGTAAGTTGTGATACCACTCAACTCGGAAATAAAGACGCAAGGACAGAATATCATGATCGAAATGCCTCGATGCAAGTACATATGATTCAACGACTCCAAACTCGAAGTATCTACTAAAACTATACAATAATTTCATTCTTCCATTTTGGTCATGTCCATCATCTCCAATGCATAATGCTGATCGCAGAAGCTCATCCAAATGCCCGAAAACTCCATAATAATTCGACCGCAAATATCAATCCCACTCAGTCACTCACAAGCTCCCAAACACAGCAGCAAAAATCATGACCATAGCCGCCATCACAACCTTTCCTCCGATATCCACTCGTCCCGCAGCGTTCTTACTCAATCCAAATGGCAGTCCTTGATAGCTGAACGTGACGGTCTGCTTAACAGTCGAGTTGACACACTGCCCATTCATGACATCCAGACCCCTCAAATCATCAGGCACATTGAAGAACATATAAGTACTATTATCCAATCCCTTGAATCCTGATGTATCATACGGGAACTTATCGCTCGAATCCGTCGCCGATGTATTACGCAGGAAAATACACTGCACTTGGCCTGGATAATCTGTCGCTAGTTGTGGATAATCTTTCATGACATCCGAGTTGGACGTATCTGCCATGAGGATGAACTTCCTGTTTGGGTAGGTTTGGAAGATGCGGTCGAGAAGGTACTTTCTGATGGAGAGCGTGGCGGACACGTCTGAGAAGTTGAGGGGACGAGTATCGAATGAGCCGCCAGGGTAAGTCTTGTAGATGAAGTCCATGTAATTGCGCGTTACCTGCTCCGGGGTAGTGGTCAGGTAGTGGAAGTGGAAATCGGGGATGCTTTGGCTCCAATTGGCGTAGATCTCGGGCATGTTCATCCACGGGACGAAGGCGCGGGCGAAGGAATTGAGGAGACCCTCAGCCGGGTCGTAGATCTTGGTTATGCGGAGGATGTCGTCAATGTCAGAAATGATTGTCAAGCCGACGGTGGGGACTAGGTAGGAGGTGGCATTTCCGGTGTTGGTTCCTGTGGCGTAGACATTCAGTCGCTGGATGTTGGTGGTGGTATTTCCAGGCTCGAGGAAACCGCCTGGTCCGGAGACATTGGCAATTGGGAGGAATTGATCGTAATCTCCCTGATCTGTAGTCTGTCCAACCAGTGTGATGTTCTGCGATCCTCCGCCAGGCGTGACTGCGTTGCTTCCTCCGCTTGTGCCATCAACACCCTGACTCGATGCAGGCTCGATATTGAAAGAGACATTTCGGTCGCCTTGCTGAACGACGAAGATCTCAGCTGTCAAGTTGCGAGCTTGGGTCTGTTGTGCGGCTGGAAGGTCTTCGATCTTCGTGCCGATCAGGAAGATGTTTGCGAGGTCATTGAGTTTTGATTCGGAGATATTGGGTTGTTTGAATACATTTCCACGGAATCGGAGGTTCCATCCTTGCTCAGTCCAGTTTGCGTAAGATCTGTAAAGCTGTTAGTGATGCTCTGTGCTCTGCAAATCTATTGGAAATAACTTACGGAATATTCAGTACTTGTGTAGGAAGAGCATCAAGATCTCCATCACTGATGCTCAGACTACTTTGTACTGCTGTTCCTGTAGGGAAATCCTGGAAGAAATTCGGTACCCCGGAAGCAACATATGAGGGGAATGATCCCAGGACACTCTCCACATAACTTCCTGCGCCTTTTATCGAGTCGAGGAGATCGCGATTTTGGACTCTGGTAGGTGTTCTGTCGGTCAAAGAAGCACGAGGTGTGATCATAGGATGTGGAACTGCTACTGGAACAGCCACAGGAGTTGGAGCTGGAAATGCGAGTGCAACTGGAAGCACAAGCAGTGCGATTCCAGAAAGCGTTAACATCTTGGCTGGGGCGGCAGAATGCTATGCTAATGCTTGGAACGGAGGCGGTCTCTTGGCTGTGGGGATTCAATTGGTGCTTGATCTGACACAAGGTGGAGTGGTGCGACTGGGCGAAAGCTTCCTACAAAGCCAAGTGCAACGGACTGCCAATCTTCAACAACGAAGCTGGATGATCACAATGTCGCTTTCTTAGATCCTCAAAGAAAGTAGAAGAAGAAAGAGTAGAGTAGAGCAGAGCGATGAGGTGAGGTGAGGTGAGATCACCAGCAGAGGAAATTGGCGCGGGTAAATTGCTTATTAGACGTTTGGCATAGCGATGCCGTTCCAAGGCAGCTTCACGCCGCTCGTTTGAAGCTTGTTGACACGACGTCATCCTGCAGCTTTGCTGTCAACAACCTTCTTCTCCCTTGAGAATCTACCAATTAGCATCGCAATGTATGAATCTGGGACCGGGGCTCCGTCAAAGCCTAAAGTTTCCAGGTTTGAAGGCATTCGCAAAATTCGGACAGCAAATCGTGTGCCGTGGAGGTGGCACTGGATCGGGTGATCCTGGGGGAAATCTGGATCTGGGGATATCATATGCAGGTACGTCCCAGAGAAGGTGGGTTGGCGCCGTATTCTGTTCAGGTCCGTGGGGAGGGGAGGTTTGGTATGCGGAAGAATGATAATCATGGTTGGTGGATAATCTGCCCTGTTCACGAATGGACATATTGTTATTCTTTATCAGTAAGTGCAAAAAGAGTTTCAGCACCGTACTTTGTTTGCTCCTTCTAAATAAATATACATCCCAATCAGGCATGGGTGACTTCTAGTCAGGGACAAGTACAGAAATGTAAAATCGCAAAGTTGTGCCTCTATCACACACTTCTCCTTCCTTTCCTCATCTTCTCAAGGAACCAGTCTCATTCTTTCTTTCCGGGACAGGATACCAAGCAGGTTCCTCAATAACCATCCCCGTCTCATTGAGATAAGCCGTCAGTTCCCTTCCGAAGTTCACAAGCCCTTCCACGCGCATCTCATTGATCAATTTGTTCTTCAACTTATGGTACTTCTTTCGGAAATTGTTTGGTTTCAAGCGTCTCTCCTTAGCATCTTGCTTGTTCGAGCATCGCAAATTGAATGCGTGCGTCGAGTAGTAGCAGAGCGTCTTCTCGTTGAAATCCTGCACGTCTGTCCATTTTTGCTTGAGCTCGTGGTCTTTTTGTTCTGGTGGTTTGGCTACTTCTGCGAGATACGCTGCGATTGCTGCCCAGTAGAGGTCTTTTGTCCTGCGGTCGTCTGTAGGCAGGAATGGGGTTGGGATTTTGACGTCTGACGGAAGGGACGGAGTGATGATGTCGTCGTGGTCAATATGAACTATCGAAGTCAGAATATTTTCTTGGGAGGATGCCACTGCAGCAAGTCCTCTGCGGTACCACGTCTGAAAGTTTTCCCATCTCAAACACCGGGAGCAATCTGGAAACTGCAGCATACGTACCTTCTTTCATATCGACGGGGTACAGCTTATTCAAGCTGTCTGTCGTGACATAGTGTGCCCACGGTTCCTCTCGCCAGTTATAAATCTGCGGATTCTTTGGTGGCACCTGTTGGACCTTTTCTGCCCTACGGTCAATCTGCGGAGCGTCTTTGGAAGGAGCTGCCAGTGTGGCTGTGAAGACCAGGGAGGCCAGCGTAAGTGTTTTGATGAAATGCATATCTGTAATAGCTGAAGTTTTGAAGGTGATGCTTTATGAAATGAGCAAATGGAAGTCAGAAATGAGAGGGGATTTAGAGGTAGGCAAGATTGTGGGAAGAATTAATCTAATGCTATTTATGATATTTCTTCTGGCATCCTGTCTATTCTCGCAAGTGTGGGTTGGCTCTTTCCGTTGAAAGATAGTCGCGTGTTGTACCATGGTAACGCCTCATAATTAGTTCTGTTCAGATCTTTCTAGGCATGACTTATATTGTTAGCCACAACTAACTTGCGATCCAATATTTGAATTCAGTCTGAATATCTAGCGAGGTAGATTCCAGAAAGTAACAGTTGGTATGTATCACATGCTATCTATCCATCAATTAGCTGACCAAAATTTACAATCTAGTAGGCGCCATATTCTACTCAAAGAAGGTCACTCTGCCAGAACTAGAAATTAGTGAGCACTTTGTGCTAATGATCTCCAGTCGATTTTCCAAAGACTAACAAAATCGAGTCAATGCCACACGTGTTTATTTTCTATCAGTGCTCCCAGAAGCAAGAAATCCTTTTGCATCAAACCCAAAGAACATCACAATATCCAAACACTTCACATCTCTTTCAGCTCTACCGATTAGACATAAGCCAGTCAGTCACTGGTCATAACACAACCTCAGGATCACCACCCTCAACGTTGCAGCAAAATAGACGCATACTGTCCACCATCATGCCGACCAGGCCGGATGCACTGTCATCTTCGCCCCTTCAAAAGTTTCCGTCCGAGATTATCCTATGCATTGTAGATCATCTCCCTCGCGCGGCAGCGTTGTCTTTCTTCCTGTCTTGCTGGAACCTGAAGGTACGTCTTGGCATTGACAGATTCTACAAACTCGCTACATCGGTGTCGATTTCGAAAAAACGCAGCATCGCGTTCCTGAAACTTCTAGCCATCGACTTCCCAAATGCCATTGTGTGTGTTTCATGTAGACGCCTACATGGATGGAGAACATACAAAGATATGGGGGACTCAACGCAAACCACGACAGGTACGACATTGACGGCAATCTTCTACCTACTCCAGCGTGTGTCGCTCAGGACAGTCTCGATGACACATACCTTGTATCTCGCCTATTTGGCACAGCCGCTTTCAAAATGGCCATCAAACGACATCAGATATAACCCGACTGTACGCAAATAATCTCGAAAATGAGCAAAACCACGCCACCGATCGTGGAAGACGATGGATATATGCTGCAACGCGTAGAAGAATGCCGCATAGTGAATGGGCATTTAATGCATCGCCTACAGAGTGTCCACCTCCAAGGTTTCTCGACAGGAGACGTACCCGACGAAGAACACCATAGGGTTAGAAGTTGGCAGACTAGCATAAAAGGTGACCACACCGAGACCATCGAACTCCCAGACTTTTTGACAAGATGCCGTCCCGACGGAATCGAAGCTGAAGCCATCTGTCCACACATCGACCTGGGCGTAGCTGAAGCAATGAGAAGATATGAATATCCTGAAATCAAGAGATGCAATAAATGCCGTACGGAATTCATCATCAATTACGGAGATTATTATACCCGCAAAGGTGTGTTCTTGACACGATGGAAGGATTTGGGTTCTAGTCCCGAGAGCGAGATCTGGAAAGAGCACATGTCGAAACACAATCGAATGGATATTCTAGACAAATACGTCCTACTGCACCAAATACATGCAGTGGACTCCGTTCGCAAAAAATTTCCGGCTTTCCATGCAAATCTCTGCCTGCCCGAATTGATACCTGAATCTAGGCAACTCAGGACGTCTCTCAGAAGTGAGACTCAGTCAGAAGAACATTTGGAGAAGCAGGATTGAAATCTTCCAGTTCCAGTCATGGAGATCTCGTCTGCCTTTGGCGATGGCGATGACTTTCGATTTGATGTATGGATGAATTCGGAGGCCGAGTGGGACTTGCCTCATGGGCAGACGCAGGACTCAGTGGAGGTGGGGTCAAAAGACTCAATTGTCTTGCCGGAAGACTTGCCTTACTTCAAAGGGTACACTAAAACACGTCGCAAGCGCTGATATTCGTAGTATACATACCTGTTTCCTTATTTTCATTAGTCAACCTCCGAAACACATATCACTTTCTTGAACTTTCCGTGCCAGGTCTTGCCCTTATTTTGCAGGTGGGTTTACTTGGTTCTTGGTGAAATTACCTACATTCACACTGCTATTTATCTGGTACTTCAGTTTTGAATGCATCAAGGGACCTTCGCTGTCGAAGTGGAGGGTAGACAGACTATCATGCTGCAGTAACATGAAGTTTTTGCCTTACATCAACAACTTACAACTAATTATGAGAAACCTGAAAGAACAATCCCAAATTATCAAACGATTCATGCTGAACATTCTGCCTCTCGATTTACAGGATCTCAGGATTGCCAATCAGAAACATAATTTCGAAATACCGTGGTCCTGATTGAGCGATATACGCCAATTGTTTGATATTTGACATTGCATATTTGGGAAATTAGCCTACTAGACAGTGACATCATTGACAGCCGCTGCATGCTGATGCCTTGAGAGCTTCGATGCTTTGGTAACGGGATGTTGGTCACTTTATGCAATTTGCTTGCAATTTCTGGGATGGGATTTGTAGAGGTCGCAGAGAGGGGACGAGCCAGGAGACACTGGTCCTTCTGTTTGCTAGAAAATCGAGAAATCAGTGAGAATTGCAATGAAGCGTGCTTGTCTGCTTGTCGCTTGTTTCCAAAATAGATCTCGAGAGTGGAATCCCAGCCGAAGCGGACCAATGATACTGCCGTGAAAGCGAGGTGATCGCCCCCCAGGGGTGGTCCGCTACTCAGGGGGAGGTTCGCAATATTTGGTCTTGGTTCTGACATCTTCGTTCCTGAGACTTCTTCATTCGATGAATCTTTCTTGATACTCACGTCAGGCACTGCACTTTCAACCTTTTCACTCTGTATTGACTATCCCCGGGCAGTATATTGATCTTGGCTTCGCTTGCGTAGCTAGTCAAACTGTGCCCGAAGCAACCAGTAAACAATCTTCAAGCGAGATGCGGATGGGCCACAAAAAGACGCGGACTGGATGTACTCAATGCAAGAGAAGGCGAATTAAGGTAAGCGACTCCTCTCCTCGCAAAGCAGAATCCAATCTCACCACAACCTACTTAGTGCGACGAAGCCAAGCCATCATGTCAGAACTGTCACCGAAACGACCTCTCATGTAGCCTCAAGTTCTTAATCCCCATGACCTGCATATCGCGCAACAGCTCTACTCAAACAGTCAAGAAAAGCCGCCGAGCACTCATAAGCATGTACCCCATCTCCACCAGCCTCCTCCCAGAGCTCTCACCCTCCCACTTCACACCCCAAACCAACGAGCTTCTCCACCACTACACATCAACGCTCTACAAGATGCTATCCAGCAAACGCAGCCGCTCAGTATGGCGTATCGATATGCCCATACTCGGCCTCTCCCACCCCTTCGTCCTCTCCGGTCTCCTCAGCCTCTCCGCCCTCCACCTATCCTCCCTGATCCCCTCCCGAAGACGAGAATTCCTCAACTACGCAATATCGCAAGAATCCGCAGCTCTGCCCTCCTTTCGGAAAGCCATGGTAAATTGCAATCCTGATAGTATCGATGCCGTCTTCGCATTTGCAGGCAATGCGATATGCTATGTCTTGGCGTCCCCGAGAGATATGTATGGCGGAGAGAAGCATCAGCAACAGCCAGATCGGTGTAGACTACCGAGTAGGAATGATGATCACGCGCACTGGTTCATCATGATGCGTGGACTCATGGCGTTCCTATCTAATAATTGGAGTGGAATAGCGAAAGGATCGTTTGCGCCGTTGTTACATGGTGACCCGGGTCCTGTTTATGCGTCGTATAATCCGGATGATGAACAGCTTGTCAAGCTGGAGCAGTTGTTCGAAAGCTTTGATTCGTCTCCAACGTCACAAGAAGAACAGCAACAACCGCTCCTACGCCCACTTCCTGCCTTTTCATCTTCTCCCCCTTCTCATACCCTCCAGCAAAAGACCACAAACCACGACCCCCAAATCTACCACACCGCCCTCCTCGAGCTCCGCCGCGTCTTCGCCCTCCCCTACACCCCTCACCGCACAATCTGTACCCAAACCGCCGCACACATGTGGCCGGGAAGTCTGAACCAGGATTTTGTGGAGTTGATCTACGAGCGCGATGAGCGGGCGCTGGTTATACTGGCGCATTATTGTGTGCTATTGAAGAAGGTGGATCATGTTTGGTATTTGAAGGGTCTGGGTAAGGGGTTGTTGGAGAGTATTTGGGAGGTGTTGGGGGAGGAGTGGAGGCCTTGGGTCAGGTGGGCGAGGGAGTGGGAGGTGGAATGATTATGGCATGGGAGTAGAAAGGGGAGGAAAATGTTGATATTGTTCCATTCGGGGGCTCGCTTAAGAAATGTAAATACACAAGATTTGGCGGATGGAGTTTCACTCATCTTGTATCGCCGTGATCGATCTTCTCACGAGCTGAGTACTTGAAGTTTTATAGAAGGATTTTGAGTGAGACGTCAAACATCTTGATATTCTACGCTTTTCGTAACCGGCACCAAATACTAACATTGACGCACAAATACTCCGTCATGATCATTACCCCGCCAGAAAATCCGCCAAACACAAATAAATCTATCTCAGGACAGTCGATTCCGGTACATAAGGCCAAAGCAAGTCGCCACTCATGCATCAAACGACTTCTTCAACGCCTCCAGCTGCTCCAACACAGCGCTCTTGCTCGTGCCGCCCGTGGTAGACTTCATCTCAACCGAACGCTCATAATCAAAGACACTGAGAACATCGGCGCCAAATCGCTTGTCCACGCCTTGGAATTGCTCGACAGTGAGCTCATCCATGCCTTTCTGCTCGTCTTCGGCCAGTGCGACCATTCTTCCTGCTAGGTGGTGAGTCTCACGGAATGGGACACCTGTTCGAGTTAGTACATGAATCTTGGACAATATGAACAAGAGGGAGAATCTTACCCTTGCGAACCAAATACTCAGCAAGATCCGTTGCCAACATGTCTGGACTGAGCGCCGCACGCATCTTCTCAGGATACACCGTCGCCGTAGCCAAGGATCTGGCAGCAATTTGCAAACTATCCTTCAAGGTCTTGACAGTATCCAACATAGGCTGCACGCTTTCTTGCAAGTCCTTATTATATGTCGACGGGATGCCCTTGATACTCATCATCAAGCCAGCCATAGCGCCGAATATCCTTCCAGACTTGCCACGGAGAAGCTCCAGAGAGTCGCTGTTCTTCTTTTGTGGCATGAGAGAACTGCCGGTTGTGTATGCGTCTGCGAGCTTGACATAGCCGAATTCCAGGGAGCTGTAGATGATCAGATCTTCCGACCAGCGAGACAAGTGGCTGCCGATAGTGGCGGCACATTGGAGGACCTCGACGACGAAATCGCGGTCACCGACTGCGGACATGCTGTTCATGATGAGGCCTTGGAAGCCAAGCTCTTTCGCCATTGCTACGCGATCGATTCCGAACGCATTACCTGCCACGGCACCGCATCCAAGAGGTGACTTATTGACAGTCTTCTTTGTGAATCGTAGACGCTCGAGGTCTAATTGGAAGGCCACGGCATAGCTGAGAAGCCATTGGCTCCATCTGATGGGTTGTGCGCGTTGCAGATGTGTGTAGGCTGGCATAATGTAGTCGATGTCTTGCTCGGCGCGCTGGGCAATGACCTTGAGGAGATCAACGAGGTATTCTTCGATTATGTTCAGCTCATCGCGGAGCCACATGCGCATGTCCGTTGCTACTTGGTCGTTGCGACTACGTCCTGTGTGTAGCTTTCCTGCAATATGTGTGCCGATGATCTCACCGAGGCGTCGTTCGTTGGCTGTGTGGATATCTGTACTTCCAGTTCAATCAGTTACTGACTTCCTATGCGACGTCCAAATGACAACCGCTCGATTGGCAGGTCTTGAGCTTGCTTACCTTCATCTCCCGGGCGGGATACAAACTTCCCCTCCTCCCACTCCTTCATGATTTCTCCCAATCCCTTCTCAATCGTCTCAAATTCCTCCTGTGTAAGAATCCCTGTGTTGACATTCGCCCTGGCATATGCAATTGAACCCTTGATATCCTGCGAGTACATAACCCGATCGACTGAAAGACTCTCATTGTACTGGTCCATCAATGGATCCGAAGCACCTGTGAATCTGCCGCCCCATAGTCGGATTGGTTGTTGAGCCATGTTGGAGTGGGCTTCGAGATTGTTTATGTTGACTCAGAGGTTGGATCACGAGGATGGAGTTTCAATTGAAGTCAATTGAAGGGAAGTTTTGTTGGAAAGTATTGTGATTCGAGTTTTGGAATGTCGCTAGAAATGAGACGTACTTGAGAGTAATGCACAAATAGAGGGGTCACGGAGGGGTCTGTCTGCAGGCAGGGAAAAGAAAAATAATTGTCGTCAGGTTCCAGAAAAAATGGCAATCCGATCCTCGCTGCTGCATGCGGACCCCTGGAAAGCGGGCATCAGCCCCGCACCACACTTGCCCCTGTGCCGTGAAGGTCATCTAGGTGCTGACTTCTGGCTAGCTACACTTCGTAATTGGGATCTTTTCGCTTTTTGTTTTTCTTTCCTGGATGGGTTTTCTCCTGATATTTCCGATGACTGTGTTTAATTTCATAAAAGTAATAAAACTGGAAGCGCCAGCGTATCTACTGAGCATCAATTTCATGTTTTTATACTTCACAGCCATCCAACAGAAAACAAGTATTATAGAAATTTCAGTCCTGAAATAGTATGAAATCTCTATTATTGATTAGAATTCAATGCTATCTAGCTTAATGTACAAACACTATCCTACAGCCATCCTGTCAAATGCTTCAAGTTGTTCACCAGCATCTCAGCTGAGCGCCAGGTGCTCCCTCGGCTATCAAGTCAACATCACGAGGCTGGCTTCGACAACGTCAAAATGTCTGAAGCTGTGACAAACGTCTCGATAGGCGGTCTCTCCGCGCTGACAATCTCCCCATTCTCCACAACCTTCCCAGCACTTTCACCAGGAGCTACAGCACCCCCATTGCCCTCCTTGACCACTTCCGTGGCCTGCTCAACCTCTCTCCCAGCTTTTGCCTCCTCAGTGCTCTTTCCCGTTGAGGTAGTAGCTTCTACATCAGCTCTGTTCTGAGCCACACCACTGCTGAAGGTCCCTGAGTTTCGAACATCGCTCGCAGGTGGTACGCCAATGGCACTGGTGAGCGTTGTCATGCTTGCGCTTGATTGGTGGCCCTTCAAGGAGAATGGGAAAGCAATTCCTTGCGCTTTTGGTCTTTTTAGATCATATTCCTCGCTGGGAGGCTGATTGATGAAGATAGTAGGTGTGTTGTTCGTGGACGAAGCTTCTGTCGAGGTAGGTTCAGTTGCGGCAAAGGCTGGAGTGAGATGCTCATCACGCGGTGCTGCTGCGCCTTGCTGCTGTTTTCGGATCGCAAGTAAATCGAATGCTGGAGTATTCTCGTCGACATCGCTAGCATTCTCAGTTTGGTGTTCATCTGTGACGGTTCTTCGGCGAGATCTGCTTCGACTGTAGGTAGGCTTTCGGGCCTTGTCCATCAGTTGTCCCTGCTTGGTCTTGGTGTCGTCCAATGGTCTCGCACCAGCTCCGTCCCCAGCTGATGCTGTATGGGTTTCCGGCGCTTTGTCTGCTTCCTCCTCTCGGACCATGGTCTTTTCGTCATGCTTGCTTCCCCATAGTGCCCACAAGCTCATACCCATACTCTTGGTCTTCTTTTCCTCCTTCAAGTCATCTCCCGCCTTGCGTCTACCAGCCAAAGCAGAAGGTGGCGGCACTTCTCCGTTTCCAAACTGAGAATAACCTTTTGCCATCTCCTTCGCTCGCTGTTTCTGGACTTTTCGCTTAGCAGATGAGAATTTCGTGTCCCATTCCTTCTTTGCATTCATCCATTTCTTCACTGGGCCTGCTTTGATAACGCCGACCTCACTTGATGGAAGGTTACATCCAGGAAGCTCAGAAGGCGGTTCCAGGTCAAAAATATTGCCATGACGATCAACGCGCTGCCGAATCATGTGGTTCTTGAAAGGAGGCAGAGGGTCTCCAGCTTTTCCAACTTGACCTGCTATCTTTCTTGAGTCCAGAGCTGCAGCTTTCTTCTATAATACTGTTAGCATGTTTTAAATTTACAAAATGGCAAACTTACCTGCTCAGCAGCCTCTTCCTCCGCCTCAGAACCCGACTGAGAAATAATGGAAACATCATCGTCGTCCAGGATTTCAATCTCAGTCTTCTGTGCTCTAGCAAGTGTCCAAGCGCCAAACTGCGCAATTGACCTATACATATACTTTGCAGGCCTAGTGAAACTGAGCGTGGGCGCTACATGGCACAAATCGTCCCAGACTTGAAGCTGGACGTCGGTTGGCTTCCATCGGTTGACCTGATTTCTGTTATGATCATGAGGACTCTCGTCAAGGTAAGCATCTCCTGGTGGGTATTTCGTTGGGTTCGCTGCTTTATGAGCAAGATATATTTGCTCATCTCTGAGCATTTCTCCGCCTCCTGTCAAGATAAGTAGCGGAGGAAGGCCTCCTAAAGACGGCTGCAAGACTGGCGATACCAAGGGGTGGGAAATCAGCTGGTTGGAGGCATACATCTGAATCTGGTCCTTGATCTCGACCAATTTCCCATCAAGCATGATTGATAAATCATGACCTGCTCCAGGAACTGTGTTAGCCGTCGGTACAGTGCCGTTTGTACCTGCAGCTGCATTTTCGTTTTCTGTTCCAGCAGGAGGGTTGTGGTCCACGTGGAATCCCTGGATCGCATCTGCCTCTGTCTGTGGGTTGTGGTTGATGTTATGGTCTTTCTTAGCAAGATTCTTTACAATGCCCTCCTCGATTGCCAAAATGTCGTCGGAATTTGGTGGGGGCCATGAAGGAGACGGCTTTTGGTGAAAGCCATGAGGTGGGATATAATCCAAAGGGTTGTCTCCAGCCACACTAGGAAACGAATGGGTCAAGTCCACCCATGGAGATATCAACACAGCTCCAGCTGGTAATGGAATACCTCTATCACGCATGATGACTAACATACTGTAATTGCTTAGCGAAAATGAAGAGTAACTTGGTTGGAACATACCTGATAACCATTCCTCCACCAGCAGAATCACCTGCCAATATGATAGTCGTAGGATCCTGCACCGTCAGGAGGTGTAGATAGGCTGCTAAGCAGTCATGTAAACCACAAGGAAAGGGGAACTGAGGTGCCAATCGATATCGCGCTACAAACATTAGAAAATCCCAAGTTCTCAGAAGTACAACACTTACTGCCAGCTGTTAGTAAACGAAACGAAGCTTCACACCAAAACAACCACTTACCGAGCAAACACCCTTGCCTTCAATTTCCGCGCATGTCTCTGCATCTGATACCTATGCTCATCCACACTCCCGAAAAAGTACGCACCACCATGCACATACAACATGACCCTCGTCCCAGGATTCTTCGTCGCCTTCCTCTCATTATAATCCGAGCGCATCTCAATCCATTCGGCCTTGACCTCACTGCCGGGCCTGCGCCACTGCCACCATGTCTTGCCCCCTACTTTCTCTATCCCATGATGCCCCAGCTGCTCCTGTATGTGTTCTGCGGCTTTCTTCAAGTGTTCGTCCGCGATCTTGACTTCGTCGACTTTGACCCAGCGTGGGTGAGGCACCCATTGCGAGGTGAAGCGCTGGATGTCTTCGACTGTGTGGTGTGAAGCGTATAGGAGAAACTTGCGTATTAGATGTAAGCCTTCATCGTAGGAGATGTGCGCGGTGGGCTTTTGCGCGAGGGGTTTGCGATTGAGGTACTGTGTTGGTCGTTAAAATCTGCCCCTATATACTTAGAGGTAGTGGCCGTACATGGCTCAAAAATGTCTTGATCACATCAGGAGTGACCGCGCCTCCAACAGTCGCAGTATTAAACACCATGCTGCGCGAGTTCCGTTCTGAAGGTATTAACCAATAAAAGGGGGCTTCGTAATGTCTGGACTCGTCGAAGTACGGGAAATGCCCAGCCAAAGCAACGATCACTTGGTATGCGGAATCACTCCAGAAACACAGCTCCGTTTGATAGACCAAAAATAAGGAAGGAGAAGCTGGAAAGGAAAGGTGGAAAGGACAATTAAGATTCTGTTCTCCCTCCGGCAAAATCAATTACACATTAGAGAAGTGAAGATCCGTCGCTACGTCCAGACTAGAATGCGACGTCAAGAGATGGGAAACAATGGCAGCTGCCCCAATTCGGTCGGCTTCAATTCTTAGCCAAATTAACACACTCCACATCCACAGCTCAATCTGGACCCCTGCTGTTGGTCACGACGTCATAAAAGATGACCCTGCAAGCCTTCCAACCTAAGTACTACGGCAACCGAACCGATTCCCCAGACTACTGAGCTCAGACATCGGCATTAAGAAACACCGACAAATTTTGAACTGGGTGGGTGATATCCATAAAAATTTATCGAGGGTTGCTTTGCTTTGACATCCCACTTCAACCCCGCTACTGAAGCCTTGTTGTCTGCAGAATTCAACCACTTACATACCCGGCAAGATGGATTCTTCTGCGGGATCAAGTTCGCAGGTTGCGCCTACGCCAGGTAGATTTCTCCCCCTTCTAGCAAGAAATATATTCTTAGACTTTGAAGACTATACTGAACCCCCTGACAGAGCAATGTCAAGCACACTTCGAACTCGGCCTAACGCTTGCCCTCTACACCTGGCCCTCCCTCTCCCTCGCCGTAACCAACAACTGGGGCGGCCCAGACAGCGAAGAGAAACGACAGTGGTTCGTCGGCGCCACGATCGACGTGCTGAAGGAGAACCCCGACGAGGACTCGGAATGGATCGAGACGTTCTTGCTGCAGGTTATGCTGGATGAGTTTGAGGTTAACGTCGATGATGAGAGTGGGTATGATGTTGCGGAGCAAATTGTGAAGTTGAGGGGGCAGTGTGCGAGGGGCGAGTTTGCGGAGGTCTTGGAGATGAGGAGGAAGTGGGAGGCGAAGGGGGGAAAGAGTGCGGATTTGGGGAAGATGTTTGAGAAGAGGGAGAGGAGGGAGGAGGATGATGAGACGGATGGGTCGGAAGATGATGAGGAAGAGGATGTGGATATGGAGGAGGCGCCGCCGTTGGTGAGGGTTAGGGAACCGGTCGTGGCTGAAGTCGATGAGGATGGGTTCACGAAGGTCACGAAGAAAAAGCGATGATGTGTGAGACACGGCGATGGAAGAGAATTGGCGTTGTGCATTGCATAGAACGGCGTTCAGGGGGGATATCCGTGCTGCATTAAAAAGGGCCTGTCTACAGGCAGTGCAGACTCTCAAATAGAACTCGATGAATAAAAGTCCTTGAACCTTGACGCCAGCCATAATCACAAACCCAGCACAACAAGTCTCTACAACGCCAATAAACAACCCAGCAAGTCAGAATGCACGCAATAGTCTACTCCCAGTCCTCTTCTTCGCTATCATCAGCCTTTCGCGAATCTTTAGGACTGCCAGGAGCACGGCTCGGAGCACCAGATGCAGCTCCAACAACGTCATAAGAGCCGTCGCTATCTGCTTGAGACTTCTCATCATGAGATCTGCGCGATTCCTCTGGTTTGAGAAGCTTTGGATCTTGGGTTTGCGTTGCTGGATGAAGAGTAGTTGACGATTCAGTCGACGCTGGGCGAGCTGGCTCGGATTTGGGCTTGGTGACCTTTGGTGAAGCCTCATCCTCGGAATCCTCATCCCATCCAACCTCTTCTTCTGTGGAAGCAGCAGCACCTGGGTTATGTCAGTATTGATCTGATACAGTTTGACGGGTCTAACCACCTTTGAGCAAGTCTCTTCTTCGGGCTTCCGCGGTTTCAATGCTGTGTCTCAGGAAGTAGTAACGAGTCCAAAAATCTCCATAAGTAACAGTGTCAGGAACAAGCTTCTCCATCGAAGATCTAAGTTCGGTGAAGTTCTCCAAGTCCTTGCTGATATCGGCTGTCTTGCTGTCCACATTGAAAGTCTTCTTCCATGGTTCATATTCTTCACTGACCGGATCCTTGGTAAAACTATCTTGGGACGAGTGGATGACATGGAGCTGCGCATCGAATCGTGTTGTGTGGATCACTCTCTTTCCTGAAGCATCTTTGCTTTCGAACAGAACTGTGCTGCCCTGCGCGCTACTTCCCTCGGACGGAGGTGCGATTGTGACTGCATCCCTTAGGAAGTTCCGGATGTTTGTGCCAAATTTCAGAAGAGCTTCATCTGCCGCATCCTCGGCCTTCTCAATCTCCTTCAGCCGTTTAGCAGCTTCGGATCGCAATCGTGCCAGAACACCCTCAGATTCCTTCAATGCCTCCTCAGTTGATAGTTCCTTCTCTCCGCTAGCTTCTCCATTCTTGCCCTTATCCGCCTGCTCGCTGGCCGCCGGGGTCTGCGCAGTAGAAAGCGCTCGGGTTCGGCTGATTATGGATGACCGCAGATCTGTGAGTCCTTTGCTTGCCTCTTCACCCACCGCAGTGAGCTCTTGCTGGCCTTGCTTGTAAACAGACTCGCCCTGTAAAGATGTGAGCCTCGTGTGCTTTATCTGCATAGCGACTATCATTCACCTGCTTGACTACATTTCCGAAGAAGCCTCCCAGTCTTGCACCCCATGGGCTCGAGGAGATAGCTTTATATGCCTCTTGGAAGTCGGAATTGAGAGTGCTTTCGGGCTTCTTTTCCTTCTTCTCGGCTTCGTTCTCAGGAGCCAGTGCCTGCTCCTGAATGTGATCGTAGGCAAGATCCATGGCTTGGTATTTCTGCAATGGTGGAGGGCCAGGAGTTCCCTGGAGTGCGGCTCTTACAGCTTCATGGAGAAGTGGAGTGGTCGTCAGTCAAGGACAACAAGCCCAAAGCGTACTAGCGCGAAGAATTCAATCACATGATGTTTGACAGAGTCTACTTCTACTTCTCCTCCAAGCCTTCAATGCTCCCCTTCCACAAGCATCAAAGAGAGAGGTTGGCTCATGCTTCATACGGGATATGCCTGTACAGTGCATGAAGAAAATGCAAGCAGCAATTAGACTTAAAAGTTGCCACATTTACCGCGCCAAACTTGTCCCAAGGACAAAGTTGCGACTTCAAGGACCAACCTCCGATTTATGTCAAGGTCCCCCACCTTCGCTCTTGAGAATACATGCACCTCGTCCGTTTCATGCATACGGCTTGCTTGGCTCAAGACGCTTGTGCCTGGTGATATCGATCTGATCCTCGTTGCGTAGCCTCTCTAGGGCAGCAAGAGGATCTTTTGCCACCCGGACCAGATGGATAGAGAGCCTTATCAGCTGCTTGTGGCTTCTGGTATGCGCTTGAGGTGTGGTAGAGCTTCCTCTGGAATGCCATCTTATACGCATGATGTCGTCAGTATAACATGTTCTCACCCGCCGCAAGAGTCACACGCGGGGACTGAGAACGAATTATACTCTGGAAGGGATGGATTGCATTGGATTGGATTGGAGGACTGAAGATGACTGAGAACTCAGAAAGAGGTTGATCCATGTCATCCTTATGGATGTTCTGGAACATTTGCTTCTGGGGGCTTCGAAGCTCGGAGTTAGCAGTCACGCTTAAATTTTAGAAGGGCTTACAAATGCACCCAAAAGCTCTATCCCCCTCTTCCCCACTTCAAGCCGTATCTCACCACTCACCTGCCTCAACTGCATCTCCCAGGCCAGCCAACGAGTCAACACAAAGCAATGCCCTTGTCTTGCCTTTGCCTTTGCCTTTGATCAGTCAACTCAAAAATCTGTCCCCTCAGGATCTGCGACTGCAAAACTTTCTCCGCTCTCTTAGGTATCCTACCTATCCCATCTACATTTTCTTCCTAAGGCTGCAATCCTCCTGCCGTTGTCGGTTGCTCTCCAGCCCCCTTCCCCTCTATCAGGGTAAGACCCTTGGATATCCTCCGGCATATTCCTGCTGCGAGCTGACGCCGGACTTTCTTGCCTGCCTGCCTGTCTGTCTGTCCTTCTTCTTCTGCTTCGCCTCCTCTTCTCTTGACATCACCACGCTGTTCTGTTTTCCATCGCCAGTGTTCACAAAGGCTGGGACTGATTGCTGACAGTCGCCCCTCCAGTCCATATCTGACTCGGAGAACATTCCACATGGATTCTACACAAGCCAGGCCCAATACAGTCAATCCTCGACTTACCTTATCCGCACGTCAAGAGGAGCTTCTCTTCGCGGCCCTCAATTCCAACAACAAAGTCTCCAATCTGGATACCTCTAGCCTTCAATCAAAGGATCAATTCTCAATGGCTCCCGGCTCTTTCACCGAGTCGCCTTTGCAGGCGGCTCCCGGCTCTGGTACCTTGAACGGCTTTGAAGAGAGCCCTTTCATCGACTACGACTACGAATTCGACGGCGACGGAAGCTTCGATTACGGTGACTTCAGCAACGACTCTCAAGCTCAGATGATTGGTAACTTGCCTGGTACCTCTTCCGACGGAGGTGATAACGAAACCCATGACAAACGAAGCCATCCTGACGACGATGGTGAGGAGGAGGAAGGTGGCGGGAAGAGGAGAGAGGGAGACGAAAAGGCCGCAAAGAAGCCAGGACGGAAGCCATTGACATCCGAGCCTACTTCAGTAAGTGTTCTTCGGTGACTCATCTTCGTCGCGGCTTTTGCTGATTTTCCGGAATAGAAGCGCAAGGCTCAGAATCGTGCCGCTCAACGGGCTTTCCGGGAACGTAAGGAAAAACATTTGAAGGATCTGGAAACCAAAGTCGAGGATTTAGAAAAGGCATCCGAGTCTGCCAATCACGAAAATAGTATCCTTCGTGCTCAAATAGAGAAAATGTCGATGGAATTGCGGGAATATCGCAAGAGACTTTCACTCAACGGAGGTGGAGCCCGCACTTCTCTCACCAACGGCCTACCACCGTACCTCGCGAACAGCTTTGGCAACGGAGGACTCAATAACCCCAATGATGTCAATTTCCAATTCGAGTTCCCAAGATTTGGTCGCCTGCCTGGACCACCTGCAACTACCACCACTAATCCAACAAGGAGTTCAAGCACACCATCCGTTGCAAGCAAGCAAGCTGTAAGCCCGGTTGAAAAGGGTCAAATCAGCCCCCGCAACCAATCGTTGCAATACCCTACCAGTAACAACGCTTCCAATACTGCTTTGACTCAACCGCCAGCTCAACTTGATGGCGGAGATATGTCAAGTCTGTCCGGACTTTTCAGTCCTTCGCTTCTTGAGAGTGTTGGAAAGAGCCCGCCTTTCGAGTACTTTGCCAATAACACCAACGGCTCAAATGGCTCGAGATCGAGCACAGATTCTGCTAACGGGAACATGAGTACCGGTCATAACACATCCTACAGCTCCCCTTCAGCATCGTCAAATTCAAACCACGGACCAAGTTCGTCTTGCGGCACATCACCAGAGCCTACTATACAATCTCCGGTCTACAACAAGCCTTTGGACAGCACATTGACAACAATTGGCGAGGAACATCCTGCAACAACTGCAACTGGCGAAGGTGAGCTCACCTTCTGCGATAAGCTTAACATGGCTTGTGGCAATCCCAACAATCCCGTTCCACGTACAATGTCTGAGCCTGGTGCGAATTCAGGAAATTTTGAAAACCCCGCGTTTGACATCAACGGGATCGACTGGTTCGCCCAACAAAACAATAACCAATTCGATCCGCAACTCTTCGGTGACTACAGAGAACCTCAGGACAACATTTTGTCGAACGAACCTTTTGGAGACACCTTCTTCACTGATGCTTTCGCTCTGGGAGACTTTACCAGTCCGTTCAATATGGCACCAAGTCCTGCTCCACCTAAGAAGGACTTGGTCGCTCAGATCGACGAGAAGCAGAACGAGGATGACGAAGTTGTTCCCGGAGAAGATACCACACAAATGCTAAGCTGTAACACAATTTGGTATGTACCCCCCCACCCCC